>Ga0307431_1000359_pt1 | contig 32243 bp, 30 predicted proteins | sample SalMarWE160170MG_FD_202155 | JGI IMG/M metagenome (GOLD analysis project Ga0307431, IMG submission 202155) | Salt marsh sediment microbial communities from the Plum Island Ecosystem LTER, Massachusetts, United States - WE1603-170 | ecosystem: Environmental > Aquatic > Marine > Intertidal zone >...
GATGGGACCTAGTTGATAAGATAACCAAGGAAACCGTAGAGATTGGCGCCTATGAGCCTACTTTAAGGGATGCCATTGCTGATATCACCGTTAGACCACTGACCGGCATACCATTTGCCATCGCCGTTATCTACGGCTTCTGGAAGTTCTTCGGTGCATTTGCCGGATTTTTTACCGACGGCTTTCTGGTCAAGATATTTGACGTCCATTACTTGCCCTGGATTCAGAGTGTCTTCCCGGGAAAAGGGACCTGGCTTTATTTTATCTTTGTCGGTGACCCGGCCGCTGAGACCTGCTTTGAATCCTTCGGAGTGCTTACCAGCGGGCTCTTTTTGCCAATAGGCGTAGTCCTGCCGGCAATAATAGCCTTTTACCTGGTGCTTTCATTCCTGGAAGACGTCGGGTATTTGCCCCGGCTAGCCGTCCTTATTGATGGGCTATTACACCGGATTGGACTTCATGGCTATGCCATTGTGCCTACCATCCTCTCCTTAGGCTGCAATGTTCCCGGGTGTATAGCCTGCCGACCACTGGAGACAAGAAAACAACGGTTCATGATGATGGCATTGTTAGGGGTATTTATCCCCTGTGCCGCCCAAATTGGAATGATGCAGGCCTTGATTCCAGAGATGATAGGCTTTGTTTTTCTCGGGCTGGTTATAGGCTACTTCAGCCTTGGTTTCATTCTTAACCGGATTTGGCCCGGGGAATCGCCCGAGATTCTAATGGATATTCCACCATATCAAAGAGCAACCTGGGGGAATATATGGCGAAAGATGTGGTCAAGGACATCACATTTCGCCCGCATTGCCGTCCCCTTTTTCCTCTTAGGTTGTGTCATTATTACTGTTTTGTATCTAAGCGGAGGTATGGACTGGTTGGGCAATGCACTATCTCCAGCATTCGGAGCATTTGGTTTGCCTCAGGAAACAGCAGCCCCCCTGGTAGCCGGCTTCCTGAGAAAAGACCTGGCTATAGGACTGCTGGGTGGTATTGAGCTAACCGGCTGGCAGATGTTTACCTCTGTGGTCTTGCTCTCTATCTACTTCCCTTGTTTGGCCACATTTTCCCTAATAATAAAGGAGTTGAATCGGAAGGAAATTCTGGCAACCTTGGGCATTCTTTTCACCACCGTCTTTATTTACGGAGGCGTGCTCCGGCTAATAGGAATGGGATTAGGGGTAACATAAATGGATAAAAAATCAAGGCTTGGAAGTTTATATGTTGCTATCTTTGGGGCTATCGTATTAGGTTTTGGCATATTAGAGTTAGTAGTAATTGGAACGACCGGGAGGCAAGGGGTTGGCTGGGGACCGCTAGCAATGTCGGGGATGTGGCTGTGGTGGACCGGGATTATTTTCGTTACCGCTGGCATAATGTATCTATCCAGCGCTACCAACTTTATGGATATCCGCCAACTGGCCAAGTCAGTGGTGGCCAGCATAATGATATGGATTGTTGCCGGGATGGCAATATTTAACAAGGTAGCCAGTTCTATCCCTGGAGAAGAAACCTGGGTTAACTCACCACGGGATTTTTTAGCCGGCTGCGGTCCACCCTATACGCCGGCAATATATCTACTGCCCCTGGCACTGGTAATAATCTACTTTATCCGCCAAAGACGCCGAGCATCCTGAGCCCCATATAGAACATTACCCCGACAAATACATACCTTAATTGCTTGGCTGGAAGCCGGTGAGCGGTTATCGCCCCAACCTGCGCCATACCAACACTAGTGGCTGCCAGTAGAGACCACGATAGCAGGTTAACATAGCCTATAGAATAGGGCGGCAGATTAGGAACACCCAGACCGTTTACAATATAACCGATAATGCCGCCAACGTTGGCAATCATGACAAAAGCCAGGGATGTAGCCACCGCCCTATGCATTTTGAACTTAAGCACCAGCACCATTACCGGAACCATTAACACGCCACCGCCAATACCAATCATGGTAGTAACAATGTTTATTGGGATTGCCCAGGCTACCCATAGCCAGGGCTTATCCTTGGGCTCCTCCTCAACCTGTACCGGTGTCCTGATGAGCATCCTGACCCCAACAGCCAGGGCTACAGCGCCAAAGGCTATCTTTAGCCCTGCCCCGGGGAGATGGGTAGCCAGAGTAGCTCCAGCAAAACCGCCGGCTAGACCAGAGCAACCCATAATAATAGCTACTCGCCACCATACTGCCCCCATTCTATGATGTCGCCAGGTGCCACTGGCAGCGGTGGGTAAAATTGCCAGCAAACTTGTACCAAAAGCCAGCTTTATCGCCATATCTGTCGGCACACCCATAGCGGTAAATATCCAGTACTGGACCGGGGTCATAATGAAACCGCCACCCACCCCCAGAAAACCGCTGGCGAAGCCAGTACCTATGCCGGTTGCCAACAAAATAATGATATGAGCTATTGTCATCTGGCTTATTCCCTATCTATATAACCACCAAGGCAAATTGCGCCTGAGACCCTTTACTGCTATAATATCTCGGATAAATGGGGCTGTAGCTCAGCTGGGAGAGCGCCTCCTTTGCACGGAGGAGGTCAGGGGTTCGAGTCCCCTCAGCTCCACATTGTACCAAGAATATTACTCATGTCCATCTCTCCTTTGTTATTTATACCACGTATCATAGCACTACTGAAAGATGAGCCCAGCTCCTTTGACTTTCGCCTCATATTTGATACCACCCGTGCCAGAGGGGTAATATAGTTGGGACTTAGTAAAAGGAGTAAAACACTATGAGGACTATTGAGGCTAAGGAGGTAACCAGGACGGTATCTCACCTTTTCCAGGAGGCCTGCTATTATCTGCCTCAGGATGTGCTAGACTGTCTCAGGCAGGCACGGGAGGCAGAAGAATCGCCGGTTGGGCGTAAGGTGCTGGATAGAATACTGGAAAATGCTGACATCTCGGCTAAGGGGGAAATCCCGCTATGCCAGGATACGGGAAGCGCCGTAGTCTTTTTAGAGCTGGGGCAGGATGTCCACATAGTCGGCGGCGACCTCTACCCGGCAATAAACGAAGGAGTGCGCCAGGGATACAACGAAGGTTATCTGCGCAAGTCTATGGTGAGCCAGCCATTTTCTGCCAGAGCCAATACCACAGATAATACCCCGGCTATCATTTATACCGATATTGTCCCCGGTGACAGGCTTAAAATTATCGCCAAGCCCAAGGGCGGTGGTGCCGAGAATATGTCTCGCCTGGCTATGCTATCTCCGGCTAAGGGGCGCCAAGGGGTCATTGACTTTGTCGTCAATGCCGTTGATGAGGCAGGTGGTAATCCCTGCCCCCCGGTTATAATTGGTGTCGGCATAGGCGGCACGGTAGAAAAGGCTTTCCTGCTGGCTAAGAGAGCATTATTACGAAAAGTAGGCGAGTCCAACCCGGATGCTGAGGTCGCCGAGTTGGAAAAGGAAATCCTCAAGCGAGTCAATAATCTGGGTATCGGACCAATGGGATATGGCGGCCGAATTACCGCTCTAGCCGTTCATATTGAAGTCTTACCCGCCCATATCGCCAGCCTACCGGTAGCGGTTAACCTGCAATGCTGGTGTGCCCGACACCAGGAAGCCATACTTTAAGACAATAAATTAACTCGTAATCTCTTTCAGGAAGGGGCTAAGAAGGATGTTTTTGACCAAGGAAGAGGAGGGGATGCTTAATGGAGAATATGGGCCGGGTATAAAAAGGTCAATGGAGCTACTGGTAAAGCTCGGTGAGGCATTTGATGCCGAAAGGATGGTCCCAGCGCAAAGTGCCCATATCCATTGTGCTATGTCGCTTGACCTACTCTCGGAGCTAACCGAAGGCGCTACTCAGTGCCGGGTAATCACCACTACCCACCCTAATGCTTACCCCAATGTACTTGACCCTATAGGCTGTAAGCGAATAGGTCTCCCCGAGAATTACGATATATATGAGTTTATCCACGGGGGACCCTGGAGCCAAATAGAAGATATATTCAAGAGGCTGGGCTATCTCCTCACCTATACCTGCGTTCCCTTTTTAGTCGGTAATTTACCCAGGATGGGTGATGTCATTTCCTGGGGTGGTACCTCAGGGGCGGTTACTGCCACCTCAATGTTCAGTGCTTGTGGAAGTCGTGATAGCGTGCCAGCTAATGTAGCCACCAGCGTCACCGGCAGAGCTCCCTACATTGGCATGGCAATCAGGCAGAACCGGTATGCTCAGGTTTTGGTTGAACTAAACGGACTTGATTTAGCCAATTTCACCAATGCCGACTACGGCGCTCTAGGTTACTATATTGGTGGCAAAACCGGGAGTAAGAATGTGGTTATTAACGGTCTGCCCAAGACTCTCAGCTTAGAACAATTTAGATATCTGGCATCACCAATGCCGGTTTCGGGAGCGACCAGCATATGCCATGTGGTCGGGGTCACCCCTGAGGCTCGAACCTTAGATGAGGCTCTGGGTGGCGGCAAACCCGAAGAGGTAATAACTGTAGGCAGAGACCAGATAAAAGAAGCAGTGAGTAAGTTAACCACCGCCCACAGTGATAAGGTTGACCTGGTTAAACTCGGTTGCCCCCATTGCTCAATTATTGAACTGAGGAATATTGCCTCACTTCTAGGCGGGCAGAAAGTCCAGCCTAATGTCCGGTTATTGGTGGCTACCGCCAAGCAAATATATGTTCTGGCTGAAGTAATGGGATATGTGGATATTATTAAACAAGCCGGAGGCGTTTTCACCAATACTTGCCTCGGCTCACAGGACCCGTTTAACTTTATCGGTCCCAAGTTGGGGGTAGAGACGGTGGCTACCAACTCAGCCAGGAGTGCTCATTATTCCGCCAGAACCAGCGGGGGTAAAATCAGACTTCTCTATGGCAGTATGAAGCAATGTATAGATTCAGCCATAACCGGGAAATGGAGGACTACTTAGATGAAGCTCAAAGGACACAAAATAAACGGCGGTAGAGTTGAGGGTGAGGCAATAGTATGTAACGACGCCTTCTCATTTTTGGGCGATTTCGACCCAACCACCGGTAACTGCCTTATAAAAACCCCTGAACTTGAGGGGAAAAGTATGATTGATAAGGTACTGGTATGTCCCACTGGAAAGGGCTCATCACGCGGTCCCCTGAATACCTATAGGGCAATGAAACTCAACAAAAGCCCCAAGGCAATAGTCTGTATCGAGGCTGAACCTGTCCTGGCAGCGGCGGCGATGGTGGCTAATATGCCTATGGTGGATAGGCTGGACAAAAACCCGCTGGAGGTGATTAAAACCGGGGATTGGGTAAAGGTTGACGGTGACAATGGGATAGTTGAAGTAACTTGAGACTAGTCCAGGCTCTACCAGGCAATAGACCAAGACTACAAAAACTGTTAAAATCAGACAGGAAGGAGAATCTAAAAATGATTTATCAGATTATGCTCCCGGGAAAAGTTCGTTTTGGTGTGGGTTCTCTGGATACCATCGGGGATGAGGCTAACCAGCTAGCAGCTAAGCATGCTCTTATTGTTACCGACCCCGGAGTTTACCAGGCTGGACTAGCCGACTCGGTAAAGGAACGATTGTCTAAGGCTGAGCTTTCAGTGGATATTTTCTCTGAAGCCGAGCCAGAACCCACGTTCCCCAGGCTAAATGCGGCGGCTGAGCAGTTCGGCAAAGAAAGCTACGACCTCCTGGTGGGCGTTGGTGGTGGCTCAAGCATGGATACCGCCAAGGGACTCTCAGTCCTCTTAGCTTATGGAGGCAAGGGACAGGATTATGGCGGTGTTGATAAAGTCCCTGGACCCGGTGTCCCCATCTTCACACTACCGACAACAGCCGGAACGGGGAGCGAGGTGACCAACATTGCCATCTTCGGCGACCCGGCGAAAGGGCGTAAATTAGGCATAGTAAGCCGTCACCTATTAGCCCGGTTGGCTCTTGTTGACCCCACTCTTACCTACGGGTGTCCGCCCAAGGTGACCGCAGCCTCGGGAATAGATGCCCTTATCCACGCTGTTGAATGCTATACCGGCACCAAAGCCAACACCTTTAGTGACCCCCTGGCTCTTGAGGCGATGCGACTTATTGGAGGTAGCCTTAGAACTGCGGTCAAAAATGGCTCAGATAAGGAAGCACGTAACGGTATGTCGGAAGGAGCCCTCATGGCGGGGATAGCCTTCAGCAACTCTGGTGTCGCCGCTGTTCACGCCCTGGCTTATCCCCTCGGTTCTCGCTTTCACGTGCCCCACGGCGTAGCCAATGGACTCTTATTAGCCTATGTTACCGAGTGTAACTTGTCGGCTAACCTGCCTAAATATGCCACCGTGGCCCAGATGCTGGGGGTGAAGACGGAGGGGCTCTCCCTTCAGGAGGCAGCCGAAAAGGGGGTAGAGGCAATGAAGGCTCTGGCTAAGGATATTGGTATTCCCCTCCATCTGCAGGAGCTGGGAGTACCCAAGGAAGCTTTGGAAGAGATGGCGGTAGCAACTATGGATGTGACCCGGCTGTTAGCTAATAACCCCAAGAAACTCACCCTGGATGACGTTAGGCGCATCTGGCAAAATGCTTGGTAGGATAGTAAGATAATGCCGATGCTACCCCCAATAAAATATGCCTATCAGTGAGCAATGGGCTCAGGTGATTAATGAATAACACAATCTGACTATCAATGAAGAAGGAGGACCAAATGGCAAAGGTAAAAGTTGGAGTTGTGGGATACGGGTGTATAGGCCAGCGTTTGGCTGACGGGGTTGCTGTACAGGAAGATATGGAGTTGGTGGGGGTGGTTGATGCGGCACCCACCCTGGCGGTGAGAGCTCTACATGAAAGAGGGATGCCTTATAAACTCTTCTGTGCTATTCCCGATAAAATAGCCGACATAGAAGGCGCCGGCATTCCAGTTTCCGGGACGATGGATGACCTCTTGAAAGAAATTGATATCGTCCTAGATGCTACGCCGGCGGGGATTGGCGAGAAGAACAAAGTAGCGTACATCAAGCATGACAAAAAAGCCATATTTCAGGCAGGCGAGCGGAATGAAGTCGCCGACGTGTTCTTCCACGGTTACGCCAACTATGAAAAGGGTATCGGGCAGAGATTCCTCAAACTGACTTCCTGCAACACTACTGGCTTCGTAAGAGCCGTAGATTGTGTGGACCGGATAGTCGGGGTGGAAAAGGTAGTCGTTACCATTATCCGCCGTGTCGCTGACCCCGGGGATACTTACCGCGGCTTGGTCGACCTGCTCAAGGTAGACCCCATCCCCAGCCATCAGGCACGTGATTTGATGCTGATTATGCCTCATGTGAAAGCCACCGGTATCCTGGTTCACACTCCGGTGACCCACGGGCATATTATCACCCTGGTAATTACTCCGAAAAAGGAAATGTCCAAGGAAGAAGCACTTAAGGCATTCAACGAACACCCACGCATCCGCGTGGTCAGAATTGCCGACGGTTTCAACTCAAATACTTCCTTATTCCAGTATGCCAGATTCTTGCTTAACCCCAGAGGTGATATGTATGAAATTGCTGTTTTTGAGGAGACGGTTGGTCTTAGCGGCAAAGACATTGTCTTTGCCGTAAATATTCCTCAAGAATCAGTAACTATCCCGGAAACTATTGATGGGGTGAGAGCCTGTATGGAGATGCAGAAAGACCGACTAGAAGCGGTAGGTCTAACCAACAAGTATCTGGGACTGAAGTGAGGTAATCCAATGGCAAAGCGGGACTACTTGACTCTGGATGATTTTGACTACCGGGGTAAGACGGTACTGCTAAGGGTAGACATTAATTCGCCTATTGACCATAAGACCCAGAAGATTTCCAATGAGAATAGAATCATTCAGAGCCTCCCCACCATTAGAGAGCTGGTAAACAAAGGGGCAAAGATAGTAATCATAGCCCACCAGGGAGACACGCTGGATTACCAGAACCTTATCTCCTTACCAGAGCATGCCGAAAAGCTTTCCCAAAAGCTGGGGCAGGAGGTTCAGTTTATTGATGATATCGCTGGCCCCGCGGCTCGAGAGAAAATCAAGAATCTTAAAGAACGGGAAATCCTGTTACTGGATAACCTTCGTTTTCTGACAGAAGAAGTATCCACCTTTGAGGACGCGGTAAAACTTACTCCTGAAGAGATGGTGCCCACCTATCTGGTAAGAAATTTAGCTCCGTTGGCTGATTATTACGTTAATGATGCCTTTGCTGCGGCACACCGTAACTCGCCAAGTATGGTGGCTTTCCAGGAGCTGCTCCCCTCAGTCGCGGGAATACTTTACGATAAGGAAGTAACGGCTCTTAACCAGGTGCTGGAGAACCCCAAGCGCCCCTGTGTGTTCTTGTTGGGCGGGTCTAAGATATCCGATGCTTTTGGTATGATGGAAAAGGTGCTGGCTGAAGATACCGCCGATTATGTCCTCACTGCCGGAGTTACCGGGCAAGTGATGCATCTGGCTTCGGGTAAGAAACTAGGCTCTCCATCGGAGAAGTTTATTGCTGACCGAGGGCTGGAAAAGTTTGTTGCCCCAGCCAGAGAGTATCTGAAGAATTACCCCCATAAATTGCGCATCCCCTTAGACTTCGGCACCGACGATGACGGCAGGCGGCACGAAGTAAGCGCTGATGAGCTGCCAATTGAAAAACTAATCATTGATATCGGAGCCAAAACAGTAGAGGCATACGGTAAGATATTAAGGGAAGCCGGAACGATATTTGTTAACGGACCGGCCGGGATTTATGAGCAGGAAATTGGCGCCTATGGCACCAGAGAACTGTGGAAAATAATCGGCGAGGCAAGAGGCTATTCAGTAATTGGGGGTGGAGACACGGTGGCCTCGGCAGGTCGCCTCGGAGATTTGTCCAAAATAAACCACGTTTGCACCGGTGGTGGGGCTCTTATTCGGTTTTTGTCAGGGAAAAAACTACCTTTGATTGAAGCTATGAAAAAAGCTCGTAAACGCTGGGGAGCCTAGGGGACATAAAAAGGCAGGTAGCTCATGCCTTGCCGGCGAATTATTATAGTCTATAGGAGGAGAGAAAATGAAGGGTTTTCATAATTTAGTATTACACATTGATCTCAGTCAGCGGTCATTTGAAGAAGAATCTATTGATGATAACGTTTATAGACAACTTTTAGGGGGTAAGGGGTTGGGGACTCATCTTCTACTTAATAATACCAAAGCCGGTGTTGACCCGCTGTCAGCCGACAACGTGATTATTTTTGCCACCGGCCCGGTTACCGATACCAAGGTCTACGGGTCATGCCGGTTTGGCGCCTTTACCAAGTCGCCTCTAACCGGCATATATAGCGAGTCTTATGTCGGAGGTAGAGCTGCTGAGCCGCTAAGCCGAACCGGATATGACGCCATCATAATCAAGGGGGCTTCGGATAAGCCAGTTTATCTTGAGATTTCCAATAAAAAGGTGATATTCCGTGATGCTTCGCATCTGTGGGGCAAGGATACTTTTGAAACTGAAGATGCCATTAAGGCAGAAGTGGGGAGAAAAGATGCCGGGATTATCGTTATCGGGCCAGCCGGGGAGAAATTGGTAAAATTTGCCGTCATTGAAACCGAATACTGGCGGTCGCTGGCCAGGACTGGTCCCGGAGCTGTAATGGGGTCAAAGAAAGTCAAGGGTATAGCCTTTTATGGAGATATAAGAAGGCAGGTAGCCAAGCCTGAGGCAATTAATAAAGTATGGGACGAATTAAAAGCTACCGGTAGAGGTGACCCTGTCGCCAAGAAATATTACGGTGAGGGAACACTTCAGATGATACCGGGGCTGAACAAAGTCGGTGCCTTCCCGACCAAGTACTGGTCTCGGGGAACCTATGACAAGTGGCCAAACCTGACTATAGATGCCCTGAAAACAAATTGCAATGTCAGAGCCAAGGCATGCCCGAAATGTTATCTGGCTTGTGGCAACCTCTCACAGGTTATGGAGGGGAGACACCAGGGGTTAAAAATTGTGGGCCCTGAATTTGAGACTACCTATGCTCTGGGTGGTCTATGTATGATAGATGATATTAGAGAGGTTGCCTATCTTAATGACATATGCGATAGACTGGGTATAGATACCATCACATTTGGTAATCTCGCCGCCTTTACCATCGAGGCTTCTCACCGGAAATCAATCGGCATTAGGCTGGAATATGGCGATGTTGATGGCATTGCGGATTTACTATACAAGGTGGCTCGAAGAGAAGGGATTGGAGCTATTCTGGCTGAAGGCATAAGATACGCTGCCAAAGAGTGGGGACTGGAAGACCTGGCTATCCATGTTAAAGGGCTGGAGCCTGGTGGCTATGAGCCCAGGGTGTTAAAAGCAATGGGGTTAGCCTATGCCGTTAATGATAGAGGCGCCTGCCATTTAAGAGCCACTGCTTATAAGGCAGAGCTTTCAGGAGTAATACCTCCGGAACAAATCGAGGGCAAAGCCGAGGTGGTTATTGACTTTGAGGATAGGCATACCCTTTTTGACTCCCTGATTATCTGCCGCTTTTTCCGAGATATATACCTCTGGGATAAAATATCACTGCTGATAAATGCCGCCACCGGGATGGAGCTGGACAAGAAGGGATTACAGAAACTAGCCCTGGATATTACCAACAAAGCCAGGGAGTTTAACCTGCGTGAGGGCATGACTAAAGAGGCTGATACCCTGCCCAGGAGGTTTTTTGAAGAAAAGCTTGAAGACAGCGGCAAAGTGCTGCCGAAATCTGAATTCGACAAGATGCTGTCCGATTACTATAAGCTTAAAGGCTGGGATTAAACTCTGTCCCGGGATAAAGAACGCCTGGCTAATCAGGAGAAATATGGGGTTACCTGTAGCTGAGAAAAAATAGTGGTACAGTCAAATTGGTGAATATCGGTCTAAGGAGGTGGCAATGTCTCATAAGCTAACTAAAGAAGAACTCCTGGCTAAAGCACGTAAGCCGGCACAGGACGCCATGAGGTTGCATCCATTTTATCGGGGCAAGATGCAGACCATGGCTAAATGTGCAGTTCGTGATTTTAACGATTTTGCTATCTGGTACACCCCGGGTGTAGCCGAGCCCTGCCGAGCCATAAAAGCGAATAAGGAAAAGGTCTATCAATATACCAACAAGTGGAACACCGTAGCCGTAGTTTCCGATGGCACCCGGGTTCTGGGACTGGGCGATATTGGTCCCGAGGCTGGTTTGCCGGTGATGGAGGGTAAGGCACTTCTATTTAAATACCTAGGCGGGGTGGATGCCGTGCCCATTTGCCTGGATACCAAAGACCCCGATGAAATAATCCAGGCGGTGAAGTGGCTCCAGCCATCCTTTGGCGGTATCAACCTGGAAGATATCTCTAATCCCAAGTGCTTCTATATTCTTGATACCTTACGCCGGGAGATGACTATCCCGGTATGGCATGATGACCAACAGGGGACAGCAGCCGTTACCCTGGCCGGATTGACCAATGCCCTCAAGATTGTGGGTAAGAAAAAGGAGGAAGTAAGTATCACCCTAATCGGCGTCGGGGCAGCCAATGTAGCCATTACCAGAGTTCTTTTTGCCGATGGCTTCAAACCGGAAAATACCATCTTTGTTGATAGCAAGGGTATTTTACACGCTGCTAGGACTGACCTTCAGCAGAAACAAAAGGAGAACCCCTACAAATGGGACCTGTGCCAGAGAACCAACCCCGAGAAGAGGACTGGCAAAATTGCCGAGGCTCTAAGAGGAGCTGATATCTGTATCTCACTATCCAAATCAGGACCAGATACCATCAAGCCGGAGTGGCTAAAAAATATGGCCAAGGATGCTATCCTTTTTGCCTGTGCCAACCCCATCCCTGAAATCTGGCCATGGGAAGCTAAAGGGGCTGGCGTCAGGATTGTAGCTACAGGGAGGTCCGATTTCCCCAACCAGGTGAATAATTCTATTGGTTTCCCCGGCATCTTCCGAGGCACCCTGGATGTTAAAGCTAAGACCATCACCGATGAAATGTGCATCGCTGCCGCCTACGAGCTAGCTAAATGTGCCGAGGACCGAGGGATAAGCGAGGATAATATTATCCCCACTATGGGAGAGTGGGAAGTCTTTATCAGGGAAGCGGTAGCAGTAGGAATGAAAGCCGTAGAGCAAGGGGTGGCTCGAGAAACGCCCAGCGTTGAGGAGCTGACCAAGCAAGCCGAAAAGATGATTAAAGAGTCAAGAGAAGCTACTGCCCTGCTGATGAAGTCGGGTTTGATACCACCCGTGCCCCAGGAGTAATATAGTTCAGATTTAGTAAAAGCAGAAACACCATGAGAGATATTGATGACTAAAAAAATTACGCTCCCCCTAACCGACGAAACTGTAAAAGACCTTAAAGCCGGGGACGAGGTTTTGCTTACCGGCGCCATATATGTGGCTCGGGATGCTGCCCATAAAAGGATGATTGAGGCTTTAGACCAAGGAAAGCCCCTGCCATTTGATATCAGAGGGCAAACGATATACTTTATGGGCCCCAGCCCGGCTAGACCGGGGCAACCTATTGGGTCGGCGGGTCCTACTACCAGCGGCCGCATGGACAGCTACTCACTCCGCCTGATAGCCGAGGGGCTTAAAGGGATGATTGGCAAGGGGATGCGCTCACCGGCAGTGAAGGAGGCTATGAAGCAATATAAAGCCGTATATTTCGGCGCCATTGGTGGTGCCGGGGCTCTGGCCGCCAAGAGCATAAAGAAATCAGAGGTAATAGCCTACCAGGAGCTTGGCGCTGAGGCACTTCGCCGCCTAGAGGTAGAAGATTTCCCGGTCACGGTGGTAAATGATATCTATGGCGGAGACCTTTACCAGGAGGGGAAAGCCAGGTACAGGATAGCCTGATGAAGCAGTATGACTATGTTATCGTGGGCAGTGGTATTGCCGGGCTGTATACCGCCCTGCTGGCCAACAAGCAGGGGAGTGTGCTGATTATAACCAAAGGCAGTATTGATGACTGCAATACTAAATATGCTCAGGGGGGTATTGCTGCCGCTATAGGTAAGAATGACTCCCCAGAGAGTCACTTTAAGGATACCATATCCGCTGGAGACGGCTTGTGTGATATAGAAGCAGTGCGTATCTTAGTCAACGAAGCCCCGGCTCGCATTGCCGACCTGGTCAATTTTGGCGTGCCCTTTGATACCGTTAACGGGGAGGTTGCCCTGACTAGAGAGGCAGCTCACAGTGTGTCCCGTATCCTTCACGCCGGGGGTGACGCCACTGGCGAACATATTGAAGTCACCCTCAGTGAACAGGCACGTTCATCTAAAATCCAGGTGCTTGAAGATTGTCTGGCTACTGAAATTCTGGTAGAAAAGGGGGTAATTAAGGGAGTTAAAGCCCTTGATTGCCATACCGGCTCCATTGAGGAATTTGGCTGTCGCTCTTTGATTCTGGCTACCGGTGGTGCCGGGCAGTTATATAAATTCAGTACTAACTCAGACATAGCCACTGGTGATGGCATAGTTCTAGCCTTCAACGCCGGGGCTGAGATAGTTGACATGGAGTTCTTCCAGTTCCATCCTACCGCCCTCCGCCTGCCCGGGGTAACTCCATTTCTTATATCGGAAGCGGTCAGGGGCGAAGGCGGAGTACTGCGCAATGTAGACGGCCACCGCTTCATGCCTGACTATACACCAGAGGCTGACCTGGCACCACGGGATATAGCCGCTCGCAGCATAGTCTATGAGATGAAAAAGACAGGCTCGGACAGGGTCTTTATTGATGTTACCCATTTACCACCCTATGTTATTACCACCCGGTTTCCTCATATCTACCGCTTCTGCCTGGACCACGGACTGGATATTACCAAAGGTGTGATACCAGTAGCACCAGCGGCACACTATATGATGGGCGGTATCAAGACCAATAGCTGGGGAGAAACCAATATAGCTGGACTATTCGCTGTGGGTGAAACTGCCTGTACTGGTGTCCATGGAGCCAACCGACTAGCTTCAAACTCACTCCTTGAAGCCGTCGTATTCAGCAAGCGAATTGTGGGCAGAACGACCAGGGAAACTGAGACACCTAGCCCTGACCAGAGCCAGAGCCAAGAAGCCCACCACCGGCTGAGCCAGAGACAGGTTCTTGAGACTATGCCTCCACCCAGCCGCTCCGCCCTGCAAGAATTGCACTGGGATAAGGTAGGTATCATACGCGACAAGGAAAGCCTGACCGAGGCCGCCGATGTTCTGGCTACCTGGCAAAACTGCCTACCCCAGCCTACAGACCGCCCCTCCTATGAGCTAAACAACCTGGTGATAACCGGTCGATTAGTAACTGAGGCCGCCCTGCTTAGACAAGAGAGCCGAGGTGCCCATTTCCGCTCCGACTTCCCCCATAGCTCACCCCAGTGGCAATGTCACATCATATTAGTAAAGTGACAACGACCTGCTGCCTTAGCTTTTTGAGCCAGCCCCTGACATATGATATAATTTAATTTGAAGCGTGGCAATAAAGACGGTAGTTACCAACCGCAAAGCGTACCATAATTATCATATACAGGAGGGTATAGAGGCTGGCATTGCCCTTACCGGTACCGAAATAAAGTCAATCCGAACCGGTAGAGTAAGTTTAGGCGATGCTTATGTTAAGCCCGAGGCGGGGGAATTATGGCTATTAAACGCTCATATTGCTCGCTATGAAGCCGGTAGCTATTTAAGCCATGTGCCAACCCGACCTCGGAAGCTACTATTACATCGCAAGCAGATTGATAGCCTTTCCAGCCAGGTGCTGGAAAAAGGCTTTACGCTGGTGCCATTAAAACTATATATTAAAGATGGTATCGCCAAGGTTGAAGTAGCATTAGCCAAAGGTAAAAAGCTATATGACAAGCGAGAGTCTATAATTCGCCGTGAAGCAGAAAGAGAAGTCGGTCGAGCCATAAAACGGAGGCAAAAATCTCAAAGGAGGTAGTTTATATCTAATCTACCTGTAGTAAATGGGGACGCGCGGGTTCGACAGGAGGAGTATGCTGCAGGATTGCAAGCTGAGGTGCCGCTACCCTCATAAAACAAGTGGCAAAAATAACTGGCGAATCTCAATTCGCTCTTGCTGCCTAACTAAACAGGTGGCACGCCCAACCTGACCTCGCCTCAATGGGTTGGGATTGGGTGTCGAAAAGTTGAGGTGCCATCACCCCAATGTCGATAAGGGTGGTGAAAGAGTTATCGACTGGCTTAGCTAAACTCGGTCAGCAGAGGCTAGCCAGGCAAGATAAAAGAGCTGACTAAGCTTGTAGCATATTCTGGGTAGCTCCTCTTGGACGGGGAGTTCAACTCTCCCCCGTCTCCACCAGGAATTTTATAGGCGCTAGCTTGACCAAGCTAGCGCCTTTTATATCCAGATAGGCACGGGCTATTCTTCTTGTGATTTAGCCTCGCGGTCTCTGAGCCAGCGCTTAATCTCATCCAGAGCAGGAGGAATGATATAAAATACCTTTATATCCGGGGGAAATTGAATCTGGTGGCTCTCCCTCATAAACAATATCCCAACCTCGTCTTCTTTAAGCGTTTCGTCTATCTGTCGGGCGATATGTTCATTCCTCTTTGTGCTGGCTTCGGTGTAATATTCATAGACCTTGGTCAATACGCTTTGATTCTGCAGACCTATCACCAGACACCGGCTCCAATCCATGAATTCGGTCAGTAACTCGGCTTCTTCGGTGGCTTCAAGCTGTGTCCCCTTGCTTAACCTGTTTTCAACAATTTGACAGCTCCTATCATTCAGGTCTTTTATCAATTTGACCCCATCTCCACCACCTACCAAGATTAACTCGTGGTATATTTTATCAACCTTACCCAGCTTCAGCTCCAAACCGCTCATCTGGTCTTCAACCTGGTCCCAATACCTATTAAATTTCTCCAGATACTCAGCTTGAGGCTCCTTCTCGCAGTAAATAAGGGGCACAAAATATAATTTTCTGCCCTTCTTAAATTCCTCAGCCGGTGGCTTTTCTATCTTCCCGAGCTCCTGAGACATGCTAATCCTGCCTTCTACTTGACGTTAACTAAAATCATAATATCTCCCGGCTGACCGTCAGTTATTTGGCGGGCATTCCGCAGTCTTACCTTGGAGCCGCTTTTTACCCCGGGCGGGATTTTCACTCGTAGTGTTTTGCCCCTGCGTTTCAGGTCTTTTTCCAGCCCCCGAGCTGCCTGTTCCCCGGTGATGGTTATTTCGTAGCGAACATCCTGGCGGGGAGGCTGAGCCTGAGCGAATATCTCCTCCAGGTTAATCCCCCTGGGGACTTCAAATCTCGTTCCCCCCGGACCGCCAGAGCCCCGGCTGTATATCTTGAAGGAGAAACTTTTACCCCGCAGGGAGTCACCAAAGATATCATCCAGGAAGTCAAATCGGAGACCAGCCTTACCAAAGCGCCTCAGGACGTCTTCAAAATCGGGGCGGGTAAACGGACTGCTGAAGATATCACCAATGTTGCCCACAGTGCCAAACTGGTCATATTGCCTTCTCTTTTCCGGGTCACCAAGAACGGCGTAAGCCTCATTTATTTCCTTAAACTTTTCGTTGGCTTCCTTCTCTTTCCCCGGGTTACGGTCGGGGTGATATTTCATGGCTAACTTTCGGTATGCCTTCTTAATCGTTTTTTCGTCGGCATCCTGGCTAACACCGAGGATTTTATAGTAGCCTTTTGCCCCCATAAACTCTCTCCTTAACCACTTAATTACTCCCTGGAAGAATCTGGCTCAACCTCGGGCTTAGAAGTTTTATCTTTAGCCCGTTTGGCATCGGTGGTGTAGAAGCCCGACCCCTTGAAAATTATAGGTACCGGTGAGAAGACACGATTAGCCTTACCGCCGCACTTCGGACAGGTAACTATTGAGTCATCATTTGAGTTATCATTGAAGCTTTGCTTCAACTCAAATCGGTAATGGCAATTGTTACACTTATATTCGTAGACAGGCATAAAGCAAAGACCCTCCTATTCATCACGGAAAATAGTTTTAGCACTCTCAACCCCAGAGTGCCAAAACTATTTTAAAGCAAAACAAGCCAGAATGCAAGGAAAGTAAATGGCAAGGTCACTTTTTATAGTAGCCTATGCCCTGAATTCTCACCAGATTCCGGTTAACCTCGGTCTTGACGCCGAGCATAGTCTCCACAAGCCATAAATTGGTCTCCACATGCTCGGTTAGCCCTGGTATCCTATACTGACTAACCCCGTCAGCCAGAGCAGCGTAAAAAATAAGCTGGTCGGCTAAATGGCGGTCAACGGTAGCCCCGGTCGCCAGGTCTTCCACCAGACTTTTAGCTACATATCGGGCAATGTCTTCTGAGGTTCGCCGTGGCTCGCCAGCCATATCGGCACCAATGATACTTCCCGAGCTAGTTTTAGCATATATGGTAAGAGCCGCCCCCCGCTGAAGGGCCAGGGTATCATAGATAACCTCTATCTGTGCCCGGTATCCGTTTGATTTAAGCACCTGGTTACATTTCTCAATCATTCGCTCACTCACCCGCCTCTCCTTAAGATGAGAGGCAAGGGCAACCCCCTCAATCCCAACCACATCCCCTCGGCTAAGCAAACTGATTGGCTTTATTTTGCCGGTTACCGGTTCCACCGTCACCTCGACAACGCCACCACCCCGGGGGACATAGCCGGGACGAATAATACTAAGTCTGGCATTTATGCCCATCTGGCTTAGCACCGGGAAGAAGACATACTGCATATGGTAGGCAGAAGGGGCAAAGTCTTGAAATAATCCCCCAGATATTTTGAAGCTCATAGCCCCAGTGGCGAAACAGGCAGCCGGCAACAGGGTCATCGCCAGCAAGGTGGTAGACCCGGCGGTGCCTATATCCCATTCATAGTAGCCACCCTTAACCCCGCCTCCGGGTTTAAACCTTATCTCACTGGAACCAATTTCACCGCCACTCAGAGTGCCGTGGCATATCTGCTGCAATGCCTGTATTGATTTAAGATGCTGAGGTCTTAATCCCGGTTTTTCCCTTTTGGCACGGATATTGATAAGATGGAGCTCTTCGCCCAGCAGAGTGGCTAAGCCCACGGCAAAACGAACTATGGTGCCACTCCCCGATTTCTGAGACCCGTCAATATGTATCATTCAGTCTCCTTTAAATCACCGGCGCTACTCTTACGCACCACGAGCTTAAGCTTATCCTGCCCGACCACAATAACTTCCTCACCGGTGTTTATCTTCCGACCGGCTGATTTAGCCTCCCAAAGCTCATCCCCAATCTTGATGACACCCCCGGGGACTAACGGGCTTACTACCTTGCCTCTACTGCCAACCATAGTGGTCGAACCAACCATCGGCTTTTTCCTCAGGGCCCGGCTGGCAAATCGGTAGGAGACAACACCCCAGACAGCCAATCCGACTATCATCCCAATAAAGCCAGGCCGGGGTATATGAATCCCAAACCTGGGCAAAACCAGAAGCACAATTAATACTATGGCTATCTCCTCCACCAAAGTGGCAGAAAAGGTCAACATGAGCCTGATAGGTATTTTCTTCATCACTCTATTATAGCAAGAGTACCCCTGTTGCCGATACTCAGATACAGGTGCTATAATTAGCCGACAATGAAGCTATCCCGTGAAGAAGTGTTACACATTGCCCTCCTGGCTCGATTGGGCTTGACCGAGGCTGAGGTGAACCTGCTCAGCGAGCAATTATCTAATATCCTGGAGAATTTTGAGGTACTACAGCAGGTAGATACCACTGACATCCCACCCACCGCCCAGGCTATTCCTCTCCAGAATGTAATGAGGAGCGATGAGGAGGTAACCCCCTCCCTACCCCAGAGCCAGATTCTAGCCAATGCCCCCCGAAGAGAGGCAGACTTCTTCAGGGTAAAAGCCGTGCTGGAATAAGACAAGAGCAAAAACTAAACCATAAAAGTTATTTAAGGAAAGGATGAAGGGGCTTCGCCCCTTTAAGAACTTATCTTCCCCCCTTCCCCTATCAAGGGGAAGGGGGATAAAGAGGGATGGGGTTACCTAATAAAACCCTAAAGGGGGTGAGGTTAATAATTAATCCACTAACAATTCACGAGGCATACAGGCTGCTCAAGACCAGGCAACTGTCCTCGGTTGAATTAACCCAAGCTTGCCTGGAGCGTATCCACCAAGTAGAGCCAGAGCTTCACGCCCTGGTTACCATTACCGATGAGCTAGCCCTATCTCAAGCCCGAAAGGCTGATGAGCTTATGGCTAGTGGTAATGCCCATCCCCTGACCGGTATCCCGGCGGTAATCAAGGACAACATGTGCACTAAAGGGATACCAACCACCTGCTCATCACGGATGTTAGCCAACTTTGTGCCACCTTATGATGCCATGGTGGTAGAAAAACTAAACGGCTGTGGCGTAGTAGTTGTCGGCAAGGCAAATATGGATGAATTTGCTATGGGTTCATCTACCGAGCACTCTGCCTTCTTCCCTACCCATAACCCCTGGGACTTATCTCGCGTCCCCGGGGGAAGTAGTGGCGGCTCAGCGGTGGCTGTCGCCGCTGGTGAAGCCATCTACGCCTTAGGCTCAGATACCGGGGGGAGTATTCGCCAGCCGGCTGGCTTCTGCAGCGTTACCGGCTTAAAACCTACCTACGGCAGGGTAAGTCGCTATGGTCTGGTTGCCTTTGCCAGCTCCCTTGACCAGATTGGACCGCTGACCCAGGATGTTGCCGATTGTGCCCTGGTGTTAAATGTTATCGCTGGCTACGACGCCAGAGATTCTACGTCAGTTCCTTACCCTACGCCTGATTATACCCAGTGTCTTAATACCGACCTTAACGGGCTTCGCCTCGGCATCCCCCAGGAGTATTTTGTTGAAGGAATGCAGCAAGAGGTGACAATAGCCATAAAAGCTGCTATCGGCGAGCTTGAGAAACTGGGGGCAACTATAGATTACGAGGTATCACTGCCCCACACCCCCTATGCCCTGGCCGCATACTATATTATTGCCCCCTCAGAGGCTTCAGCTAACCTGGCTCGCTACGATGGGGTAAAGTATGGCTTCTCCTATTCAGACACCGACAGTATGTGGGAGGCTATGGAAAAGACCCGCCAGTATGGCTTTGGCGCTGAGGTAAAAAGGCGCATTATGCTGGGAACCTATGCCCTGTCCGCCGGCTACTATGATGCCTGGTACCTCAAAGCCCAGAAGGTCCGCACCCTGATACGGCGGGAGTTTGACCAAGCCTTTGATAAATTTGACGCCCTGATAACCCCAACCTCACCCACCGTCCCCTTCAAAATCGGGGAGAAGATAGACGACCCGCTCCAGATGTATCTGAGTGATGTCTGCACCCTGCCCATAAATATCGCCGGACTGCCGGCTATCTCCATCCCGGCTGGCTTTGCCGACGGGCTGCCGATAGGGATGCAGATTATCGGCAAGCCCTTCTCTGAAGAGACCATCCTCAAAATCGCCCACGCCTACCAGCAAGCAACTGAGTGGCATAAGAGGAAGCCGCAAATATGAAATATGAGAAATGATTACAGATGGAAGCTGAGCGGAAATTTTCACCACAGTACATTGATGCACTAGCAGAATGCATTACAGGTGGTTCAGGGTCCAGTAGTGCACCTTCTATAGGTATATACCTTACTGGTTACGAGATTGTAAGGTTCTTTAGAAGCCTCGGCTATGATATTAACTCTCTTGAGGGCTCAAGAGTCCCTTTCACCCAAGATTTCCTGAATCAGATTAATCACGAAGAGAATAGTTTTAAACAGATAATTCGCATCACTGAAAGACTACTAGACCCTCGGGATTATATAAATCGTGAGGATAAACTAGAGAATGTGGTCAACTACCTAAATAAGTATCTTCAATACGATGGGTTCGAACTTACTAAAATAGGGGCGGCATATCACCTAATAGAAGCTGGAGGCACAGCACCAGTTATCGAATCGTTTGCAGAGAAGGCAATATATTTATCACTGCCCAATGTAAAAGCTGATTTTGAAAGGGCAGTTTCATCCGTTGACTCCGACCCTGGGGGTGCTATTACCAGTGCTTGTTCAACATTGGAAAGTGTGGCAAAGTCAATTCTTGACGACCTCGGAAAACCATATCCTAGAGACCAAAGCATACAGCCTTTGGTTTTGACCACATTACGAGAATTGAAATTAGCCCCAGACCAATATTCTAAAGCTGAAACAAAAAGAATATTGGGAGGCTTGATAAACATAGCTGCTGGAATTGGAGTCTTAAGAACAAAATATGGGGACGCACACGGTAGAGGAAAGGAATTTGCCCAATTATTGTCAAGGCACGCTCGTCTAGCAGTTAATGCAGCAAGCACAGTAGGGTTATTTCTTCTTGAAACCTATTTGGACATAAAAAGCTAAAGGAGAGTCAAAGAGAGGCGAAGCCTCTCTTATATTGTAACCTATCCCCCTGACCCCCTTCCCTTACTAAGGGAAGGGGGAATGAAGGTAAGAGAGGGGGCTTTGCCCCCTCTCTAAAATCTCTTCCCCCTCTCCTTGTTAAGGAGAGGGGGATTAAGCGGGTTCCCTAAAAAATCAAAGATTTTTTAGGGTGCATTAAGGGGGTGAGGTTACCTAATAAAAAGCTGTGTTATCTGTTGAGATTGCTCCGGCACTTTGTGCCTCGCAAAGACATGAGGCTAGTCTGAAAGGGGTGGGGTTACCTAATAAAAAGCTAAAGTGGGGCTGGAAGCAAACGGAATCAGCCTAATTAGACCTTCCCAAGGTTGACGGTGATATTCAATTATGTAATTATGCGTTATAATAATGTTATTACTCTGAGTAGTGGTTAAAGAGAGGTAAAACTGGTGCCTTACCAACCGACGAAGACTTTAGCCGCATTTATTATGGAGGATGCCCTGAAAAAGGCCGTGGGATGGTTTCCATCCTTTATGGCACTAGTCAGGTTCGGCGGGCTACGAGCTGAATTCTTCCCGTTAATACTAATATGCCTGGATGCCTACATAAAAGGAACGGCTATGGGATACACCTTTAGAGATAAATATGGTTTGCTGGTATCAATGATGGTTAAACCAAATAAGATAAAGAAACACGCCGATTACCTTTACGAGATTGCCCAAAAACGGGTTAATTCATATAACCAGGAAATAACTTCAATAATTGATTTTTTCATCGCTACCGAATTAGCCAAGGATAAACTAACCTTTGATGATTTTCTCAACAAAGCCAAGACTAATGTAAAGATAGATTCGGCAGCGCCTAGAATTAAGCTTGTTTTTGAGGAAGGCACTTCATTTGGTGCCAGCTACCCTGACATAGTTAGTAAAGTACTTTCACTAGAATGTAGAACATCATCTCTTGATTGGGAGAAGGCTAAACTACTGGGACACACTTTTGATATCTACACTCAAGAGCTGGACTTAAAATTCTTGAAAAAATGGGCATTATTTAATCTCAGAACATATGCCCGAGAATGCTTCCCGGAATTAGTAACTCCTTTGGGGTTTTAGGCAAGCCCCTTTCTATATTTCTCCTCCGGTGAAGGAGATGGGATAAAAAGAGGACGAGGTTGGATAAGCTTAAAGTCAATTGCTACTCAGGTCATACCTATGCCGAACAACCACGGTCTTTCCTGTGGGAAGGTAGAGAGTATGAGGTGGAGGCAATAGAGAGAGCGTGGCAGGAGCCGGGGGAGAGACATTTCCAGGTCAGAACCAGGGATAACAAACTGTTCCGACTCTGCTATAATGAACTAGAAAAGCAATGGTCGCTAATTGAACTAGTGAGGAGCTAAATATGATAAAAGAAATTCTTAAAATATTAGAGGATGATGCCCGAACCACCACCAAACAAATATCAACTATGACCGGCACCCCCGATGCTGAAGTTGCCCGGCTCATTAAGAAGGCGGAAGAAGACCGAACCATCCTGAAATACAAGACCATAATTAACTGGGAAAAGCTGGGCGAGGAGCAGGTATGGGCGTTAATAGAGGTCAAGATTACTCCCCAGAGGGATGTTGGCTTTGACGCTATAGCCGAGCGCATCTACCGCTTCCCCCAGGCTCGCACTGTCTACCTGGTCTCAGGGACCTATGACCTACTGGTTATAGTCGTCGGCAAAAACATACATGAAGTAGCTAATTTCGTATCCCAGAAGCTCGCCCCCATTGAGGGGGTGGAGGGGACAGTTACTCACTTTATGCTTAAGCGATATAAAGAGGACGGCGAAATTCTAGAGGGGAAGGAAGGGGTTAAGCGGCAGCCAGTAACACTCTAACCCCGGCCAAGGTAATTTTATGTCAGCAAAATCCCGCAGTCAGAGATATCGTAACCTTACCTCACAAAAAGTAAACCAGATATCCCCTTCAGGGATAAGGAGGTTCTTCGACCTCCTAGCCTCTATGGAGGGGGTCATCTCACTGGGCGTTGGCGAGCCCGACTTTGCCACCCCGTGGCATATTCGTGAGGCAGCTATCTACTCACTGGAAAAGGGCTACACCATGTACACCTCAAATTTAGGCATGCCCGAGCTGCGTCAGGAACTGTCACGATACCTGAGGGAAAATTATAATCTAGTTTACGACCCCGACCGGGAACTTTTGATTACAGTGGGGGTTAGTGAGGCATTAGACCTGCTAATGAGAGCCATCCTTAACCCCGGGGATGAGGTTATTATGCCTGACCCGTGTTACGTTTCCTATAACCCCTGTGTGGCTCTGGCTGGAGGCATACCAATTATGGTACCCACCAATCAGAAAAATAACTTTGAGATTAGGGCGGCTGATATTGAGGCACGAGTTACTAATAAAACTAAAGCCATTCTCATTGGTTATCCCGCCAACCCTACCGGAGCCGTAATGCCCAGAAATAAACTGGTCGAGATAGCCGAGTTAGCCCGGCGTCACGGGCTACTGGTAATCTCTGATGAGATTTACGCTAAGCTAGTCTACGGCGTGGAGCATACCTGCTTTGCCACCCTGCCTGAGATAAAGGAGGACACTATTCTTCTGGGTGGATTCTCCAAGGCTTATGCTATGACTGGCTGGCGAATCGGCTACGCCGCGGCTAACCAGGAAATTATTGCCGCCATGACCAAGATTCACCAGTATACTATGTTGTGCGCCCCGATAATGGGACAGGTAGCGGCTATTGAGGCACTAAGAGCCGGCGAAGCCAGCGCTGCTGAGATGGTTGAGGAATATAACCGGCGACGCCTGGTAATAGTCAAGGGACTAAACGATATTGGTCTATCCTGCTTTGAGCCCCACGGGGCATTCTATGCCTTCCCCTCAATAAAGGTCACCGGTATGACCTCAGAGGAATTTGCCGAAAGGCTCCTCACTGAGGAAAAGGTAGCCGTTGTCCCCGGTACAGCCTTCGGTGAGTGTGGTGAGGGATATGTCCGTTGCTGTTATGCCACCTCGTTGGCCGACATTGAGGAAGCACTATCCAGAATGAAGCGGTTTGTCAACAAGCATAAGAAAGCATAGGCTTTAGATTATTTATTAACCCCATCCCCTGTATCCCCTTCCCCTTAGAAAGGGGAAGGGGAATAAAATAATTAAGAGGGCTATCGCCCTCTTAAACACCTTTATTGATAGGGGGAGATTTGTTTTAAGAGGGGCTTCGCCCCTCTATGACTCCCCTGGTACCCAGTAATCATTGTGGTATATATCAGAATAGCTGAAATAGCATTGAGGGGTTAATAAAATGGCTCGAAAGTCGCATATAGCTAAAATTGCCACGAGTGGATGCGGTAAGGGTTATGGGAAAAAACCTATCAAGGGTAAGGTAAAACAGGAAACTGGGAAAATTAAGAAATGGATGGAAACTCACAAAGCTTGAACAAATGTCTAGAAGCTATAATGAGGAGAGTTTAAGAGGGGGCTTTGCCCCCTCTTTTTTACATCTTCCCCCTCTCCTTTGAAGGAGAGGGGGACACAGGGGGTGAGGTAGATAAAAACTAAAGAAGCCCCATCTTTTGCTTAGCCTCTTTAAGGGTCTTCCGGGCAATAACCCGGGCTCGATGGGCACCATCAACCAGAACATCAGTTATATCTTGGGGTTTATTAGCTAAGGCTGCCCGCCGCTCCCGGAAGGGTCTCAGAGTAGAATTAATCTGCTGAGCCAGGAGCATCTTACAATCAACACAGCCGATTTTAGCTGAGCGGCACTGCTTGGCTATCTCGTCCAATTGTAATGGATTAAAATATTGGTGAAGCCGATAAATATTGCATATCTCGGGGTGCCCGGGGTCATCCCGATAACGGCGTGCTGGGTCGGTGACAGCTTGCATTACCCGATCTATTGTCTCCTCATCGGAAAGAGCTAATTCAATATCATTACCCACTTGCTTGCTCATCTTCTCTTTCCCATCCAGCCCGAGTATTGACGGAAATGAGGTAAGCTTGGCTTCAGGCTCAGGGAAGGTATTGCCAAATAGATTGTTAAAGCGGCGAGCAATCTCCCTGGCTAGCTCTATATGGGGCACCTGGTCTTCACCGACTGGAACCACCTCGGCTTTATACAGCACGATATCAGCCGTCTGTAGCACCGGATAGCCCACCAGCCCGTAATTTACATTATGAGGCTGAAGCCTTGCCTTCTCCTTAAAGGTAGGCACCCGCAGCAGCCAGCTTAAGGGGGTAACCATACTAAGTAAGGTATGTAGTTCCATCACTTCAGTAACATGAGACTGGACAAAAAGGATGCTTTTCTTGGGGTCAAGACCAGCCGCCAGCCAGTCAAGCATCATCTCGTGGATATTCTTTTGCAGCCCGCCGGTATCCTCAAGCGTGGTCAAAGCATGAATATCCACAATACAATAAATGCACTGATACTCTTCCTGAAGCTTGACCCAATTCTGCAGGGCTCCGAGATAGTTTCCCAGGTGCTGCCGGCCGGTAGGACGAGCCCCAGAAAAAACACGACGTTTCATCTGGCCTCCTTAGCCTCCAAGTGTAACACGAAACGGGAGATAAGGACAAGATAAGGCTTGACTACTCTGATAATAAGCCTATAATAGAATCTTTAGGGGGTAGGAATGATTAGAAGCTTTAACGGTAAGACGCCCAAGATAGCCAAATCAGCCTTCATCAGCGAAGCCGCCTATGTTATCGGCGAGGTTGAAATTGGCGAAAACTCCAGTGTTTGGCCCGGGGCGGTAATCAGAGGCGACCTCGCCAGTATCAAAATTGGTGGCAATACCACAATTCAGGACAACTCCGTGCTCCACAATGATGTCGACATTCCCCTGGAGATAGGCGATAACGTGGTTATCGGGCATAGTGTGGTGGTGCATGGACGGAAAATTGGCAGCAACACGCTCATTGGCAACAATGCCACGGTACTGGGTGAGTCTAAAATTGGCAACTTTTGTATAATTGCGGCTGGTTCTGTGGTAAGCCAACGTAGTGAAATCCCCGACAACTCAATGGTGGCTGGTGTTCCGGCCAAGATTAAAGGGCAGATTTCCCAGGAGCAACGGCGGCAGTTGAAAGAATGGCCTCAAATCTACACTGAATTAACCAAGCGATATAAAGAGCAGGGGCTCTAGCTGACCGGCAGGCTACATGCTCTCGGGCGCGGTCATCCCCATTAGGTGGAGGGTCTTAGCCAGGACCAGCTTGGCTGCCGCCACTAATTTGAGACGGGCTTTGGTTAATATCTCATCATCCCGGGAAACGACACGGCACTGGGTGTAAAAACTATGAAATACAGTTGCCAAGTCCTGAGCATAATAGGCAAGATGGTGAGGTTCCAGAGTATGGGCTACTACCTCAACTATCTCCGGTAAAAGTAGCATCTTCCGTATCAAAGTCAGCTCAGGCTCAGTAGTCAGCAAGGCAACATCCCCATCCCCATAGTCAATTCCCCTTTGCTGAGCTAAACGAAGGATACTGGCAATGCGAGCATGGGCATATTGAACATAGTAAACAGGATTGTCCACCGATTGTTTTTTAGCTAACTCCAGGTCGAAGTCCATCTGACTATCAGCCGAGCGGGATAAAAAGAAAAAGCGGCAGGCATCAGCCCCAACCTCCACGACTACTTCGCGCAAGGTAATGATGTCGCCGCTGCGTTTAGAGATACGAACCAATTCATCACCACGACGCAGGGTAACCAGCTGAGAAATTATCACCTTCAGCCGCTCTGGAGCAATACCAAGAGCACCAACCACTGCTTTCATCCGAGATACATGACCCTGGTGGTCAGCTCCCCAGATATTAATTACCTTATCAAACTTGCGCACCAAAAACTTGTCGTAGTGATAAGCAATATCAGAGGCGAAATAGGTAGGCGAACCATCGCCCCGCACCACCACATTGTCCTTATCCTCACCCAGAACCGTAGATACAAACCAGGTAGCTCCTTCCTTCTCACCTATATAGCCTCCCTGGCGTAGCCGTGACAATGCTGTCTGGTATTGCCCGCTATCATAAAGGCTCTGCTCACTGAACCAGACATCAAACTCCACACCTAAGGATTTAAGGTCGTTTCTTATTTGGGTAATCATCATCTCAAGACCAATATTTTTTAAAAAATGTAGCGCATCTTTTTCAGGCATTGATAGATATTTATCGCCGTCTTTGCTAATTATCTCTTTCGCTAAGTCAACCATATAGCCACCGAGGTAACCGTTAGATGGCACCTCAGCCTCAATACCCAGACACTGCTGATAACGGGCATAGAGTGTGCGATAAAAGGCATCTACCTGACTGCCGGCATCATTGATATAATATTCTTTCTCCACTTTATAGCCGGTAGCCGTAAGCACGTTAGCCAGAGCGTCGCCCAGAATAGCACCACGACCATGCCCGACATGAAGTGGTCCGGTAGGATTGACACTAACAAACTCTAACTGCACCCGGCTGCCCTGTCCCAGGTCAACGTTGCCATAAGCATCACCAGCCGCCAAGATGGAATCAACCTGACCGGTCAACCAATCGGTCTTAAGGGTAAAGTTAATGAACCCAGGGGGGGCCACCGTAATGGTATCAATCTCAGGACTGGGAACGATAAGCCCGACCATATCCTCAGCGATAGCTAAGGGGCTAACGCCGGTTGCCCGGGCCAACTTCAGGGGAAAGCTTGAGGCATAATCTCCGTGTTCCGGGTTCTGGGGACGCTCCACAGCCACCTCAGGCAAGGCAACCGAAGGCAGCTTGCCCAATTGCTGGGCCTGGCTTGCCGCCTGCGCCAGCATCTCTATCAACTTTTGTTTAACCATTAATATCCGGCTCTAGCCTCCTACATGCCCAAATTATAGCACAGTTCTAATTGAAAGCAGCTACTCGGCGATGCCTTTAACAAAGCAACCAGCCAGTAAAGTCCGCTCAGCTAGGGCGACCAGTCAGGCGCCAAATCATTGGCGGGGTTATTAGTCAGGTTGCGCTGGTTGGAGCCATCAGCATCCATTATGTATATCTCAAAGTTACCGTCCCGGTCGGAATCAAACGCGATACGGGAGCCGTCGGGCGACCAGGTAGATGACTGATCCCGGCCAGGGCTATTAGTCAGGTTGCGCTGGTTAGAGCCGTCGGCATCCATCACGTATATCTCCCGGTTCCCGTCCCGGTCAGACATAAACGCCAGGCGAGAACCATCGGGCGACCAGGCAGGCATCCCGTCATCGGCGGGGTTATTAGTCAGGTTGCGCTGGTTGGAGCCATCGGCATCCATAATGTATATCTCGAAATTCCCGTCCCGGTGGGACTCAAACGCCAGGTGAGAACCATCGGGCGACCAGTCAGGCGCCCCATCATTGGCGGGGTTATTAGTCAGGTTGCGCTGGTTGGAGCCGTCGGCATCCATCACGTATATCTCCCAGTTCCCGTCCCGTTTGGAATCAAACACGATACGGGAGCCATCGGGCGACCAGGCAGGATGCCCATCATCGGCTGGGTTATTAGTCAGGTTGCGGTGGTTGGAGCCATCGGCATCCATAATGTATATCTCAAAGTTCCCGCCCCGGTCAGACATAAACGCCAGGTGAGAACCATCGGGCGACCAGGCAGAATACGCTTCCTCGGCGGGGTTAAGAGTAAGGTTGCGCTGGTCAGAGCCATCAGCGTCCATCACGTATATTTCGTAGTTACCGTCCCGGTCGGAATCAAACGCGATTCTGCTGCCAGCAGGTTGTGGCTGGCATCCACAGGCTACTACCACTGACAGTAGGGCTAGTATAGCTACAGCGCACACAATAACAATTTTTTTCATTTCTGAAACCACCTTTTTATCTCTCAGTTTACCCAACTGCTGAGCCTGGCTTGCCGCCTGCGCCAGCATCTCTATCAACTTTTGTTTAACCATTACTATCCGGCTTCAGCCTCCTAATCCAAGCCTCAGCTTTTTAGCTTTATTCCAAGTTACCTTTTATGCCAAATTATAGCACAATGCTAATTGAAAGAGACAGCTCAAAATACCCTTACAGGTTAGACAGGAAAAACCGAAGTTTCACATTGGTAAAGAGGGCTAACTCCAAACTCCGCTCCATTGTATTCTATCTTATTTATGTCACCTGCTCAATGGTGCGGATACAGGGTGGAATATCCTGCTGCTGGTTATGTCATCCAGGAACTTTTTGAGCACAGATATGTATTTATCTGCTTCAGAGCGGTCGAATTTGACCACCTTGTCAGCTATTTCCTGGCAATAATTACACTGACTGCACCCGGATAGGCAATCCTGTTTCTTAAAGAAATCAATAAAACCTTCTAGAGCCTGGTTGTCAATGTAAACCCTTGGCGGCGAAGCCATTGTAGTGATTTGTGTGCTGGATAGATTTGACTTTGCGTTACTGGCCTTCGGGCTAAAGTTGTTTAAAATATCGTACAAGTTTCCTTGGTAATGAAGTAAGGAATATGCTGTAGCAGCATTTATAATCCACTTCGTAGGCATTGCTCTACCGCCGATTTTGAAGAAATCAATGCCCATTTCTTGATAAATATGTATGTCTTCAGGTCTTATCCAACGAGATTTAATAAATTGAGAGGTATCACTGATACTGCTCAAAGCACAGTGAAGTACACAGTAATCCATATAGAAGCCATTAAGCGGGTTGTAGCTTTGACTAGCATGCCCCAGGGTATTGTTGTGATAATACTCGTAAGGACACTGATAGAGACAACTGGTGTTTGTCAGTACACCGAGCTCACAGTTTACCGCACTTCTAATAGCCTTGAGTAGTTTGAAATCCCGGTTTATGTTGGAGTGCAGGTTAATGGAGTCAGCTCCCAGAGATTCAAAAAACTTAGCCCGGGCTACGCTTTCTACGTGAGCTATGGTTGATACCTCTACTCTAAGATGAGGGAACTGAGTCTTTATAAGCTCTAGCAAGTATGGGATAGCCACAATGACGCTATCCACCTTGGCATTGCTGAGCCACTCCAGGTGTCGGACCAATTCCCGATGAGTATCCTCCTGCCACTCCATGTTATTCATGCATGGAGCATTAAGAAGGTAATTAAAGGTTAAGCCTGCGGAATGAGCTAACCTGATATATTCTTCCGCCTGCTTTGTTGTTATTTGGGGGATGTCAGGTCCTGAGCCTCCACTGCCTATCATTGAGGTGGGCAAAACGCCATATATTTCAATATCTGCCTTAATCTGGCTTAGAGGGAGTATCAGTTCCCTGTCCCAGTTTGTGGGCACTAAAAAATGCATATTTATTTCGCTTTATGGCTGGACTTAGTATACAAACAGTATACCTCATGGTCAAGCCTTTGAATTCTTATATGACCATGGCTACAGTTTAAGCTTTACGGCATAACATATAGCCCTTAATTATATAACAAATATATAAACTTTGAGGCTAGTACCGGCAGGAACTCAAAGATAAATTTGTATTACAACATCAAGCCTTATAATATACTATGAAGGCAAGGAGTTTGTCAATAGGCGGAAAGAGGGAACCCCCCTTGGTATTTAACTGTCTTTCTGTGAGGAGGTAATATGAATCTAAAACAGATACTGGAGATAACTGCCAATGAAGTGCCGCCAAAAACGGCTATTGTTCTTGGTTCCCAGAGGGTTACCTATAGGGAGTTAAGTGAAGCTTCAAACAGAATAGCCAATGCTCTTATGCGACTGGGATTAGAAAAGGATAACCACGTCGCTATTTTAATGTCTCACAGTCCTGAGTGGGTTATCAATTATTTTGGAGTTATTAAAGCTGGCGGCGTAGCCGTGCTCCTTAGCTCTAGGCTCAAAGTACCTGAGCTTGATTCTTTATTGCGTGATTCCGATGCCAGAATCCTCATAACTGAAAAGAGGTTTTCTCAGATGCTTTCGGCTGTTTTGCCCAGCCTCCCCCAGCTAAAGCGGGTTCTGGAGGTTGATGGAGGCCCTTATAAAACGATGGTAGCTAATAGTTCTGCCGTACCGCCCGATGTTGATATAGATGATAAGGATAAGGCTACTATCATATATACCTCAGGGGTATTGGGGAAGCAAAAGGGGGTGGTGCATACTCATGCTTCCCCTCTGGGAACCCCCAACATAGTTTCTGCGGGCGTAGGGCGAGGCAGAGACGATGTGGTCATAGATACTGTTCCTTTCTTCTACCTTTTTGGATTGAGCGAAGTCCTGTTTGGTTCCATTATAAAAGGGTCCACGGTGGTAATAATCCCTCAATTCACCCCCAGAGTTGTTTTAGAGGCTATAGAGAAGGAAAGAGGCAGCATCCTTTTTGGAGTCCCAGCAATGCACAATGCTTTAGCTATGCTGCGGGACGAGGTCATCAAGGACTATGACCTTAGCTCATTGAGGGTGGCCTCTAGTGCTGGGGCGAAAACATCTCCTCGCCTGATGAAGATGCTGGAGGATAAGTTCGGCTTAACCTTCTGTGAGACATATGGTCTTTCGGAGCTTTCGGTTGTTTCTATGAGTACCATTGATGACCACAAACTGGGGACGGTGGGCAAGCCAATTTGTGACCTTAAGATAGTAGATGACAGTGGTGCAGAAGTGACTGTGGGTGAGATAGGCGAGGCTCTGTTCAAAGCTCCCTGGATGATGAAGGAATACTATAAGGCGCCTGACCTTACGGCTCAGGTCATTAAAGATGGCTGGTTTCACACCGGAGACCTGGTCAGGATGGATGAAGATGGTTACCTTGAGTATGTGGAGAAGAAATCGTTCATAATAGTGACCCCGTCAGGGCTAAAAATTTCCCCCTGGGAGGTTGAGGATGTGCTTTTGAGGCATCCCGGTATTGCTGAAGCCGCCTATGTGGGGGTTGGAGATGCATGCAGTGGGCTGGTGCCCACAGCTTTTATAGTCCTTAAAGAAGGGCAAAGTGTTACCACAGAGGAGATAGCCAATTTTTGTCGCCAGAACCTGGCTG
>Ga0307431_1000363_pt1 | contig 31954 bp, 30 predicted proteins | sample SalMarWE160170MG_FD_202155 | JGI IMG/M metagenome (GOLD analysis project Ga0307431, IMG submission 202155) | Salt marsh sediment microbial communities from the Plum Island Ecosystem LTER, Massachusetts, United States - WE1603-170 | ecosystem: Environmental > Aquatic > Marine > Intertidal zone >...
AAATAAGGTAGACGAACTTTTTACCTTGGCAAACGCAATCAAACAATAGAGCGTGTTGTTTAACTCTGGTAACAATCACTTGTTTTGTTCCCTAACTACACAAACCATCGTTTTTTGACCTGATGATAAGCCATTTTGCTACTGATTGGGCGACATACTATCCCACAGCTAGGCGATAAACTACAGTTTGAGAGCCCTAAAAACGGGCATTGAACGTCCGGGTGTACATCCTCCCCATACGAGGATTAAGCTTTTCCCGCCCCTCCTTTCATCTGTCAATTAAATTAGATTCAAATTTGAAGGAAAAGGTGAATGTGAGGAGGTAGTATTGAATCGAGATACCAATAAGACACCCCGCCGGACTCTCCTAACCCTACCCTTCAAATCATATGAGTACAGTCCATTAGCTTCAAATCATAACTGGAAAATTGGCGTTATTTTGGCGTTAAACTGTTTATCACGGTTTGGCACAGGACGGCATTTTACGAATAAAACAGGTTTTTGGTGATTGATACAACAGTTCTAGTTTATACGTAAAAGCACCTGTTGGGACAAGTGTCATACAATTACGAAACCGCTGCTCTACCCCTGAGCTACGCTGGCACTGTAATCGTGGACTTCCCCGTCTTGACGTTCCTTTGACGTTCCGGGCACCCCTGACGGCAGCACCTCATCAAGCAACGCCATCATGTCCTCCTGCACACCAGATATTATATGGGAATAGGTATCCATAGTAAAGGCAACACTCGCATGACCTAATGCCTCACTGATAACCTTTGGTATATTATGAGTTGTCAATTTTTTCGGAAGACTAAGTTGATTCTGCCACTAGAGAGCGGAGTTAGGTAGCCTAACGTCACCCGGGAGTCGGTTCAGCCAGTAGAGAAATCCCCTTATCTTACTCATATGTCCCCCCCCTTATAAAATTCGCTATTTGTTGCTTCTAGTCTTTATTAGCCGAATCTCTAAACCTCTCCAAAAAAGGTACGTCTTGTTGGCAACTAGAAACGGGTATATAATTGCCATACTAAAAGGACTACATATTGAAAAACTAAAAAGAGGATATATAGGCATCAATCATAAACAATCTACGATGTTTCCTTAAAAAGGGGGCAATATAGTAAGTGATAATCCACTTCAAACACGACTATTCAAAAAGATCAGACAAGGGAAAGCCGTCCTGTTTTTAGGAGCCGGAGTATCGCAATCGGCAGGGGCACCTTCAGGAAGTGAACTCGCTTTAATGGTGCATAAGGAATTTCTCGGCGGAGATAAACCCACCCCATCAGATTTTATTGAGATATTATCAGAAGTTCTTGACACTCCAGGTATAAACAGAAGTGATGTTGAGGAATTCGTACGTTCGAAATTAAACGTCAATCCCACACAAGCCCATATAGATTTGTGCCAGGTTCGCTGGCGAGCTATTTTCACAACCAATTATGATGATATTGTCGAAACAGCTTATCGGATTGCACCGAAAAGAGCCCAGGAAAGATGCGATGCAATATTTGATAGTCACTTTGCACGTATAGAATCGGATTATATGGAAGTTGTACGTCTTTTTAAATTAATGGGTAGCGTGAAAGGAACGGGTCGTAAAACAAAAATGGCTTTATCTCGCAGCGATTATCACCGCAAGTTACAACAGCGAGATGGGCTATTTAGACAACTTAAAGATTTTGCGAAAGACGGTACTATTATTTATATAGGGTATTCTTTTGGAGATTTAATAGTAAAAGATATATTGTCAGAGATAGAAGAAGAGATACCAATTGACGAAATGCCGTGGGGATGGGCTTTATTACCTAGCTGGGACGAAAAAACTGAGCAAATGTTGCGCGAGCGAAGGATAATACCAATACAAATGACTTTTGAGGAGTTTGTCAGTCTATCTGTAAGCATGATCGATGAAGGACCCTCTTCAGAAACTTCGGGGGTTATTGTTACGGTAGCCAATGTATCCGTTGAAATTCCGAAATCAGACTTAAATATGTATCGACGCCAATTTGAGATTCACCATGATGAATTAGGCAGCAAATCAATACCTGATAAAAACCAAGCTATACAAGAATTCTTAGAAGGCCAATCGGATCCATGGTTAGGCATCTTTAATGGTTGGGCTTTTAAAAGAGTAAAGAACGAAGAAATTTATGCATCTTTTCATCAACAAGTTGGGAAAGTTTTAGAGAGGGAATGTCCCATTGTGTTAACACTTGGACCTGCAGGATCAGGTAAATCTATTGCTGCGCGGATGCTTGCCCGTGAAATTTATATAAATGATGGCCTACCCTGCATACTTTTAAGTCCGGAGACAGAAAAAATTGACTATCGAGTTATAGATAGTTTTGCTCGTTTTATTAGCGAAAGCGTCGAATCCGTAAAAGAAATGGAAAGGCGCCTCCCATTAGTGATAATAATTGATGAAGCGGCTGCACGAATACAAGATGTGCGTCGGCTGCCTCAATATTTAGTGTCGCGCGGAATTCCGGCGGTGTTACTAGCATTTGCTAGAGAAAACGAGTGGAAACTGGCAAAAGGTGATTATCCATTGAAAGTTGATTCAACCATTACAATACCTGACGAACTAGAGAGTGAAAAGGAAGCCGAGGAACTAATTGACCATTTAAGAATGCTAGGTATTCTAGAATCAGCTCAAGATAATGAATATTGGATAAACATAATCAAAACTGAATTTGAAAACTCTTTTTGGGATACATTATATCATCTAGTCCATCCAGCAAGACCGCCATTGACCTTATCAGTGAGAAACGAGTATGACCGATTAGTTCCCGTAGCTCAGGTTGCATATCAATATATTTGTGCGTTTTATCAATTCGGTGTTCCACTTGACCTAGAACTCCTCGCACGCTCTCTACATCGTTCATATGAAGAATTCATTCAATCAGTTTACGATCCTGCTAGCCTTAACGTAATAATCGAAATGCCAGAACAAATAAGCATAAGATATAGAGCTCGCACACGCATGATTGCAGAACAGATAGGAAAATATGTCTATCAAAGTTCCGACGAGTTGCTTTCTGAATTAGAAGAAATTGTTTCCAATGTTATTCCAAACAATGTCAATGAGGTAGAGACTATTCGTAGTCTTCTTATCCGTAGACTCGGACCAAATGGCACTCATCGGATAACACCTGATGACAGGCTAATCCCAGTTTTTGAAGCAGCTTTTAAAGCTGGTATGATGGATAGCGCGACTCTCCATCATTGTGCACTCCTATTATTAAGTAAAGGTGATTATAATGGTGCTGAGTCTTATCTTAATCAAGCAATAGAAGTGCTTAACAACCCAAACGAACTTACCCATTTCAAGACAGAGTGGCGCCAGATGATAGATAATTCTCTAGCAAGTGTCGCGGTGCGAAGGGGGCTTGATTTGCAGAATGCCGGAAACGAAGGCGCTGCAACTAAGCAATTTAGCCGAGCTGTTGGCTTGTTTAAACAAGCTCGTAAAGGTGAATTTCCAAATGCGTATCCATATTACGGCGAAGCGTGGATGATGCTGCGTCGGTCTGAAAATGTCGCGGGTAGCGAGCGTTTTTCTCTCCTAGCTGAAGCTCTTCAGATAATAGATGAATCAGAAGGGAACATTGGTGATGATGGACGGTCATCGCTAGCAGAACTCGAATCCAGAATAGTTGAAACCATCTCTGGAATCCCATCAGTAGATACGGTATTGTCGGGAATGGTTGCCTCGGGAGATGAAAATGGCGGCTATTTACTTGCACGATATAATATTCAGGTGTACGGACAAGATGATAAATCATCTACTATATATTTAAATAAAGCATACTCAATTGTGATGGAAGCGCTAAGCATCACACCTGGCCATATCCCATGTCTTCGATTAACAGCCAGACTTCACAAAAAACTGTACCCAGATGATTGGGAAGGCTGGTTAGATCTTTTACAACGTCGAGAACACTTTGAAGGTACAAACTCACCAAATTCGCTTCTTTTTGACTTAGCATTGGCAAAAACTCAGTTGGCAGATTATAAAGGAGCATGGCCGCATCTTGAACAACTTGAGAGAGAGTCAATAGGACACCCCCGCAGGTCAGGTGTGGTGGCAACCATTAAAGACTCTGGGAAAGATCGTAGGATTATAGGTGAAGTTAAAACCGGATTAACAAGGTCGGAAGGATGGCTTCAGTGTGATGCAGTGGGCCAAGATATTAAATTCTTACCTTTAAGACAGAAATTCACGGCATCGGGAGGTCAAACTGTAACTTTTGTTCTCGCTATGAACTATCGTGGATATTTCGCCATTGAGCTGCGGCCCATGTAATAAAAAGCCTTTTTGGGAGGTATTCTAGCCCTTTTACTGCTGGAAAATATTGAATCAGTTTATTAGCTTTAGCTTCATCAGTTGCTATAGATCAGAAATTTGCTATAGTTTACACTTTCATAGGCTCAAGGCGTAGCTAGTATTTTGACGTTCACGTTGTCGTTGACGGCGGGTCACAGCAGGTTACAACCCACCACACCAATCGTAGTTTCGGAGGTCGGGGGACTGTACCAGACGTTATGGGACATGATGGAACGGCACTTCGGGCTCGAGATTACGAAACCGCTGCTCTACCCCTGAGCTACGCTGGCATCGTTTTGCATCCCTCCAATTATATGGCTGTAAACATTCATTGTAAAGGCTACCGAGCTTCCCCAATGCCTGTGAAAAGGTGGTGATGGACTTTTGGGCTATTTAGGATTATCATAAGAGATGGAATGAGGAAGAAGATAGTCCTCATCAGCCTGATTGCCGGCTTGCTCTTCCTTGGTATATTCTGCTACAAGACCTGGTTTGTCGCTTTCGCAGCCACCAAGTACCTCAGCGGCCGGACAGACGGTAAACAAGGAATTGTCAGGTCAATAATCATCCCCTGGCGGAACTATCAGCTCCACCTGCACCACTGGTTTCTTGCCCTGGTTATTGGCGGAGTATTCGTGGTAAGAGGCTTTTACATCCTGGCACCGGAGGTCTCTTACGGCTTCCTCTCCGCCATTATCTTCCAAGGAATCTACTGCTACGGAGACTGGTATCGCATCATAAAAAGAAAAAACGTTCTGCCAACTTTGGCGCAGCAGATGTCATTAGCTGCTGGGAATGACCTGGAACTTTGAACGGTTATGATAGAAGAGATTCGTGACAATAATTTACAGTTATGTAAAGGAGCTCAAATAAGATTCTATGCGCGTTAGACGTGGAGTCTTCATGAAAATCAGTCTTTTCATCGACACATTCCTTCCCTACACAAATGATATTGCTACCGTAATCAAGATAATAAAGCGGGAATTTATCGATGTTAAGAGGGTAAACCCGGAGATTCACGTACCACCAGTTGGCTAATTTCAGTCTCGAAAAGAGGGCCCCCACAAAACCTGAATGTATTCACACCACTTCCCGGCACATGCTGGAGATGACCAACGAATAACAAAGCTAAAGCGCACACGGGTGATAGTTACTTGCTCCGAACGTTGAGTGGTCGGTCTAGCTGCTAATCGCCCGGTTCCTCAAGTTCTTCTTCAGCGAAGCGCCTGACTGTCGTCAAGCCTTTGGACTCAATTCTCACCATATACCAGAAGCGAAAGGTATCCTTAACAGGTTCTTTATCTACGAACCCGGTGTAGCCTCTATACTGTGAAGAACAATTGACACTGATTTTCACTTTGCTGCCTTTCCTGAACTTCGTCAATCTTCTACCATACCCCCGGGGAAGATCATACTCCCTTCGTTTAATCGGGTCAGACAGGATATTATAAGCCTCGTTTATCTCTTTCATCTTTTTATGGGATTCCTCGCTTTCCTGATGCCTGTCTGGGTGGCATTGAAAAGCCATCATGTGATACGCCCTTCTTATTTCCTCTGCGCTGGCATTTGGTGCAATGCCCAAGACTTCATAGTAGCCTCTTTCACTTTGCCTCCCGCACGTAAGTAGTTCCACGGAAACTATTATACGGCTATCTGAGGAACAGTCAATAGTTCTTTTGTACTATGTCTTTTGTACTATGTTCAAGCCATACTGTAGAGTTAAGAAGCAACAATCCATCTTTTGGCGCAACGGAGCAATATCCAAGCTTCTATTGCCCAAGCTGAACAATATGGACTAATGTTCATCTCCTAAGCCTACTTTGGATAGCGTCACTTTCAAGTTCTCTGATGGCATCAGAAGCAACCCAGCGAGCAGCCTTCGAGTCGAGTCGCTTGATTTCCTTTGCAGTATTTATTGCGGCTTCGTTCAAATTGAGGTTCCTTTTCCCAATGTTTCTAAGAGCCCAGTTCACTGCTTTCTTGACGAAGTTACGCTCGTCCGTAGCTCCTCGTATTATCACGGGAAACAATTCGATGAATTTCTCATCGCTCGCCTTCTTATCATGCCATGCCAGACAAGCTATCAGCGAAAAGGCGGTCCTCTTGACAAACTCTTCTTCTCGCTCAGACCAATTGACAATTTTCTTCCAGGCTAAGTGGTTCTTTTCAAAAAGATTCATGCACACCTGGTCGCAAACATCCCACGAATTAATGCCTTTCACCCAGTTCTCCATCTGTTCTTCAGTTAGCCTAGCAGGGTCACCAATCATCGCAGCCAAGATCCTTGCTTCGGCTATTCCAGTTCTCCATAAGTCTAGTGCCAGCTTGTGGTCTCTCCCTAACTCTTTAGCCAGTTTTCTCATATCAGGAACCGAGACGCCTAATCTCTGCTCAACTGTCATCCCGTATTTAGCCATTCTTTTTAATTGCTCTGGCTGAGCCTTGCTCTGGAGTTTGTCCAGCACGTCCTTCACAGAAGCCATTGTTTACTCCTATTTCGTTACTTCGAAATTACTAACATAACATATTGCTGAATTATAAAGGCCCATTAAACCATTATCAATGCGGATGGTTGTAAGTGTTTCTCATTACCTCTTAGGTGTACAACAAAACAACACCCCCGATTGTCACTTTATTGTGAGACAGTGGTTGGAATTACGGGTTCAGATGTCTTTGCCGTTGTTAATTTGTCAGGGCAGTTGGATTCTCGGTTCCTCAATCATTCTATCTATTTATGCAATAAGTTGGCCCAGTTCACCGCATTCGAGAATAGGTAATACGAGCCAGCAGGCACTTCAAACAGACAAGGCCGTTAGCTTAGAATAGACTCTTTTCAATCTTATTCTGTTGTAACGTTGAATTATGATACAGGGCACGTTTACCAGTATTGCGTATATTATCATCACAATGCCGACCCACCAGGGATTCCAAATAAAGAACACCGGGCTTAATAAAAACATCATCCAGTGAGTAAGCTCAGCCCGGCATGTTTCTCTGATAAAATTATCAAGGTAAACATCATCAAGTCCCTTGAGGTGTTTCTTCTGGAACCCTTTTTTGAACAAGGCAGCGCCATCCGGTAACCTTTTCTTCCACTTCTTCAATCTGAATATTCTTACGTAGATCTTGCCGTCTTTCTCCCATTTCTTCTGTTTATACAGCCAGAACCCAGTATCAAATGAACTAAGCGGGATATGTGTCATCGAGTAGGACACACCCATATGAATGATGAGCCAGGCGGCAATATCAAGCAGAATTGTTGGCAGTGTAGGTAAATGAAGCAGCATTATTCATTCACCTTACGCTTCAAATCTATCTCCCTGCCTTTCCATTTGACACTCCTAACTAAAAAGATACAAACAAATGAATAGGTGAAAACTACAACGAAGAATGCCATGGGTATGGGGTAAAACAGTGCAGTATAGAACTTGAAATTGCCAATTCGGACAAGAATCCAGTAGATTTGAGCCGCGTACAAGATATAAAGGCTACCCCAAATAGCTATTTGAACATTATTTGTGGCAACGATTACTTCGATCAAGCTTCTGGTGGTGCCTAAACTACCTGATATCCAGGCAATAATCAGAATGAGCAATGGTAGCGGAGTCTTCGCCGCTCCCATGGCAAACCCCTTGCTCCATCCGTTGATAAGTTCTCTGATGCCGTTTGGGTACATACGGAAGGAAATAGTACTCTTCCCACCTAGACAATAGATTTCCACCCCTTTCTTCTGGAGCTCTGATCCAAAAGCCAAATCCTCTAGAATCTCACCTTTCACCTTATCATGGCCTCCAGAATCGAGGTAAAATTGCCTTTTCATGGCCACCGCTGGCCCAAAAAGTCCTAGAGGCTTAATGCGGCTACCCAAAACCGTGAACGCGCCGATACCAGCCAACATAACTATGTTAAAGAAGGCAGATAATTGCTCATAAGGGTTGCGCAGCTTATGATATGGCTGAATTGAAAGCACGCCATCCTTTTCAACATAGGTTTCTATTATGTTCTTGAGGCCGTTCTTTTCCAGTACCGTATCTGCATCAAGGAAAACAAGGATTTCTCCGGATGCTATCCTGGCCCCTTGATAACAAGCCCACGTTTTGCCAAGCCATCCTTCAGGTGTTGGCAAAGATTCCAACACCTTCACTTTAGTCTTTTCTGCAACCGCTTTGGTTCTGTCTTCTGAATGGTCATCTACTACAATTACCTCATCCTCTGAAGACAACTGGTCTGATAGCGAATTAAGCAAGTTAGGTAGAGTATGTTCCTCGTTTCGCGCTGGGATGATTACCGAGACACTCGGATTATGGATATTTCTATGGGTCGAAACTCTGCAAGAAGATATACGGAATAGAAAGAGGAAAGCAGGTACCCAAAACACCAGGTTGATTATGAAATATATGGATATATCATCGATGTTCATACTGAATTATTCGTGTACCAGCGATATTCCTTATGGTGTTCTAGGCTGATTCACCACTCCAATTCGAAGTTAAAAATAGACCACATATCTTCTTCAGTAAAAAATAGGACGCCCATGGATTAGATTTCGGATTCTCGTGGGTAAGCCTTTACGCTATAATAAATGTTACGGTGTGGTCGCTGTGTCTAATACACCCTTTTCCTTATCAGTTGAGCTATAACTCCGCCGGTAATAAGCACCAGGCCAACAATTGTAACGACTATTACGCTTTGGTCGGGCACCGTTGTGACTGAAAGTCGTTTTAGCAGTATCCCGAGTAATGCCCAATCAACCACAAGGCAATAAAAGATGTCTTTCCGGGTGAAGAGTACGGATAATGCAATAGCGATACCAACGATAATCACTGCCACTGCCCAGAATTGCTCACCGAGCCCCCATGCGTTCCAGTTGATATTCACCAGTAGAGCGGTGACATTGGCAATCGTGGCTATGGTAATCCAACCCAGGTAGACACTGAAAGGAAGATGCACAAAATATTTTTCAGCCTTCGGCGCCTCTGATTTGCCAATATTTAGCCTCAAGTAAATTGCCAGCAGGCATCCCAACAGTATCAACATCAGGACCAAGGATAGGGGGACGATTTTATAATGCCAGGCAAATATCCAGCCGATGTTGGCGAGGCAGGAAATAAAGAATAGCGGCCCGATTCTCTGTACAAAGTCAACCTTCTGGGCGTCTCTTCTAACAGAGGGTATTAATTGGTATATGACGAAGATAGCAAGTAATACGTAGATCAGCCCCCAGATTGCAAAGGTCTGCCCCCACGGCACGAACAAGTTTGGATACAGGTCAGATAACTCGCCGGTCGTTATGTTATTTATGGGTAGTATAACGGCCAGCGCATTAACGACAACAGTACCGAGAAAGCCCAGCAAGTTTAGAATCGACAGGGATAAAACTAGACGACTTTTATTCATAGCTTTTCCTCCAATTATTGATAATAACACTATGATATATTATATGCCAGTCATATTCCACTAGTGTTACAGTTATTAATTTATCAGGATTGAGGCTTTGGCTCCTGTCTCAGCAGCAGGCGTAGAAAATGGACTGCTACTACTTCCACCCAGACTAGCGCGTTGAGTATTATAATTCGCTCATACAGACCGAACCAGCCTCTTTGCTCAGCAAACAAAGCGCCCATTATCAGAGCTAAAGCTAGAACACCGGCAATCAGAGTATAAATAAAGATGTTTTTCCAATTCGGGGTGCTCTTGAGGCTGGGTGCGAGCGATAAAATAGCTATAGGGAATAACAATCCAAGACCATAAGATGCTATTGTGTGGATCGTTCCATCAATGGTCGTAGCTCCAGAGTGGTCCATATGAAAAGCGGCAATCAACATCAGCACGAAGCCACAGAGAGCAAGAAATACGATGCCGGCGTGAAAGCCCCGCGCTCTACGAATATTGAAAAAGAGCCCGGCGACGAAGATCTCCAGAAGCAAGCCCATGGCCAGAAAACAAATTGATTGTAGCCAGCCTATGCGTTCCAACGCTAGGCTGCTGACCGAATTGCGGACCAGGCTGTAACCTGGAGTGGATAAAGATGCTGCGATGTCACCGACAATTACCACGATGGGTCCCACGATACCGACTAGAGCCGGGACACTGTTGATGTTCAGACGTTTAGACATAGACGTTAGCCAAGCCGAGCTACAGCTACCTCACCATTTTCTATGACGACGGTCATTGTTCGTCGACAGTTAGGGCAAGTGAGTGGCCCGCTGTAGTTAGCTTTAGATGGCTCCAAAGGGATACTTTTGCCACAGCCCAGGCAGATTACTCCGGGGGAGCTTCTTGAACTAGCCTGGTGCTGTTTCTTGTGGCTAGCTAGCTGCTCTATAGTAGCGAATTCAATTCCACAGGTAACACATTTAAAACGCATTTCTCTCCTTAGCGCATTCGCAATGTCTAAAATCGCCCAGCTACTATGTTCATTATAATACCACAATTATAGCATAGTGTTCTCACCTGCCGAATAATTTGAGTCTAAGCTTAACATTCCGCTAGATTGTGACTTACTGATTAAAACAAGCAAATGTTCCCCAACAAAAGACTTTTTAGTTATATCTGATAACCCGGCAGGTATGTGGCTAATCCTACGAGCTGAGGCAAGATTGGCAAAATAAAAAGCCCACTACTTTTCTAGTGACTTTAGAGCTTCTTTCACTATCGCTGTTAGCTCATCGGGGGTAAATGGTTTAGGCAAAAATGGCCTACCACTTTGCTCTATAAAAGTCATGGTTTTCTCGTCTATCAGACTCCCGGTAGTGAATATTACATGGTTTGCCACCTGCGGATAGTTCTTTTGCAGCCATTGATAGAGTTCTGCACCGCTCATTTTCGGCGTCCTGATATCAATCAGACAAATGTGATATTGCTTCTTCTCTATCATATCCTGAGCTAATGTCCCATTGACGGCAATCTCCACCTCAAATCCTTCTCTACTAAGGACTCTTTGGCACATAGTGCCAATCGATGGTTCGTCCTCGACTACTAAGATTCTCTTCGTGGTGCGATCAGGAGTATTTATTGTACGCCTCCCTCTCTTTACTATTTGCTGATGGGTAATTCTACCACAAAAGTAGCTCCTTCGCCAAGCTCGCTCTCGGCGTATAATTTGCCACCATGTTCAGTAACTATCCCGTGACAAATGCTTAGACCAAGCCCGGTGCCTTTGCCCACCTCCTTGGTGGTGAAGAATGGAGTGAAGAGTTGCTTCATGTTGTCCGGACTGATTCCCGGGCCGTCATCAGTAAAGGAAACCCGAACTATATTCCCAACCCGTTCTGTAACAATGGTAAGCTTACCTCTCCTGTGGGCTTCAAGCATAGCCTGTTCGGCATTAACGATGATGCTAATGAAGACCTGCTGCAGTTGAGCTCCATTGCCCATAACCTGAGGTAGGGCAGGGGCAAACCGGGCATCGACTTCAATGTTGCTTACTCTTTGTTCATAGGAGCGTAGCTGCAGTCCCCTTTGAATGCTGCTGTTGATATCCACCAGCGCCTTTTCGATTCTTTGCTCGCGGGCAAAGGCGAGAAGCCCCTTTACTATATTGATGGCGCGCATGGCTTCTCGATTGATAGTTCCCAGATCCTCTTTGACATCTGCTGAGAGGTCTCTTTCTAGTAACAGGTCCGAGAAACCAATGACAGCAGTAAGCGGGTTATTTAATTCATGGGCTATCCCGGCTGCAAGCTGTCCGATTGAAGCCAGCCGGTCGGTAAGTATGAGTTGATCCTCTATTTTCTTGCGCTCGGTTACGTCGCGCCCAACCCCACTGAACCCGATAATCTCGCCCTGGTCATTTCGCAGAGGAGCGACTGAGGTATCTATAAACTCGGGGCTGCCATCTTTGCGGATGATTTTCCAGTGGAAGCCCTTGTTTGGCATGGCGGTCCGGTACACTTCATTAAAGATTTGAAATACGGATTTGATATGTTCTTCAGCTGTAAAGCCTTTATAGCTCATTCCAATCAGCTCTTCACTGGAATATCCCAGGTGGCGGCATGCCGAACTATTGACAAAGGTGAGGTTTCCGGCGAGATCAACCTCGAAATAGCTATCTTCCATCTCCTCCAGTATAGTCCGGTATCTCTCCTCAGACTGCCTCAGCGCCTCCTCCACCCGCTTGCGCTCGGTGATGTCGCGGCTAACACCACGGAATCCGATAACCTCCCCTTTGTCGTTTCTCACTGGCAAAACCGAGTCCTCGACGAGCAGCCGGGTCCCATCCTTCCTGACCTCTACCATAGGAAACCACTTCAGCGGCTCACCCGTCCGATACACGCGATTATACGCTTCGAAAACAGCCTTGCCGTCCTCTTTGGGAGTGTAAATCTTGTAGTTCATTCCAATCAACTCGTCTCGCGAATACCCAAGGATGCGGCACATTGCATCGTTGACGAAAGTGAAGTTGCCCGCTATATCCGCTTCATAATAGCCCTCTTCCATCTCCTCCAGTATGGTTCGGTATCTCTCCTCAGACTGCCTCAGCGCCTCCTCCGCTCGCTTGCGCTCGGTGATGTCGCTCATGAAACACAGCACCGCCGGTTGGTTCTCCCATGAAATTGGCACAGCATTAAGTTCACCCCACCTGATATCACTGTCTTTTCTAATAATCCTGAAGTCATATATCTGAGGAACGGACTCCCCTTTAAGCCTCCTGGCGTAGCGGTCAGCCACCATATCACTGTCGTTGGGATGGATAAATTTGTCAAACGGCCTGGAGACCAATTCTTCTATTGAATAGCCAGAAAGCTCTGCTCCCTTCGGATTAATGAATTTGATCTCGCCGCCTTGGACAACTAAGATAGCCTCACCGGCGTTCTCTGCAAGCTGGCGGTAACGTTCCTCGGATTTCCCAAGCGCTTCCTCTGCCTTTTTGCGCACGGTGATGTCTCTGCCAACCCCCTGAATGGCATAGGGCTTTCCCTCGTGGTAGATAACGGCTCCTATGACCTCCACGTCCGCAAATGAACCGTCCTTGCACCTGACCCTGAACTCATTCACTTCTTTCTGAGCCCCGGTGTCCTTCAATTCCCGGAGCGTGGCGAGGGTCGTGGGCAGCTGGTCCTGGCTCAGCAGGGAGGCAAAATTGAGGTGGGGGATATCTTCTCTCTCATAGCCCAACAACTTCAAGGCCATTTCATTTGCATCCAGGAAATTGCCTTCAAAGTCGTGTATGAAGACGCAGTCAAGTGAGCGGTCGAACAAAGCCCGGTACCGCTCCTCACTCTCCCGCAGTGCCTCGTCTGCCTGCTTGCGCTCGGTGATGTCTATGATGGCTCCCTGGATGGCAGGTTTCCCGTCATACTCGATGCGGTTAGCATGCATCTCCAGACAGCGTACTGTCCCATCTTTCCGGATGCCGCGATATTCATAATGTGGAGGCACTGCTTTACCTGCCAGTCGGTCACGGAGGCGTCCCCAGACGAGAGCCTGGTCTTCGGGGCGTACCATTGCCTGCACTTCTTCTGGCTGGAGTGACAGCAGTTCGTCAATACTGTATCCGGAGATTTCGGCAAAAGCAACGTTGGCGAAGATGATGCGGAAATCTCGAATTACGACTAGCCCCAGCAGAGATTGTTCGGCTAATATGCGATAACACTCCTCGCTCTGGTGCAGCATCTCCTGTGTCTGCTGCTCGCGCTCAAGAGTATTACGCTGACTTCGGGTGCTGGAGGAGTCCTTGACTCTTCCTCGCGGCTTCCCTTTCGGCAGTTCTTTTTCTTTCCTCTCCTTCGCCATCGCTTATCTCCCTCCCAATTGTGTGCAATAGCCGTATTGTTGTCAAGTTACGCGGGTTGCAACTCGCATAACTATGGTAGGGTCAAGCAAAAGATGCCACAAGATGTATCAATGTCGTTTGCTCTGCGAGTTTACCAGATTGAACTAAACGCTGAATTGTTAAATTCACTTTTTATACACCATGTTGCGTAGGTTCATAAAGCGGCTAGTTGAACTTGCTCATTGCCGCTTCTATTCCCTGGCTAAGAAAACAATCGATGGCTTCAGCCACCTCGGCAATTACAGGTTTAATTATTGCTTCTTCATGAGGAGAGAAATCGCTGAGCACATAATTGACTATAGCGTCCTCACTAATGGATTGTTCTTCCGCCTGGGGCGGCCGCCCAATCCCCACCCTGATTCGAGGGAAGCCCTCGCTTCCCAGGGCGGAAACAATAGAATTCATTCCCTTGTGTCCTCCTGAGCCTCCGCTCTGCCGCAGGCGAATTTTGCCCAGGGGCAAATCGAGGTCATCATATATCACCAGTAGGTTGCTCAAAGGAACGTCATGCTTATGCACCAGGCAAGCCACGGAGTTGCCACTGAGATTCATAAATGTCCCGGGCTTGGCCAGCAGCAATTTCCCACCCCTTACTTCAGCTAGGACTGTTTTAGCCCGGCATTGCCGATGGTCAAAGCGAATGGAATGAAGCCTGGCGAAATAATTCAGGCACCTGAAGCCAGCATTGTGGCGATTATGGGCATAAGTCTTACCGGGGTTGCCCAAACCAACTATGAGTTTCATTGACTTAGAGTTAAGATAGTTTCTATAATTTGCCTCCAGCCTGATTCAACAAATCGAGGAATTCAGCTTCGCTGAGCGTCTTTATCCCCAACTTTTGAGCTTTGGCCAGCTTGGAGCCAGGGTCGGCGCCCACCACCAAATAAGAGGTCTTCTTAGTGACATCTGAGCTGGCTTTGCCACCGAGAGCCTTTATTTTCGCTTCTGCCTCTGAACGGGAGAAGGATTCCATCTTCCCGGTTAAAACAAATTCCAGTCCGGCTAGAGGTAGCTCCTCGGGCTGGGCTTCCTTGACTTTCTCTTTTTCCAGCTTCACATCGGCCTCTTCCAGCTTTGCAATAATTTGCTTGTTTCCTTCCTGTCTGAAAAAGGCAACGATGCTTTCAGCAATCTTAGGGCCGATGGAGTGAATTTTTGAAAGTTTCTTCTTACTAGCTTTGTCCAGTTTGCTAATACTCTGAAATTCCTCTGCCAGTAATTCGGCGTATTGCTCACCGACATGCAGGATTCCCAGGGCGAAAATAACCCGGGCTAAGGGTCTATCCTTGCTTTCTTTGATGGACTTAAGTACATTGGAGGCACTTTTATCTGCCATCCTTTCCAGACCGAGAAGTTGCTCTTTGGTAAGAGAATATAGATCGCCTGCATCTTCAAATTTAAGCTTTTTCTTCAAGCCGGCTTCGAACAAAGCCTGGCATAGCTTTTCACCTACGCTATCTATATCCATTGCCCCACGACTGACGAAGTGTTTGATTTTCCCCAGGGCTTGAGATGGGCATGCGGCATTGGTGCAGCGGTGCATAGCTTCACCTTCGGGCTTTATCACATCGCTTCCACAGACAGGGCAGTGACCGGGCATGTAGAAGATTTTCTCCTTGCCAGTACGGCGGCTGACGATAGGTTCGACTATCTCGGGTATGACTTCGCCGGCCCGCTGCACCACGACCCAGTCTCCAATCCTGATATCCTTGCGGTGAATATCCTCCTCATTATGCAGCGCTGCTGAGCTGATAACCACACCCCCCACTCGAACTGGCTCTAGAATAGCGTAGGGGTTGAGGCTACCCGTCCTTCCCACGTTTATGCCAATGTCAATAAGACGGGTGGTACCCTGAACGGCTGGAAACTTGTAGGCAATAGCCCATCTTGGCTCGTGAGCTACTGTGCCCAACTCTTGTTGAAGGGCAATAGAATTGACTTTTACCACTATGCCATCGGCCTCGTAGGGAAATTTTTCCCGGCTTTCTGCCCAGTTCTGGTGATATTTCTCCACTTCATCGAGGGAGCGGCGCAGGGCGATATCGGGGTTTATCTTGAAGCCCAGGGACTTGAGGTATTGCATGATTTCCCAGTGAGTGTCAGGCGTCGCCTTGCCTTCAGCCCAACCTAATCCATAAACGAATATGTCGAGAGGACGTCGAGCGGTAATGCCGGAATCGAGCTGCCTTACCGAGCCGGCAGCGGCGTTCCTGGGGTTGGCAAAAAGCGGCAGCCCCTCTTTAGCCCTTTCTTCGTTAAGCTTTTTAAAGCCAGCCTTAGGAAGATAAACTTCGCCCCGGACTTCGAACCTGGGCGGTGCCTCTCTGGGTATGGAGAGGGGAATACTCCTGATGGTTTTCAAGTTCTGGGTGATGTCCTCACCACGGTAGCCATCCCCCCTGGTTGCTCCTGTGACGAACAAGCCATCAACGTAAGTCAAGGCTACTGCCAGCCCATCAATTTTGGGCTCGCAAACAAGGTCAAACTGGCGCCCGCCTAAAAGTTTGCTTACTCTTTTATGCCAGGCTGCCAGTTCTTCGTAAGAAAAAGCATTGGTCAGGCTCAACAAGGGCTGGGGATGTTCGACAACTCCGAACGCCTCTACAGGGGGCGCCCCAATCCTTTGCGTCGGCGAGTCCGGGGTAACAAGCTCAGGGTGCTCAGCCTCAAGCTGCTTGAGCTCCCTCATCAATTCATCGTACTCGGCGTCGCTGATTTCAGGGCTATCCAGCACGTAGTAGCGGTAATTATGGTGATTAATTACCTCCCGCAGCTCTTTTATCCTCCGCTTGACCTTATTTATGTCCCTCATAAAGCTAATCCCTATTTATAGTATAGCAAAACTTCTCGCTATTAATCCTGCCTTGCGACTATCTCTTCTCCAATTCATTAAGCCTATGCTGTATGCTAAAATTAGATAAGTTTTAGGGGGAACGATTTCCCTTGCTTCATCTGAAGGCAACACTCAGGCCCGCATATACTAAAGGCGAAATCATGAATGGGATAAAGTACAAGCCAATCGGAGTTATCCATTCTCCGTTCAAGGAGCCCAAAGGGACACCTATACAGCCTGCAGGTGCTAAAGGTACCAATGGGATAGTCGAGATATTCCCGGAATATGCTGAAGGTCTGAAAGATGTCGAAGGTTTTTCTCACATTATTTTGCTATACCACTTTCACTTATCCAAAAGGTCGGCATTGACAGCAAATCCTTACATGGATAACGAAATGCATGGAGTCTTTGCCATGCGAGGTCCCAGTAGGCCTAATCCTATTGGCATCTCAGTAGTGTGTCTTGTCAAGGTTGAAGGGAATATGCTCCATATTCGAGATGTGGACATTGTAGATGGGACTCCCCTTCTGGATGTTAAACCTTATATTCCCGAATTTGACATAAGGGAAGTGGAAAGGATAGGATGGCTGGAGAAAAATGTGCACAAGCTTTCGGAATCGAAAGATAATGGAAGGTTCGCAGAGTGATTTGTTTGACTTGCGATAGCGGAACATATGAAGTTCCAGCTCTTGGCTTTTGTCACTCCGACTTCTCAAATCTGAGATATGTTGGGCAAGGTCTGCATTATTTTGAGGAGGATAAAGCATGGCTACGAAACCAGTTGTAATCAGGTTCTTCGCCCCGGTGATTGATGCCACTGTCAATGCTCTGATGAGTGCCGTCGACCAGAAAATGAAGCAAGGGATAAAAGATTTCATCATCCTTATTTCTTCGCCCGGTGGCTCTGTCATCCATGGTTTAAGCGCATATAATTATTTGAAAGGATTACCTGCTTCCATAACTACGCACAATTTCGGCAGCGTGGACTCAATAGGCATCGTCATATACTGTGCCGGTTCAAAGAGGCTGTCAGTACCCCAGGCGAGATTTCTATTTCACGGCGTTAGTGCACAATTTAGAGGGGAACAGAATTTAGAGGAGAAACTGCTGGACGAGAGGTTAAAGGGATTGAGGATTGATATGGAGAACATTGCCAAGGTAATCGCAGCCAACACCGGTAAAAACGCCAAAGATATTACTGATGCCATGATTGAAAGGACAACTTTGAATCCAGAGGAAGCGCAGTCCTGGGGCCTGGTACACGAAATTAAGTCAGAGCTATTTGAAGCAGGAAGCGAAGTAATTGCCATACAGTTTCAGCAACAAGCACAACCGCCGCGGAAGCCGTAACATCAGCCGGGAAGTATGTACCCCACTACTCCTTATTTCAAACAAAATGATTCGTAGCCTGGTGCCTTCAGATTTCGATGCCATACTCAAAGTCATGAATGATGCCGCGCAAGCTTACAAAGGAGTAATCCCGGATGATAGATGGAAGGAACCGTATATGTCAGCCGGGGAATTAAAAGAGGAAATTGAAGCTGGCGTTAGATTTTTTGGGTGGGTGGGAGGCGGGCATTTGCTCGGAGTGACAGGCATTCAAGCTCTTAAAGATACTACCTTGATCAGGCATGCTTATGTGCCTTCAGGATGCCAGGGAAAAGGAATTGGCACGAGACTACTTGAACATCTCTTGGGCTTAGCCGAGACCCCGGAAGTCCTGGTAGGGACCTGGGCCGATGCCACCTGGGCTATTCGATTCTACGAGAAACACGGTTTCAAACTGGTGTCGTCCAGGGAAAAGGATAGGCTCTTACGGACATATTGGAACATCCCCGAGAGGCAGATCGAGACCTCAGTGGTGCTGAGGACAATCCCTTCTTTCCAGTAATGGTATGCTTTCTCAAGTTGCCAATAGCTGGTACCCATCTAACATATTAGCGACATCTCCCCCTCTGGTCGTTGCCAAGCAATCTAATCTTTGTCCCCAGCAATCGTGACTGAGGGCTTTACCATATACCTTTTATTACGATATACTCTTTTAATAAGGGTTCTCCGAAGGCAGAGATGAATATTAAACAGACCCTGGAAGATACTGCCCGCGAAATACCACGCAAAGAAGCCATTGTTTTTGATGCTCAGCGGATTACTTATGGGGAACTGGATAAAGCTTCTAACAAAGTAGCCAATGCCCTCCTAGGGCTGGGAATGAAAAAGGGTACCCATGTAGCTATCTTGATGTCCCATAGCCCTGAGTGGGTCATCAATTATTTCGGGGTGATTAAAGGTGGGGGTGTAGCTGTACTGCTTAACCCTGCGCTGAAAACACCTGAGCTTGATTCTTTGCTGCGAGACTCCGACTCGGAAATTCTGATAACGGAGAGGAAATTTTCTCGGATGCTTTCCTCAGTTTTACCGTACATTCCTTTACTAAAACACATAATTGCGGTTGATGCAGGTTCTTACACCAGGATGATAGCTAACAGCTCTCCCATATCACCGGCTATCGATATAAGGGACGAAGATGAAGCTACTATATTTTACACCTCTGGCGTACTGGGGAAACAAAAGGGCGTGGTACATACGCATGCCTCCCTTATGGGAACTCCCCCAATAATTACCGCGGGCATACAGCGGAAAAGAGAAGATGTCATTATAGACCTTGTTCCCTTTTCCTATCTTTTTGGCTTATACGAAGTTCTTTTTGGTTCGATTATCACAGGCTCTACCATCGTGCTTATCCCTAATTTCACTCCCAGAGCTGTCCTGGAGGCTGTGGAAAAAGAGAAAGGAACTATTATCTTTGGCGTTCCTGCCATGTACAATGCCCTGGCTATGGTGCGTGACGAAATTTTGGGAAGATATGACCTGAGTTCGCTGCGATTGGCTGTTACCGCTGGGGCGAAGTCCTTTCCTAAGCTAATGGAAACTTTGGAGGACAAGTTCGGGTTATCACTTTATGAAGTATACGGTCTCACGGAAGCTTCAGCCGTTTCCATAAGCACCTTTAACAGCCGTAAACTGGGGACTGTCGGCAAGCCAATTTGCCGCCTTAAGATATTGGATGACAACGGCAAGGAAGTTCCCAGGGGCGAAATAGGGGAAGCTGTGTTCAATGCCCCCTGGGTGATGAAAGGATACTATAAAGCTCCTGAACTCACGGTTCAAGTCCTTAAGGATGACTGGTTTTATACCGGAGATTTAGTCAGGATGGATGAAGAGGGCTACCTGGAGTATATAGAGAAGAAGTCGTTCATAATAGTCACGTCTTCTGGACTTAAGATTGGTCCGTCAGAAGTTGAATTCGTGCTGCTGAGCCACCCTAGCGTAGCTGAGGCAGCCTATGTAGGTATTAACGATGGTTATGGAGGACAGATACCCACAGCCTTCGTAGTGCTTAAGGAAGGGCAACGTGCCACGGCAAGAGACCTGTCTGACCTTTGTTACCAAAACCTGGCTGATTTTAAGCTCCCTAAGAGAATTGAATTTGTAGACAGCATACCTAAAACCAGCTCGGGGAAGGTAGCTAGAAAGAAGCTCAGAGAAAGAGGGCTATCCCAGAACTAGCTCAAAAAGTAGCTATTGGCCTTTAGATCCCCAGAATGACATTACTCGATGCTCACATTATCCTGATGTTGACGTGGTCGACACTTGTTGGTAACATCATTAACTGAGCCGTGCTAGGCGGGGAGCTAGCGGTGCCCTGTACCCGAAAACCGCTATAGCGGGGCTGAATTCCTGCTTGAGGTTTACGGCCGGCTAGATTTGTTTTTGCTGAGCGGTGTTGATAATCGGGTTCTATGCAACTGGAGGCTATGAACCCCGTCAGGTCCGGAAGGAAGCAGCGGTAAGTAGCATTTCCAGTGTGATATAGAGTTGCCTGGTTGGAGCTAGCTGGCAGAGACAGCTTCCCGGTTTGGGAATCGAGAGCAGGTGCACGGCTTATGAAATTCAGAATAGATAGGAAAAAGTTCACAGATGGATTTCTTAGGGCTTGAAGGTAAAACAGCAATTGTTACCGGGGGTGGCTCCAATATCGGGCGGGGCATAGTTCTGGCTTTTGTTGAGCAAGGAGTGAACGTGGCCATAGCCGAACTAGATGAAGCTCAAGGAGCTAAAGTAGCTAAGGAGGCCAATGCTCTAGGCAAGGGCAAAGTTGAGAATATAAAGACAGACGTAACCGACTGGGATTCGGTTCAGGCGATGGTGAAGCAAACACTGGATAAGTTCGGTCAGGTAGATATACTGGTCAACGTTGTTGGTTGGGTCAGGGACGATCTTTTTGTAAGGAAACCCAGGGAGGATTGGGAAAAAGAGATAGCCCGCAATTTTTGGAGCGATATAAACTGCACTAGAGCCGTTTTAGACCATATGATTGAGCGGAAGTACGGAAAGATTATCAGCATTGGGTCTGATGCTGCCAGAGTAGGGCAGTTGAGAGAAGCTGTTTACAGTGGCTGCAAGGGTGCTTTGATTTCTATGACAAAGTCTTTAGCCAGGGAGCTTGGCCGTTATGGGATAACCGTCAATGTGATTTGTCCGGGTGTTGTTGTTCCTGCAAGCAGAGATGTTACTACTTCGGAGAGCATGTGGACGGATGATATGATGAGAATATTTGGCACCCCAGAAGCGCTAGAGAAAATAGCTAAGGGTATCCCTCTGGAACGGCTGGGGACACCAGATGATATAGCCAATGCTGTTCTCTTCTTGGCCTCAGACCGAGCTAACTTCATAACTGGACAGACTATCAGCGTTGATGGTGGTTACACCATGGCGTAAGAAATTTTAAAAAAAGCTGTTTAAAATTGAACGGATAATCAAAATTAAACAGCCTCAAATAATCAAGGTGGCGACGAACTTGGCAATAAAAAAGGTGTGTGTTATTGGTTCAGGGACTATGGGCAACGGCATAGCTCAGGTATCGGCACAGGCGGGCTATGAGACAACCATGGTTGACGTAAAACAGGAGTTTCTTGACCGTGGTATGAGCATGATAAAAGCCAGCCTGGGTAAATTTGTGCAAAAAGAAAAAATCAAGCAAGAGGAGATGAATGAAGCTCTGGCGAGACTTCATACCTCAGCTGACATGAAAAATGCCGCCAAAGATGTTGACTACGTTATAGAGGCAGTATTTGAGAGGGCAGAGGTGAAGCTGCCGATATTTGGACAGCTTGAAGAAATTTGCCCCGAAGAAACAATTCTGGCTTCTAACACATCCGGGATACCAGTAAGTCTACTGGCATCCGCGACCAATCGTCCCGCCAAGGTTATCGGCACACACTTTATGAACCCCGTACCGTTAATGAAGGGGGTAGAAATAGTGAAAACTTTGCTTACGTCAGAGGAAACTTTGAAAGTAAGCCTCGATTTTGTCAACTCCTTGGGTAAGGAAACAGTCGTAGTTAAAGATTCCCCCGGGTTTGTAACCAATAGAATAGTAACCTTGGTTCTCAATGAAGCAGCCAAGCTATTGGAAGAGAATTTAGCAAGCATAGAGGATATAGATAAAATAGAGAAATTATCCCACAACTGGCCTATGGGCCCATTCGAGCTGGCCGACATGGTTGGTATAGACGTTATAGTCGACCTCCTGGAAGGGATTTACCAGCAGACTGGATGGGAAAGATATAAGCCAGCTCCTTTATTGAAGAGGATGGTCGAGATTGGGTACACGGGAAGGAAAGCGGGAAAGGGCTTCTATCAATTGTTTGGACAAGGCTAACACTTTTGTATCGGCAATTGCTTCGCCAATTTGGCTTCAAACCGAAAAAACGCTTGGGACAGCATTTCCTTATAGATGAGGCTGTATTAGAGCGTATTCTATCTGCTGCCCAACTCAGCCCCGGGGACATTGTAGTCGAGATAGGTCCGGGCCTGGGCGTACTAACTGAGGGGTTAGCCAGACGAGGAGCCAGGGTCATTGCTGTTGAGCTTGATTCCAAATTAGTTGCCTTGCTGAAAAAACGACTAGCCGCATTTCCCGATGTCAAAATTATCCGTGCTGATATACTTAAGGTTACCCCCCGGCAACTTCTGCAAAATAATTTAACCGCCTCCGAACTTGCCCAGGGTTATAAAGTTATAGCTAATCTTCCTTATTACATTACTTCACCGGTATTGCGCCATTTTCTCGAGGCTCAGCTACGACCCTCAGAAATGGTCGTAATGGTACAGAAGGAAGTTGGTGAAGCTATTGCTGCTATCCCTGGTAAGATGAGCTTGCTCAGCGTTAAGACTCAGTTTTATAGCAAGCCTGTTATTATATCCTATGTGCCAGCGGCAAGTTTTTATCCCCCGCCGAAGGTGGATTCGGTTATTTTACGCCTGGATGTTTACTCCCGGCCGCCCATCGAGGTATCCGATGTCGCTGGCTTTTTTGATATAGTTATACATGGCTTCAGCTCTCCTCGTAAGCAGCTTCGCAATTCTCTGGCTCACTCTTTAGAGATGCCATCCAGCCAGGTTGCTTCACTACTGGAAAAGGCTGGAATAGAAGGTAAACGGCGGGCTGAAACTCTTAACCTGGAGGAGTGGAGGGAGCTATGGAAAAACTTTGCTCCCTTTACAGAAAGATTATAATGTTGACTGTTTATGCCCCGGCTAAAGTAAACCTTGTCCTCGAAGTACTGGGCAAGCATAATGATTATCACCGAATCTTCAGTATTGTTCATGCAATAGACTTATGCGACGTCCTCGATTTTCAGCCAGACAAGGGAATATGCTTTGAATGTGATGAACCCAGCTTAAAGCGCGATAACCTGGTAACACGGGCAGCCACCCTCCTTAAGGAAAGTACAAAATGTAGCCTGGGGGCACGAATCGAACTTCGCAAGCATCTACCATGGGGTGTGGGGTTGGGAGGTGGCAGCAGCGACGCCGCTGCCACCCTCTTAGCTCTAAATGAGCTTTGGGGATTGGGGTTGCCGCTTTCTGAGCTGGTCCGTTTGGCATCCAAGCTGGGCTCAGATGTTCCCTTCTTTATCCATAAAGGTACGGCTCTGGTAGAAGGGACGGGGGAAAAAGTCACCCCGCTGCCATCCTTGCCTGCAACCTGCTTTGTGTTACTGGTGCCGCCATTACCTAAAATCTCGGGCAAAACAAGGCAGATGTATGGTAAATTAAATGCTGCTCATTACACCGAAGGCCGGTTTATTCAACAGGCCCTGTCATCTTTGAGGCAAGGGAAAGCGATTGGCCATAGTCTAATGTTTAATGTCTTCGAGAAGGTAGCCTTTGATTTCTTCCCCGGGCTGGACAAATATCGGAAGACTCTGGAAGAAGCTGGAGCCCCCGGAGTTTATCTCGCTGGCTCCGGACCATGTCTTTTTACTTTTTTCTCCGAGGAGAAGCAGGCCAAAGTGATAAGTCTAAACTTGATAGGACAAGGGCTGGAATGCTACTTGACGTCTCCTTTTCCCGGGGGCTAGAACGCTCTTCCCCGAAGGGAGAAGATTAGAGTGAAGTGAAAATATGAGTATAGTGGAGCAAATCAAGCGAAATAGGTGGCTTCTGGCGACGATTTATGCTGTTATCATTCTTGGTCTCAGCGTCGGCCTTTATTTCCTCCTTCTATATCTGATGGCTTATTTTGATCTTTCAGTTGAAGGGTTAGCCACTACAGCTTACCTGGTTGTTTTTGTAACCTCTCTGATAAGTAACGCCAGTATTATTATTCCAGTACCTATTTTCGTCGTCATAATGATAGCAGCGGCATCGAAGTGGGACCCTATTCTTGTAGCTCTTATAGCTAGTAGCGCTGGCACCTTGGGGGAAATAACGGGCTATTATGTTGGTTACTTAGGGAAAAAGATAATAATCACTGAGACTACACCAGGATATGAGAAACTTGTGGGTTGGATGAAGCGACATGGCCCCTTGGGCATTTTCCTTCTCTCACTTCAACCTATATTGCCATTTGACGTAGCTGGGCTCCTGGCCGGAGCCTCTAAACTACCGCTATGGAAGTTTATCTTGCCTTGCTGGGCAGGGAAATTTCCCAAGTATCTTTTGGCCTGCTACCTCGGCGGGGCGATTTTGGATCTTCTCCCTCCCTTGCCATTCTAGTTTCAGTGATAAAGATGTCGTGTAACAGTAGCCATCTGTTATTCTGCATGTCCCTCGCGTTGTCCCCGATAGGGTCTGGATGTTCTGCTCCGGTCACTCCCGCGATGGTTCAGGGTCGGTATTAAGGTCGGGCGCTTTTAAAGAGAGGGCCAGTTTTTTTTCATCTTCCCTGGTGCTGACCTCCCCATCTAATTTTGCCTTATGCAATGTCTGGAGAACGTGTCCCATCGCTGGTCCGGCGGAGATGCCCAGTCTTTTTAGCTCCTCCCCGTTGAGGGAAATTTTTACATAGCGCAGTTTTGTGAGAAATAGTTGGAGATAGCGGTGTGCGATTAAGGATGGGGCGCCTTCTTTTTCATCTGAGGCTATGGCATTTGCCTGTATCGCCACAGGCTCATATTCCCGGAGCAGATAATAAATCTCACTGGGTTTCAGGGGAGACGTGTCCAGAAGTGGAAGCCTGGCCTTGAGGCGGAGCGTATCGTGCATCGCTCGGGATAATTTTGCCGATATGTTAAGACGGGCGAGAAATTGCTCAATTTCTCTTTCGCTAAATGGATAAGCAAGAAGACAGAAATAGAGCGAGGGCAATTGGGTGGGCTTCTTTAGATGACGCGCCTTGTCAAATTTTTCAGCTATCCAGCCATCACCTTTGAGGGAGGAGCTTATTCTTGGCAGCACTCCTAGCTCGGCAAGCCGCTTGATAGCCAATTCCGGCTGTTTTTCCTTAAAAATTAGTTCTAGCTCGTGCCTGATTCGGTCGCCGCTTATCGTATCCAGTGTAGGAATATCCCGTTTAAGTAGCTGAGTGGTCTGTGCTTCGAACTCAAAACCAAAGCGTTGTTCATAACGGACGCCCCGTAAAATTCTGGTGGCATCGTCGCTGAAGCTTTTGGGATGCAAAATACGAATGAGACGGTGCTCCAGGTCGCCTTTACCTTGATAGGGGTCAACCAGCTCCCCGTAATCGTTTGAAGCGAGGGATATAGCCATAGCATTGATAGAGAAATCTCTACGGATGAGGTCGTCCTTGAGGGTGCCCGGGGTGACCGCAGGCAATGCCCCCGGTCTGGCGTAGGTTTCCTTTCGCGCTGTCGCCAGGTCCAGGGTGAAATTCTCATATCTGAGATTAGCGGTGCCGAAGCGGTGATGGGCAAGCAGCTTTGCCTGACTGGTTTCCGCCACTTGTTGAGCCAATTTCACTGCATCGCCCTCGACTACCAAATCAAGGTCGAAATTGGGATAACCTAAAAGCAGGTCTCGTACCACACCACCGACGAGATATACCCTTTGCCCCTGCTTAGCCGCCTGTCCGCTGATATCCTTGACCAGCTCCAGGAGTTGCTGGGGGAGATATTGCTCTATTTGCCTGGCTAAATTCATTACATTAGTATTATATCAGCACTTCCGTTGCAATCGTATAGCGTAATTCCCATAACGATAAGTTAATATATATAATAAGGAAGTAACAAGAAAGTCTTCCTAAAATTCCCCTCTTAAGATAAGAGGGGTCAGGGGAGTTACGAAGTAGAATGCATTTCCAAAGTCCCCCCTCTTAAGATAAGAGGGGCAGGGGAGTTATGAAAGCGAGTCTTTAAGCATGGAAGCTAAAAGCCAGGAAGGGCACAGGAAAAGACTGCGGGAAAGGTTCAATCAATCGGGGCTGGCAGCGTTCCTCGACTATGAAATTGTGGAACTAATGCTGACACTGGGGACGCCTCGCAGTGATTGTAAACCGCAAGCCAAAGAAGCCATAAACAGGTTCAAGACCCTGAGAGGTGTTCTCGAAGCTCCTCCCGAGGAATTACAGAAGATTAAAGGAATAGGCCCAGCGCACATTTTTGTCATCAAATTCATGCAGGATCTAGCCAGAGAGTTTCTGAAGGAACAAGTCCTTGATAAACCTTATTGTAGGTCGTCCAGGGAGGTTTTCGATTACCTGTACCATTCTATGCGAGACCTGAAAAAAGAAGTCTTCAAAGTCATGTTCCTTGATTCCCAAAATCGCGTTGTCGAAATTGAAGACCTCTTTGAAGGGACATTGAACGCCAGTGCTATTTATCCTCGGGAAATTATCCAGGGCGCCGTCAAACATAATGCCGCAGCCTTAATCTTCGTCCACAACCACCCGGCAGGAAATCCTCAACCCAGCGATAACGATAAACAAATAACCCAGGATTTAGTGTTCGCCGGCAATATTATGCAGATTAAAGTCCTGGACCATATCATAATAGGCGAGAATCGCTACTTCAGCTTTGCCGATGCCGGGCTAATTGAGGAATATAACTCGGACTTCTTAAGCCTTAAAGAGGGGAAAAGAGCTTAAGCCACGACGAGATTTAATGACCTTAATAAGCTATCTGGGAATTTTAGCTTTCGACCACGGTTAAATGGGTGGTACCCATTTTGGGGATAGAGCTAAGGAATGCTATCATTCTTTATGTTCATAATGTTCAAGTTTCATTGTTAACGTAAGATGGTCAACGCCCCGCACGGCCATTGTAACTTCCGCTTGGGGCACAACACCTTCCTCAGTTACCCAGAGTGTCATCTCCAGGTCCATGTCAGGTTGTGTTCCATTCACCACGAAACAATTATTATAGGTGCCGGAGGGGACCACAATGTCCTCTTTTCCGATGGCAGTTATCTCCACGTTTAGCTCCGCTATACCGCCATAAGAGACCATCGAGGTGAGCTGCTCTGAGTACCCCACATCAATGTCCCCCCAGCGTTCTGGTGGTAGTAATAACGTCATCTCCCTGGTTACGTCGACAAAAATGCCTGCATCTATTGCCGTCGGAAATGGCAAAGTAGAGTCCTCGGAACTCCATCCAAAAGACGTGGATTGAGGCACTGAATTCCTGAAATCTCCAACGTCTCCATGAAAACTCACCCCGACCTCTCCGACGGTGGTATTTATGCTGAACTCTCCTTCGAATTGATAAGTCCTGTTGTCGGCTGATCCGAATTGTAGCTCCCCTACTCTAGATTCTTGGGAATAATAACCGTAAGTTGCAGAATGGATTTTGGGCTCGGGCTCCGGTTTGAGAAGTGTATAGATGCCAACAGCGGCAATAATGGCCAGACCAACCAAGGCGATTATAACTATCGGATTTTTACTATTCATTGTAGTTCCTCCCCGGCTAACTCCATGGTATAATAACTTTCCTTAGTGTAAAAAGAATGATGAGAATAGTCAAGGATGTAGAAAATGGCTGATTTCGGACGAGGGATCAAAGCTGGCTTGGCCACAGCAGGCATCTACCTAGCTATCTCTGCGATACTTGGAGTAATTTACTACATTTTTGTCTCCGTCCCGCACTTTTTATACGGAACCGGACTTACCCTATTCACATGGGGAGCGTTAATGGACCCCGCATCCGTGATCTTCTTACTCCTTCAATATGTAGTCCGGGGAATCGTATTCGGGGCGGTTTTCGCAGCCCTGTACGATTTCCTCCCCGGCACCGCCAGCGTTAAAAAGGGAGTAGTGCTTTCGGCGTTCGTCTGGATACTCAGTGCAGCTGGGCTTATTTACATGACCCCTGGATGGCCTACCGATGGCAGCACTTTTGGAACTTATTGCGGTGGTGGAATGGTTGACCTGTCATCGATTTGGCCGGCATTGGCTGGCATTATATCCGCTCTGGTCTTTGGCGCACTGACCGGCTTACTGTGGGGTAGGTTTCGGGGGAAAGAATTGGCAGAAGAAAGAAAGGGGAGGCCGGTATTGCTGGTCAGCTTCATTCTGGGTGGAGTAATTTGGGCAGTATTGGCCGTGGCATTCCTTATGGGTGTGGTTATTGAAGGGGCTCCTGCAATAGGAGCAATAGGACCTGAGTTCTGGTGGACGGACCTACTTTTTACGTCGGTTGTCTTTCTCGGACTCCCCGGCTGGGTTCTCACCCTCGTCGGTTGGAAAAAGACGAAAAGGGGCGAATCCGGGCTTAAATGGGGTGTGGTTGGAGGGGTGCTTATGGCACTGACTGGTATTATGCTGCTTCCCGGCGTCCTCGCCATTATTGGCGGAGTGCTCAGCGGGCGCAAACCCGCCGGCGAGCCTGGCCCCGCCGAAATTGCACAATAACTGTAAGCAAATTTGTTGAATGTATAGTGAGGGTGAGATAAATGGCTGATTTCGGACGCGGCATCAAAGCTGGCGTGGCTGCTGCAGGGATCTACTTGGTCTTCGCTGTAATACTTGCAGCAATTGACCAGATATTTTGGTACCCCGAGAACTTTATACATGCAGCCGGACTCGGGGTCGAACTCGAGTCAATGTATCCTTCAATCGTGGTTTTCTCGATTTGGAGCTATATGTTCCGAGGGATCGTATTCGGAGCGATTTTCGCGGCCCTATACAGTTTCCTCCCTGGCACTACCAGCGTTAGAAAAGGAGTGGTGCTTTCGGCGTTCCTCTGGATAGTTGCCTTAGTTGAGATTATTTACACGACTCCCGGATGGCCTTGGCATGACGGTGGCCACTCATATGCTGCGGCCTATTGTGGGTCAACAGTTTGTTTGTCATCGATTGGCCTGGCATTGGTTAATATTATGTTCACTCTGGCTTTTGGCGCTTTGGTCGGTTCCGTATGGAATAAGCTGAGGGCGAAGGAATTGAGGGAAGCAAGAAAAGGTAATGCAGCATTGCTGCTCGGCTTTGCCTTAGGGGTATGGATGTGGGTGTCAGGGGCAGTAGTTTTCTTTATGAATGTGGTTGTCAGAGGGTTTCCTGTAATAGAGCAGCCGGGGCCATTCTGGTGGTACAGCATACTTTTTGTGTCGGTTGCCTTTCTCGGGCTCCCCGGCTGGGTTCTCACCCTCGTCGGTTGGAGAAAAACGAGAAGGGGAGAATCCGGGCTTAAATGGGGCGTGGCTGGAGGGGTAATTATGGTACTGACCGGTATTATGCTGCTTCCGGGCGTCCTCGCCATTATTGGCGGAGTGCTCAGCGGGCGCAAACCCGCCGGCGAGCCTGGCCCCGCCGAAATTGAGCAATAACGATAAGCAAATTTGCCGATACCGGGCTAATCGAGGAATATAACTCGGACTTTTTAAGCCTTAAAGAGGGGAAGAGAGTCTAAGCCGGGTAAAGGCACCAAGATATTTGTTGAAGCCCCGGTTTAACCTAGGAATTCAATCTTAGCTCTTAGCGCTTAAAGGCGACTGGAAAACTGCACAATCCGTCACATTGTTAATTGCCTCATTGAGAGCATTGGCTGTATAATACACAACAAATCTGAAAGGAGGGTATCATGACTGACAGTGTTTATAAAATAATAACGTTGATTGGCACCAGTACCGAGTCTTGGGAAAAGGCAGCCGCCGCCGCCGTTGAACAGGCCTCGAGGAGCTTGCGTGACATGCGCATTGCTGAGGTTGAAGAGTTCGATATGCAGCTGGAGAATGGCAAGGTTACCGCTTATCGTGTGAAGGTACGGATCTCCTTCAAGTATGAGGGCAAAGAAGCTTAAATAAACCAATAAGGGTATTGCGTATAGTTACTAAGGAACAAGGTCGAAGCAAAGACCCCGCCCTAGTTCTTTAGTATCTCTCGTCTGGGATCATCATAGATAGAAGCTAAGGTCTCGTCATTTGATGCGACCCATTGCTAAAGAGGGATATGTGAGTTGACGCAAAGCCAAGGTACTTTTTGTTGAACTTTTCATCGAATTGTTCACCTTGCTATCCATAACACCTGAGGCAGACGTAGACCTAGAATAGAGCCACGGCGGGATTTAATAAGCTTAATAAGCTACCTGGCAATCTTAGTTCTTTGCCCTTCGGCGTCTTCTGAGCCAGATTACCAAAGGCGGAATCGAATTTATCCCTTAGCGCTTAAAAGCGACTGGAAAACTGCACACGTATATTGTTAGTGCCTCTTTAGATTAGAATTCTCTGTGAAGGTAATTACTACGGCTGGCTATCGGTCTCTATCCTCGTTTTGTTCCCCACATCACTATGGCCGCGCCTCCGAGCAGGTGCTTGATTTCCACGACAGGGATTCCGTTTTCACGCCATATTGCGGCGAGGCGATCAACAGGACACCGCTTACAAAATTCCGAGATATTCGGACCTAAGAAACAGCCAACACGATGCCAACCTCGTGAAACGGGGATGGTCATTACTGGCATGACGACCTTGTTGTAGATTAGCCATAAAGCTTTTATCCAAGAGGTTTCTGGAATGCCGAACTCAAGCGAGAGCAATTCCCCGCCTGGTTTCAGTACGCGAGACAGCTCCCGTATTGTTGCATCAGGGTCTTGGACATAACGCAACAGGTAGGTGAAGACAACCGTATCGAAGGTCTCATCAGGGAAGGGTAGATGCTCAGCGCGGCCCTGGATAAGTTGGACTCTGCCGTCCAGGCTTTGCTTCTCGACGGCGCGGAGGCCAGCTTCCAGCATCAAGTGGCTAACATCGAGCCCCACGATTCGGCCATTATGGTGGTCGGCAATCTCAATGGCGACACCGGCTGTACCGGTACATACGTCAAGCACAAGGTTTCCCGGCCGAAGAGCCATTCGCGAGACTAAGAACCTGCGCCAAGGAAGGTACTGAAAGAAAGTCAGCACTTGCGCCCAAGTGTCGTACGAGGGGGCAATACCATCGAACAGGTCTTGGGCAAAGGTTCTCCTTACTGGGACCGCAGGTTGGGATTCAGCTAGCGAAGCCCCTCGGTCCTCTCTTTTATTTGTCTTCATTCTTTATTCTCCTTCGAGCTGTCTTTTCTGCACACTATCTCATAAAATTAGCAGCGCCAAGCTACTACAGAATTGGGTCATTCTTGATTGTGGATAACATATGTAATCCAGGTAAACAAACCTGGCAATTTTAGTTCGACCATACGCTGAAGTTAAACAATAGCATAAAGTTCTGTCTGTCGTCCAGTACCGCCCACTTTACCCGACTTGAACTCTATTACATACCCAATTCTTGAGTAGTTCTAAAC
>Ga0307431_1000364_pt1 | contig 31913 bp, 28 predicted proteins | sample SalMarWE160170MG_FD_202155 | JGI IMG/M metagenome (GOLD analysis project Ga0307431, IMG submission 202155) | Salt marsh sediment microbial communities from the Plum Island Ecosystem LTER, Massachusetts, United States - WE1603-170 | ecosystem: Environmental > Aquatic > Marine > Intertidal zone >...
TGATTAAAAACATTCCCGATTTTGCAATCATAATTCCTGCGGATCCAAACCAGACCGATAGGGTTACACGATATATAACCACAATGGACAGCAACGTTGCCGTTGTGTTAGGAAGAGCTAAAAGTCCTGTAGTAGAGGACGAAAATGGAAATGCTTTTTACGGCGGAGATTATAAATTCGAGTACGGCAAAATCGATAAGGTAAGAGAAGGAAAAGACGGCGTGCTTCTTTCTTATGGATATCCTTTTGCCTTTGCTCTTAGCGCAAGAGAAATTCTAAAAAACAAGGGTCTTGAACTGGCAGTTATGAACGTTTCCTGTCCGCTTGCAATTAGTAGGGAAGATGTGAATACGATTGCGGAATATAAAAACATCTTTACTTATGAAGAACATTTGCTTTCCAGCGGGCTTGGCTGTATTTTAGGAAGTCTTTTAGCAAGGAGCGGAAAAGCTGTTAACTTACACAGCTATGGAGTTAAAGGATTTTCTCCTTCGGGTGATAGCGATGAACTCTTTAAGGCGTTGGAATTGGATCCCGAATCGATAGCAGCCAAGATTGAAAAAGCAATAAGATAAATTAGAGCTTTATTTGAAAAAGGCAGGGTTGTACAACCCTGCCTTTTTTTATTCTTCCTTAAAATCAAGTGATACGGAATTTATGCAGAATCTCTTACCCGTTGGTTCAGGACCATCGTCGAATACGTGACCAAGATGTCCTCCGCATCTACCGCAAAGAACTTCCGTTCTAACCATTCCTCCGGTTGAATCCGGTTTTGTCTCTATTTTTCCTTTTTCTATCGCCTCATAAAAACTTGGCCAGCCTGTTCCCGATTCGAATTTTGAATCTGAGCTGAAAAGTTCATTTCCGCAGGCGGCGCAGACATACGTTCCTTTTTCTTTATTTTTGTAATATTTACCCGAGAAAGGTCTTTCCGTGCCTTTTCCTCTCATAACATAGCAGACATCTTCGGTAAGTTCTTTTCTCCATTCTTCTTCCGATTTAGAAATTTTACTCATTTTTACCTCTTTTTCACTGCTTATATAAACCTCGCTTTCTTCCCTTGCCTCGGTTGTTTTTCCTACTTTTGAGCAGGATAGAATAAAAGCTAAAGTTAGAATTATAAAAAGCCATTTTTTTATCATTTTCGCCTCCGGCGTCTTTTATAACTATTAATGAAGACGTATTAGCGGTGCAGTAGTTCCGCTTCGAAAAAAAAGGAACAACGAATTACACGAATACCTTTATTAGTCCAAAGTCCCATGTCCAAAGTCATAAGTCAAAAAAATATTTGTGAAATTTGTTGTTCTGGACATAGATTTTTCGAATCTATGTTAAATAGGAAAATGGTTAAATAGTAAAAATACAATCCTAAAAATCTGCGTTTATCTGCGTCCTATTATTGGGGGTGGCTCTGTGTTCTCTGTGGTTAATATTTCCCCGGGAAATGGCATTTAACAAAGACCCCTTTTTCTTTTTCTTCGAAAAGAGGGTCTTCTTTTTTGCATATATTCTGGGCAATAGGACAGCGGGGGTGAAATGCGCAGCCGCTTGGCTTATGGAGAGAAGAAGGTACCTCTCCTCTGGGCGGTTGTTTTTTTGCTTTTTTTCTTGGATTGCCTTCGGGTACTGCAGATAATAATACTTTTGTATAGGGATTTAGAGGATTATTATAGATTTCCTCAGCCGGTCCCATTTCCATAATATATCCCAGGTACATTACGGCTATTCTATGCGCTATGTGCCTTACTACCGATAAGTCATGAGATATAAAAAGGTAAGTTACGTTGAATTCATCCTGCAGATCCTGCATTAAATTTATAACCTGAGCCTGAACAGAGACATCGAGTGCTGAAACCGGTTCGTCGGCAATTATAAGTTCGGGATTTGTAGACAGGGCGCGCGCGATTCCTATACGTTGTCTTTGCCCTCCTGAAAATTCATGAGGATATCTGTAAATATGTTCCTCGCTCATTCCAACTTTTCCCAAAAGATCTTTTACTATATTTTTGTTTTCTTTATTTTTCCCCCGCTGAACAATTAAAGGTTCTTCTATTATATCTCCTACGGTAAATCTCGGATTGAGTGAAGAATAAGGGTCCTGGAATATCATTTGAATTTTAGAACGGTAATGGATGAGTTCTTTTCTGTTTAATTTTGGAAGGGCAATTTTCACCCTCTGTTTATTTCCGTTTGAAAGGGATTCTTCATCGTAATAAAATATATCACCTGCTGTGGGATTAATAATCCTGACGAGAGTTTTTCCTATTGTTGACTTTCCGCATCCCGTTTCTCCAACAAGACCGAAAACTTCTCCCTTATTTATAGAAAAACTCACGTTGTCTACCGCTTTAACATATCCTATAACTTTTCTGAAAACACCGCCTAATACGGGGAAGTATGTTTTTAAATTTTTTACTTCGAGTAAAATTTTCTTATCTTTACCGTTTATCCGGATAAGTTTATTTTTTTCTTCCAACAAATTTAATCTTTTCTTCTTGAATTGGCTCATTATTTCTATCCTTCCCCGTTATAAAGATGGCATCGTACAGAATGCCCTTTCTCAACTTCTAATAATTCAGGGACGCTCTTTTCGCAGACAGGCATTCTGTGTTTACAACGGGGGTTAAAAGGACAGCCGGGGGGTAAGTTCAAGATGCCGGGTACGTTTCCCGGTATCGCGTTTAATCTTTTTTTCTTCTTTGTTAACGAAGGAATAGAATCCATCAAACCTTTTGTGTAGGGATGAAGAGGATTCTCGAATAAATTTATCGTACTTGTAACTTCCTGTATCTTACCGCCGTACATAACCATAACTCTATCGCAGGTTTCCGCTATAACAGCCAGGTCATGAGTGATCAGAAGAATCGCGGATTCCTTTTCTTTATTTTTTATTTCCGTCATAAGTTCAAGTATTTGAGCCTGTACGGTTACATCAAGCGCAGTTGTAGGTTCGTCGGCTATTAAAAGGCTGGGATTACAGGAAAGAGCGATAGCTATCATTGCTCTCTGGTTCATTCCTCCCGAAAATTGGTGAGGATAATCATCTACCCGCAGTTCAGGAGATGAAATTCCTACTTTTTCAAGCATTTGTATGGCAGATTCTCTTGCTTCTTTCTTATTCATATTTCTATGTATCATCAGAGGTTCCATTATCTGAACGCCTACAGTAAATACAGGATTTAGAGATGTCATTGGTTCCTGAAAAATCATCGATATTTCATTTCCGCGTATTTTTCGAATCTCTTCCCAGGAAAGACCTAGCAAATCTCGTCCGCGGAAGATGACTTTCCCGCTTGAAATTTTTCCGGGAGGATCCGGAATGAGGCGTAAAATGGATAAAGCAGTAACCGACTTTCCGGAACCCGATTCTCCGACTATTCCGAGAAATTCCCCCTCAAAAACGTGGAAGTCCAGACCATCTACTGCCTTTGCTTTTTGTTCTTCAATCATGAAATGAGTCTTTAAATTTTCAACCTTTAATAATTCGTTTTTTTGTTTCTTTCCCATAATTATAACTATCTCATCCTCGAATAAATTTTCGGGTCGAGAGCTTCTCTAACTGCTTCACCTATGAACGCGATTAAAATAAGGGTTAAAAACATGGCAGCCATGGGAGAGAGAGTGAGCCACCAGGAGCTTAAATTGGAAATTCCTTGTGATAAGAGCTGTCCCCAACTTGGTGTTGGTTCAGGTAACCCGAATCCTAAAAAGTCTAGTGACGCGAGAATAGCTATTCCTGAGATAATGGTAAAGGGCAGGAATGAAATTACGGGGGTCAGGGAATTTGGCAGAATATGGGAGAGGATTATTCTTCTGTCGCTCACACCAATAGCCATAGCAGCCTGCACGTAATCTTTGGATTTTTCGCGCAAGAATTCTGCTCTTATATATCTTGCCATGGATATCCAGTAAAACAACGAGAGAATTACAACCAATATTGTAAAATTAGGAATCATGATAGAAGAGATAACCATTACCGTAAAAAGAAAAGGAATCGAAGCCCAAATTTCGATGAATCGAAGACCCAGAAAATCCACTTTCCCGCCGTAATAGCCGAGAATCGCTCCGAAGAGTATACCAATTGTATAGCTTGTTAGAGTCAAAAGCAAAGAAAAGGACATATAGATACGAAACCCGTATACCAGTCTCGCGAAAACGTCTCTCCCTCTATCGTCTGTTCCCAGAAAATGTTGCCCATCAGGCTTTGTGGGTGGATTTTTATCTCCCATTTCATCAAGTAAATTTTCGTTGGGACTGTATGGGTATGGGGCAAGAAGGACCCAATCTCCGCGTTTTTGCTCTTTGAGGATATTTTTTAAAGTACGATGGTTGTCAAAATCTTTTTTTATTCTATCGTATAGTTCGTGTTTTGATTTTAAAGAGAGCAGTTTTTCGTTTTTCGAATTAAGGGTGTCGCCGGCAAGCGAAGTTTTGTATTCGAAATAATCTTCTCTTGCTTTAATCGATTTTGAAAAGATATCTTTCTTTAAAGAAACACTATTGTAAAGCGTTACGAAAAATTTTCCGTCAAATTTGACGAGAAGAGCGTTTCCGTTAATAATAAACTCGGAGAAAAAAGAAAGTAAATATGCAGTACCGATAATCAGGAGGGAATAATATCCTCTTTTAAAACTTCTAAACTTTTTTATTCTTTTAATAAATAGGGGTGAAAAAAAAGATTTTCGCATTTTTTTAATATAACCTCAATCCAGCCTTATACGAGGGTCAATTACACAGTAAAGAAAATCCGAAAAGATATTGCCAAGCATATAGAGAATGGATGAAAAAACCAAAATTCCGAGCATCACAGGATAATCCCTATCCAGGATGGAATTATAACCGAGAAGCCCGAATCCGTGTATATTAAAAACTTTTTCAATTAATAAAGAACCGGATAAAACAATAGAAAAAACACTCCCGAGACCGGTGGCGATTGGAATTAAAGAATTACGCAGAGTATGTTTAAAAATAACTGTTTTCTCGGATAAACCTTTTGCAAAAGCTGTCCTGACGTAATCTTTGCCGAGGTTTTCAATCAATGAATTTTTCATTAAAATAGTCAAAGAAGCAAAAGACCCTAGAGTATAACAGAAAACCGGTAGAATCATGTGATAAACGTTATCCCACATTTTACTCCATAAAGAGAGGGTTTCATAATCCATAGAATGGATTCCTCCCAGGGGAAAAACATTAAAAAAAGAACCTCCTCCTAAAAGAACAAGAAGAACAATCCCGGCGACCCATCCCGGAATAGAGTAACCTATAAAAACTACAGCAGAACTTGTAAAATCAAAGGTGGAACCGTGCTTGATTGCTTTTAACACTCCGAGAGGGATACAAACCAGATATGCCAATAGAAACCCCGCGATCCCAAACCTTAGAGAAATAGGAAAGCGGTCCTTTATTACTTGCCAGACGGGTTTTGAATAAGTATAAGATTCTCCTAAGTCAAATTGGACAACGTTTCCGAGCCAGATTAGATAGGAAATATAGAAAGGTTTATCAAAACCGTATATTATTTTTAATTTTTCTACCATTTCTTCGGATATTGCTGTGCCGTGAGTTCCCATTGCCCCGCCTCCTCCACCTTCCATTTGCATCTGTTTATATCTAAGTATTGCCATCTCGACGGGTCCGCCGGGAGCGAATCTCGTAATTGTGAAAACGATAAAAGTAACGCCTAAAAAGGTTGGAATTATCATTAAAAGCCGACGGATAAAATAATTAATCATCATTTATCCCGCTTTTTCAATTTTTCCCATACCTTGAGTTCATAAGGTCTTCCCGGAAGCATCGTTTTTTTGTCTTTTGCTTCCTGTAATGTCTTATCCGCTTCTTCGTCATACCACCAGAAAACAGTAATTACTTCTACAAATCTGAAAGTTATTTTTCCCGAGTATGAAACTCCGCTTATAACAAATTCAGGCGTGCCGAACTTATTCCAGTATAGAATTTTGATGTTGTCTGAATGCCAGTTTAAAGCCATCAGATAATTGTTTACTAGGATTGAATCAATTTCTTGTGCGAGTTCCTTTCTTTTGTTAAAATCAAATTCCAGATTATACTCTTCACAAAGTTCATCTGCTTTTTTGTTCTTAAATCCGTATATGTTATTTGTATTTAATTTGTCCGCGTATTTTGAATGGTACGCGTGTTCCGGGTTCGGAAACAAATCAGTTGTGTAATTTATCCATATTATTTTAAAATCTCTTTCGTCAAGGTCTTTGATGTGAGTCGCCCACGTTACTTTCTTAAGATTGAGTTTAATCCCAACCTTTTTTAATTCTTCCTGAAATAAAGTTTCGATTCGGGTATCGTCACTTCGATAAACATTCAAATTGAGTTCAAAGGGTTTGCCGTCTTTAACTATATAGCCTTCCTCGTTTAGATTTTTCTGGGAATATCCCGCTTCTTCGAGCAATTTGATTGCTTCTTCCGGATTATATCTAATTTTAGGATTATTTCTATTTTCGTAAATTGAATTTGCGTAATATGAATCCATGTGCTTATATTCATCATAGAAAAGTTTCTTTATTATCTTCTCTCTACTAAAAAGTAAACTTATAGCTTTTCTTACTCTAATATCGTTGAAGGGTTCTTCTCTCATATTGAAAGCGAATCCCCCGTGTCCTTCCGGTTTTCCACAATGAATTTTTTGTCTTATTATATGATTTTTTTTAACCGCATCCAATTTTTTAGGAGAGAAATCCTCTACCCATTTATTGATAGTGTGTGGGTATATATATGGAGCTATATCAATATTTCCTTTTTTAAAGTTTTCAAATAAAACGGTCTCGTCCGTATAGAAATCGATTTTAATCTCGTTGAAGTTAAATAAATGTTCATTTAAAGGGACATTGGCAGCCCACCAGTTGGTATCGCGTTTAAGGGCTATATACTGATTGGGGCTTGCTTTATCAAAAGAATAAGGTCCGCTTCCTATCATCATTTCATTGTTGTATTTTGTGAGATATTGGGAGGGCTTAATTCTTGTTATAATGTGTTCAGGGAGCACATAAGTATCGTTGCTGAAATATAAAAACAAACTCCATTGCAAAAGTTTGGCTTTAACCATTATAATGTTTGGAGTTAAAGCTACGGGGCGTTCATATTTACTGCTATAAAAAGTATTAGAATAAGGGTCCCGTATTCCTTCGTCTATCAATAAATCATAAGTAGCTACGACATCGAATGCGCTAACTGGTAGACCGTCCTGCCATTTTGCTTTTTCGTTTATATGGAAACAATAGGTCATTTTATCTTCCGAAATCGACCATTTATCAGCGAGTCCCGGAATATATTCATAGGTTAACGGGTCTATTTTTAAAAGCGCTTCATATGTTATTCTTGTAATTAATTGGTTTATTAACTCGTTGGAATTCTCTCCATAGGTTCTTAAAGTGGGAGGGTAGTTTGAATATCCAAAAACAGCGGTTCCACCTTTTTTTGCTTTTTTACTTCCAAGAATATTAGGGTTTTTATTAGTTGTCCATTTAATTGATTTAATAATACTATCAACTTTTTCTTCTGCCATATCTTTCGGCCCGTACTTTTCCATTAATTCTGCTTCTGTTACCTGTCTTTTAGGGTTTTGGGGAGAAGTTTTTTGATCGCAACAGGAAATAAAGAATATAGAAAAGAGATAAAATAAGAAAAAGAAAAGAATCCTTGTTGATAACCCTTTAGAAGCCATCATGAAGTAGTTTTCTCCTTAAAGAATATCAATCCTTTCATTACGCAATATTATGTTTTTTGAATAAAACGTCAACCCATCACCTTCCCACAAAGTAAACCACGAGATTACACAAGATTAACACAGGATTTTTGGTTTGTTTTTCCCGTCTTCCGTCGGCGGTCTTCGGTCGTTCTGATTTCAATCAGAACTCTATCTATATTTCTCCCAATACCGGACCTCAGAAGGTCTTCCCGGAAGCATCACTTCTTTTCCTTTTGCTTCCTGCAATGCCTTATCTGCTTTTTCGTCATACCACCAGTATGTTACAATTTGATATTCAAGATAATAATATGATTCATATCTAGCCAAAACAAACTCTGGGGTTCCAAATTTATTCCAGTATAGCATTTTTATATTATCCTGGTACCAGAATAGAGCTGCAAGATATTCGTTAACCAGTATTGAATCGAGTTCCTGAATAAGTTTTATTCTTTTTTTTATGTCAAATTCAAGATTGTTTTGCTCACAAATTTCGTCCACTCTTTTATTTTTTATTCCCCAGATATTGTTGTTGTTTTTCTTGTCTGCGTACTTAGAGTGGTATCCGCTTTCCGGATTAGGGAATAATAACCCAGTGAATCCCATTCTTGCTATTTTAAAGTTTCTATCGGCTATTTCTTTAGTATGACTTGCCCAGGTGACATTTTTCAAATTTATCTTTATCCCAGCTTTCTGCAGTTCTTCTTGAAAGAGCGTCTCCACTCTGGTGTCATCCGTAATGTAGACATTCAAATTCAACTCAAAAACTTTTCCATCTTTAACAATATACCCTTCTTCATTTAAGTTTTTCTGAGAATAACCGGCTTCCTCGAGTAATTTAATTGCTTCCGTAGGATTATATCTTGTTTTCGGATTGTTTTTGTTTTCATAAGGAAGGTTTGAAAAATAAGAATCCATATGTTTGGTTTCCCCGAAAAATAACTTTTCTATCATTTTCTCCCTATCTAACAACAAACAAAAAGCCTTTCTTACTCTGATGTCGTTAAAGGGCTCTGCTCTCATATTAAAATGATAGCCATAAGTACCTTTTGGAGAATCATTGTATACTTTCTGTTTAATTATATGATTATATTTGATTGAATTCATTTTTTCCGGTGTAAAATCTTTTACCCACTTCTGGAGTTTCGTACTATGTGTCAAAAAAGCATCAACTGCGCCTTTCTTGAAATTTTCCTCTAACAATGTTTCGTCTGTATAAAATACATATTTAAACCTGTCAAAGTTATAGAGTCCTTGATTTCTTTTTAAATTTGTTGCCCACCAATTAGTATCGCGTTTTAATACTATAGATTGATTAGGAATAGCACTTTCAAACATGTAAGGACCGGAACCAACCATCATTTTATTGTTGTACTCTTTCATGTACTCGGAGGCAGTAATTTTCCCAATAATGTGCTCAGGCAGTATAGAGAAGCTCTGACTAAAATATAAAAACAGACTCCATTGTAGTATCTTAGTTTCAACCATAACAATAGACGCGCTCAAAGCTATAGGACGAGCATACTTATTTCTGTATAAATCATTTGTAAATGGGTAACGAATCCCTTCATCTGTTAATAAATCGTAAGTGGCAACAATGTCAAAAGCAGTTACAGGTTTTTCGTCCTGCCATTTTGCTGCAGGATTTATATGATAAAAATAAGTTTTTTTATCTTCTGTTATGCACCATTTATCCGCAAGACTTGGTACATATTCAAGAGTTACAGGATCTAAAGACAGAAGAGTTTCATAAATAAGCATCTGCAACATCCAGGTAATCACATAGTTAGCGTTTTCTCCTTCGGTTCTAAGAGTTGCAGGATAACCCGGATCACCATAAACGAACGTGCCCCCTTTTTTCGCGTGCCTGCTTCCAAGAATAGTAGGTTTTTTGTTTGTAGTCCACTTAATCGATTTAATAATACTGTCAACTTTTTCTTCCGTTAAATCTTTTGAGCCGTATTTTTCCATTAATTCTTCTTCGTTTAAAGTTTTTATTTGCGTATCGGCTGCTGAGTCTTCCGGATTACAGCAGGAAATGATTGAAATAAGGGAAATCAAAAATATACATAAAAGAATTCTTTTCATTTTAACCTCCTTTTGTTTAACCGCAGAGACGCAAAGAACGCAGAATCACATCCACACCCCACTTTTTATTTTTTTTGTTTAAAACACAACCCAACAAACCCAATGAACTCTACGAACTCAATAAACGATTAATCACACAAAGACAACAAAGGCTTTGGTTTTGAATCCTCTGTGCCTTTTTGTCTCTGTGTGATATTTAAACTTTTCAATCGTAGACAAAAGTTAACCAGTTATGGCGGTCTTCTTTTTCGCCTTTTATGATGCCGAAGAATTCATCTTGCAGTTTCTTTGTGATAGGGCCTCTTTTTCCGTCTCCGATTTCGATATTGTCAACTTTTGTAACAGGCGTTATCTCTGCCGCCGTACCTGAAAAGAATATTTCATCTGCTATATATAGTGACTCTCGCGGCATGAGGTGTTTCTCGATTCTCAAATTGAGGTCTCTTGCGAGAGTAAAAACACTGTGGCGTGTAATACCCGGAAGTATAGCCGAGCTTGAAGGTGGCGTATAGATAACATTGTTTCTGACAACAAATATATTTTCGCCCGATCCTTCGGAAACATATCCAAATGTATCCAGAGCTATTCCTTCATCAAAACCATTCATAGCCGCTTCCATTTTAATCAACTGGGAATTGAGATAATTGCCGCCGGCTTTTGCAAGAAAAGGCATCGTATTTGGGGCAAAACGGTTCCATGAAGAAACCTGGACGGATATCCCTTTTTCGAGAACGCCTTCGCCAAGGTAAGTTCCCCATTCCCAAACGGCAATCGCGCAATTAACCGGATTCTTTAGAGGGTTAACTCCCATGGGTCCATAACCTCTGAACGCAAAGGGTCTTATGTAACATTCTTTTTGTTTGTTTATTCTGATGGTCTCGATAATGGCTTTTCCGAATTCCTCTTGCGTGTAAGGAATTTTCATCCGATATATTTTTGCGGAATCATAAAATCTTCTAATATGTTCATTATGTCGGAAAATGGCAGAGCCTTTCTTTGTGTTATAACATCGGGTTCCCTCAAAGATGCTCGACCCATAATGTATAACGTGAGAGAGGACGTGAATTTTTGCGTCGTCCCAATCGACGAACTTGCCATCAAACCATATTTTCCCTTTACCGGAACTCATAAGACCCTCCTCGGACCTACAGTTTTAATAATTATTGTTTATCCGTGTAATTCTAATAAAAAAAAGCTAAAAATCAACCCACAGCTTTTAATTACCACAAAGGCACTAAGACACAAAGATAATAGGACGCAGATTTAAAAAGGATTAACAGGATTTCTTTTGTTGTTTTTATCTCCCTAACTTCCCAACCCCCTAACTAAAAAAAATGAATAGCACGAATTTTTTTGTTACCAATTAACGAATTCACTAATTAACCAATATACTAATATATAGATTCGGAGAATCTACGAACGTTGACATTTGTCTTCTTGGGGTTATTTTTGAGTTATGAAGGATTTTTTTGAAGAAGTATTTGAAGGTATAGGGAAGAGAGAAATTAAAGAATTAAAAAAGCTTTTTGAAGACGTTACTTTTCAAAAAGACCAAATCATAGTTAAGGAAGATGAATATGGCGAAGAAATATATATCTTAAAGAAGGGACACGCCCTGGTGACAAAAAGAGGAAATGTTTTGGCAGAGCTACATCCCGGTGATATTATAGGAGAGATGTCTTTCCATGGAGCTGCCCGCTCTGCTACTGTTGTTCCTGTTGAAGAAACAATTCTTGCCAAAAGCGATGGAAAAGCATTTTATAAACTGCTTTCCGAACATCCAAAAATTGCTATTTGCCTTCTCAAAACAGTTTCAAGCAGGCTTCGTAAGATTGATGATAAAGTTGTAGAGAAAGCTCTTCAGGAAGAACGTCTTGCAATTCTGGGGAAACTTGGTTCTACTATAATCCACGATTTAAAATCGCCTCTTTCCGCCATTAAAGGATACGCGAACATTCTGGAAGTAGCGGAAGAGAATGAAAAACTTAAAAAGTACGCAAAATCGATTAGTAAATCGGTTGATTTTACTTTTGGAATGATAGAAGATATTCTCGAATTCGGCAGAGACACAACTACATTGGATATGCGTATGGTGAATATTTCACAATTTTTTAGAGAAGTTATTGAGCTGTTCGGCGAAGGTACTGATAATAAAGAAATAGAAATAAAAATTTTGCCCTGTGATGGTTTGTATTTTGAGCTCGATCCCTTTAAGATGAAAAGAGTTTTTTTGAATCTTATGAAAAACGCAAGGGAAGCAATCGAGGTAAAGGGAAAAATTGAGATTGGAGCAGAAAAAACTAAAAGTGGTATAAAATTATTTGTTCGAGATAACGGTGTTGGGATGCCGCCTGAAGTCGCATGCAGGATTTTTGAGCCGTTTTTTACTCATGGTAAGAGAGGTACCGGTTTAGGAATGACAGTGGTACGAAAGATAATAGATGACCTTAAAGGAGAAATAAAAATAGAAAGTGCCAAAGGTAAGGGAACAACTTTTAATATATTATTAAAAAAGAAACCGGATACGATTAAAGCTCAAGGAGGCAAAGAATGATTAAGGGGATAATAAAAAAGAACAGAAGTATCCGTCGTTTTAAGAAAGGAGTTAGAATAACAAAAAAAACATTGATAGAATTAGTCGAACTTGCACGTCTATCGGCTTCGGCTGCAAATCTTCAGCCTTTGAAATATTTGCTTTCCTATGATTCCGAGAAAAACAATAAGATATTTCCTTATACAAAATGGGCAGGTTATCTGAGCGATTGGGATGGGCCAAATGAGAGTGAGCGACCTTCGGCTTATATATTGATTCTCGGAGATACCGCAATTACAAAATCGTTCGGCTGTGACCATGGAATCGCCGCTCAGAATATCCTTCTTGGTGCGGTAGAAAAAGGGTTGGGCGGATGTATCGTAGGAGCTTTAAACAGAAAAGGTCTTCACGATAATCTTGATATTCCTTCCCGGTATGAAATCCTTCTTGCTGTTGCGCTCGGCAAACCGGATGAAAAAATTATTATTGAGACCGTCTGTGATGATAATATCAAGTACTGGCGAGACGAAAAAGATGTTCTGCACGTCCCCAAAAGACCTCTGGAGGAATTGATACTGGAACTATGATTGATTGGACGCAGATTAAAAAGGATTTATTTGTTTGATTTTTTAACCTAATACCTAAGACCCAAAGAGGCTTTGCCTTTCCTATATAATTCTTAGACTTTTAAGAACGATTTTCAGCTTTTTCTTGTTTTCTCCGCTCATTTCGCACATGGGGAGACGGAAAACTTCTTTTATCATTCCTTTCATCGCAAGAGCTGTTTTTATTGGTATTGGATTTGTTTCGATAAACTCAACTTTGAAGAAAGGCAAAAGTTCGTAATGCAATTTTCTCATTTCTTCAAAGTTTCCGTTTAACCCTGCTCTTACCAATGCGCTCATTCTGCCAGGGATAATATTACTTGCGACACTTATAACACCCTTTCCGCCTGCTGCCATTAAGGGAAGAGTTAAATTGTCGTCTCCTGAAAGTACAATAAAATCATCAGGAGTTCTATATATAACATCCATCATCTGAGGAAGGCTGCCTGATGCCTCTTTTACGCCTATAATATTAGGATGTTCGGCTAATCTTACTATTGTATCGGTTTCGATATTTTTGCCGGTTCTTCCGGGTATGTTGTAGATTATCATGGGAAGGTCAACTTCGTCGGCAATTGCTTTGAAGTGACGATAGAATCCTTCCTGGGTTGGTTTGTTGTAGTAAGGAGCTACCTGAAGACTTGCGTCCGCTCCCAAATCTTTAGCTCTGGAAGTCAGAAAAAGAGCTTCTCTTGTAGAATTTGAGCCGGTTCCTGCTATAACCGGTACCCTTTTGTTAACATGTTTGCAAACTATTTCTATTGCCTGTATATGTTCGTCATGGTTAAGAGTAGGGGATTCCCCTGTCGTTCCCATCGGAACTATACCCGATACTCCGTTTTCAATATTAAAATCCACTAATTTTTTAAGGTCTTCTTCGTTTATACTTTTATCTTTATTGAATGGAGTAACTAATGCGGTAAAAACACCCTGAAACATTTTAACCTCCTATGAATTCAATCATCATATCTTCGATACTATAAAAACCTTTCTTGTTGTTTATCCATTCGGCAGCTTTTAGCGCTCCTACGGCTAAGCCCTTTCGGCTTCTTGCCGTATGTTTTAATTCAATAGTGTCGACTTCGCTATCGAAGGCTACCACATGGGTTCCGGGGACATTGCCTCCCCTTATCGAAGCAAGATGTATTTCTTCTTCTGAAATTTTCCTGTCGAGTTTTTCCGTTATAAGTTTTTTCTTATTTTTAATATTTTCAAGAAGAATCTTGCCAATCATATTCATAGTCCCTGAAGGACTGTCTTTCTTTCTGTTGTGATGAATTTCATATCCCATTACATCATATAATGTAAAATTGCTTATTAAACCGGCACTTTGTTTTATTATTCGGAAGAAAAGATTAACTCCAATCGAAAAATTGCCCGACCAGATAAGCCCTATTTCGCTTTTCGAAACTTTTTCTTTAACTTCTTCTAAATGTTCGTACCAGCCGGTAGTTCCAATTACTGCGTTTATCCCATATTTTACATATTTATCGATATTTTGAAGAACAATACCCGGGACAGTAAAATCGATAACAACATCGGCGCAACAGAGAGCTTCTTCGTTTAACTCTTTGAATTTTGCCGATTTCTCGACAGGATCAATTGTTGAAACAATTTCATGGCCGTTTTCCAAAGCCAGTTGTTTTATAATTTGCCCCATTTTACCATATCCGGTTATTGCGATTTTCATGACTTATTCTCCTCTTTCTTAAGTATATTAATTGTTATACATTAACAAGTCAAGATAGTTTACAATGAGAGATATTTTTCGATTTCGTAATCAGTCACATGGATTCTGTAATTTTCCCACTCTGCTTTTTTGTTCTGAATGTATTTATTAAAAAATTTCTCCCCGAAGAGATTCCTGACCATTTTACTTTGTTCTGTTTCCATTATTGCTGTATAAAGCGAATCAGGGAGTATTTCTATATTCAGTTTTTCTTTTCTTTCCTTAGACATTGTATAAATATCTTCTTCAATTGGTTCCCCTAACGGTAATTTATCTTTTATTCCTTTTAGTCCGGCACCAAGCATAGCCGAGAGAGACAAGTAAGGATTTGTTGCAGGGTCCGGAGTTCTATATTCTACCCGGCAAGAGGTTGCGCTTTTGAATGATGGTACCCGGAGAAGGGCTGATCGGTTTTGTCTTCCCCATGAAACATAAACAGGTGCTTCATAGCCGGGAACCAGCCTCTTGTATGAGTTTACCCACTGGTTCGTTATGGAGGTAATTTCCGTTGCGTATTTAAGAAGTCCTGCAGTATAATACTTGGCAATAGCTGAAAGGTGATAATTGTCTTTTTTATCATAGAAAATGTTTTCTCCGCCGGAAAAGAAAGATTGATGAATGTGGAGACCGGACCCATTAAGTCCGAAAACCGGTTTCGGCATAAATGTTGCAAAGACGCCGTTTTTACGCGCAGTTTCTTTAACTACATATTTTGCAACTTGAATATGATCTGCCATTTTTAAAGCTTCACCATATCGCAGATCAATTTCATGTTGATTTTCCGAGACTTCATGATGAGCTACTTCAACTTCTACGCCAACTTCGTTTAAAATATTTACGATTTCTTCCGAAATTTCGTCGTATTTATCGTAAGGAATGACGTCGAAATACCCTTTGGTGTCTCGATTGGTGAGGTCTTTTTTTTCGGAAAAATAGAAAAATTCAAGTTCTGAACCCACGAAGAAATCCCATCCGTTCTTTTTTATTTTATCGAGGGTCTTTTTCAAAACATATCTTGGAGAAGATTCAACAGGTTTTCCATCAGGATAATATATATCGCAAATGAAAATAATTGTTTTTTTATCATTTTCGTCCGGAAAAATATACGTGGAAGAAAGATCTGGTTTTGCGGTAAGATCCGACTCTTCTATTCTCACCAGACCTTCAATAGAAGAACCGTCAAAATTCATACCTTCTTCAAGAGCTCTTTCCGCTTCTTTATGGCTTATTGAGAAACCTTTAATTTTACCCAGGATGTCGGTAAACCATAAACGGATAGCTTTTACTTCTCCTGCTTGCAACAAAGAAAAAAGATCGGATTTATTCATTTTCCCCCCATATATATGTTTTATAATTTAGATTAAAGTATACTGGTTCAATCGTTTTTGTCAAGCTGATTTACTGGAAATTGCCACAAAGGCACTAAGACACAAAGAGAATAGGCCGCAGATAAACGCAGATGTTTAGGGTTTTTATTTGTTTCTTAAGTTAATAGCTAAAAGCCAAAAGCGAAGGGCTATGTTTGACAACAAATTACCCGAATGTTTTTTAGTTTTTTTTACTAATTTACTAATTAACTATTTAACCAATCAACTGATCCGAAGGATCCGAAACTAAATTGCTTTCTTTATACTGATTATTTCGCCCTGAACTACCTTCTTGAAAACGCCCACGTTACCCTCAACCGTACCTATTACATTTACCTCGCTAAAAGCACGAATTTCCTTTTCTGTACTTGAGGGCGTTTTTCCAAAGAAAATGCAAAAGGAGGGACTTTCAATCCATATTGCTATTTCACCCACTTTTAATACCACTCGGGAGTTCTCTTTGTTTACCCCGATTGGCATTCTGAAGTAAATCTCTTCTCCCCAGAGGTTTGCTTTTCCTTCAACGGGGAGGCAAGAGTAAAAGGCTTTAGCGGTTTTAGGGTTTTCTTCTGTTAAGGTAGCCAAAACTTCACCTATACTTTCGGATAATATTTTAATCTTTTTCATATTAAAACAATATGTAGTTTGAATTTATAGTCAATCTCCGTTTTGCTGAAGACAATTTAAATATTAAAAATTAAAAAGCAAAATGACAAATTAAAATGCAAATATCCCCCTTTACCCAAAGAAAACTAAAAAATTATTCGCGTTGTTAATGTGATGTGCTGTTTCTTTGCCTTCTTATTTTTGAATTTTGATATGTATTTTTCCATTTTGATATTTGATTTTTGCATTTTAGCGGCTTTGCCGCAAAAAAGTCCCTTGCGTTAAGGCGATTAATTATATAAAATTCTTTTAAATGAATGAATTTAGAAAAGATCCGTTACACAACAAGTGGGTTTTGATCGTTCCCAGGAGGGGTAAAAGACCGCATGCGTTCTTTAACGAGTGTGAAGGGGGAGATGTGGAAGAGGTAAAAGTTTGCCCTTTTTGCGAAGGTAACGAGAGTATGACTCCCCCTGAGGTTGATTCGTTCAGAACCAAAGGAAAAGAGAATGAACCCGGCTGGCTTTTAAGAGTTTTTCCGAATAAATATCCCGCACTTGATAAAGAAATCAAAACAACCCAGGGAGGAGGCAGTTTCCTGGCATTTGCCGAAGGCTATGGTTTTCATGAAGTTATAGCGGAGACACCATCGCACACAAAAGATATATATAGTATAAATCAAGATGAAATGCTGCTTATTCTAAAAATGTACAGAAAAAGATATAGCATTTTGAAAGAAAAGAAGAATATAAAATCCGTTTTTATATTTAAAAATCATGGCAGGGCAGCGGGAGCTTCTCTTTCTCATTCTCATTCACAGATTCTTGCTCTTCCGATAGTTCCTCCTTTTATTGAAGAAGAAACTGAAATGATTAGAAAAGCTCAATTTTGCATTTACTGTCGTCTTATCGAGAAAGCTTTCGATGAAAGTAGAGTATTGTTAGAGAACAGCGATTTTGTTGTTATTGCGCCCTATGCATCGGAATTCCCGTATCAACTTATGATTTTACCCAGAGCTCACGAGCCCTGTTTTGAAGAAGTACCCGATGAACAATTAATTCTACTTGCTGATGTCTTCGGGCGAATTTTTAATAAGTATAAAACCTTGTTGGGAAATATTCCTTTTAATTATTTTGTTAATACCTCTCCCTTGGGGAAAAATTTTCCGAATAGTCACTGGAATATTCAAATAATGCCTAAGGTAACTATTCCTGCCGGGTTTGAGAAAGGTACCGGGATTTCTATTAATCCGATATCGCCTGAGATTGCAATTAGAGAGCTCAAAAACATTAAATAAAGATTACCTGCGATTAATTACTTTTCAAGTATTTTGTTTGCTTCTTCTAATTTGTTTTTTGGAACATATACTTTGACTTCCCCAAGACCATCCATGGTGAAGCCCAATATTTTACCTACAGCTTCCTGTTTAAGTCTTGCCTCTATTCCGAAGGTCTCAAGCTTGCCTCGAATCATTTCGCCCTGAGCAGGGTCGGTTTTTAAAAGAAGGACCCAATCTTTATCTTGAATCATAGTCAGATATTAAGTTCGCATTCTTTATCTGTCAAGGGAACTCCCTGTAAATTAAATATTAAAAATTCAAAAGTAAAATGACTTAATTGGGATTTAGGATTTAGGGATTGGGATTTGGTTTCGACTTTGGACATTGGACTTTGGACTAAAAAAATCTTTTGATATTTGATTTTTGCATTTTAGTGGGTTCGACATTATATGCGTTCTAGATAAAACAGAAAAAAACACAGGTTTGTCTTTTTTAGTTTATTAAAACACCCTTGACATTGGCGCTAAATTTGTGTATATAAGTAGTATAAGTAAATGTATTTTAACGTATTAGCAAAAACAGTAAGGAGGTTATTTTATGACAAAGACCCGGTCAGATATCACCGTGAACATTTCAAAAGGGACAGGTATTCCAGTAAAAGAAGTTAGGACAGTCATCGAAGCTTTTCTTGAAGAGGTTAAGGAAGTTTATTATTCTAATAACAGGATAAAATTTAGAGGTTTTGGTGTTTTTGAAAATAAATTTCGTAAAGGTAGAATAGGCAGAAATCCAAGAACGAATGAAGAGGTAAAAATTCCTGGCAGGTGGATGCCTACCTTTAAACCTTCCAAGGTACTTAAGAGGGAAGTTGAGAATAAAGTTTTTTCTAAAGATTAACACCCGTAGCTCAATGGATAGAGCGTCCCGCTCCGGCCGGGAAGGCTGAAGGTTCGAATCCTTTCGGGTGTAAGTAATAATAAATAGATATCATGGGCGCTAAAATCGAAGAGTTTTTGAACGAAGTCGTTAAACTTGAAGGCTCCGATCTTCACCTTAAAGCAGACGAATCTCCTATAGTAAGGGTACAGGGGACTTTAAAGAGATTAGAAGCCTATAAACCTTTTTCATCTGAAGATATTCAAAACATTATTTTCGAAGTAATGACAGATGAGCAAAAGGAACGTTTTAAAAAAGAATGGGAGCTTGATATTTCTTATGAGCTTCCCGGATCTGCCAGATTCAGAATGAATGTTTTTCTTCAGAGAGGGAAGATTGGTGTTGCCGTTAGAGTTATACCTATAAAAGTTAAAACAATAGAGGAATGGAAGCTCCCGGAGATATTGAAGGAAATAGCACTTTCTTCGCATGGTTTTGTCCTTGTAACCGGACCAACTGGTGCCGGCAAGTCAACAACCCTTTCCGCAATGATAGAAGAGATAAATATTACGGAAAAAAAGCATATAATTACGATCGAAGATCCGATCGAGTATGTTTTTGAAGATAAAAAATGTGTAATTGAACAACGTGCTATAGGAGTGGATACGAATTCTTTTGAAGAAGCCCTGAAAAGAGTTATGAGGCAGAACCCGGACGTTATAATGATTGGAGAAATGAGAGATAGAGAAACAATAGAAAAAGCTCTTAATGCGGCGGAAATGGGTTCTCTTGTTTTTGCCACACTTCATACTCCTGACGCGCCTCAGACGGTTGATAGAATCGTGGATGTTTTTGCGCCTGAACATCAACATCAGATTCGGGTACAATTTGCCTCGACAATTCGAGCCATAGTATCTCAGACGTTACTCAGGAAAGCTGACGGAAAAGGAAGGGTCGGTGCTTATGAAATTCTTATTGGGACTAAAGGGGTAGCTAATGCTATTAGAGAAGGAAAAATCGAGCAAATTTATAACATAATAAAAGCAGGTGGAAAATTTGGCATGAAATTGCTGGACGATTATTTAAAAGAGCTTTATCTTAGAGGTCATGTTGATTATGAAGAGGCTCTATCTAAAGCTTCTAATCCAAAAATGTTTGAAGCATCTTTAGCGAGAGGGTAAAATGTCTTTGAATATTGGAGATCTTCTTAGTAAAATGAAAAAAGATGGTGTTTCCGACCTTATTCTTAAAGTAAATTCAGTCCCTATTATCAGAAAAGAGCGGGAGTTAATCAGGTTAGAAGAGCATGATGCCCTTAGCGCGGAAGACATAAGAGGTGTGGCAGGGAGTATTATGTCACGTAAACAATTGGAACAATTTGAAGAGCAAAAGGAAATGGATCTTGCGGTGAATGTTCCGGGGCTTTCCAGGTTCAGGGTAAATCTCTTTATGCAGAGGAGGAGTCCGGGGATAGTTTTCAGGCTAATTCCGGCCGAGATACCGGAGCTTGGCAGTTTGAATTTACCCGAAGTTTTGGAAGAGTTCGCAATGAAGCCGAGAGGCCTACTGCTTATTACGGGTCCTTCCGGGTGCGGTAAGTCAACAACGATTGCCTCTATAGTTCAATACATAAACGAAAGAATGGCATCTCACATAATAACGGTGGAAGATCCGATTGAGTTCATATATGAAGATAAGAAAGCGGTTATAGATCAGAGAGCAGTAGGTTACGATACACATTCGTTTGCCTCTGCGGTGAAGTTTGCTCTTCGGCAGGATCCGGATGTTATAGTTGTCGGAGAAATGAGAGACAGGGAGTCAATACAGATAACGATAACAGCAGCGGAAACAGGACATTTAGTACTTTCAACTTTACACACAAGAAGCGCTATTCAGACAATTGATAGAATCATAAATATTTTCCCTCCCCATCAGAGAAGACAGGTGACGCTTCAACTTTCTGCGAACTTGCTTGGAATAATATCTCAAGATTTGGTGAAAAATAGGAAAAAAGGAGGTTTGATTGCGGTTACGGAGACTCTTATCTCGATAGCAGCAGTTAGAAAATTGGTAAGAGAGGGAAAAACTCATCAATTATATTCAATTATGCAGACCAGGACAAAAGAGGGAATGAAAACTTTGAATAAATCTCTCGCTGAGTTAATCAGCGAAGAAATTATTAGCCGTAAAGAAGCTGTGCGTATTTCTCTAAATCCTGACGAATTAAATGAAATGCTTGTAACCAATAGTAAGTAGAATCATATCGCGGCAAAGCCGCTAAAATGTAAAAGTCAAATATCAAATTGTAAAAATACGAATCAAAGTTCAAAAAAAAGAAATGTCCACAGATCAACACGGATGTACACAGAAAAAATGAGAATAGCCACGGATGAACACAGATAAACACAGATTAAAAAATTTTTTGTTGTTTAAAAGTAAAAAACATTTAGGGAGGTTGGGTAATCTTGTGTTAATCTGCCTGTCCTGTAGGGAGGAACGACTGTACCAGGGTGAAATCTTGCGGTTATTATAAAGTATTAAATATACGATACGTTCTGATAAGCTGTTAGTTTTTAAGAATTTTTGCTTGCGTTTTTCCCTAAATGAAATATTCTTTATAGAGAGGATTGCTGGTGTTTAATTTAACGATAAAAACTGCGAAAAAAAACTTAGATTTTTTATGGAGAAGTTCTTTGATTAGAAGGATTTATTCTTCTTTTTTGCTTCTTTTTTGCTCTTTTTTTGGTTGTATGACACAGGTGGAGAAAAACGGGGAAGTAAAAGTGGCGCAAATCAATTTTGAGGGAAATCGTTTTGTTCCCGATCAAAAATTAAGGGAAGTACTTCCGGTAAAAGAGGGAGATCGGTATATAGAGCAGTTTGCAAGAGAAGGTCCTAATAGAATCGTTAGTTATTACATGAGTAGGGGTTTCTTTAATATGAGGGTTATAAAAAGAGAGGGGGAGTTTGTTGAAAAAAGAAATGGTTTTATTATCACCTATCATATTTTTGAAGGACTTCAGAGTAAAGTGGATAGTGTTGAAATTATTGGGAATAAACTTTTTCCTGCTGAGTATATCAGGGAGAAATTATCTGTCCAGAAGGGAATGTATTATGATGAAGCAGTTTTGGATGCCGGCGAGTATGTTCTGACAAGCATTTATGCGGAGAAAGGCTATGCCGACGCGTCAATAATAATGGGAAGAAGTTTTGTAAACGGCAAAGGAGAAAAAAACAGCATTTACCTTAAAATAACTATTGATGAAGGTAAAAGGATGAGGGTTAGGAATGTCAAGATTAAAGGTTTAAAGGAGGTACGATTTAAGGTTGCAAGACGTGAACTTAGAATAAAAGAAGGGGATGTTTATATACCTTCAAAAGTTTATCTTTCACAAAGTAACCTGTACAGAACCGAGTTGTTTTCTGATGTAAAAGTTCATGAAGAGAAAGTCCAGAATAATTTAGTTGATATAACTTTTTTTTTAAAGGAAGAAAAATCCCGGTTTTTTCAGGTTGGTCTTGGATATGAATCTCCCAGTAAAGCAATATTTAACTTCAGATGGGGCGATTTAGATCTCTTCGGGAACCTTCAACGATTAATCGTTGAATTATCATTTAAAGGAATACCTGAATTCTATCAAGACGCTGGAGGTTTGGTTTTTGATGAATGGGAGCAAAATTATAGATTAACATACAAAGAATCCTATCTATTAGGCACAGGTTTCAATTTGATAATGTCTCCGGCTCTTAAGAGGAGAGAATTTGAATCTGATTTGTCTATTGAGTTTGTCCTTGAGAGAGAAATCGGTTCATTTGCTGTTATTTCTTTTCCCTATGAATACAGAAGAGCCACAATAAAAGCTGACACACTTAGTATTACAAATATGGTTTCAGGGAGATTTTTATTTGATAAGAGAAATAATATTCTTAATCCGAGCAAAGGTTTGCGTTTGCTTGTGCAATATGATTACGCCGGAGGAATTTTGGGAGGGGATAACCATTTCGACAGACTCAACCTGGATTTTGCCTCTTACTATCCTTTGCCTCTTCACTTAATAATTGCTCAGAGATCAAGAGCTGTTGTTACTTTTCCGAGAGAAGACCCACAAGACATTAGTCCGGATGTTCGTCTGGAAATGGGCGGGTATGGTTCTCTTAGAGGATATAATGAAGCTTCTATAGGCTTTCCCGATATAAGACCGGATCGCATGAGCGGACTCAATGAATTGTTGTTTAACCTTGAACTCAGGATGCCTGTTTATGGTAGGTTATACGCAATAATTTTTGCTGATTTTGGTTCTCTCTGGATGGATTTGGCTGATGCCTCGTTGAATGATTTTAATACAGGTGTAGGTTTTGGGATTGGGTATAGTTCTCCCATTGGAGTAATAAGGTTTGATTACGCAAGAGCGACGCAAGAAATTTCTGCCGAAGATAAAGGGAAACTTTATCTTAACTTCGGACACCCGTTTTAGAAAATTTCAGAATTATAAATTTTAAATCTCAATCTAAAATTCCAACATCTACCTTAACGTGGCAAAGCCGCTAAAATGTAAAAATCAAATATTAAAAAGCAAAATTACAAATCAAAATTCAAAGATGAATTAAAAAAATGCACCATTCGATTTTTCGTTTAACCTGAGAAGAAGAGCAAGTTGATTTTGATTAAGTAGATATTGTCTGTTCTTCTCCAAATTTTCTGATTTCCGAGATGCAATACCACAGACCATAAAGGCTTATGCCTAAAAGAATAAGACCCATAATTAGTTTGGGAGTGCTGTCGAACATCCAGAGACGAAAACCTCCTTTAAACAGCATCTTTGCCTGTGGTATTATTTCTGTTTTAAAAAAGGGAGTACCTATTACGCCTTTTAAATCCCCATAATATTTATTTATCTCTTCCCCTTGAAGAGGTTGTAGAACCATTATAAGTTGTATAAAAAAACCGATTGCTAATGCTGAAAAAGTTAAGATTTTTTTCCATTTGACTTCGTCAATAAAAAGACAGAGAGGTAGTAACAGGAAAGGAGTTATCGTAATCAGATATCTGGGACCCCAGGCGGTTCCTGTGATACTAATCCCAAAACCAAATAAGCTGTAGAAGATTAGAAAAACGAGAGGGATACCAGTAATGATTAGAAATTCAAGTTTGTGTTCGTTAAGAAATTTTCTTAATCCGAGTATTCCTGCTAATAACGGTGGGGAGAAAACAAATATACTTCTGCTTAGGCTGAAAAGAAAGCAAGTTGAAAATGGGATCAAAAATTTGCGTGAAAAAGGTAACGTATAGACTCCTAAGTCGAAAGAAGAGCCGAAACGATAGAAATTCCAGTACATCTGAATAAAAAGTATCATGAAAAGAGGTATCGAGAAAACTGTAAGACTTTTGACAATGGATTTTTTCTCCTTCCATCCTGAACCAATTAGATAAAAAACAAAGAAAGGTAAAGATAAAAGACTTGCGTATCTGCTTATATAAGAATAACCGGCAAAAAATCCGGCTAACAATAGATATCTTATATTCTCTTCCTTATTAAAGCGGAAGAGACAATAAAAAGCTGTGAACAAGCAGAAGGTTGCAATAGGTTGAGTCCAAAAACTGCTTGAGTAAACCCATAGAATTGTAGCGTTACCCAGAAGAATGGAAGAAATGAAAGATTTTTTCAAAGAGTTTGTAAGAAAATAACAGAAATTAAAGAAGATAAGAACAGTTAAAGCCATAAGAAAAGAATTCATAACAACCGAAAAAAAAGCGGACGGTAATAAATTTAAATAATATATCATTTTTTCCGATTGCTTCCTTTTCCAGGCTTCATTCATTTTATCTTTATACATAGCATAATTATCGGTTTTTTCTAATAAATTTCCCAAGAAAGCAAATGGAACAGATGCTATGGAAAGACCATCGGGAAGTATAAGATAAACCCTGCCGTCTTTTCCTTCTTTCATCCAGCTTCGCAACCATGGTTGCTTGTTAAAATCATATTTCCCTTCAGGCATTGAAAATGAGTGATTTTTTAGAATATTTTGTGTTCTGTCATAATGAAAAACATTATCTCCTGATTGGATTCCTTGAATTGTTATTATGTATAAAGTCAAGAAATATACGAATAATGATAAGCGGAATTTATTTGCTTGATTCATTGGGTTTGTTACTGCCCTATTAGCATTTGATTCCCATAACTACCGCGTCTTCGCCTTTTTTGTAGTAGTCCTTTTTAACTCCCTCGTAAGTAAAACCTAAGGATTTATAAAGTTCAAAAGCGCCTTCGTTTTTGATGCGATGTTCAAGGTGGCATGAATGAATTTCCGGATTTTCTGCGAGTTTTTCCAGAAAATGAGATAAGAGTTTTGTTCCGAAGCCTTTTCTCCAATTGTTTTTCGAGATTGCAATATTTGTTAAGTGGAATTTGCTGTCTTCGCCGCAGCCAATCAGGTATCCTACAATTTCACCTGAAAGTTCCGCAACCAATTTTATGCAGGTATCGGATAGAAGATGGGGACAGAAAAACTCATACGGCCATGGATTCGGAAAGACATCTTTTTCGATTTCTATAATTTTTTTCAAATCTTCCTCTTTCATTTCTCTTATTTCGATTTCAGCTTCGGTTCTCTTTCTTATTGCAGCCGAACTCGATAGGTATAAAGGAACGACCGGATTTGTAACACATTCAACTTTATTCTTATACAGAGAAAACAAGTTACATGCCAGAGGGTTTGAAGCGAAAGAGGAGATAGGGAAACCGTTTTTCTCTAATGAATCCCTGTTCACTTCTGCTCCTTTACCAAAGATGACAGGCTTTGTTTTTTCAGGATTGTTTTCGAGATAATTTATAAAATCTTCTACTTTAAAAATCCTGTCTTTAAAAATTTCTTCATGGTCATTTGTTGTTTTTTTGTAATAGGCAGCGTATACAACTTTACTTCTTGCGGGAATTAGAGGAATAATATCTCCAGGGGGTGCTCCCTCTACCATAGCGAGAAAAGTTGAGTATGCAAGAATGGGGATATTTCGAGGGAATGCCAGCCCCTGTGCAGTTACAAGCCCGACCCGCAAGGAAGTGAAAGAACCTGGACCGTAAGTGATTAATATTTTTTCGATGTCCTTACTCTTTATATTTAGTTCTTCTAATTTTGCAGGAATATCTTCTACCCATTCTAGGGGATAAAAAGAATTTTTCGAGGTGGCAAGCCCGCCTTCTTTGCTGCTGCAGTCAATTCCTATAATCATTTATAGTAATTTCTCTATTGTTTGCGGTAAGTATTTTAAATTTAACTTCTATTCTTTTCTCGGGAAGAAAAGAATCTGCTCTTTCTGCCCATTCTATAGCTGTAATTCCTTCATCCATTAAAGTTTCTTCAAAGGGTAGGAACTCCTCCCCTTTTTTTATCCGATAAAGATCGATATGGTGCAAATTCAATCTTCCGGAATACGAGCGCATAAGGACAAAAGTTGGGCTTTTAATAATATCATCTATTCCAAGTCCTTTAGCAAGACCCTTAACGAAAACAGTTTTTCCGGCTCCGAGTTCGCCAAAAAGAGCTATACATACGGGAGAGTTTATTTCTTTTACTAGATTTTTAGCCAATTGCATCGTCTCTTCAGGAGATTTTGTTGTAGGCAATTAGTCCTCCCTTTAGAGTAAGGTTTGAATCGTATCGAGCTTTAAAATGTTTGGAGAAAATCTCACCGTCTCCGCCCGTAAACATCAAATTTTTATTTTTATAATCTAATATTTGCAGAATTTCTTTTATTCCGCCGATAAGACTTCCAAATGCTCCAAATTTAATACATTCTTCTGTGTTTTTTCCCATTTTGTCCAGAAGCTCAGGTTTTGTTGAAGGTAGAAGATTTCCGGCGTTTGAAACAGAGGAAAAATAAGGTATTAAGCCGGGCATTATTGCTCCCCCTTCGAATTTCACCATAAAATTTGAATCGGTTGGCTCACCGTACGAATCGATTGTTATTGTACTTCCGCAATCGACAACAATAGCCGGAAGTCCTGTTAGTTCCTTTGCCCCAAGCCCATTAGCCAGACGATCTTCGCCGGGTTTTGATTCATAGTCCATTTGGACAAGGTTTAGAGGGAAATAAAGCATATTAGAACTAATAATTTCTTCTATTAATTTTTTCTTTGAGGGTACAACCGAGATACAGAGAATTTGTTCTGTTCCGTAGAAGAAGTTTTTTACTTCCGAAGTCAGGGTCGTTCTTTTCTGCTTTGTTATAGAATTATTTTCAAATATTCCGCAGTGATATGTTGAATTTCCTATATCTATTATTCCAATCATTGTTCCTCTTTGATAAATCTTTTACCTGAAACTTCTCTTGAAAGTCCTTTTAGCTCAAGCAGTGCCATTGCGGTCATAATAATCTGTGGTTTTAATCCGGTTTCGCCTGCCAGATTATCGGTGCTTTTTGGTTTTACTTCCAGTGCTTTATAAACTGTCTTCTCGTTTTCGCTTAAGTCGGGAATTTCTTTTATGTTTTTTTCTTTCTTTTCATTTATTTTAAGAGTAGTAGTATTATCTAATATATCTTTGTAGCTTGTCAAAGGGATTGCCCCGTTTTTTAAAAGTTTATTTGTCCCTTCTGCGACCTTTCTATTTATATCTCCGGGTAGGGCATATACATCTCTTCCGTATTCGAGAGCCCATCTTACTGTAGAAAAAACTCCGCTTTTAAGGGGGGCTTCTACTGCGACAACAGCTTTGGATAAACCGCTTATGATTCTGTTCCTCGCCGGGAAATGATAGGGAAGGGCGCAAGAAAGCGGAGGCAGTTCTGTTAATAGACAGCCGTTTTCTACAATTTTTTTTGCAAGATTTCTGTTGGAAGCAGGGTAAATTAAATCTATGCCTGTTCCCATTATTGCCAGGGTTCTTCCTCCTCCCTCAAGAGCACCAATGTGAGCCTGCGTATCTATTCCATTTGCCATGCCGCTTATTATGGTAATTCCCATTTCGGAAAGTTTCTTCCCCAGTACTCTTGCAACCGTTCTTCCGTACTGTGTTGCTCTTCTTGTTCCGACTATTGAGACGGCATTGGAATCTTCCTCTAACAATTTGCCTCTGCAATACAAAATAGGAGGAGAGTCTTCTAAGTCGATTAAGTTAAGAGGATAGTCTTTATCCAGGATTGTAAGCATTCTAACGTTTTCTTCTTTTAATATGCGAAGTTGTTTTTCCAGATGAGAATTTTTGTTAGGCTTTAAAACTTCTTCTTTTCTTACCTCTTTTTTATCGATTAATATTTCAATGAAATCCTTTTTTTCAAGTATTTTTTTGTTTTCAACAATTATGCTTCTTAACCTCGAAGATTTCATTTTTATGTTTGATAATTTTAGAAGATTTGTTTCTTTTATCATATGCGAATTATAGTAATTTAAATAGAATTTCGCAATGATAGATTAACGCAAAGACGCAGAGCCACATCCCCACCCCAGTAATTGGACGCAGATTAAAAAAAGATTAAAAGGATTTATTTTTTGTTTTAACTCCCTAACCCTCCCAACCTTCTAATTTCCTAACAATAATATCAACAACAAATCACACGAATTACACAAAATTTTTTAACTCTAAACTAGAAACCCCTTTTCTATTTAACAATTTAACTTAGATTAGAAAAATCTATGAAAGCGGTTATCGGTCGGCCTTGATCGGAATAACATCCTGAGTTATTCATTGTGGTTAAGTTACTTGACAAAAAAGTAAAATCCTTTACTATAGTTAACTTCATAAATAATAAAAAAAGGAGGGGTTATGAAATATTTATCAAAACTCACTTTCGTTTTTGTTTTTGGGATTGTTGGTTTGTTTGCTCAGGCACCTGATACCGCCTGGACAAGGACATACGGGGGGAGTGGTGAAGATATTGGAAAATGGGTTCACGAAACTTCGGATGGAGGATACATAATAGTGGGATGGACAGATTCTTATGGTGCAGGTGCAGCAGATGCATATCTTGTCAGGACCGATTCTGCGGGTAATGAACTCTGGCATAGTACTATTGGTGGACCCATGAATGAGTGGATTTATTCGGCATGTGAGACTGCTGATGGTGGATATGTTTTGACAGGAACCGCATATTCTTATGACCTATATTGGGGAAGTAATGATGTGTACCTTGCAAAGGCAGATGCGAATGGTAATGAAGTTTGGCATAAGATAATTCGTTGTGACCCCGACTCATCCGGCACGGAGGAATGGGCTTATTCCGTTAAAGAAACTTCCGATGGTGGATATATTATTGCCGGATTCAGGAATAATTATGACCAGGATACCTTAGCCCAAGCCTATTTGGTAAAAACGGATGCTTCTGGCAATAAATTGTGGGACAAACTCTTTGGTGGTTCAGAACCTGACTGGGCTAATTCAGTAGCACAAACCTCTGATGGAGGATACATTTTAACAGGTGGAACCGAATCCTTTGGTGCAGGTTTAAGGGATGTTTATCTCATAAAGACCGATGCTGACGGTAATGAAACCTGGAGCAAAACCTTTGGTGGAGCAGGTTACGATGAAGGATACTCTGTTTGCGAAACTTCAGATGGTGGGTATATTATAGCAGGATTCATAAACTCTTTTGATATTTATCTTATTAAAACGGAAGCTTCCGGAAATGAGGTCTGGAGCAAAACCTTTGGTGGAGCAGATGTTGAGGTAGCTTATTCTGTTCAAGAAACATCCGATGGAGGATACATAATAACAGGATTTACTGGTTCCTATGGAGCTGGTGTAGATGATGTTTATCTAATAAAGACAGATGCTAATGGAAGTGAGGTCTGGAGCAAGACCTTTGGAGGGTCAAATGACGATATCGGTTATTCGGTTCAGCAGGCATCCGATGGGAGATATATTGTCGTGGGGGAGACCCAATCTTACGGTGCGGGCTCTAGTGCTGTATATCTAATAAAAATAAAACCCGAAGGGAGCGGAATCGAGGAAGAGATAACTACCGGTTTGTTCTCCTTATCTCCAGCTGACCCCAATCCTTTTACTACCAAAACAACCATCAGATATGAGCTGGTAAACGAGACCAATGTGAATGTCTCAATCTGCAACATGCTCGGGCAAAAGGTGAAAGACCTTTATTCAGGTAAAGAATCTTCCGGTATTCACTTTGTTAGTTGGGATGGGAGGGGAGACTCAGGAGAAAAACTACCTGCCGGTACCTATATCCTCAAGATTAAAGCGGGAGATGAAGAAGCTTTCTTGAAACTTACGTTTATGAGGTAATTGAGTTTATAGGGTTCGTTGGGTTGGATTTTAAACAAACACAATAAAAAGGGTTTGGGTGTGGTTCAGGGGTTTCGTGTTTTTCGTGGTTAAATAAATTAGTTTTTTTTCTTTGTGTCTTAGTGTCTTTGTGGCTGATTATTCTCTAAAGAGAAACTCTTTCAACTCTTCAATCCCTTCTTCTTTTTCAATAGAAACGGGAAAAATAGGATGAGGTATAGAAATATCAGGTTGTGTTTTTATCTTATCGATTTTTGTCAATACATAGGCGATTTTCCTGCGTGGGTCTTTTTCAAAATATTCCTCAAGTTCTTCTATTATCGGTTTTATTGTATCCAGTTTTTCAATCTGTGTGCAGTCAAGGACGATTAAGAGTATTTTTGCTCTTCTAAAGAGTACGTTAATTTCTTGCGCCGCTTCGGGGATTAGAGGTGGAGTGTCCATAAAAGTATATCTTGAGAAATTATGTACATAAGTCCACAAACGTGGACTTTTCGTGGTGAAAGGATAGTCGGCTATTTTAGGTAAGCCTCCGGTAATATAAGCTATTAAGGAAGATTTTCCGGAATTTGGAGGTCCTATTACAACAATGTCTGCTTTAGGGCTAAATATCAAATTAAGAGTTTTTATCATCCCTTCTTTACCCTGAGTCGCGATTCTTGGAGCCTGGCTGGTGGAAGTGGCGAAATGTATATTACCTCCACCGCCTCTTCCGCCTTTCGCGACTTTGATTTTTTGCCCATCGAAGAGCAGATCGGCTAAAGGTCTTTTTTGGTCTATTTTGTAAATGGTAGTTCCAAGCGGAACATATATTATCAGATCTTTTCCGTTTTTACCGTGTCTTTTATTTTTTTCGCCGGGGTTCCCGTCTTCTGCTTTAAAAAAAAGATCTTTATGAAGGTGTTCAAAAGAATGATATTTTTCTGAAGCTTCAAAATAGACGTCTCCTCCCTTCCCTCCATCTCCTCCATCCGGACCGCCTCTGGGCTGGTTCGGTAAATGACTGAAACCTACCAGTCCATCTCCGCCTCTTCCACCCTTTACTTCTATTGATAAATAATGTGAACTTATTGTAATTACTCCTGGGAGTGACTATTTGAAAGGCGTTCTTTCAATCTTTTTTCGATTTCCCTGGGAACGAACTCCGATATGTTACCGTCAAGAAGAGCTATTTCTTTTACTGCGCTCGAAGAGAGAAATATATATTTTTCATCGGGGAAAAAATATATAATCTCAATATTCATTGAAAGCTTCCTGTGCATCATGCCCATTTGAAATTCGTACTCGAAATCGGAGAGAACTCTCATTCCTCTTACAATCGCGTCTGCTTTATTTGTTTTGACATATTCTGCTAAAAGACCGTGCCAAATTTGGACCTCAACATTTGGTATGTCTTTTGTCGCTATTCCGCATAATTCTTTTCTCTCTTCGGCGGAAAACAGAAAATCTTTTTCATAATGCTGTGCTACAACTATAGTCAGATGGTCGAAGATTTTCAAGGCTCGTCTAACTATGTCTATATGTCCGTTTGTAATAGGGTCAAATGTTCCGGGGTATATTGCCGTTTTCATTTTTTCAGGAAAGTAAGAGAAGTATCGCCGTAAATTTTACTTTTAATGATTTCAAATCCATTATATTCTAACTCCTCATTCGACGGGCGCTCAACGATTATTGTTGAGTCCTTTTTTAAAACAGCGTCGATTTTTTTTAAAGTTTTATTAACCAGTTCTGTTTTATATGGGGGATCCATAAAAATGAAATCAAAAGTGTCCTCTAAATCAACTAAAGTCGCAGAGACGGATTTATTTATAATTTCCCCCTCAAGTTTAGTTTTTTCTAAATTTCTTTTTATGTAGGTTGCCGCCTTTCTTGACCGCT
>Ga0307431_1000365_pt1 | contig 31878 bp, 35 predicted proteins | sample SalMarWE160170MG_FD_202155 | JGI IMG/M metagenome (GOLD analysis project Ga0307431, IMG submission 202155) | Salt marsh sediment microbial communities from the Plum Island Ecosystem LTER, Massachusetts, United States - WE1603-170 | ecosystem: Environmental > Aquatic > Marine > Intertidal zone >...
TATATTTTCTTCGTTATATTGTTAGGGGTACAGAGGGTTGGCTGTGAAATAATACGGTTTTTTATTTTTATTCGATTTGTTGAAAATAATTTTTTGTGTATAACTACAACGATTCGTAGAGACTATTGATTTAACGATAATTTTTCAAGAATTTCATACACAATAACAAAATGAAGTTCTCATGCAGCAAGCTGCGGGGTATTCGGATAAAATAAAAACAAGAGTTTCCTATACATTCCTTCGATAAACGTTCACCATAAAGGTTACACTATCTCATAGGAAACAGAACTCTCTTAACTCTCATTCATCTACGTTCGAAACTCACTGACTCGACAAAGATAAAATCTATGCGTAACTATTCTTAGATAATCTATGCGTTTGCAAGTAAGTTTTTAGAACGAAGTATTTTCTTATTAATTTCAATCTTTTTCCTTAATTGTGACTTAGTCAAATTTCGTTTACGCCAGATATCCATATAAAAATTATATTCCCATTTGTTAATAATCGCTTTATCATACATCATTTGTATAAAATCAGCATTGAAACTATTAGAAATGTCTTTTTTAACTCGGCCAATAGCTCTAAAAAACTTTTCTGATCTAATATGATTAAGAAACTTCTTTACACAGAAATTACCAACGATTACCTCCCTACCGTTATATTTATTTTTTAAAATGCAAAGTTCTTTAATAGGATGTCCACACAAACAATGATATTCACAATTCTCAGTCATTACAATATCATTAAGTTCCCATTCCTGTTTGGCTCTATCCCATGTTTTCGCTTTACTACGTCTAATAATTTTTCTAGGTAACACATATTTCTCCATCTTTTCACTACCACGTCATATTATATCACGATACATTCTAACACTAATATTATATAAATTATTACTGTAAAACTGTCAAAATGAAAAACTACTAAAACCTTCTAAAACAACCATGACAACAACAAATATATTTTATTTGATGACCATCCTAAAAAGTAATTGACCAAATACGATGTTTAACGTCTGTTAACCATAGTTAATAGGGTGACATAAATCGGAAGGTTATTCAAAGTATTCTGTATACACCTGCAGTAGCAACGGGGAAGTTCGGTATGTCAAATCTAGATAGACGAGAGAAAATTAAAAGTTATTCCTACTTATTCGTCTTTTTGCTCCTAGTATGGCTCCTACTTGCTTCCAGTTTTCAGTTGCAAGAGATTATAACTGGTCTTTCGGTAAGTTTAATTCTTTCCTTGTTTTTGGGTCATTATTACCTCAAGTTGGGATTGCCACCGTTGAACATAAAACGATTCATATTTTTCTTGGCATATATAGGTGTGCTTTTCTGGGGAATAATAAAGGCGAATTTTGATGTTGCCTATAGGGTAGTTCACCCCAAGATGCCAATAAAACCGGGAATAGTGGTCGTCAAAACAGGTTTGAAACAGGACATTGCAAAGATGATTTTAGCAAACTCCATCACACTAACACCAGGGACGTTTACGTTAGATATCCTAGGTGACTATCTACTTGTACATTGGATAAATGTAAAAACTGAGGACATGGATGAGGCGAGTGAAATCATTGGAGGAAAATTCGAGAAGTATTTGAGCATAGTGTTCGCGTAAGTGGAGTGATGTTATGGATATTGTATCTGGAGGAGGATTGAACCATGATTGAAAACGTTTTTCTTATAATCATAGGGATTGCCATCATCATGTGTCTTTTGAGAATGATGCTGGGCCCTACTACCCCAGACAGAGCAGTAGCATTGGATACCGCATCCACAATTATCACTGCTCTGTTAGTACTGCTGGGATTCATGTTCAAAAGAGATATATATCTAGATGTTGCTTTGGTCTATGGAATTTTAACATTTATAGGTACAGTAATTATCGCAAGATATCTGGAGGGAGGTATTTAAATGTGGGTAGGATTTATTGTTACTGGGGTCGGTGTGATATTTCTCTTCTTAGGAGCACTGGGAATACTTAGATTACCCGATGTATACAACAGACTTCAAGCAGGCACGAAATGTACTACTTTGGGGGCTTTCTTTACAATTGTCGGTGTGGGGATAATAGAGCCAGGTTGGTTCTGGAAGGCTTTACTTATCGCTATGTTTATTCTTATATCCAGCCCAATCTCCAGTCATGCCTTAGGACGGGCAAGTTGCAAGATTGGGATTCCCCTGTGCAAACAAAGCGTTGTGGATAAGAGCAAGGAATTTGACGAGTGTGGGAGGAAAGAAAAATGATCATTGTTTATGTTTTAGTAGCTGTAATGCTTGTTGCATCGATTGCAGCATACCTCTTCAAAGATTTAGTAAATGCCGTTATAGCTGCAGGTCTGATGAGTTTAATGACATCTATCCTTTTCTACTTCTTACAGGCACCTGATGTAGCCATGGCAGAGGCAGCTGTTGGCGCAGCATTAGTGCCGGCGATATTTATTATTGCTATCAAAAGGACGGGGAGGTATGAAGAGTGAGAAGGATAATTGGTATAGTTTTACTGGCAATTGTGGTACTAGGAATCACATTATCCTTAGCGGAGATTCCTTTTGGTACGCCCAAAACCCACGTAGGCGATTACTACGTCAACGAAGGGGTAAAGGAGACAGGAGCGGTCAACATTGTAACATCTGTAGTGCTAAATTATCGGGGTTTTGATACTCTAGGAGAAATCACGGTACTTTTTATCGCGACCATTGGACTGGGGGCCCTCCTTAAAACTCACAAGGAAAGGAAGAAAAAGAGGGATGTAACACCGGCCAGTTTGGTTCTCTCGACCGGTTGCCGCTTTTTATTTCCCCTCCTGATTGTATTTGCCATCTACATCATCTTTCATGGTCATCTCAGCCCTGGCGGTGGTTTCCAGGGAGGAGCAATTATTGCTTCTGCCTTTCTTCTAACCTACTTAGGTTGCAATAGGGCAAGGGCAAACGAAAGGAGATATAAACTCATTGAGTCCTCTGGAGGACTTGTGTTTGTGATTGTAGGCGTACTCGGTTTGATTTTTGGTGGATACTTCTTGCTGAATTTCTTACCGAAGGGCACACCTTTCTCATTGTTCAGCGCCGGGATTATTCCAATCATCTACATTGCCATCGGACTTAAAGTAGGGTCGGAATTGGTCAGTGTTATTGATAATATGGTGGGGGAGAGCGTGTGATTTATTATATCGGTGCTTTTGGGCTCGTGTTTATCGGGCTTTACATAATGCTTACTAAACGTAACTTAATCAAGGTCCTCATTGGTCTTAACATCCTAGATACAGGGGTTAACCTATTTCTGATCTCCATTGGTTATGTTGGAAAAGGAACTGCCCCTATTTTTTCCAGAGGAAGCGAACAAGTTCTCATGGTCGATCCGGTCCCTCAGGCGTTGGTTCTAACAGCCATTGTTATCGGGGTAGCAGTTTTGGCTTTAGCCCTATCATTAGCGATAATGTTACATAAACATTACGGGACTCTTAATTTACGGAAGGTGAAGGAGCAAAGATGGTAAGTCCAGTACTTTTGATTGCCGTACCTTTAGGATTAGCATTTGCAATACCATTATTCGGGTTCATATCAAAGAAGATATCAAAATATATCCCCCCTGTAGCAATGCTATTTAACCTCATCCTCTCGTTAATGCTCATGCCCTCAACCTTAAAAGGGCCTATTGTTGTATCTATCGGCGGGTGGAATCCTCCCTTTTGCATTAACCTCGTAGTTGATTCTCTCAGTATCCTTTTTTCTGTTCTAATAGCCCTTGTAGGTTTCCTGGTTTCCATTTATGCATTAGATTACATGGAAAAAAAAGCTACTGAAAAATATCATATACTTTATCTTCTACTGCTTGTCGGTGCCACTGGAGTTGTTCTCACAGGAGACATATTTAACCTCTTCGTCTTCTTTGAGATTCTTTGCATCTCGTCTTATGCATTGGTGGCATACCTAGGGGATAAAGCTGGAGTGGAATCAGGAATAAAATATTTAATTCAGGGTTCTATTGGCTCCAGCCTGATTCTGATAGGTATTGGCATTCTTTATGGCATGTTTGGCTCACTTAATATAGCAGATATTGCTAGCAATATAAATTCGATCGGATCAACAGCACTATTAATTCCATTGGCCTTGTTAGTCACAGGATTTGGTGTAGAAGGAGCTATATTCCCATTAAATGCTTGGTTGCCTGATGCTCATTCGTCTGCTCCGTCGAGTATAAGTGCCATTCTTTCTGGAATTGCCATTGGAGTGGGAGTCTACGCATTGACAAGAGTTATATTCACATTGTTTGGTGTCTCAAGCATCTTTCCATTCCTTGCCATATTAGGAGTTTTAACCCTGCTGGTTGGAGAAGCATCTGCCTTTAAACAGAATAATCTCAAGAGAATGCTGGCTTATTCAAGCACCGGTCAGATAGGACTAATTGTCTTTGGGTTGGGCATAGCTAATTATCACGGTGTAGCTGGAGGCCTGTTCCAGGTGGTTTCCCATGGCCTAGGCAAATCTCTGCTATTCATGGCTGCAGGATATATGATCTACCGCACAGGCTCCATGGATATATCGGCCCTTAAAGGTATAGGAAAAAAGATGCCGCTCACATCTATAGCTTTCACCATCGGTGCATTTTCTTTGATAGGACTACCTCCCTTTGCAGGGTTTGCAAGTAAATTTTTAATCATCCAGGGCGCCCTGCTAAAGCAAGATGCCCTGTTTTTCGTTCTAGCCGCACTAGTTCTCTTGGCCACAGTAATTGAAGGAGCTTACTTCCTAAAAGTTTGCCAAATCATACATTTCAAGGAGGGGAATAATCAAAAGAAAAAAGATGCTCCATTAGTTGCTTTAATCCCTATGTTTATTTTGGTGTCCTTAATCATAATCATTGGAATTTACCCTAATTTAGTGTCCGATTTCCTAAACTCGGCTGCTTCAGGATTGTTAGATAAACTAGCATATATTGAGGGAGTGTTAGGATGAATCTGGAAATTTTACTTATAGCTGCCTTCGGCGGTTCTTTCCTTACATACTTTTTAGGAAAGTTCTCTCACAAGGTTAGGGACGGTTTTGCAGTTTTCATTTCTTCCGCTTTAGTGGTACTTGTTACATTTTTCTATGATAAACAGGTGAGTATTAATTACTACTCTGGATTCTTCGACTTACCCTTTATCCTGAGAATTAACACTCTTTCCTGGTTCTTTGCAATTACAATAGCAGGGTTAGGAGCCCTTTCCATCGCGTTCTCTTTAAGCTACATGAAAGAGAGAAAGGGAACGAATTTCTACTATTTGATTATGCTTCTGGTAAATGCATCTATGCTCGGAATTGTATTATCTGGCGACCTAGTTTCCTTCTACATCTTCTGGGAAATCATGTCGTGGACTGCGTTTCTGCTCATAAGCTATAACCGAGGACCTGCCATAGCAGCTGGGATGAAATACATCGTGATGTCCCTTGCTGGCTCAATATTTATGCTCATAGGGATTTTTTCACTTTATGCAAATTATGGTACCTTTATCATACCAGAAATCGGGGCTGGAATTGCTTCCGCCTCTTCAGGATTTATACTATTCATCTTAATCATGTTCATCATTGCCTTTGGAATAAAAAATGCAGTTTGGCCATTTCACACATGGCTTCCTCCCGCCCATTCAGAAGCTCCATCACCGTTCTCAGCAGTGCTTTCTGGAATATTAATAAAAATGGGTAGTTATGGGTTTCTTCTTATTTTCTACGTTATAGTCGGGATGAATCTTTTCCTTGGTTTAGGTTTAGGAAGATTCAGTTTCAACTATATCCTTTGTTGGGTTGGGGCTATCACTATCGTTATTCCTACGTTCACTGCTATGCTTCAAAACGATGCCAAAAAACTACTAGCCTGGCATTCAATTGGACAGATGGGGTATATAATTATTGGAATTTCCTTGGGAACAAGTTTAGGATTAGCTGGGGGTATATTTCACTTCTTTAATCATGCCTTATTCAAAGCACTCCTTTTCTTAACCGTAGCAGCAGTAGAATATCGAACCAGAGGAGTAAGAGATTTAAATTCATTAGGTGGTCTTGTTAAGAAGATGCCTGTCACTTTCATTGGAGTATTAGTGGGTGCTCTGGCAATAATAGGGGTTCCGTTAACTAGTGGTTTTGTGTCTAAATGGCTAATTTACAAGACCTTAATTTTGGATGGGTATTCTTTCCTAGCATTTGCTGCCTTTATAGGAACTTGGGGAACTCTTCTCTCCTTCTACAAATTAGTGCATAACATGTTCTTAGGGCAACTTCCTGAAAAATATAAAGATGTCAAAAAAGCACCACTCAGTATGCAAGTTCCGATATTGATTCTCTCGGGTGTAATTCTTTTGTTTGGAATCTTGCCTGGAATTCCCTTAAAGGTCATTAACGAAATCGGAACTTCTTTTGGTTTTGAATCTTTAAATGTGAACATCGGGGGAATTGCCTCGGAAACTGGTACATTAAACACGATAAATATCCTTGCTGTTATAGCAGTAGCTGCTATCCTCATCTGGTTATTTTTAAGAGCAGGAGCGAAATCAAGAAGGGTCACCCAAGAAGACAGCTATGGAGCCGGCTTATCCGTGCCAACAGACAAATACCATTACACAGTTGAATTCTACGACCCTTTTTCCAGAATGATAAAACCTTATCTTAGAGACGTAATAGACGATTTCTATAACTGGATTGCAAAAGGCGCACAAAAAACGTTTGATCATATAAGGCATCTCTACACCGGAGATGTAGGCCATTATGCAATATACATCATCTTGTTTTTGGCGTTTTTGATACTTGCTAGCTTTGGGTGGTTTTTATTGTGATAATAAAAATTGTTGAGATAATTGCAATTCCTGTATTAGCATTCCTAGTAGGGATATTCTTCTTAGGCTTGTCTAGAAGAATTATGGCTAGAATCCACTGGCGGTACGGACCTCCGATCACACAACCAATAATTGATATAATTAGGTTTTCTTATCAGGAAAGCGTTTCGCATGGAGTTATATTTGACCTGGGAATAATCTTTTCTTTAGCTGCATCTATTGCCGTCGTTCTATTTATCCCTCTCGGCGGAATGTGCGCTTTGAGCTCATCGGGAGGGCTGTTGGTGATTCTCTATCTCATGTTATTGATACCATTGGGAGTGGCTTTATCAAGCGGGGAAGGCGCCAATCCAAACATTAGCATTGGAATATCCCGTAAACTCATCTTGAGTTTGGGATACGAAGTTCCCCTCATCCTTATACTTCTCACTTTAATGACAAGATATGGTACCATCTCTATAGCGGATATTGTAAGTCAGCAGGGAAGCGGATGGACAATATTTTCTGTACCTTTATTCATGTCAGGCATAGCATATTTCTTGATTTTGCCTGCAATTCTGGAGATAAGACCATTTGATATGGCATCTGCACCTCAAGAGATTTCCTCAGGGCATAAGGTAGAATATGGTGGAAAATACTTAGCCATAATAACTATCGAACATGCCTTTACCCTTTTCATAGGACTTGCTCTCTTCGTGGATTTATTCTTGGGTGGCGCATCTAACCCACTTTTTTTCTTCATTAAGATGTTGGTAGTATTCATATTGTGCATTTTCATTAATGCAGTTTTCCCACGGTTTAGGATTGATCAGGCCATAAGATATCTGTGGAAATGGCCTACTGCCTTAGCATTAGCAGGTTTAATTGCAACTTCGGTTATGTGGTGATAAAAAAAAATGGATAGAAATCAAATTACAAAGTGGATCAAAAATCCGAAAAAAATGGGCTCAAAATACTCACTGTGGGCAATCTATTTTTGCACTGGATGTGGCATCATTGAAATTCCACCAATTCTAACTTCGAGATGGGATGCAGAGCGTTTTGGAATCAAACCTGCACCTTCACCCAGACAAGCAAATTTATTCCTGATTACAGGATACGTTACATTAAAAACATTGAAGGCAGTTGTAAGGACCTACGAGCAGATGCCGGATCCAAAATACACGGTGGGCTTTGGGTCTTGTCCCATAAATGGAGGAATGTACTGGGATTCTTACAACACAATAAAGAAACTTGACAAGTATATTCCTATAGATGGATGGATTGCTGGATGTATGCCAAGACCTGAATCAATATTCATTGCGGTTACTCACCTATGGACGATGATAGATAAAGGAATAGCTGATGGGTATGAAAAGTATAAGGAGAAATATTTCTACTATCGCAAAAATCAGGAAAAAGCTCTAGGCGAACTTGATTGGCCTCCCTTGCATCCAATGAAGAAAAAGGAGGAGGGGCAATGAATAAATCGCTGAAAAAAAAGCTTGAATCAGATTTTGATAGTTCGGTAGAAATTCTTGAAAAGAATGGGTGGACCATAACTGCCAACAAGAATCAGGTTTTAGACATTCTGAGATTTCTGAAGGGTGAAGGATTTGATTATTTAGCTCTTATCTCTTGTGTGGACTGGATTGAAAAAGGTGAATTCGAGCTAATCTATATTCTCTCTTCTTATCTGGCAGACAAGGAAAAGATGCACTTAATTTTAAAAACTAGAATTCCAAGAAAAAAACCAGATTTTGAAACAACAATCCATATTTTTGAAAACGCTGAGCCATATGAACGTGAACTTCACGAACTCTTTGGAGTTAACTTCAATGGCCACCCAAGATTGGAACCTCTTTTTCTAGATAGAAACTATAAAACCCCTCCGTTTAGAAAGGACTTTGACACGAGAAAGTATGTAGAAGAAACTTTTGGGTCCATTAAATCGGTGGAGGGGAAAAAATGACGGAACGAGAGTTGGAAATGTATTTCGGTCCTCAACACATGGGCATGGTCGGCAATTTCGGCATTACTCTAACTGTTAAAGGAGACCGGATCTTGAAAGCGAAGGCCAACCCAGGGTATCTGCATCGTGGTTTTGAAAAATTGATGGAGCTTAGAACATGGACACAGAATTCCCCTTTGGTTTGTAGGGTAAATGTAATGGAGCCTCATTCTATGGAGATGGTATATTCCATGGCAGTTGAAAAACTGGCTGGAATAAAGGTTCCAATGAGGGCAAAATATATACGGACTCTCACGTTGGAACTTTCTCGATTGGCCTCTCACCTGTTTGGTTGCTGGGCCTATGCAAATATGCTAGGTTTTGATACGGTTGCTCAATGGGCAATGTATCACAGAGACCTTATTTTGGATCTCTTTGAAGATTTCACTGGCGGTAGAGTTTATCCTATCTACATCTGGCCTGGCGGCGTTAGACGCGATTTACCTGATGGATTTAAAGAGAAAGCTCTGAATGTATTACATGAAATTAGGAGCAAAATATCAGATTATGACGCCACGTTTTTCAATAACAAATTATTCTATGATAGAGCAAAGGGAATAGGGAAAATATCTCAAGAGGAAGCAAAAAATCTGGGAGGTACCGGCCAAATCTTGAGGGGAAATGGAGTAGAATCAGATATCAGAAAGATTGAGCCTTATGCTGCCTATGATAAAATAGACTTTGAGATTCCGACCAGAGAAGGTGGTGACGCATATTCTAGGGTGTGGATAATAAGAGACGAAATGATACAGAGTGTTCACATAGCAATGAAGTGCCTTGAGCAAATGCCAGAGGGGAGTGTATATAATAAGGTTCCCAATCCGTTCAAATGGAAAATACCAAAGGGAGAAACCTACGTGAGGGTTGAGTCTTCTCGCGGCGAATTAGGTCTTTACATGGTTAGCAACGGTGGAGATAAACCTTATCGAGTGCATTTTAGAACTCCCTCTTACCCTCACGGTTTGACAATTCTGGAAAAAATATTGGTGGGTGAAAATATTGCCGATGTAGGAAACATTATGATAAGCTTGTATGTAACTCCCCCGGAGATTGACAGATAATGGGCTCGGAAAACAAAAGTCAAAAAAAAACAAATGATAAGCCAAGCGCCCTAGGACCGTTTAAGGCAATCAAATTTCTCTTTAAAAAACCCAAGACGTTGAGATATCCATTTGAGGAAAAGGAACCATCCCCACGCCTTCGAGGCTTCCACCTCAACGACTGGGATAAGTGTACAGGATGTGGGAACTGTGACGATATCTGCCCTAGTCAAGCTATCACTATGGTGGAAATACCTGAGATTAAGGCCGAGCCTGGTAAGAAAAATGAAAGACCTAGGATAGACTATGGCAGATGCTGTTACTGCGGATTGTGTGTAGATGTTTGTCCCACTGGCTCCCTTAGACTCTCAAAGGATTACCTTCATATTCATTTTGATCCCAAAACTTTCACCTCCTTTGCCAAGGACGAGAAGTCGGATAGCGAACACTTTTTGCCAGAAGAAGAATACTCCATATTTAAAGCGAATTTGAGTCATAGAAAACAAAACAACGATGGGTTTGTTTCAGATCTGAAATATTCGCTCTTTGAACCAGAGAGAGTCAAAATGCCTCATGTTCCATTAGATGAAAGAAAGTTATCATTTATAGAAGAAGTTATAGGCTATTCAAGGGAAGAAGCACAAATAGAAGCAGGTAGATGCTTGGAATGTAAATTGTGCGAAGATGCCTGTCCTGCGCACATGAAAATTTCTGATTATATCAAAGCGATTTATGAAGATGATGCTGAGCGGTCCTTAAAAAAGATATTTGAAGATAACCCACTTCCTTCCATCTGTGGAAGGATATGTATGAAACACTGCGAAGACGCTTGCTCCCTAAGTATAAGAGGGGAATCTGTGGCTATAAGATGGTTGAAAAGATATACTGCTGACCAAGTAGATGATTTTCAAAAAGCGTTAAGACAGAAATCTGCGGAGTCTACTGGCAAAAAAGTGGCTGTAATTGGTGCAGGGCCCGGTGGTCTTTCGGTAGCCTATTTCTTGACTTTAAAGGGGCATAAAGTTGTCGTCTTCGATTCCCTACCAGGCGGAGGCGGCATGATGCGAATGGGCCCACCTGCTTACAGGTTACCTATCACAAGCATAGACAAGGATGTGGAGTATATAGCCTCATTAGATGTCGAGTTCAGATTTAATACTACAGTGGGTGAAGATATCACGTTTGAGGATATTTTGGAGGGATATGATGCTACGTACCTAGGCATAGGGGCTACCTCAAGCCGCTCGACAAAGGTTAAGAATTTCGAAAAGTGCATGTTAGGTCTTGATTTCCTAAGGGAAAATAAAATTGGAGAAGGCGTCAAAGTTGGTAAGGAAACAATAGTAATCGGCGGGGGAAACGTAGCTATGGACGTCGCTAGGGAATCTTTAAGGTTACAACATATTCAACATCCAAACGAGAAGACCGTAACTAAAACAGTCTCATTAGAGAATTGGAATGAGATGCCAGCAACAGAAGAGGAAATCGAAGACAGCAAGGATGAGGGAATTGAGTTTAACCCAGCATGGGGTCCGAAAGAAGTTGTGCTGGATGATAAAGGTGATGTGAAGGGACTTTTGTGTAAGAAGGTAAAGAAGGTTTTTGATGATCAAGGCAGATTTTCTCCTGAATTTTACGAAGAGAAAACAACACTCCTAGAAGGAGACATGATAATTGAAGCAATCGGTCAGGGACCTGATTTTTCATTTATTCCAAAACAACTGATGGATAAGCTTGAGTTTACTGAAAGGAGGAAAGTAAAAGTCGATGAAGGTGGGCAAACAAGCATATCAAGAGTCTTTGCCGGTGGTGACATCGTTAATCTTAATTTGGATGCTGTTACTGCGATTGCAGATGCAAAAACAGCGGCAGAAGGTATTGACAAACTTTTAAAGAAAACAAAAAGATAGAAAGTAGGAGAAAGCACCGCTAACTTTGTATAACCAGTTAGAGTATAAAAGCATATTAATAGACCATGTAGAATACTGACTAGTTTGTCAAGGTTTAGAATGAAAAGTAATGTAAAAAAGTGAAAAAAGGATTGATGAGATCATGGAGAAAACTGATGTATTGATTGTTGGAGGAGGACCTGCAGGTTTCACCTGTGCACTCTCAGCGCGTAATATATACCCCCAGAAAAAAATTACGCTTATAAGAAAAAACAAAACCGCAACTATTCCCTGTGGGGTACCCTACATTATATCAACACTTAAAAAACCAGAGGATAATATTTTTAGTGATAAACCACTCGTTGACAACAACATAGACATCATGGTAGATGATGTTATAGATTTTCAAGGGGGAAAGGCTGTAACAGCTACAGGAAAAAAAATTGAGTATGAAAAGCTAGTATTAGCAACAGGTTCAAGGTCAAAATCCCTGCCTATTATAGGAGCAAAGCTAGATGGTGTATACACCATAAAGAAAGATTTTGATTTTCTTAAGGAATTCAAAAGGAAACTAAAAGATGTAAATGATATAGTTATTGTTGGTGGTGGATTCATTGGTTTTGAAGTGGCTGATGAGTTGCTAAAACTGGATAAAAAAGTCACTATTGTAGAAGTAGCGGAGCATTGTCTCGGTTTTGCTTTCGATGATGAGTTTTGTGAATTGGCAGAAGATGAGATGAGAAATCTAGGTGCAGACATTATCACTGGTAAAAAGGTTGAAGGAATTCAGGGAAAAAACCAGTTATCTTCAGTTGTTTTAGATGATAAAACTAAATTGAATGCTGACATGGTGATAATTTCTGTTGGCTATAAACCAAATATTGAGTTAGCAGAAAAACTAGGGCTTAGAATCGGGGAAAGTGGAGCTATTTGGGTGAACGAATATCTGCGTACTTCTAACCAGAATGTCTTTGCTGTTGGAGATTGCGCTGAGAAAAAAGAATTTTTCTCAAGAGATGCAATGAAGCTTATGCTTGCCTCAACAGCAATGGCGGAAGGTAGATTGGCAGGTTCAAATCTTTATAATCTAAAAGTTGTCCGTGAATTCAAGGGGACACTGGGTACTTTCTCCACTCGGTTTGGCAACCTATCATTAGGCGAGTCTGGTTTAACTGAAAAAAAAGCGAAGCGTCTTGGTTTTGGCTATGTAGTGGGCAATGCGGAGGCAGTTGATAGGCACCCTGGAAAAATCAAAGATGCATCTAAATTAAAAGTAAAACTCATCTTTTCCTCACCTTATTCTCACACACTTCTTGGCGGTCAGATAGCTGGGGGAAAAAGCGTAGGGGAAATGACTAATATTTTATCGGTTATGATCCAAAAAGGTCTCAAAGATATAGAGATTGACACATTACAGATTGGAACCCATCCTCTACTCACGTCTTCACCTATTGCCTATCCAATCATTAAGGCTACTGTAGATGCTATTTTGAAAGGTACTAAACAATCACAATGAAATGTTGTACATGAACAAAACTTATACTGCCAATCACATTAATCTTTTAAGTTCTGTTTTCACTGTGCCAACTCATTATTGCAGTGATTCCCATACAAGATCTAAGACATTTTTTAGTATGCTTCCACATTTTTTATGTAAATTCTGTAGTTGCCATTGCATATTTTGGGCCTTCTGACACAGATATCCATGAAAGCCCATTATTAGATGCATTTATATGTTACGAATTCAGAGGGATATCTTTTTATGATAACATATACATCTATTTTACAAATACTACAAAAATATCTTATTTTTAGCAGAATTTTTCCCGAGTTTTTTAATTTTTTCTGTAAATTCCGTAGCTACTTTTGCATATCTAGTCCCCTCTGATGCAGAAATCCATGAAAGTCTAATACGCTCTGGCTCTAAACCAAGATCTTTCAATAATTCTTTTAGCATTACAAAGCGTCTACGAGTATAATAATTTCCTTTTTCGTAATGGCAGTCTCCAGGATGGCAACCTGCTACAAGAACACCATCTGCACCACCTAAATAGGCTTTTATGATAAAGAGCGGGTCTACTCTACTAGAACACATAACCCTAATAGGCAATATGGAGGGCGGATATTTGAGTCTGCTCATTCCAGCTAAATCTGCCCCAGCATAGGAACACCAATTACAAAGGAAGGCAAGTATCTTTGGCATAAACTCTTCATCTTTACCCATATAATCCTCTATTCTTCAACTTCAGCAAACTCTTCTTTTTCAAATGTAACAAGAGGAATGTCTTCTTCTACATCTTTTCCAGGGATATAATCAAACATCTTCTGAACAGATTCCCCCACCTTTTTAAATATCATTGCGACCGGAATGTCAACAGGGCATACATCATCACATGCGCCGCATGAAACACAAGATATAGAAATGTGACTTAATCTACCAAGTTGAAAATATATCGTGCCAGGTGGAACTCTAAGTCCCCCTCTCTTTTTAAGATCTGATTCATAGTTAGATGGTTTATATTCAGAATCAGGGGATTCAAATTCACATAATTTACAATAACAAATAGGGCAAACTCTCATGCATCCGTGGCAACCTATACATTTTCCAAAAATTTTAATTAACCCATCCATGCCATCCATCTTTACATCGAGTTCATCAAAAAGCTTTTTCTTCTCTGCCCCTCTTTTACTTCTGAATTTATCTATCTTTTCTTTATTAATCTCTTTTTCTAAGAGCTCTCCATCCATTCCCTTAGTAAGTTCTTCTCCATTTTTAGTATTAAGAAAAATCATGCACTGTTTATCAATATTATTGCCAATTAAATCAACAGTCATGTCCGCAGCATATGGAATAAATTCCTCACAGCTTCTACAAGCAGGTCTTAACTCGGCAGGGAGTTCACCTTTCTTCACTGCATCCCAGTATTTGGAAAGATTCTTTTCCACGGTTCCATCTACAGATTTATCAATTGGATAGACGCCACCACATGTCGAACTTATAAAGAAGATATTTTCAAGGCTTCCCTGCTCACGTTTCACAAGTTCAATAAAACCCCTTAATTCGCATGGTCGTACAACTGCAGCAACTGGTTTGCTTGAGCTTCCCTTCAGCGAAAAACGTGAGAGTAACTTACCAGCATTAACAGGCATTAAAGGATAAAAAGGCACAGCATACTTTAGCTCATCTGGTTTAGCAATAAGCGAATAGGCCACACTCCCATCTTTGTTTATCTTCTTTAGAGTAAAAATTCCTTTAACTTTGCCTTTCTCTAAAAGAAATTTTAGAAGATCTAGAATGCCTTGCTCAGTGCTTTTGTTTATCTTCAAAACTTTAGTCATTTGCATCCTCCATTTCATGAAGTTCTTCTTCTTTGTAAGCAACTAGCGGAAGAGGTTCTTCTATATCCCTACCAGAAACATAATCAAATAAACCCTGAGTCTCATCTGCAATCATACTAAATATCTGAGCAACTGGTATGGACACAGGGCATGCATCTTCACAGGCTCCACAAGATACACAAGAATGACTCATGTGCATCATTCTCCCCGTTTGGAAAAGAAGGGTATCAGGTAAAAATCGAATACTTCCTTTACTTTCAGCTCTCTGAAGATAATCCTCAGATGGGTGTTTTACCTTGTCAGAATCGAAATAACATAATCGACAATAACAGATAGGGCAAACCTTCATACAGTTATGACAGTTTATACATCGACTAAACGTATCAAGAAGGTTGTCAAGACCCCCTATCTCAGATTTTAAATCGTTATGTGCTTTTTTTCTTTTTTTCTGTTTTTCTTCTGAAATATCTTTGATTTTTGCCTGCCAGCTATCAATATTCTCTTTTAATTTTATGTCAAGTTTTTCCAGTGCATCGTTTCCCTTTTGACTATTTGAAATAATAAAAAAAGTATCTTTTTTTGCCCCAAGAGTTCCTATGTGAATATCGCCTGCAACCATACTTGATTTATCACATATCTGACATACCGGCCGCATTATTTCATCATCCCATTTCTTAGCAGCATCATTAAATAATTTCATGCCTTTGTTTGGATCATCAAGGAAATCAGATATAGGTAAAACACCTGGACAATCCATACTTATAAGTGTAATATTTTCTAAATTTGTTTGGCCAAGTTTTGTTAATTCAATTGTTGCCCGTGTTTCACATGGCCGCATAACAGTAGCTATTTTCATGTTGCCTTTGCCAAGTCTAGTTAAACTGGAAACTGCTTTTGCACCCTGAACAGACATAACTGGTGGAAGAGGAAATGAATCTTTGAGAAGTGATTTATCTTTTATCAGCACATAGGCAAATGAATCTCCTGCTGGAACTCTCATAGGGATAAGAACTGCATCAAAAACTCCTTTGTCCATCGCTTTCTTTAGAAAGTCAATAATCGATTCTTTTGTACCAGTTTTCGCCGAAATGACTGCACCCTTGCTTTTGAGATTGTCTTTGAGTTTGCTCATTGTACGGCCTCCATAATTTCCTGGTAAAGTTGGTTAAAGTTAAAATGCTTGATACTTGCTGCACCAGAAGGACAAGCTGCAACACAATTTCCACATCCTCTACATATTACTTCATTTACTACAGATATTTTTTTTGTTTCATCAAAGGTTATAGCACCATATGAACAAACAGAAAGGCAGAGCTTACATCCTATGCAAAGGGATTCGGATATCTGAGAAGTTTTCACCTCAGGTTCTATTTTTCTACCGGGAATAAGAGATGAAAGTATTTTTCCAGTAGCAGCCTCCGCTTGAATCATTGTAGCAGGTATGTCTTTTGGACCTTGATCACTCCCCACAATGTATACTCCCTCTGTAGAGGTGGACACTGGATTTATTTTCTCATGTTCTTCAGCAAAAAAACCTCCATTACCTTGAGAAATACTAGTAATTTCAGCGAGTTTGGGCGCATCAGACGTTGGTTCTATGGCTGGTGCAAGAATAACCATATCAACTGGGATATTATTTTTACCGCCGGTTTCATCTTTATAATTGATATCTAATTTCTCTCCCTTTTTTGTAATCTCAATCTCTGAGGATCTAACGAAATTAACATTGTTTCCTTTTGTTTGTTCGTAGAATTTCTGATGTGATTTACCTGGAATGCATAAGTCAGAGTAAAAATTAGACACCTTGATATTGGGAAGTTTATCCTTAAGATATCTAACAAATTTGAGAGAGTACATACAACAGATCTCTGAACAATATCCTTTTTCATTTCTACCTACGCAATGGACAATAGCAGCAGATTTAGGAGGTTTACCAGTTTTAAGGGAGATTTCTCCAGATAAATTCATTTTTTCAAATTCTAATGAAGTGAGAACATCATCGAATTTTCCGTACCCATACTGTGGTGTTTTTTTAGGATCAAAAAGTGTAGAACCGGTGGCCAATACTACCGCACCGACATTAAATTCGGCAATTTCGCCTTCTTCAGTTATTTTTTTAATCTTAACTTCAAAATTTCCGAAAAAACCAATGACTTCTTCTACCTCGCTATTGAGAAAAACCTTGATGTTTTCTTTCTTATTTACATCTTGAATCTTTTGTTTTATAATACTTGAACCTGACCCCATACCTGGATAAATCTTCTCAAAATTTGTTATTAATCCTCCAAGAGAAGAAGTCTTTTCGACAAGGTAGATTTTTCTATCCGAACTGACAAGCTGTAAACTGGCTTCAATACCTGCAATACCTCCACCGATAACCAACACATCAGGAATGCCCTCAATCTCTTTTTTCTCAAGCGAAGTGTGATAGCGAACTCTTTTAATGGCTGCTTTTGTTAGCCGTATAGCCTTTTTTGTAGCTTCCGCTTTATCTTCTGTAACCCAAGCACACTGCTCCCGTATATTAGCTAGTTGAAAAAGATAAGGGTTAATACCAGCATTTTCACATACTTCCATGAAGGTTTTTTCATGATCTTTTGGCGAGCATGCTGAGATTACCAGGTGTGTTAGACCTTGTTTTTTAATCTGGTCCGTAAGGAATTTTTTACCATCCGATGAGCAGAGTAGTTTAAATTTTTCAGCAACTGCAACACCATCAATCGAGGAAACTGCATCGATTACTTTGTCTATATCAACCTTTTCTGCAATGTTTGGACCGCATTCGCATATATAAACGCCAATCTTTCTTTCCATTTAATCCGTCCTTTTATTAAGATGATGATAGTATTTTTCCAACTGCTGCACTTGCTTGTAATACCGAATCCTGAATGTTTTTTGGACCCTGCACACATCCTGCTATGAAAACTCCTGGTTTGGATGTGATAACAGAGGAACCACCTGAGTTTTCCTCCTGGAAAAATCCGTATTTATCCAGGGGTATACCCAGGATTTTTGCGAGTTTAGAAGCATCATCATTTGGTTCGATAGCCGGTGCAAGAATAACCATATCAACCAATAGATCGCTCTTTTTACCGTTTCCACTGTTGTATTTTACCGCAATTTCTTCTCCCCGTTTTGCAACCTCAATTTCGCTAGCACGAATCATATCAACTTCTTTCCCCTTCATTTCCTCATAGAATTTCTGATGTGATTTACCAGGGATAGTAAGATCTGTATATATCTCCGATATCTTGATTTCAGGTATTTTCGATTTTAAATAATGATTAAACTTAAGTGAATACAAACAGCATACTGATGAGCAGTACCCTTTTTCATCCCGACCGACACAATGAATGATAGCTGCTGATTTTGGTACGTTGCCATTTTTTAGAACGATATTACCTTCAGTAGGCCCATTGGATGCATACAATCTTTCAAATTCAAGGGCAGTATAAACATCATCTATCTTTTCATAACCATACTGAGGAGTCCTTTTAGGATCAAATATGTCAAAACCAGTGGCTGCAACAATGGACCCAACTTTTAGATCAAGTTGTTCATCCTTCTGTTTGAAATCAACGGCTTCAAACATGCAAGCCTCTTGGCAGGCTTTACAATTTTTATCTTTTCCGTTGAAACGAAGGCAATTGTCGGCATCAATCATGGGAACATTTGGAAGTGCGCCAGCACATGGAACATATATTGCCTTTCTTTCGCTAAGCCCTTCCTCAAACTCATTTTTTAAACTAACTGGACATGGCTCAAAACAAGCGTCGCAACCTATGCAGTTCTCCATATCAACATATCTTGCTTTTTTACGGATTTTAACAGTAAATTTTCCAGAGGACCCTTTGACTTCTTCAACTTCTGCCAGTGTTAACAAATTGATATTCTTGTCCTGCAACAATTCTTGTTGTATTGGAGCCACCATGCATGTTGAACACTCCATATTGGAAAACACTTCCTCAAACTTTATTGTCGTACCACCAGTATAAGATGTCTTTTCAACAAGATGCACTTTTCTATCTGCCTTAGAAAGCATTAAACTTGCTTCAATTCCTGCTATACCCGCCCCAATAATCAACACATCAGTATACCGGTCTTTTTCTTCCATAGTTTCATCTTCACTTTATAATGACGTTTTTTTTCTCATGGGGTTTGGTCCCATTTTTTTTATTTTCTCGTTAAATTCATTTACAACATCTGCAAATCTTCTACCCTCTGCTGCCGAAATCCATGACAGTCTCAGGCGATCGGACTCTAAACCAAGCCCCTCAACAACCTTTTTTAAAACTGCAAATCTTCTACGCGCGTAGTAATTTCCTTCGTCATAATGACAATCTCCAGGGTGACAACCAGCAACAAGAACGCCATCAGCCCCACGTAGAAATGCTGTTTCAACAAGAACTGGATCTACCCTACTGGAACACATTACCCGGATGGGTGTAAGGGATGAAGGGACTTTCAGCTTACTAGTCCCCGCCAAATCCGCTGCTGTATAAGAGCACCAGTTGCAAAGAAAACCTACTATCCTCGGTTCAAATTTTTCTACCATTCCTATCCCCACAAGCAAAAATATTTTTGCTTTTCTGAATTAGTTTGATTGTTTTTATTCTATTTAGCATATAATATTAAAATTGTATTTGCGCCTTGAACTTTCCGTCGCCTTCATCTGCACAAACAAGAAGTGTCTTATTTGTTCTTGCACACCAGGCTTTAATGTCATTTGGAAAAGATGGACAATCAGCCAATACTTCAAGCATATCGCCTGGTTGAATTTCTTTTACCTTAGCCGCTACTTTAAGTATCGGCTGCGGGCATTTCAATCCTAATGTATCAAGTGTGTGTGTTGCCATATTTTTTCACCTCCTTTAAAATGAAAATGTTACCTGAGCATCACCTATTTCTGCCATAAACGATGTTGCTCCGACAACTTCTACTCCCTCTCTCAGTTCTTCTTTTTTCATATCTTTAGCATCAAATGCTAGTTCACAAAGAAGTATTTTAGCACCAAGGGCCTCCACTCCTTCGACAAGGTCTGCCATATCAGGCATACCCTTACCTTTCATTTTTTCAAGTTCTCCTTTCTTTAACGCTGGTGCAGCACCTGGAGTAAAAAACAATATAAGTTCATCTCCTAACGCAATTGCACTAGAGCCAAAGATAAAGGCCGGATAAAGATTCTTAGATTCTACCCCATTACATACGATAGCTACTTTACTCATGATATAACCCTGTTGGGCTAATATTAGTAGCATATATAATCCTTGTGGTTTTTTGGTACATTCAAAATAAAAAATATCACCATATAGTTTCAATTTGAAACATTTATATAATTGGTAATATGAGATGTGCCCCAAAGAAATAACATCAACCCTAAACTTATGACAACACCTATAGGCCAGTATATCTGTAAGGGTAAAGTTTGTCCGGAAAACTCAACATAAAACCACAGAGGAATAATAAAGACGATGTACATCATAATCCAGTATCTAAGAGGTTTTCTACCCATATTTTCCAACTTATTCATAACACCTATGTTGCATAATACTACCTCCATCACTGCAAAAACCAGAAATGAAAATAAAATAGAGAGCATTATAAAGGGAGGAGATGCAGTCATTTTGTTAATAGGGATAAAAACCCGGAATATTATAAAAAAGACGAATATCATAACAACAAATATCTTGTTTTTTTCACACCAAAGTTTCTCGGAAATAATACCTTTACCAATCGTTAATCCCGTAAGCATCACTGGAAGGTAATATAGAGTGGCAGGATATCCACCAAGGTAATGACCTATGAAAATATCTACTTGATTTAATTGCATTAGGAATATGTAAGAAAGATTAATAAAGAAAATTATGCCGAGAACGACTTTCCAATCTAATCTAGAAAGCACAACACAGGCAATAAATAATAGAGCACACAACATTACCTCATCCATCTCTAAAAAACCATAGGCAGAAAAAAAGGATAATGAAACGCCTACAACTGCCAACTTGGCGAATCTTTCAATAACATCTACCAAGAAAACCCTACGCTCTTCTTTTTCCCTTTTACGGAGAAAATATGCGAGTGATAAACCACTAGCAAAAAGAAACATGGGGAGAACGAAATCCCCCAAATGTACATATCCCCAGACATTATGGCGCAGTGAATCTGGGAGATCGCTGCTAAGTCTAAGCGTTACTGTAAAGAAGACCATCCCAAGGATTGCAAGTCCTCTGAAAGCATCTATCGACCGACGTCTAACCATAGCTCTTATGTGTCTGGAGTCGCTAATTTTGCATCATCCATTGTCCCAGGTTCGGTACCGCTACAAACAGGATAGTTTATGCTAGATGCTGTTTTCTCATAGCAATATGGTGCAATGGTGCTGTTGGAACACCATCCGCACATACCCCATTTAAGAGCAATAGCATCATAACCAATAGCATTAATTAGAGCAGTCGCCTGGCTAGCGGTGTGTCCTGTATAGCAGACCATTACAATCTGTTCGTCGGACGGTAACTTTGATAAATTTTCTTCTGTAAACAGTCGGCTCAACGGAATGTTTATTGCTCCAGGAATGTGACCTAAAGCGTAATGTTCTGACTTGCATATACTAAGAATGAAAGGATCGTTAGATGTATTATCATCATTGAGGCTATCATACAGATTTGAAGCTTTGATAACTGGACTTTTTCCCATATTCAGTGAGTCATAAATCGTTTCGCGCAAATCTTCATCCCAAGTACCAGTTGAAAAAGAATAGTCATGACAGTCTGTCGTTTTATTGTAACACTTATTAGCAGTGACTGTACTGTTGGAAGCCCATGAGCACATACCCCACATAAGAGCAGTTGCATTATATCCATTGAGATTTAGCAATGCTGTAGCCTGACTGGCAGTATGCCCCGTATAACAAACGACTACAATCTGTTGATCCTTATCCGTGGGCAACTTTTGAAGATTTTCTTCCGTAAACAAGTCTGCAACGCCTATATTTACTGCACCACATATGTGCCCTAATTCATAATGCTCAGATTTCCGTACGCTCAGGATGAAAGGATCATTGGTTGTATCATTGTCATCGAGGTTTTCATACAAAACTGTAGCTTTGATAACTGCTGATTTACCCTGATTTAGAGAGACATATGTAGCTTCACGCAATGCACCCGATTCAGTCGTAGAAGATCCACCCGTACCAGACCCTGAATCTGGGGCGGGCTCTGTATCTCCTCCACAAAACGATATTGAACGTATAACACCTCCAAGCACATTTGCAGCACCTGGTGATGTGGTCGCTATGAATCCAAGGGATCCTGAACCAGTGCCGCTACAGACAGAATAGTTTAGGCAGGCTGTTGTCTTGTTATAATATTTATTGACAGTGACTGTACTGTTAGTGGTCCAAGAACACATGCCCCACGTAAGACAAACAGCATCATATCCATTGACATTAAGAAGAGCTGTAGCCTGACTGGCCGTATGACCTGTGTAGCAATATACTACAATCTGTCGGTTTTTAGGTAGTTTTGCTAGACTATCCTCTGTAAATAGCGTATTCAACGGAATATTTATTGCTCCGGGAATGTGACCTAAAGCATAATGCTCTGACTTGCGTATACTAAGAATGAAAGGATCATTAGATGTATTATCATCATTAAGCAAATCATGCAAGACCTCTGCATTAATGTTTCCTGCTACACCTCCATTTGTATACCCTCTTGTTGCTGTAAGACTCTCAGATCCCGTTTTGCCTTCCATCTCGGCAAAGGAAAAAAACGCTATGGAAAATACCAAAGCCAGAACACAAACCACTGCTAAAAATTTATCTACATTATTTGTCATTTATTTTACCTCCTTATCACATAGCTGACAGTTTACCCGTTCGTTCATTCCACTTAGCAAATATATACCAAAGTAAGAGTATCAATAGCATAATTATAATCGAACCGAGATATGTGAAATGATCTGGAAGGAAAATCTGTTGCTTCATACCTGGAGAAAGTACGTTCAAAAAAGCAGGTTTTATATATTCTGCAGTCAACGGTGCGGCAATGATTATTCCAATAAGTGAAAGCCAGAGTTTTACATGCCCTTCACCAGCTCGCCATGTTGAACCTACTGTGCACCCGCCTGCTATAGTCATACCAAAACCAAAGATTATGCCGCCTACGATAGCGGGCATCCAAAAGTTTGATCCTACCATTGTCATTTCGCTGCCAATACCCATAATCTTGATAATAGTAAAACCCAGCAATCCTATGATAAGGCCTGCTATTATGGCTACTGCAGGCTCCGAATCACCAGTTAGAAAAGGTTCGCGTAATGCCCGTACTATGCACCAACGAGATCGCTGTAGAATAATACCAATAAATAACCCAATTAAAGTAAAACCAATCAGGACTTGATCAGTAAGGTTTAACGCAATAGCCGCACCTATAATGACAACAATAAACCCTGCTAACGGTTGCAATGAAATGCCCTTAGTTTTTGCCTGTAAAAATATTCCAGATTTCCCCGTACTCATTTTTGGATGGTTTTCCATTTCCCAAAGCAAATATTTCACAGCAACAAAAACACCAATCACTAAACCCAATACAAATATTAAAGCACCTCCAGATAGAGCAGCCCAACCGCTAAAAAAGCCACCAATGGTACACCCCATAGCCAATATACAACCTATGCCCATTAAGATGCCGCCAAATAATCCTTTAAAAAGTTCCCCAACGGGGGCTACGCGAATGGCAAACTCCTTACCCAAAAGCGCACTTCCAAGTGCACCGATTAGCATTGTAATAGAGAGCAACGCATACTTATATTCAAATAGCGCCGTAACTCCTGCAGGCGCTGATTTTTCTAAAGACAGACCTATTGCACTAAATAAATTCTGTCCCCAATTCAAGAGCCCTCCGCTTGAACCCCACGGAGATGCGATCATAAAAAGACAAATGCTCAGCATTGCTAGGATTATACTTCCTACCCACATCTCCCAGGAGTGTTCAAACAATGCATCGTAGAGCTCCCTAAATATACCTTTTTCTTCCTTTTGACTCTCTTCCGACATAAATCTCCCCACCATCACTCTTTTTAACACTATTTATTTACTGCACCTAATGTAGTATTTGTAAACTCCTTCATCTTCACCAGTTTCCAACAGTTCATGTCCTGTTTTGTTGCACCAAGCAGGTACATCCGGTTTTGAGCCAGGATCTGTAGCTAGTAATTCTAAAACTTTTCCTTTTTCCATCTGCCTCATCGTTTTTGCCAATTTCATTATCGGCATAGGACAAGAAAGCCCTTTACAATCTAATGTTTGATCTGCTTGTACCATAATTCTTTCCTCCAATATTTTTTGTATTTATTTTTTATCTCCCCCACAGTGAAAGATTAGAAACTAGAGAACCGATAGTTCAAAGTTCATATATAAGATTTTTTATCTATGTCTCCTATAGAATCTGTAATAATGCTATATATAATCCTTTCGGTTTTTTTGTTCATTTAAGATAAAAAGGAGAGCAGTAGTATTTCAATTTGAAATATTTATATATGCATATTCTCATAACTAATACAATGAAACAACCTGACATAATAGATAAAAAAATAATCAAAATGATCAACGATGACTGGGAGCAGGGAACCACAAAGATTGGAGGAGAATTAGGGCGATCTCATACTGCAATAAGATCAAGACTCAAACGGCTTAAGAGAGATTTAATTAAAGTAAATTGTAATATTAACATTGAAAAATTAGGCTTTAAAATGTTTCTCCTCTGTCTAGATGCACGAGTTAAAAGAGAAGTTGTTAATCACATAAAATGCTGCCCAAAGATAATCAACTATTTTAATACCTATGGTGAATATAATTTTATAATGTTAGCTGTTGCGGAAAATACTGAGACAATGGAGTCCATGATTGAACATTGCCTTTCATTTAACTGCACCGATATTACCAAATATACTGTAATACCCATAATCAACGCTTCTTCTATGTATCAACCAATAAAGTTTTTATCAGAGACAGAAAGAAGTATGATGAAATGCGATTTTAAAACAGATTGCCCCGACTGTGAATCGTTCAAACATGACATGTGCGTAGGATGTCCATTACATGAAGGATACAAAGGGCCATTATAAATCTAAGTTTAACTGTAATTTCACTTTTTGACGTTTTAATATTGTTTGCATCTATACTCTCACCAATAGCCTATTAATGAATAATATTTGATCAAGTAGTATCTTCTCTTTCACGTCTCCGCTCTTCAATTATATCTATTGGCGTCTTTCTCTTATTTTCTTCATAGATCAATGCATGGTTTAAAGCGACTATAGCACACAAAGATACTTGCTCCTCCCCAAGTCCACCAACTACGTCATCGGTGATCGCTAACACTTCATCATGAGTTAATCCCAAATCCATAGCATTACCTATGCATTTTTTAAGTTGGCTTTTAGCTAAAACACACTTCCTAAAACAGTCTCTAAGTTTATTCGTTATTTCCTCTTTTTCGTCATCGGCTAATGAAACAGACTTGGCTTTCACATGTCTATGCTCTTTTTCATATTTAAACAATTGACTCGCAGCTACTATAGAACACAAAGATGCTTCGTACTGTCTAACTCCACTGTCCCTCTTACCGGTAATGGCTAAAACCTCCTCTTTTGCCAACCCTGCATTCACAGCATTAGTAACACATTTTCTAAGTTGTTTTCTTCCAAAAGCACATTTTCTAAAACATTCCTTGAGTTCATTTCTTACTTTTTCTTTTACCATAACCATCCACCAATATCTAATTACCCTAATCCAAAACAAGTGGAAATATTTTTCTATCGAATGGGATATTCCTTCTTTTACATCTACGTAGAATCTAAGTAAACGTTCTAGTAAGAATTGGATTCATGTGTCATCGGTTAAGCGAAAATGATGATCAAAATAACGTGGTTTCAACAGATATAATCAAATATTGGTAAAAATTACCAATACTAATAATGACACGGATAATAAAAACAATCAAAGGACGTAAATATGTTTACGATGTAAAGTGGGATCCTGAAAAGAAGAAACAAATCTGGACATATCAAGGAAAAGTAAAGAAAAAAACCGATTTAGAAAAGTTAAAGGGTGAACTATACAGTACAATACTGAGGCACGTAAGGATCAAAAAGAAAGATATGAGGGAAATCATGAATGCTATTCAGGAAGTTTTGGTAAAATACGAATCGCATTGGTAACTTTTACCAACAAACTCCTTGTATATGACAATATCGCGCTAAAATGGTAAATGCACTCCTGTTAAAACATCAATCTTTGGTATCAAGTTATGGTGCCAAATATGAATTATATTTGAAATCCGGTCAAAGTAAAACCCACTAACCGATGACGAATGGAATTGGATTAAAGATGGAGTTACACCAGCAATGGCATATGTTGTTACATTTATTTACTCAGTTTTTCCTATCTGAAATTTTGATATCGCATCAACTCTAAATTACTGAGATACCTTGTTTTCACAAACAATTATTACCAATAACTAATAACCGAAAGATCTCTAATTGGCCCCAATCTTTCTATATCGTCAACAAAACCTGTTATTGCTTGTTTGAGTCTTGCTGATTCACCACGGGAAAACCATCCCATTCTAATCCTTTTTGGTTCTATGTTAAACTGCTTAAGCAAATTTTTAAGCAATAAAATCTTTCTTCGAGCCTTGTAATTTCCATCATGTTCACATTCCTCCGGCGGACAGCCAGAAACCATGACACCCCATGCACCTTCCTTAAGCGCATGTATTACTAACTCTGGCGTGACACGGCCGACACACATAGTGACGATAACTCCATATGGTGTGTTTATCAAAGTTGGTGATTCACTCAGCTGTAGCCCTGAGAATGTTGACCAATTGCAAGAGAAAACAATTATCTTGGTATCATTCACTTTAAGGAAACGCGTAATCTGAGATTCCAACTCTGATGGTGTTACTCCAAATCCTTGTTTCTGAGATATAGCTCCTGATGGACATGTTGCTATGCATAATCCGCAGCCTTTACATTTTACCTTATCCAATGCAACTTTCTTATTGCCGTTTTCATCTTCAACAAAGGATAGTGCCTCTTCTTTGCAGACAGACACACACATCCCACAAGCACTACACAGATCTTCTTCGATCTCAGCAGTAGTGCCATCTGCGTAAAAACCGGCATCGACAAAATCTTTTCTTGCATCAGTTAATATTTCAGTTATAGGAACCCCTGCAGAACAATTATCAGTACAGTTTTCACAATAAAAACATCGGAAGATTTTCTCTGCGATATCATTAGAGGGTTTAACTTCACCAGTGATTATTCCATAAAGAAGTAAAAGTTTACCACGTGGCGTATCAGATTCCCAGTTAAACGATTTAAATATAGGACAAAGTTCATAACAATAACCACATCTTATACACTTATTTAATTCTCCTTCCCATTTTTTTAATCGTTTAAATTCCGCCTTTGTTTTTCCACCTTTGCTTTTTGTAGAAGTATCACTTTTCACAAGAGTTTTCTGGTTCAAGATATCACCCTGTACCGAAGATTTGTTGCCTTCACCCAGTCATCTGGCGCATCCATGATTTTATGAGGGTTCAAAATATTGTTTGGATCAAGAGCTTTCTTTATCGCCCGCATCATTGGAATAATATCCTTTCGTGCCTTCTTCCAAGCAGGCGCCTTAGAAAGCCCTATGCCATGTTCAGCAGAAGTCACCCCTCCAACTGAATGAACATAATCATACAACTCCTCAATTACTCGAGCTGCCTCATCCCATTGGCTCTGTTTTTTAGAATCAAGCATTATCTTCGTATGTATCACACCTGAACCACAATGCCCATACACAGCCATTATCACATTATGTTTTTTTGCAATTTCATGAATTTTTTTTGCAGTCTCTGCAATCTTTGAATTTGGAACACCCATATCATCAGCCAAATCTGTGCATATAATCCCCTCTTTATACTTCGATAACGAGGCGAATAGTTTTTTCCTCCCACCAAATAGTCGTTGTCTCTCTTTTGCATCATAGCTCATTTCAATATCAGTACCATTGTGTTTTTCACAGATTTCCTCAATTTTTCTAATTTCATAATCTACTGCTTCTTTCACATTACCATCAGCTTCAAAAAGAATAATTGCACCAACTTCTTTAAGCCCAAGATCAAGTGCTTTGTTTACTGCAACAATGCCTATCCCATCCATCAACTCAAGCAATGAAGGTTGGCATCCACTAGCTATAATATCCGATATGGCATTACCTGCATCCTCAAGTTCCTTAAAATTTGCAACAGCTAGACAACGGAATTTTGGCAACGGACTAATTTTCATGGTCGCCTCGACAACAATTCCAAGGGTACCCTCTGAACCAACAATAAGTCTTTCAAGTTGATAACCCGATGAATGCACACGTGTATTAGAGCCGAGATTTACTAGATCTCCATTTGCCAATACTACTTTCATCCCTAGCACATAATCTCTTGTAGCACCATATTTTACTGATCTTACTCCAGATGCATTGGCACCAATTTCACCACCAATTGTTGCGATTCTACTTGAAGCAGGGGCAGGCGGATAAAAAAGACCATAAGGTTTAAGGGTACGATTTAAATCATCATCAACCACCCCGGGTTCAACTTTACAAAGCATGTCCTCAGGACGAATCTCAATTATACGATTCATTCCTTTCATATCCATTACAATTCCACCATCTATAGGAACTGAATGACCACTAGTACCAGAACCTGCACCTCGGGGAACAACCGGTATCTTGTCATTATTAGCATATCCCATAATCTTTTGAACATCTTCAATAGTTCTGGGTTTTACAACAACAGAGGGCATAGCCTGATGAACTGATGCATCTGAGGAATACACATAAAGATCTACAACATTATCTGAAACGTTGTTTTCTCCAACAATTTTTTTCAATTTCTCAACATTTATTTTCATGTCTTCACATCTTTTAACGGGTTTGCCCCCATATTTTTAAGCTCTCCAACAAAATCAGTAACTACAGATGCAAACTTTTGCCCCTCAGACGCAGAAATATATTCAAATCTTACTCTTTCAGGTTCAACACCCAAATCACCAAGTAATTTCTTCAGCAATTTAATCCTACGATTTGTCTTGTAGTTTCCAGATTGGTAATGACAATCTCCAGGATGACATCCCGCAATAAGTACACCATCTGCACCTTTCTTTAAAGCCTCCAGAATAAATACGGTATCTACTCTTCCTGAACACATGACGCGAATTGATTTAATGTTAGGAGGGTATTTTATTCTACTTGTACCTGCCAAGTCTGCCCCAGCGTAACTACACCAGTTACATAGGAAACCAATAATATTTGGTTCAAATTCTTTCGCCATATTTTTTCACCTCAGCGTACGATTTATTTCTTTATTTCATTAAGCGTAATTTCTACGGCTTTGGGAACAGCCATAGCTATTTTTTCACTAAGATTTTCTCCAAATTCACATGGTAGTTTTTTCATTGTTATTCCTATGACAATGATTTCTTTGGGAATCCTTGTTTCCCCAAGTTTTTCAGCCATTTGAATAGCTTCTATCAGTGACACATCATGTGGATTACACGAGTGCATCGTAGAGAATTTGCTTAGGGAGATTCTTTTCACTTCGCCCTCTTCTCCATTATCTATCTTGACTGCATCAATTATTATTGCCTTGTCATAACCTAAGAGTAGATCTAGTAGGTTCATGCCTCCTGTGAGCGCCTCATCTATTGTAATATTTGGGTTATTGATTTTTTGTTTCAGCTGGTTTGCAACGTGTATTCCGACTCCATCATCCGATAGAATCGAGTTTCCAACTCCTAAGATTATGGTTTTCATTTTTTTGTTTTTCTCTATAAATTTCGTCTAAGTTTTTTATATAACCTTTTATTTTCATCATAAATATTTACTTCGAGTGGCATGCCGCCTGGCAGGGTGTGTGTTGCACAAGCAAAACAGGGATCATATGCCCTGAATGCCATTTCTACCATGTTCAATAATCCATCATTGACTTTTCCTTTTTTTATAATTCCTTGTGCTGCATTCCTAACTGACATGTTAATAGCCCCTGCATTATTTGTAGTTGCAACAATAAGATTAGCCTTGTCTATTAACCCGTCTTTATCAAGTTTATAGTGGTGAATTAATGTTCCACGAGCAGCTTCAGTTACACCAATCCCTTCGCCAGGCTCACCAACAGGATTTCTAATTTTTGTTGAAGTAATCTCAGGGTCTTTGATTAATTCCATTACTCGTTCTGTTGCATAAAGTAGTTCTATCAGTCGCGCCCAGTGAAAAGCAAGTGTAGAATTCACTGCTTTCCCCCCTAAAGTTTCAAAAAACCGTTTGTATTCCTTGTCAGCAAGTGTAGTGGCCATTCCCTCAGCTGCATTTAGACGTCCTAGCGGACCGACGCGGTAAATCCCGCTGTCTTTTCCATCTTTAAAGCCTTTCCATCCGATATCTTTTAGATAGGTGAACTTGATGTAACTCCATTCTTCAACATGCTCATCAATAATTTTGAAGTAATCTTTACCATCAAATTTTATATGCTCCCCTCCCTTCTGATCGGTTACTCGTATTTTTCCATCGTAGAAGTTTACTTTGTTGTTTTTATCAACAAGTCCCATGTTATATGTTTTCAGAGTATATGGATCGCTTAGAATCAAATCAACGTAATCCTTGTTTTTCAATACTATATCATCAAAAAGTTTTAAAGAAAATTTTGCGAACTCTACACAGGATTTACCCATTGTTTCTATGTTTTTCACCTCGTCTTTGTTAAGACCTTTTGATACCCCACCAGGTAGTCCACATACGGGATGAGTAGCCTTTCCTCCAAGAATTGCAGTTATCTTTTGACCATATGCTCTATGCTTTATGACCTCCTTACCAATTTCTACACCTGCTTTTTCAATAACACCAAGGATATTACGTTTAGCCGCTGGCGCATCCGGTCCGACTACAAAATCAGGACCGCCAAGATAATAGAAGTGTAAAATATGATCATATATGTAGTATCCACAGTACATTAGTTCTCTGAGTTTCTTCGCCGCAGAAGGAGGATCAACATTAAACGCAGCATCTAGTGCCTTGGTTGATGCAAAATGATGAGCAACAGGGCAAACTCCGCAGATACGACTAGTAATCTGAGGCATATCTTCAGCTCGACGACCTTGACTAAACCGCTCAAAACCACGAAGTTCGGGAATCTGCAAATATGCATTTGCAACATCCCCTTTTGTATCTAAAAAAATACTGATTTTTCCATGTCCTTCAAGACGGGTGATTGGATCAATTGTAATTGTTTCCATTAGCTCATCACCTTCCTGTTAATAAGAGCACTTGGTAAACCATATTTATAAAAGGTTCCAACTGGATCCACTATCTGATCAATTAGTTTCTGAACTTCTTCATCACTCATTTTCTCCTCGTTTTCAATACCAAGGATAGATGCAAGTGCAGAGATCATCTTAGCGCCCTGGTCCAATGAGTTAGGAGTTGGTCCTCCACAACCAGTACATGGCATATTTGCATCCAAACATCTTGCATCACATCCGCCTCGGGTGGCCGGACCCATACAGATTATGCCCTGTTCAAGGAGACATTTATCCTCAATTTTGTCAACTTCGTAAACTCGTTTTATCTCCTTGATCTTTTTCTCTGATTTTTCAAAACGACACTCATCGCACACTGATTTCAGCAGACCAATAACCGAGCCTTTAGGTGGTAGTTTGTTTTCAATAATTGCTCCAACAGCAGCCATGATAAGATCAGGTGTTG
>Ga0307431_1000366_pt1 | contig 31863 bp, 30 predicted proteins | sample SalMarWE160170MG_FD_202155 | JGI IMG/M metagenome (GOLD analysis project Ga0307431, IMG submission 202155) | Salt marsh sediment microbial communities from the Plum Island Ecosystem LTER, Massachusetts, United States - WE1603-170 | ecosystem: Environmental > Aquatic > Marine > Intertidal zone >...
TCTGGAAATACTGGCATTCAGGGTTCTGGCATACAAAATCATTTGGGCTTCTTGGACGAGACATGGTTACACCATATCCCATATAGATGAAGAGCTATAATTATCTATCGTAAAGTACTACACTACCGAAAATCCTTACAAAAGGTATTGAACATACCAAGTTTAAGAAGACGGAACTTGGTGAAATACCTGAAGAATGGAGAATTAAAAAGATCACTGACTGTTGCCATGTAAATAAAAAAAGTATTAGTTCTTCAACAAATGAAAACTATGAAATCAGTTACATTGATATTGCGTCAATTGAATATCCTGGACAAAACCCTTATAGGAAACAAGTTTTATTAAAAAATGCACCAAGTAGAGCAAGAAGAAGAGTATTTGACAATAATATTCTAGTTTCCACCGTAAGACCTTATCTCAGATCGTTTACCTTCATTGAAAATGCTGAAGAAAATCTGATATGCTCAACCGGATTTGGAGTTTTAGAGGCTAAGGCTGAAAATCATCCACAGTTTATATATCAATACATTTTGAGTGATATGTTTTTAGATCAAGTTGCCAAAAGATTAGTTGGTAGTAATTATCCTGCTATAAATAATGATGATCTTAAAAATATTAAAATTCCATTGCCATCTAATTTTAATGAACAAAAACAAATAGCATCAATTCTTTCAAAAGTAGACGGACAAATACAAGACAATAAAAAAGAACTAAAACATTTACAAGAATTAAAAAAAGGTCTTATGCAGAATCTATTAACAGGTAAGGTGAGAGTCTCTGTCTGAGGTATCAGATGAATTAAAAATACAAATAGATGAATACAACCTTGTAGAAAAACCTGCAATAGATTTATTTAAAAAACTAGACTATAACTACATATATGGAAAGACGCTAAATAAAGAACCTCAACAATTCTTTTTAACAGATATTTTAAAAACAAAAATAAAGGAACTAAACCCATGGTTAACAGACTCAAATCTAAATAAAATAATTCGAGAAATAACACTTATTCAAGCAACTTCAGAAATTGAAGCAAACAAAATCTTCTACTACAAACTTGTAAACTACACCAGCATAAAACAAGACAAAGGATATGGGAAGAAATCACAAACAGTAAAAATAATAGATTTTGAAAACATAGAAAAAAATGATTTCACAGTGATAAATCAATTCAGCATAAAAAACAAAGAATTCAAAATAATACCAGATATTGTAATATTCATAAACGGAATCCCACTAGCAACAATAGAATGTAAAAGCCCAAATATTAACTATCCGACAGATCAAGCAATAAGCCAACTAATTGGTTACAAACAAAAAAATGAACAATTCTTCTATCCAAACCAATTATTAATCACACTTGCAAGATATCAAGCAAAATTTTCAACAACATATTCACCTGCTAAATTCTTTTTTGACTGGAAGGTACCATATCCTAAAGAAATAGAAAAAATTGTTGAAAAACCAACAAAACAAGACATACTTCTTTATTCAATTTTTAGAAAAGAAAACTTACTTGATCTTATACAAAACTACATCGTATTTGAAGAAGAGGACAATAAACTACTCAAAAAACTCGCAAGATATAACCAATACATTGCAAGCAACAAAATAATAAAGAGAATAAAAACAGAACAAGGCGGAGTAGTCTGGCATACACAAGGATCCGGTAAATCACTAACAATGACGTTTACCGCACAAAAAATAAGAAGAATACAAAAAATCAAAGATACCAAAATAGAAAACCCGTGTATTCTCATAGTAACAGATAGAACCGATCTGGATGATCAAATAAGTACTACTTTTAAAAACTGTAATTTTCCAAACCCAATTCAGATAGGTAGTATAAGACAGCTCAATGAAGAACTAAAAAATCCAACTGGTAAAACACTTTTTACTACAATACAAAAATTTGGAACGGAAAAAGGACAAATCCATCCAGTTCTAACAGAGTCAGAAAACATCCTTGTATTTGTAGATGAAGGGCACCGGACAAGCTATGGAAATCTTGCGCTCAACATGAGGACAGCAATTCCAAATGCAAAATTTATCGCATTCACTGGCACTCCAATAGATAAAAAAGACAAGTCAACACCAAGAGTATTTGGAAAATATATCGACAAATACCTACCAAGACAATCTATAGATGACAGAGCAACAGTGGAAATCAAATACCAACCAAGACTTGAAAGAGTACACATAAAAAGTAGTGAACTTGACGTTCTTTTTGATGAAGAATTCAGTGATTACACGGAAGAAGAAAGAGAAGATATAAAGAAAAAATATGGAAAATACAGATACATCGCAGAAGCAGATGATAGAATAAAAGACATCTGCAAAGACCTACTAAACCACTATAGAACAACAGTACAACCAGAAGGATTTAAAGCACAAATTGTAACAATTTCTAGAGATGCAGCAGTAAAATACAAAAAATTCTTAGATGAACTTGGTGCACCACGTTCAGAAGTAATCATTTCAAAAAACCCAACAGATAAACCAGATTCAGATCTTAGAAAACATTACAAAACCAAAGCAGAACAAAGAGCCCTTATCAAAGAATTCAGAAAAGAAATGAACGGAGAAGATGATCTCTGTTTCTTAATTGTATGTGACATGCTACTCACAGGTTTTGATGCACCAGTCGAGCAAGTAATGTATCTAGATAAACCTCTAAGAGAACACAACCTCATGCAAGCCGTGGCAAGAGTAAACAGAACCTATAAGGAAAACAAAACACATGGTTTAATTATAGACTACTGTGGTGTTTCAAAAAAACTAAAAGAAGCACTAGAAATCTTTAATGATGGGGATGTAGAGGGATTCTTGCAACCATTACTTGCAGATGTTGCAAAAGCAGAACAAGCAAAAAACAAAGTAAAAGCATTTTTTGAAAGAGTACCTAAAACTTATGACTCAGAAAAATACGTAGATGAATGCATAGAAATCTTATCACAAAAAGATACAAGAATTAGATTTGAACAAGCACTCAAAGAATTTATCATATACGTTGGTAACATAATGCCAAACCCACAGGCAAACCAATTCAAAAAAGACATGCATTTCTATGGAAAAATCTACCAAATCATGAGAAACACATATGACCTCACAGGAACAAGTGTAGTAGATGTATCAGAAAAAGTAAAACAACTCATAAATAAACACCTTGAATCACAAGGAATCGAGGTACTTCATGAACCAATGGATCTTTATTCAGATAAATTTGACAAACTCATAAAAAGAAAAAAATCAAACAAAGCAAAAGCAAGTATAATGGAACACAAAATAAGAACAACAATAAACAATCTAATGCCAACAAACCCCGTATATTATACATCACTAAGACAAAGACTTGAAAAAATAATAAAAGACCACAAACAAAAAATCCTAGGTGAACTCAAACTACTAGACGAACTAGACAACCTAAAAGAAGATTTGGATGCGGAGGCAATTGCAAAAAAACGCAATATGCAAAAAGAAGAATTTGCAGTATATAAGTTACTAAAAACACGAACAGACAATGCAGAAGATAAACTCACAAAAGCATCAAAGGAAATATATTCAAAACTAGAAAAACTTGCAGTAATAGATTGGAAAGACAAAAGAAACCATCAAAAAATAATGGAAAAAGAAATCAAAAGAAAACTCTACAAACTAGATTTTGAAATAGAAGAAGCAAACAAACTAGCAAATGAAATAATGGATCTAGCAAGGAGCATACTATGAGCCAGATACAAATAGGTGCAACAAAGATAGATTACAACCTTAAATTTACCAACAGACAAAAAACGATAGGCTTGCAATTAGACCTGCACGGCGGTCTATCAATATATGCACCAAAACATTTGTCAGTAGATGAAGTAGAACAAAACATATATAAAAAATCAAAGTGGATTATAAAAAACATAGATAAAATTTCTGAAATCAAGATAAACCTGAGTCAAAAAGAGTTTCTTGCAGGAGAAAAATTTACACTACGTGGAAGAAACTACAAACTAAAAGTCAAAAGAAAAGAAAATGCAAAACCAACTCTTAGTTTTTGCAAAGGAACGTTTACTGCAACAATGCCAAATAATATTTCTGATGAAGACTGCAAAATTATTTTAAAGCCATTATTTTCAAAGTTTTATCGTAAAAAATCTGGGGAAATAATAAAAGAAAGAGTAAAAAATTATGAGAAATATTTTGATATAAAGCCCCAAAAGATAAGGATAAAAGAACTAAAAAATAAATGGGGAACATGCACCGGAAAAAACAATATATGCCTAAATTGGAGACTTGTCTTTGCAAAAACATCAATAATTGATTATGTTGTGGTTCACGAACTCTGTCATTTAAAAAATAAGAACCATTCAAAAAAATTCTGGAGAGATGTAGAAAAAATACTGCCTAACTATAAACAAAGTAAAGAATGGCTAAGAATACACGGCAACACACTAAACATATAATCAGATGATAGTTTTTTCCGTTTCTCTCGACCGAAATCCCTCAGGGAAATGGCTATGGACTGGGCGGGATTTGGACCCGCGGCCTCCACCTTGCGAAGGTGGCGATCTTCCGAACTGATCTACCAGCCCTTTTTGTTAAGTTTAAATCTATGAAAATAAACTAGTTATTTAACTGTTTATTTTATTTAAGAAAAAATTTAATATTTTCGATATTAGATATATATTTAATAAGAACTTTTTTTAATGTAAACCCATTATAATGATATTAATGAATGCCTTACTGCATCCTATCATTCTTAGTAAAATGGCCCGTAGCTATCTCTTTAACATTAATAGGGCATGGAAGTATTCAAAAGAAGATTTAACAAAATATCAAAGTAAAAAATTAAGACAAATTGTAAGATATGCATATACTGTTCCACTGTATCATGAAAAATATAAACAAGCAGGAGTTCACCCTGATGATATAAAAAGTATTAAAGACATTGAAAAACTTCCATATGTTTCAAAAAAAGATTTTCGCGGTAAAGAAAGTAAATATCTTTTACCAACAAATTCAAAAATCCAAAATTTTTCCATGTCTTCAACTTCAGGTTCAACTGGCCAACCGGTGACTTTTTTCAATGATCAAATTTCACTTTTTAATTCATATATTGGTTTTATTCGAATTTTAAGGGCCCATGATTTAAGTTGGAGGAAACATAGAATTGCGGTTCTTGCAGATTTATCACCGGATAGTTTTGAAAATGCAACGTTTTTCCATGGAGGAATGGATGATTTTAAATCGGTTTTTTCTTTTAAAAATATTAAAATATTTGATATAAGTGAAAAACCTGAAGAATTAATTAAAAAATTAAATGATTTTAATCCGGATTTTTTAGGAGGATACCCTCAAATAATTAAAATTTTATCAATACTAAAAAGAAGTGGTAAAGCAAATGAATTAGAACCAAGAATAATAGTAACTACAGGGGCAACTCTAGATGATTATACTAGGCAATATATAGAAAATGCTTTTAATTCAAAAGTTGTTGATATGTATGGGGCAACAGAAAGTAGTCCAATTGCTTTTCAGTGTAAAAATGAGAATTATCATATAAATTCAGATTTTGTTTATATTGAATATATTGATCCTAAAGAAAAAGAAGAAAAATTTGGAGACGGTGGAAATGTTGTAATCACTCGTTTATATGGAAATGGTACTCCTTTAATTAGATATACTGGTCTTAGTGATTTTATAACTACTTCAGAACGAATTTGTGATTGTGGATTAAATATACCAATATTCGATTATATTGGTGGAAGAAAGGTTGACTCTGTAGTTCTGCCAAATGGGGAAATCATTCCTCCCTTTACAATCACGGGTATTCCAAATAAGGTAATGCTGAAATTAAAAACAGATAAAATCACCCAATTTCAAATTATTCAACGAAGCCTTAGAGAAATAGATATCTTAATTATAATTGATGAGAAATTTCGAAATGTTGGACCATCAGTCGAAGTAATTAAAGAAGAAATGAAAAAACAATTTGAAAAAAGAATAAATTCAAATGTAAAAATCAATATTAAGGAAGTTACAAAAGTTGAGTTATTACGATCTGGAACAGCTGCAGAGTGTCCAATTGTAATTTCAAAAATCGCTCAAAAATAGATAAATAAAGGTGAAACTAAATGACTAATCAAAAATATATTTTTAACTCTGGAAAACCTTACTCTAAAGACATCTCCTCAGAGTTAGTTATTAGAACTATAACAAATCAAAAAGACCTTAAAGAATATGATAAAGTACCAAGACTTATTTATAAAGATGATGATAAATGGGTACCAGGTTTATGGTCTGAGTTTAAATATTTTTTCCAAAGTACAAATCCCTTTTGGGAACATGCTGAAACAAAACTCTTTATAGCTTATAAAAATGGAATTGCTTGTGGCAGTATCACAGGTTTTATTGATACATTGTACATAGAATCTCAAAAAGATAAAGTTGGATATTTTGGCTATTTTGAGAGTATCAAAGACTATGATGTTGCAAAATCTCTTTTTGAAGTTTGTGAAGAATGGCTTAAATCAAAAAATATATCAAAAATAAGAGGACCAATCCAGGGTCAAATTGATATGAAATCAGGTTTTTTAACAAATGCATTTGACCTTGAACCTTACGCACTTGCAACCTATAATCCAAAATATTATAACGATTTTGCAGAAAAATATGGTTTTAAAAAAATTAGAGACCTATACTCATATAACCTTGATCTTAGTAAGCCCATTCCAAAATACTTAGAAGAAGCAAAAGCCAAATGCGAAGCAGAAGGAATAAGAGTTAGAAAATTTAATAAAATACGCGCTGGAAAAGAAATGAACTGGTGGGTGCCTCTTATGAGAGAGATTTTTTCATTTCATTGGGAGTATGTTGATGTATCTGAAGAAGAAGTAAGAAGTCGTTATGAAATAAAACAAGCAAGATGGGCTGCAGATTCAAAATTGTTTTTAGTTGCCGAAAATGAGAAAAAAGAACCAATTGCATTCAAATGGTCAACTCCTGATTATAACTATGTTTTTAAAAAATTAAATGGGAAACTTGGTCCAATTGAAATTATTAAATTTTTCTGGCATCAGCACAGTATAAAGCGAGGTCGGTTTAATTTCGTTGGAATTGACAAAAAATATCGTGGAAAAAAAATAGGTTCTTGCATGAACTATTATACCATGCTTGAAATGAAGCATAGAGGGTATACTAACGCAGAATGTGGTTGGATTGATGAGGAAAATATTGCTTCACAGCGGACTATTGAAAAAACAGGTGCATTAAGATATAAAACTTTTAGAGTTTATCAAAAAGATATAAAATAAAAAAAAAGAATAATATTAATTCCCATTTTTGAAGCTTTTAACCTGGATAGTGAAAATTCCATACTACGCAGAACTCCTGACCTTGCCAATTACCTTGCTTTTTATCTGGAATCTGTCTGAAAAAATAAGAACCATTCAAAAAAATTCTGGAGAGATGTAGAAAAAATACTGCCTAACTATAAACAAAGTAAAGAATGGCTAAGAATACACGGCAACACACTAAACATATAATCAGATGATGGTTTTTTCCGTTTCTCTTGACCGAAATCCCTTCGAGAAGTGGCTATGGACTGGGCGGGATTTGGACCCGCGGCCTCCACCTTGCGAAGGTGGCGATCTTCCGAACTGATCTACCAGCCCGTCAAATTGCGCTTCGGGTACCACTCATTTCCGCTCACTGCGTTCGCTCAAATGGGTGGGCATGTTTGCCTTCCCTTCGGTCGGCTCAACCCTCAGCGCTCAGACTATCTAGGGTGCAAAATTATCGAGGCATGACTGCTCTGATCTCTAGACCACCGGTCAACGTTCGCTTTGCTCACTATAGACCAGGTGGAATTCTTACCTTAAAACAAAAAATGTAAATAACATTGATATTTGACTGTTTCTTTTATATATTTTTGTGTCCTCTCTTTGTTCTCTGTTTTAATTTTCAACGTTCATCTTGAATACTTTGAATTTTAAAGCAGTCATCATGGGTAAATCCTGGGATATTTTGAAGATTTTTTCCAATAAGTGGTATGCTATTTGTTGTATTTTTAAATAATCTAGGAATAATAATATTCCTCATTGGCAAAAAATCATAAACCCTAGACAAAAGAAACATTCTGTTTAATTCGGTTGTGAATCGTTTAAACTCTTGAATTCCTCTTTTTTTGGAGACTACTGTCATTGCAGCGATTTTTCCTGATATCAATGCACTATTTACGCCAAACCCAAAAAATGGATCAATAAAGCCACTGATCGTCCCCGCTAAAATAAATGTTTTTCCATATAGCTTTTTAAACAGATTTGTTTTCTCTGGATAATTATCCATTACCAATGACCATTCACTAAATTCTAAATTCTCAGTTTCCTTTAGCCGTTTTTTGAATTTTTGTAAATATTTCTCATAAGGTTGAGATAAAAGAAAACCTACTTGAGCTGAAACTAATCCATCTTTTGCGGCGATATATCCATAGCCAACAAGATATGTGTCGAAATATGCCAGACAATAATTATCCATCTTTTGGCTTTTCTTATGACTATCAAAATGAATAAATGGAACATGACGTAGTTTCAAATGTTTGCATAAACTGGAGTAACCTCCCGTAGCGATAATAGATTCATCGTTAAGAGACTTTATCATATTTGGCGTTAGTGGATGAGAAAATTCAAAATTCACTCCATTTTCCAGAGCAGTTTGGTAAAGACGATAGTTTAATGATGATTTTTTAGGGCCACGTTCAGTTACAAAAAGATTTTTTGGACTAAATCGAGCTATTTTTGAATAAATGTAAGCTTTAAATGAGTTCAGTTCTGAAAAAAAAGGTTCAACATTAATTCCAATGAACTCATTCATTTTTTGGAAATGAAGAGGCGTCATGTGCACTGAGGGATGGCACTTTTGAGAACCTCCAATTTGCCTTTCTTTTTCATATACTGTAACATCATGACCCTCTCTTGCGAGATTTATGGCGGCTGTAAGGCCAGAAAGGCCAGCTCCGTAAATCTGAACATCCTTCATCAATAAGCTTTATATGGCAATGTTGTTATAAATAGTTTTATTGCAATATCCGATTAACTTCATCCGTTTTTTGTTTTTTCAATGCTTCAACAACTGCTAACTTTTCCCCCATCATAAACTTTTCAAGTGATCCGCCACCTGTACTGATGTGGGACATTTTGTCTCTGAGGTTCATCTGCTCTACCGCTGCGACGGTATGTCCACCGCCAACGATAGAAAATGTATCTGAATTTGCTACAAAGTTGAATATTTCCATTGTCCCTTTATTGAACAATGGATTTTCAAAAACTCCGCAGGGACCAGATAAAAAGACAGTTTTCGCCTCTTTTAAAATTTCCTTAAATTCCGCTATAGTTTTTTCACCTATGTCAAATAAGTTATGTTCGCTTGGCAACTCGTCAAGTGTTATCTCCTTTCTTTCTTCATTTTCCGACACTGCAAAATCTGTGGGGAGATAAATATCATTTTTAAATGAAGTTAAAACTTTTTTGATCTCTTCGAATTGTTCTGGTTTTCCTTCTTCTAACAACATAGATTCATTCTTTTCTCCAAGATTGTAACCTTCTGCTTTTAAGAATGCATTGGCAGGCAATCCGGTGAGCATAACCTTATCTGCGGTTTTGTTACTTAGAACACGTTCGATAGTGACAATCACATCAGAAAATTTTGCCCCCCCAAACAAAAATATGCATGGTTTTTTAGGATTTTTTACGACTTTCTCTAGGGTCGTAAGCTCTTTTTCCATGAGCCTACCAGCACATGATGGCAACACTTCAGTAAAACCAATGAGTGAACATTGAGCTCTATGGGCTGCGGCAAAAGCATCGTTTACAAAAAAATCAGCCAATGGATACAGGTTTTGTACAAGTTCTGATTTTGCATGTTCTTTAGCAGATTTTTTTTCTGTTTCACCATGGAATTTTCTGACATTATCTAAAAATAACACATCTCCGTAACCAAGATTTTTTATTGCATTTTTCGCTCTCTCTCCAAAAATATCATCAACAAATTTCACTTCTTTTCCCAGCAATCCTTCTAATGCATTCGCATGTTTTTCTAAAGATATGAAATCCCAACTTCCCTTTCTCCCTTGGTGAGCAAGTATTATAATCTTTGCGTTTTTTTCTATTAATTCCTTTATTGTTGGGAGGGCAAGCTTGATTCTTGTAGTATCAAGAATTTCAAGAGTATCCTTATCAAGTGGCACATTGAAATCCACTCTTAACAAAACAGTCTTATTTTCTACGTCAAAATCATCTAAAGTGTTGAACTCTTTCATACAGCAAAACCTCCATAAAAAACGTTATCGTGAGTATTTATTTAAACATATAGCATACCCAGGGCATTATGTCTATTTATATACTTCTCGCACCATCTCAAATTCGCTAGATGTTTTAGGATTTCTTGAGTATATATAATTTATTAGATCTACGAGTCTGCAGGAGTATCCCCATTCATTGTCATACCATGAAAGTATCTTGAGAAAGTTTCCATGTTCTCCATTTACCTTGGTGCTTAATCCATCTATGATTGCAGAATGTGGATTGCCCACTACATCAACTGAAACAAGCGGCTCCTCAGAATATTGCATTATTCCTTTGAGATGATATTCAGCTGCGTTTCTAAACGCATTGTTAATTTCGTCCTTGGTCACATCTTTTTTCAAGATGCAAGTGAAATCTGTTAGAGAGCCATCTGGTGTGGGAACTCTAACTGCCATCCCATCAATTCTTCCTTTCAGTTCCGGTATGACAAGGGTTACTGCTTTTGCAGCACCGGTTGTGGTTGGGATGATTGAAACTGCAGCAGCCCGCGCCCTTCTAAGATCATTATGTGGGAAATCAAGGATGCGCTGATCACCAGTGTATGAATGAATGGTTGTCATAAATCCTTGTTCAATCCCAAAGTTGTCGTTTAAAACTTTTACTGGTGGTGCTAGACTGTTGGTTGTACATGATGCATTTGATATTATATTATGTTTATCCATATCATATAAGTGTTCGTTTATACCTAATACAATTGTTAAGTCTGGGTCCTTTGCTGGAGCAGAGATAATCACTTTTTTTGCCCCTGCTTCAAGATGTTTTGATGCCCCTTCTCGAGTGCGGAATAAGCCCGTAGATTCAACAGCAACGTCGATATCTAGGTTATTCCAAGGTAATCTTGAGGGGTTAACTTCTGAGAAGAATTTAACGAATTTGCCATTGATTTCTATTCCATCGCCTCTGGTGTTTATTTCTCCGTTGAATCTTCCATAGATGGAGTCATATTTGAGAAGATGGGCAAGTGTCTTGGTATTCCCAAGATCGTTTATGGCCACTATTTCAAATTTTTTTCCGTATTGAGAATGTCCCATTGCTGCACGTAAAACGTTTCTTCCTATCCTTCCAAAACCATTTATTGCTACTCGAATCATTCCTTCCACAATCTCGCAAATATCATAATTCTATATAAGCGTTCCGATAAGATATGTTGGAGCAGTATTCGTAATTTTTACAGGTACTGAAATTCCTATTTCTACATCATTATTTAGTACAACAGGTTTGTAGTTCTCTGCCCTTCCAATGACCGTATTATTTTTCCCCCTTTTAGTAATAAGTGCGATGTATTTTTTTCCAATATGATTGGCATTGTTTTTCTTTGAGATATCACTACATATCTTTGTTAAAATTCTTGAACGCTCTTTTACAACTTCGGTTTTTATCCGCCCTTTCATTGTTTTGGCTTTTGTATGGGGGCGTGCAGAATATCGTGTAATGTTAACAATATCTGGATGAAGCTCTTTGATTAGATCAATCGAGTGATGAAATTGCTCGTCAGTCTCCGTTGGAAAACCCACTATGATGTCGGTTGAAATGACTATTTCAGGGTATATGTCTCTAAACTTTTTAACAATCAATAAAAAATCATCAATGGTATATTTCCTTCCCATCTTCTCAAGAATATTGTTGTCACCTGATTGAACGGGCAAATGTAGAAACTTATAGATTTTAGAATCATTAAATCCTTGGATTATTGAATCAATGTTTTTCAAGGCAGTGTATGGATTCATCATCCCAACCCTTATTCTATATTCTCCTTTAATTTCGCATATGCTTCGAAGAAGATCGCCTAGGTTTTTATTGCTGCCCATACCGTAAGAACTTGTATCTTGAGCAGTGAGTTGTATCTCTTTGCAACCTTGTCTTATTGCAGAGCACACGTCTTTTTTGATTTCATCTGCTGGAAAACTTTTTAATCCTCCCCTTGCAAGAGTAGTAATGCAATAAGAACAGGAAAACATGCACCCCTCCGCAATGGAAATAGGTGCTATTGCCCCATCAAAATGCTTTGAAATGCTAGTTTTGTTTTTTTCTTTGAAAGACACTTTTTTATCTTTCAAGAGATCAATTATGTGATGGGAATATTGAGGTGGTAAAAGTTTCGCATCTGGTATTATTGATCTTATCAAATCTGGTTGAACGGAGGCCATACATCCAGCTACTATCACCTTTTTCCCCGTTTTTTTAAAAACTCGTAGACGGGAAAGCATTCTTTGCTCAGTTGTACTTATGACTGTACAAGTAAGGATAAGCAGGGCATCGGCATCTTCCATATTTTTTACAGTTTCGTGAGAATGTTTCTTTAAAAGCCCCAGTATCAGACTTGCATCGCTTTTGTTTGCCGTACAGCCGTAAACTTCTAGATAGATCTTCATAGATATGACAATTAAGTGCAATTCCTATTTAACAGCTTCTTTGAATCGGTTCAACACAAAATTCTTATCTAAATTTGATATGAAATATCCTGCACGTGGCCCCTTTTCTTGCCCTAATATCACTTGATATATTGTTTTAAAAGTTGTCTTTATTGGAATTTTCTCTGCCTCAGATGAGTCATAAATTGCATTATGAATATCTTCTGGTTCCCAGTTGATGGCATCCGATTTCTTAATAAGTGATGAAATGACTTTCTTTTGATTGTTTGACAGTTGTATGTCTGGCATGTTCTTTTGCACTTCAAATCTAATGGCGTCAGGGGCAAAATACTCCAGCCAGTACTTTACGTGATCTGCTCTCTGCTTGAGATGGTTTTCATCACTGTCACCGAGATCTTTTGGAATTTGCCCAGTTCTTAATAGTATTTTTTTCATTTCACCCCAGTTTTTGCCAATCTGTACGACAGTTACTAGATGTCTATAAGGAACCTGATATGGACTTTTTTCTGGGATTTCATAAGGTTGCGACAGCTCGTATGTTTTTTCAAAATCCTTCATGCCTCGGGTTTTTTCCTCTTCTCCGAAGTATACGCGCTCGTTTTGATCGTATTCATCTACCATGCTAAGTAATCCAAAACCTGGATCAAAAACAATGTGCTTATTTGGCTGATTTTTCATAATAAGAAACCGCAACACTTCTGGAGGAGTCATATTGAGCATTTCTTCAGAACTCAAGGCAGTATCTTTGGAGCTATGCATTGCGCCTTTTCCTTTTAGTATAATAAATTCATAAACCGCGTAGTTTGGGGGAGAATATCCATAGATGTCCTTTACGATCTTTTCTCCGGTTTGCCTTGCTCCACCCACGGTGCCAAGATCTTTGCCAAATGGTTCAAAGGTTACACCCAGCATCTTCCACCTTGCAGGCCAATCAATGCGCCATGGGAGCTTACCAGTACCTCCCTCTCTAATATCTACTGACCCTTCGTGTCCACAGTCACATTTATACTCGACGTTGGGAAATTCATACAAAACAGGTTTAGTAGATGTAATTCTTCCGCATTTCTCGCATCGTACGTTAAAGGGAATCCAATGCTTTGGAAGCTCTCTTTTCGATATAGTTTCAATTATCCTTCTGATATTGCCTGTGTTTTCTAGGGCGGTTTGTATGGCATCTAAATACTTGCCATTTTTGTACATCTCACTGGCACGATAAACTCTTGGATTTATGCCTATCTTCTTTAGTGAATCTAAAAATGATTCCAGATAATGATCTGCATAGCTTTTGTGATTTCCACATGGGCATGGTATGTCGCATATGGGTATTCCTACATATTTTTCATATGATTTTGAAAGATATGGATATACTTTTCTCAGGTGGTCAAAATCATCGGCTATATAAATAAACTCAGCCTCGGCCCCCTTTTCAATCAATGAACGGTATACAGCATCTGTGGTTAGGACCTCACGCATATTTCCGATATGAATGGGACCCGATGGAGTTATGCCTGTAGCTAAAACATGCTTTTTATATTTTCCAATTAATCCATCAGCTAAAACGTCTGCCCAATGCATTACCAAAGTCTCCGGTTGATAGATATTAGTTTAGATTACTCTTGCCCTTATGAGCGCCCTAAGTGGTACACCTTGTATGTCATTACGTGCTCTCTTGTTCAGGATGGCTAGACATAGCCCAGGAGTTCCTTTCTCCGTTTTTGTGGCCTTTATGGCACTTTTAAAAGTATCTCCAGTTCCCACCACATCATCTACAAAAATAATGTTTTTGCCTTTTACACTAGCATAATTGGAAGAAAACCATCCCGATTTTTCATGATGCGGTCGGAAAACTGCAAGTTCCAAGCCTAATTTTTCGGCAACGAATGTCGCATAGGGAATGCCATTTATTGCAATGCCAACGACAGTATCTACATCAAGATCTTTATTTTCCATTTCCTCTAATGCTACATCACATAAAGCATCTGCCATGAAGCTCATTCTTGAAGGATAAACTCCAAGAGAACGCCAACCAATCTTTAGATCTCCTTCTGGTTTTTTCTTTTTGCCTTTGTTTAGAAGCCATATCGCTGTTTCTTTAGATACATTAAGATCCTCTGCTATTTCATGATCTGTAAGTCCATTTTCCTTATATTTTAAAGCCTTTTTTATAAGAGTATCTGTTTCCTTCATTTGACACACCTTGAGCCATGTATGTGAAAACAATATTTAGATGTTTGCTCCACATATTAAAAAACGTCAAAAACCACTACAAAACTCTCATGGAAAAGCTAAAATATCATAAACATATGTTGTGGTTGTAAACTGTAGGTTAGTTGATTAGTATGGCTAAGCAAAAGCAAGGAGAAGGATTTCATTCTGGAGCAGGGTTAATTCGATATTTCGACGCCGAAGAAAAATCATCACTTAGAATACCGCCGTGGTTGGTTGTGGTAATGTGTATAGCTACGATGGTAATAGTGACTGTGGCGCATATTGCGATAAAACTCTAAGATTTTTTTCATTTAATTAATTGAGTGCTTGTATTGTCAATTGTTTAGCTTTATCCAGGGCCTCTTTAATTTTCTCCTTTTTAGGTCCACCACTCTGTGTGAGCTTTGGCTTTCCGCCGCCACTGCCGCCAAGAATTTTACCAATTTCTGATGCAATTTCTTTGTTCAAATCAATATTTACATTTTCAGATGCTGCAGATGTGATCCTTTTTCCATCATAGATATGTACTATATAACCTGGTTCTTTAATTATTGCTCCAGCGATAGATGTTGATTCAGATTTAGAAATGGCAGTAATGACTTTTATTGAGGTTCCGGGTATTGTTTCAGCTTGATCTTTTAAGTTTTCAATATCATCCAAAGATATCTTTTTTTTATCCTTCTTGGATTTTTTCCATTCCTTAAATAGGTTGCTACAAGCATCCTTGAAATCATTCATCTCAATTTTTTCTTTTTTACCGGTCTCTTTTAAAAATTTTCCTATTGTTTTTTCAAGCTGATTGATAGGTATGGAAAATATTTTTGAAGCCTCTTTTAATTGATCAGAAATCTCTTTTTGTTTCTTTATTTCATACGTTGAACTAAGAATATTTACAAGTTTATTATAGAGTTCATTTTCCTCTTTTTGATAGGCATCGACCATTTTTCCTGCTGCAAAGGTAATTCGATTTACGCCATCTTGAATTCGTTCAGCCTTTAGAATGCGTAGTTTCTCAATTTCCTCGATGTTATTGAGGTGTGTTCCACCACATGCCTCTACATCAATGCCAGGTATGTTGATCACTCGTATAGAATCTCCTGGTGGAACCCCGCCCTGGTATAGTCTAAAGCCATATGTGTGCTCTGCACTGTTGCGATCCATTGTTCTCTTCTCTACGACTGCTCCTTGTTTGATAAGCTGATTTGCAAGATTTTCGATTTCCCTCCTTTCTTTTTCGGATATTGATCTGTAATGTGAAAAATCAAAACGCGCTTCATTTATCCCAAGTTGAGAGCCAGCCTGCCAAATATGCTCGCCAAGCAATTTCCTTAGCGCTCCGTTTACTACATGCGTTCCAGTGTGATGTTTCATCAATATATAGCGTCGCTCCCAGTCGATTTTTCCATGGACATTTTCACCAACATTTAGATCTCCGTCTACAATATGGATTATTGCATTGCCTTCCTTTACAACTTTTTTGACAGATAATTGTTTACCATCTCTAAAAATCACTCCTATATCGCCAAGTTGACCTCCTCCCTCTGGATAAAATGCAGTTTTATCAAGGATTATTTCAGTTCCATTGCCTGTATTGTTTTTCCACATCACCTCTGCATCAAATTCCTTTGTGTAGTGGTCTTTGTAGTACAAGCGTATAGTTCTCGGAAGATTTTGTCTTATCTCTTCCTTTATTTCCTCTTTTTCCTCATGTGAATGCAGTTCTGCTATCATTGAGTCAAAATTCTTAGGAATTTCTACGTTTATCCCTTCCATATTAGCAATATTTTTTACGATGTCTGGAGGCATACCGTAGGTATCATATAGAGTAATAAGCTCTTTTTTGTCAATAGTTTCCTTCTCTTTTAATATCCTTTTTACTAGTCCCTCACCTTTAGAAAGAGTTTCTGAGAATTTTCTTGTTTCGATATCTAAAATTTCATCAATTTGATGTTTCCTTTCCTTCAATGAGGGAAACTCCTTTTCAAGAATGTTTAATTGCATGTTTACAAGTTCTTTTAGAGGTATATCCAGTTTCAGTTTTTCAATAAAACGAAGTGATCTCCGAATAATTAATCTGGCAAGATATCCTGCTTTGACATTTGAAGGTACAATCCCATCTCCAAGCATAAATGCAAGGCATTTTGAATGGTCGGCCAATGAATAGATACTTGCCTTGTCAGAATTGCCTTTTGCATGATCATTTAACCAACTTATGATTTTTGGTAACACAGTTTCATAAATGGTTTTGGTTCCTTGAGAAATCCATGCTATTCGCTCCAGACCATAGCCCGTATCAACTATATTTAACGGATTTTGCGCATATTTTTCTCCTTTTATTGTGAATTTACCATTCTTATCCTGTTTCATGTTCATAAAGACAAGCGTTGCTATCTCCAATCCGCCTGCAAGTACCTCAAGACAGGGGCCTGCGTTCCCCCCTCCACTCCAAAGCTGCTCTTTATAGGTGATTGCCTCTCTTGGAATTCCAATGTTTTTTGCGAAGAATTCATCACAATATCTGACGGTATCTTCCTTCCAATAAATTTCGTCTACATTTTTGTTGAAAGCATGATGCCCCATCATTTCAAATATAGTTAGATGGCGGCCACTTTTGCCTACTTCTCCAAGATCATTAAGTCTTATGCATGGTTGCGATATAACTAATGGATTTGCTGGTGGTGGAACGTTTCCAGACGTTATGTGTGGTTGAAAATCGGCAATAGATGCTATTGTGAGATATATATCAGAACGCCATCTTGCAACAACTGGACAGCGCTCTCCTGTTACGGGATAATTAAGTCTTGAATGATTGTTTTTTTCAAAGAAAGATAGAAAACTTTCACGTACCTCTCCAATGGATAATGGCTTTTTTCCAAGAGGTTTTCCAATAAAACTAAAAGGTACGCAGGGTTGATCTCCGCAGGTTTTTGCATTATCGTCTAATGTCCAGAAGTATGCCCCACAAGATGTACATTGCTTTCTTTTGAAACCATTGTTATGGAAGAATTCCAAATCACATTCTTTTTTGAGAAATGAATCCATATTATATCACTATCTCCAACTGGAATATAAGGGGGGTTAATAAGATTGACCAATTTATATTTAGTTCTTTTTGACAAGAAAATCAAAGTGATTGACTTCTCAATCAAAAGTGAAGGATCATATGTTAGCCAAGTTCCCCCCGGCGCTATGATTTACTCAAGATAGATTTTATTTGATGCTGCAACTCTTCCATCTTTAGTCGAATTTTGTTTTCTCTAGCCAACCATCCAATGGCTAAGTAGGTGTCCATCTCTTCTATTTGTGTCAATTTTGAGATGTGCAGCATATCGGTTTCCCCATCTGCATAAAGCACGTTCCATATTTTACCAGCATCTTTTCCAATCTTATTGTTCAGATTAGTTTCATCAAGTTGATAAAATTCACCGTCTTTTCGTATCTTATTTTCCTTTGCCAACCAACCAACTGCAATATGAAATTCATAAGGTCTTAGACTAGTTGTTTCTATCAATTCTGCCTCTGCGAGAGAACCGTTTGCATTGAGCATTTCCCATACTTTTCCTGCATTCCGACCAAATTGTTCTAATGTGTTTATCATTTTAGAAAACCATTTTTTGAAACGAGTGTCTGGTGTATATATATTACGTTTTTTGCAATGGAGTTTAATCCCAATGTGTAGAGACGAGGTTATCAAAAGTGGAGAAACATATATAAGGAGATTGTCAATTAGCCGCATGTTAATTTTACAGGGGTAGCTATATTTATCGAAAAATTTCACAAGATCTATTATCTTTCGAAATACTTAATAAATACCTTATATTTCACATAATGCCACAGATTAATATCTTTCGAGGTTTGGAATGGGCGATACAATAGACAACTTGAAAATAGAAAAGGACGAATTCCAAGAAAAAGCCAATGAATTAAAAGAAAAAAGAAACAACTTACATCTAAACTCAAAAAGACTTGCCGATGAAAGGGATTCGCTGAACTCTGCTATTCGAAGTATGAGAAACAATATATCTCAACATAAGAAGGACAGAGATGACTTAAATGAAAGAGTCCAACATGCGAAGGAGCAGAGAAATAAGTTTAATACGAGTTTGGGTGAAATCAAGAGAAAAATTAGGGAATTGGAAAGATCACAGTCAACTGCCTCGGGAATAAGCTTAAATGAACTTAGGAAACAACTTAGAACTTTGGAAAATGAGCAGATGACAAAACCCATGTCCTCGCGCAAGGAGAAGAAAGTTATAGAGCTTATATCGGAGTTGTATGCTGAGATTAAGAAGCAAGAGGATATGCTGAACAAAGACCCTAAACTTAAAAAAGCCATAGAGGAAGAGAAAAGTATTAAGCAGAAGGCTGAAAAACTGCACGATACTGTAGAGAAGCTTGCTATGAGGGCCCAGGAGGAGCATGAGGCTATGATTCGTTTGATTAGGCAGCTAGACAACTCTGTTAGGAGAGTTCGCGAAACTCAGGACAGAATTGTAAATACGAAAATCCAGGCTGATGAGGTTCACAAGGAATTTATCAGCCATGTTGACAGAATTCATGAGTTAGAGCGAGAGATCTCTACTGCGCATGATGTAAAACGTAAGAACAAGAAAACTGTAGAGGTTGCAACTGCCCATAAGGAAGCAGATGAAATATTCGAAAAATTCAAGCGTGGTGAGAAGCTTAGTACTGAAGATTTGATGGCTTTGCAAAAGGCTGGATTGATATAAGCCAGTTGTTTGAGAGGTGATAAACATGCAATGTGAGCTTTGTGGTAATGAATCTTCTAAGTGTAGGCTCGCTGATGTTGATGGTGTTAGAATGATGCTGTGCCCTAGTTGCATGAAATATGGTCACAGTTTACAAGAGGCCACCGTTGCTACTACCAATAATATCCAAAGGTCTATCTTGACAAGGATTCGACGTCCCAAGGAAAAAGATGTTTATGAAGGTATGGATAGAGAATTAGTATCTGACTGGGGTGATTTAATTAGGGCTGCTAGGAAAAAGAAGGGGCTAAGTAGGGAGCAGCTTGGCTTTAATATCGGTGAACGTACAATTACTATTGCCAAAATTGAGAATGGCGATTTGAGGCCCTCTGATAAACTTGCTAAGAAGCTGGAGAAGAATCTGTCTATTTCTCTTTTTGAAGAGTTGAAAAAAATTTCTACTAGTTCAGGTGGGTCTCATCCTGGGAGTCTTACATTGGGTGATTTTATAAAGACAGAAGATAAATAAATATGCAGAGAAATAAACTGTCTAAAGCTATTGAAGCATTGCAGAATGGGCGTATTGTAGTTTACCCTACCGATACGTTGTACGCTTTTGGAGCTGATATCTATAATGAGGATGCAGTGAGAAAAGTTTTTGAAATCAAAAAAAGACCATTTGATATTCCTTTACCTGTAGCAGTATCAAAGTTCACTGATATCAAAAGAATTGCCTTTGTAAATGATAATGCTAGAAAATTGGCTAAACATTTCCTGCCAGGTTCTTTAACTCTACTTCTGGATAAAAAAAGTACTATTCCAGATATCGTTACCGGCCGTATGAACAAGATTGCTATTAGAATACCTGACAACACTGTTGCCCTGAAATTACTTTCCAAATTCGGTCCGCTCACTGTCACAAGTGCAAATGTTCATGGCATGGAAACTCCTGGTATTATAAAGGATATAGACATGCAGGTTAGAGGAGATGATGTGGCGGTTTATTTGGATTATGGCACATTGCAGGGTAGTCCATCTACTATTGTTGATGTTACTTATAAGCGACCAAAAATAATCCGTGAAGGAGCCATAGCAAAACATGATATATTGGCGGTGATTTAGAAATATGGATGATGATGTTTATGAAAAATACCTTCGTGCTGGGAAAATTGCAGCAGAGGCAAGGGATGCTGGTGCAAAGTTAATAAAACCAGGAGTCAGTTTTTTAGAGATTGCTGAACATGTAGAATCAGAAATACTAGAGAGTGGCGCATCTCTTTCATTTCCAGTAAATATTTCCATAAATGAACTTGCTGCCCATTATAGCCCAAGAAATGATGATAAACTAGTTTTCAAGAGAGGGGATGTTGTAAAATTAGATGTAGGTTCACATGTTGATGGATATATTGCTGATACTGCGATAACTATTGAGGTTGAAACGCATGAATATGATGATATGATCAAAGCATCAGCGGATGCGTTGGACGCTGCAATAGATATAATGAAGGGGGGCATTAGCCTTTCTGAAATCGGCAAAATTGTAGAGGAGACCATCAAATCGTATGGTTATAGTCCAATTGATAATCTCACAGGCCATAGTTTAGAACGGTATGAACTTCATTCCGGTATGTCTGTTCCTAGTGTTTCAAACATGGTTAGCCATGTTAAACCTAAGGTAGGTGATGCAATAGCTATTGAACCATTTGCAACTAATGGATCTGGTCATGTTGTTTCAGGGAATGGAAGCAACATTTACATGCTAGGGTCGTCCATTAAATCAAGGTTTGTTAGGGATAATAGATCCAAGATTTTATTCAACAGGATGCGGGCCAGATTTAGAACGCTTCCGTTTGCACAACGGTGGTGTACGGATATGTCAAGTAATATAAATATGTCATTAAGAAGGCTTTCTTTTTTAGGTCTCATAACACATTATTCTCAACTCGTTGAACAAAACAGAGGTATTGTTACACAAAAAGAACACACCGTTATTGTAAAGGAGGATGGATGTGAGGTGACTACAGCTACATGAAATCAAAAAAAAATGCTATTAAGTACACAACTAAGGTGATCAAACTAGATGAGCTTAGCTGGAAACAGATTGAAGAATTAGATAAGGACAAAACAATTTTCTTTTTGCCAATAAGTCCATTAGAAGAACATGGTCCGCATTTACCCGTTGGAACAGATTTTTTAACAGCAAAGGATACCGCCACTGAGGCAATTAAAATTTTGAATAAGAAAAAGCCGGAACTAACTTATGTTCTGCTGCCTGCAATTCCGGTGGGATCCTGTAAGTTTAATACTGATTTCCCCGGAAGCATTTCTGTCAGCAGCAAGGTAGTTAGAGAGATAGTTTACAGTGTTGGATCCGCTCTTGCTAGACATGGATCCAAGTTTATGGTGATATCTACAGCTCATATGGCCATAGCACATCTTAAAGGTATATATTCAGCCATGAAACGGTTGATGATGAAATATGATATGAGAGTATGTGAACCATGGGGTCCATATTTTTTTAATAATGAAGTGGAAAAAAGAGAGCCAAAGTTAGGTTTTGATACAAGTAAAGAGGTACATGCAGGTTTTAGGGAAACCTCACTTATGAAATACCAGTATCCATATCTTGTTGACGGGTCTTATAAAAAGTTACAAAACATCTATCGGGATTTACAGTCGCCAAGTGTTATTGGGAAAACGTTTAAACAATTAGGTTTAAAGGATGGTTATGTTGGTAGCCCTGCTAGAGCAGATGCGGATTATGGCAGATGGTTTTTTGGTGAGATGGTAAACGTTTATGTCAAATCGGCAATTGATCTGTATGAAGGAAAAAAACAGCCAGGTTTGCCTAAGAATACCAGGTTTACTATGAAGGCACTATTCTGGCAATAATCTTTCAAATTTTGAATTCGTTTTTCCTCTCTTAATATTCTATATTTGGTATCTGAACCCAAAGCGTATATGGTACAAAACCCAGCATTGCCAAATTGGAGTAAAATGAACCAGGATAAACGGCAAATATTATTAGACCCATATAACCGGCCATATAACCTATGAGAATGGGCAACATATATGAGATTAAAGTATATATCGTCTGCTCGATGAAATCTACGCAAAGAACAAATCCTAACCCACCTATTAATCCAATGAAATGAGTAAATCCATTAAAGACCCTTAAATCAGGCATCCCCGAACCAATGCCGAAACCTCCGCCAACAACTAGGATTGGAGCAAAGTGAGCCTGAAAGTTATGCATTGATATATTGTTGAATTTATTTGTGTTAGACCAGTTGCCCGTGAGATCTTCTAAAGTAGTGTCACTTGACACAAGTTTAAAATCTTTCAATAGTATAAGCGTCTGCTCGAATTTCTCTCTTATGGTTAGGTTAGAACCCCTTATTTGATTCAATTGGTTTTTTAATTCTAGGTTTTCATTGGATGTTATTTGTTTTACTGATCTTTCGACACTACCATCCTCTTCATAGCGACAAATATTCAGTTCAACCATTGGAAATAATGCCTTTTGCGATACCTCTTGCGATTCAATCACTGGGAGAAATGTTAGGATAAGCAAAGCGCATATACCAAAAGTTAACATTTTCTTTTTCATGCTTACCTCCCTTTATATAATATTGTAAAACAAATAGAATGACCCTTTAAATATATTACTATACAACAAATAAATATTTTAAAATATTAATTATATAGGCAAATCATCCAAAAATTTGAGTTGGTTAATTATATATTGTTATCAGATAATAATCTTTCAAAGAGTGCGCCGACCATCAGAGGCATAAAAACAGTTGCATCTCCTTCTATGGTCACATTATCTGCTTTTTCCTTGATTTTTCCCCAGGATATGCCCTCTCTTGTTTGGGCACCACTGAGACTTCCGTCATATTCTACGGCAGTTGTAATATAAACTGCGTAATCCAATCCGCCCTTGTACTGATTCCACCAGATGGTGTGGTGTTTAGAAATACCTCCACCGATGATAAATGCTCCACTCCTCTCTGCATCAAATATGATGTCAGAAATTTCCTGCTCATCTTTCAATAGGTCAATAGTAAAATCTCTGTGCTCTTGATAATACATCCAGAGATGAGAGCCAAAGGCACCGTCCGTAATTCCAGGGATATACATTGGAATCTTGTTTTTCCATGCCCAGTATATAATCGAGTCTTTTCCATTCTTCTCTTTTTCGAGTCGTTTTCCAAATTCCCATACTAGTTCTTTTGTTGACCACTTTTTCTTTGTTTCATATAATTCAGCCAAAATGGGTTGCATCTTTTTTTCCAATATCTCTCCATAACATTCGTTAGGTATGAAGATGTTGCCCAACCGATTGACACCTTCTTTGTGGAGTTCTTTATCGTCTGCCATAAAAGAGCCATGATAATAGTCTTTCCAAACCCTTGCTATATCATGATCTAATGTTCCAGAAGTCGTGATAACTACATCAAACAAATTATGTTTTAACATATCTTTTATGACTCCTCGAGTTCCAGTTGAACATATGCATGCCGGAAAAGAAAGAAAGCGTACACAATCCTTTTCTTTGATCATCTTTTCAAGAATGTCAACACCGACAGCAGCCTTTTTTGCCGTAAAACCACCTGACTTGTACAATTCTTTTATCAATTTATTTAAACTTGCATTGTCTGCAATTGAAATGTCTTCTACAGGTTCTTTATTCATTTGTTCACCTAGTGTATGTTAAAGGATCCGTAGCCTACACAGAAGCTACCAGGATGCACATCATTAGATGTTATATATTTAAGCAATTCTGCTTTTGTAGCGCCAAGCTTTTTCGCTGCGACAAGTAATGCAGCAACAGGACCATAGCCGCACATGGAAATATTATTGTCGTAAACAGTGGAGATTAACCCTTTCGGATCCAATTTAAGGATTTCAGCTATGGCAAGTTGATCTTGTTTTCTTGCATATTCATCGGCAGTAAGGTCATTTGGAGGTAATCTACCATATGCACCTCCCTCGTGAGAAAAATCGCTGCTTGCAATTATTATAACCCTCCTGTCATCATTTTGTATTACGTCTGCTATTATTTTTCCAATCTCATTGGCTGTTTCGAAATCTTGCATTGCCATTGAAATAAGAGCGACTGAAAACTCTTTTTCCCTTCCAATATACTGTAAAAAGGGCATTTGAACTTCAATACTGTTTTCTCCAAATGGATGAGATGCTTCATTAATGTCTATAATGTCTCCAGCAAGGTTTTTTATTAGTGTAGCATCCATTGCAATGTCTCCTAACGGTGTTTCCCATTTCCCTTCAGGATAAAGTGCAACGCCTGATCCAACTCCTCGATGGTTTGGACCCATGACGATGAAAGCATCGGCAAAGCCATCCTCTGCAATAGCAAGATAGGAATGTGCAGCTATTGCTCCCGAGAAGGGGATGCCTGCATGTGGGACAACAACACCTTTCAGTGAACCTGCTCCTTTTTTATTTTCGGGGGGTTTGCCTGGTCCATAACCTTTTGCAAAACTATCCTCGATCTGTTGTAAAAGACCGCTTTTTGTGCCAGCATAAAAACTTCCTGCAACTGTAGCTTTCCTAACACTCATTATCTTACCTTCATACTATATATCTTAGAGGGTTGCATTAATCTTATCCACAAAAAATATAAATACGCTTGATGAATTCGGGTAAAAATTGGATAGGGGTTGTAATGGAAACGGTTTGTCATATTGAGATAGTAAAGGACGGGCAAGATTTTGTAGCGAGAGTTCACTTACCAGATGGTTCCACTAGAGAGTATCGCCATCAAGTTTTTGAAGATGCTCTTACTGAGATGGTTGTAGATCTTCAGGAAGAACTTGCTGAATGATGAAAGAATAATTTTTCTAAAACAATTTTCCATAATGTCAACTTCTGGAATTTTAAAGATGCATTCAATTGATCATATGCTTGTCATCAAAAATAGTGCCAAAATAAAGAATACCAAAGCATACATCACATACACAAGCATTTTTCTCTTTTTTACCATGGCCTGATATTTTTCTTTACATTCTTCTGAACAAAATGTCTCTGTAAGTGGAATGGCTTTACCACATATCTTGCAATGTGTATGTTGAGCTACTTTTTCTACCATATTTATTCTCTTACCTTATACGATTTGAATATTGAAATACTTTCCTATATGTCTTTTACAATAACCTTACCATTGGCCACTTCAATGTTGGCAATAGTATGAACGGCTACTTTAGTTTCATCCATAATTTTTTTTGCTGTATTGCCTTTGTCTACAGCTATAACAACTCCTTTGACAATCACGCCCATTGTTTTAAGAGATGAAAGCACTGCCCTTAGAGTTCCACCTGTGCTTAGCACATCATCAACAATAACGATTTTATCTTCCTTTTTAAGGCCATTTAGATACAATTTTGATTTTGAATAGCCCGTTGTTTGTTCTATGCTGACTTCACTGGGAAGACCGTATCGTCTTTTTCTTATTATGGTAAATGGAATGTTCATGCTCAATGATAATGCTGTAGCAAGTGGAATTCCCATTGCCTCTATTGTTACGATTTTATCTATTTGCCCACAGTTTTTTTCTATAATCTTTTGCATTTCACAGGTGACTTCTTCTAAAAGCTCTGGCTTTATTTCAGGCACACCGTCGGTTATTGGATGGATGACGTAGTGATATTCCCCCTTTTTTACAATTGGCGCTTCTTCTAATGATCTTTTCAAGTGTTCTAAGCTCATATTTCTCCCACTTCTTTACAAATTTTTCTAAATACTGGAATGAATTCATCTATAATCTTTTTTGTTATCTGTGGCATTACAACAATACGAATGCATGAGAGGTGATCTATTTTGTTCACTTTCCAGCCCTTTTCTGATAGATTGCCTGCAACTTCAGATAGTCTTTTTATCTTTACGCCAAGCACATTCATTGTAGGTTTGATGGCCAATGGCAGCCCCATCTCTGTTATTCTTCCCTCTGCATATCTTGTAGTATTCATACAGTTTTCAACCACTTTTTTATAACCATCTCTGCCAAGATATCTTGCAACGGCATATGCAGCGGCAACTGAACCGCCAGACCTTGTCCCTAGAATGCCTGTCTGTCTTTTGCTATTGATACAATGTGATTCTACGCTTATTTTTTCTAACCATTTTTCATTCCTTGTAACAAGTACTCCTAATGGGATAGTTGAATAACCCATTTTGTGGGCATCTATTGAGATTGTACTTACGCCTTTTAATTTGAAGTCAAAATCTGGTACATCATAGCCCAACTCTTTTAAGAAAGGTATCACAAAGCCACCAAAGGCAGCATCGACATGAAAAAATATATTCTCATCTGTGCATATCTCACTTAATTCAGGGATAGGATCAATGGTTCCCAATTCTGTTGAACCTGCAATTCCCAAAACTGCAGCAGTGTCATCACTTATTTTGTCTTTGACTTTTGTACTGTCCATATGATAATTTTCATTTAATGGTACAGAGATAAGTTTCATATCCATGAGCGATGCGATTTTTTGGAAAGAGAAATGAGCGCTCTTTGGAAGTATAATCTCCCTTTTTCCAGTTAATCGTTTTGCGAGCCACATGGCGGTTATGTTTCCCTCTGTGCCACCGCTTACTATCTGTCCCGTTGCCGATTTTGGTGCATGTAATAAATCTAAAATAAACTTTATTAGTCGAGATTCGATTTCTTTTGTCCCAGGAAACAACTCAGGATCGCCCAAATTTGATTCTAAAAATTTGATATGCCCCTCTTTTGCAATTGCATGGGGTTGCGTGCACATGGAGCCAAGTACGTGTCCGCTAGAGAATGCAAAATCCTTCTTCCTGTATCTATCAAGTTCACTAATGACATCATAGTAATTATTTTTCTCGTTTTTTGTTTTCATCAAATATACAAAATACAGCCAAACACAAAAAAGATTTCGCTTATTTCACCATCACATTTTAATACCGGGAAATGTATTTTGGTTATATGATGGAAAAAGAACCGAAGGTTGAGGCTGAGGAAGTTACATCTTTTCTTAAGCTACCTGTTTATACTCGTGAAGGAACATATGTGGGACATGTTAGCAATGTTTTCTTAGACATGGATGAAAAATGCGTTAGCAGTCTTCTGGTAACCAATACTAATCCTTCGTTGGTCGAAGGCACTGTTGATGTGGCTGTTCCTTACAGGTGGGTCAATGCTGTTAGTGATATAGTTATTCTGTCTCATTTTCCGGAGAAGGTTGTTACTAGGAGGAAAGAAGACAAAACTGAAGATGAAAATTCGGAAATCGACGTTATTGAGTAGGGAATAGCTACTGTTTCTCGCCTGCATTATTTACAATTCGTTACGCCCATAAAATTAAAGCTTAAAAGTGAAAATATGATTAAAACTTTTATGTTTTTCGAGGTAGGCATCGTATTGGGAATTTTACTTGCTGGTTATATTGCTTTTTCCTTGCGATGTTCTTATTGAAGTGCATGAAGCAGAATAAATGGTTCTATCTTTAGAATTACCCAAAGATCTCCAGGGAGCATAATCAATAGAACTTGTTTTTACACCTTCTCATTATTCCAAGATCGGTCCATCATATTCGATTAGTATTGAGTTGCATTATCCCTAAGATTCGATGATAATTTCATAAATCTATACTCCCTTTGTTTTGAAGGAAAATGCATATAAAAGAAAATGCTTTTATATAATGAATGTTATATATTATTATACTATAACTGAGTTGTGCGAGTATAAGAAATGTACAACAATGTTTAAATATGGCGAAAGCTAAATAATCTAGTGGGAAAATATAAATTGGTGAAAAATATGGTCAAATTTAGAACCGTTAAAACAAGCATTGTATTAAGCATTTTACTTGTTAGTATATTCGTTGTTTTTACATCAGCTTTTCCAAAATCAAATACAGCATCAGCAGCCATCATACCAAAATTTGTGCAGTATGATTCTATTGTTGAAATGGAATTTGACGATTCAAGTGCATTAAATACACCAATCCACCCATTAGGTGGAACGAGAAATGTTGATATAAAAGTAAGATATTTTAATACTGTACCTGATATGTTTAGAACGGGCATAGGGAGAAAGTTGATGTTCGGTATTTTTAAATTTGTGTTTCTCGCTCCAGTACATCTTTCAGTTGAAAACATTCCAGATTGGTGTACTGCTACAATAGCTCCTCCAGATATAATTTTTGATGCCTTTGAAGAAGGTTCAGCATTAGAACGTAAAGTCACTCTTCAGATTGCTGTAAATAAAGAGTCTACCGCTCTTTTTCCACATGAACTTAGGATTAAAGCAACTGGAGACAGTCCAGATCCTCATATTAAGGCGCCTCCTGCAATTACCCTGCCAGTTGCTATCACTCCTGGATATGTTCCACTAGTTTCTACCGATCCTGGAGCGACTATAAAAAAGACACACCCCGGGGAACCTGTTTCTTGGGATATTAAGCTGACAAACAATGGGAATGGAGAAGCAATAGTTCGTGCACGTGTGATCAATCCTCCAGAAGGATGGATCATCTCTGTAAATCCACAAACAATAGTTCCTTCTCTAGCAGATGGGGACGTAAATGAAAAAGAGATGACTCTAACTGCATTGCCTCCTTTTGAATTTGGATATCATAATGAACAAGTCCTAATAGAGGTGGAAATTACCCCTGAGTTCTCGTCACCTGGTGCAGGTGCCTCAGCTAATTTGACTAAGGGAGATCCAATTTATCTGTCTTTAGCTGTTCAAAATAGAGGATTTTCTACACCTGGTTTTGAAGTGATATTCTTAATAACTGCTATACTGGCGATAATAGTTATGAAAAAGCGACGGAAAAATAATGATTAGTACCATTTCTCTTTCCTATTTACAATGTCAAAAAAATGAATAAGGATGTTTGATTTATGAAGCATGTGTCAGTACTAGTATTTACCATATTACTACTCTCACCAATTTTTTTTTTAAATGAAGATGTACTTAGCGCTCAGGAGCAACCACTGGAAGTGGAGTTGACTGTAGAAGAAGATGTGCCACTTGTTGAATTTGGAGAGGAAACTACAATAGATATGAAATTTACACAACGAGGATTCAATTGGACTAAATTAAGCGAATCTGGTAAACCTTTGAAGGATTTTTTATTTGCAAAGATATACTTGCCAATAATGTTTCGTTCAATCATATTTCTCTTAGGATATAATAGTGTTGTTTTTGAGGCAGATGTCATTGGGAATCCACTTGGATGGGAAGCATGGGTTGAACCTAACTCTGTAACGTACTTTACGGGTGACAAATCTGTTGAACTAGAACTTCATGTGAAAGTAAGCAGACCTACAACAGCCAATACAGCGCTTGTCAGGATAACCTTTACTGCGTATGGAGGGGACAATTCCCTTATGGGTGTTGCAAATAGTGATATTTTAGTTTCAATTAAACAATATCATCTGGCAGAAGTTACTGCGGTTCAACAATTTAAGGAGGTTTCTCCAGATACCATTGTTTACTTTCCCATCGAGGTAACAAATCGTGGAAATTACGAGGATACTTTTAGTTTTGAAACAAGTAATGAAAGTAACGGTTTTTTGGGGTTAGTATCGGGCCAACTAACATTATCTCCTGGAGAAACGGGACAAATATCATTAATGTTGTTGACTCCATATACTTTTTTTTACGATTTTGGGTCAAAAACGTCTCTGAACATAAGTGCTTATTCTATTTATGAACCATCAAAAAAGTTCTCAACAATGATACAGATTACATCACGAGGATTTTATATGTCTGATCTATTTATTTTTTCAATAATTTTGATGATTTTTATTTTGATTTTTGTTTATATTATGATTTCCTTCATTTTGGAAAAAAGAAATATTGAAGTTTATGGCAAACCAAATAAACCTTGGAGCATCCCTGAAGAAAAGAAATATTTAGAAAAACTTAAAGAAAAGAATAAAGAAGAATACGAAAAAATCCGACAGATGATGAATGATGAATATCAATCTGCGCTGTTGTGGTTTAAGAGTTATCGCGAAGAGCTGAAATGGAAGGAAAAAGAGAAAAAAGAAAAAGTAGAGGGTGGTAAAAAAACTGGATTATTAACAAATCGATTTAGGAAATCAGATAAATCAAATGAATTAAAACCAATGGAAAAAGAGGACGGAACGAAAAAGCCAGAAGAACTGGTAAAAAATGAAAAACAGAAATCTTCTGAACCAAAAGAAAAAGATAGGAGCGTCATTAAAGAACAACTTGAAAAGGTAGAAGATTTATTTAGGATATCATTTGAAAAGCTATTTAGAAAACACAAAAAAAAGGAAAAGTCGGTAGAAGAAAAAACTCAAGAAATACGGAATACAAAACCCCAAGAGCCACGAAAAGAAGAAAAAATAAAACGTTCTGAGTATAAACAAGAAATAGATAAACACAAGGAGAAGTCTCTTCTGAAAATTAGACGCAAACAGAAAAAACAAAGAAGAAAACTTGCAAAATAGCTTCATTCATAAAGTTTTTTAATCAGCTAAAGGATACACCGTTAATAAGGTACTTCTATCTTGGAATTTAAGAGGGTAAAGATATGAAAAAAAAATTTGTAATACTTGCAGCTATTATTTTGATTTGTTTAGTTGGGTTACTACTTATCGTTGGATTTGATGATGATATCTTTACAGAAGATGATGATGTTGTAGATGTTGTTGACGATCAAACAATTTTTTTAGGAACATGGGATGATCTGTTATATGGCTTGGATGATAAAACTTCAAGTGAATGGAATGTTTATGACAATAATTCGATGAAAATAACTACCTCTGGTTTTACATACAAGGGAGAATCAAAAACAGAAGTAGATTGGTATAGTTATAAGTTTGAAAATAGTAAGCTATGTTTTAAATTTGACCCTGCAAAAGATTACATATGTTATAAATATTCATTTTCAAATTCTGATGATCATCTTTCATTAGATGGTGAAAATTCTAACACGGAATGGCCCACTATTTTTCTAAATAGAATCAAATAGCAATGTTTACAAATTGATATTAACTGGCTATTTGCCCCAAGATATTGGAACATATTAGGAATTGAATCAAGAGGTCAATTTTCAATCCTTTAAGGAATAATCCTAAACTCCCAACTTTTTAGGCACCATGATATCTAAATTCTCAATGATATCCTTTTGCTGTTTTGTTAACTCCTGCACAAGCACCTCATCATCATACACCTTACACTTCAAATTCCGCATTGTA
>Ga0307431_1000369_pt1 | contig 31618 bp, 31 predicted proteins | sample SalMarWE160170MG_FD_202155 | JGI IMG/M metagenome (GOLD analysis project Ga0307431, IMG submission 202155) | Salt marsh sediment microbial communities from the Plum Island Ecosystem LTER, Massachusetts, United States - WE1603-170 | ecosystem: Environmental > Aquatic > Marine > Intertidal zone >...
GAAAGATATTGAAGATACCAGAGAATCTCCCGCATTGAAAATAATTCAGCTTCTTTGTGAGAAAGGGGCTGAGGTGAGCTATAACGACCCCTACGTACCCAGGATTAATGTGCCTGCAGGCGACATGGAATCGAAGGAACTCAGCGGGGAATGCCTGGCCTCGATGGACTGTGTCGTTATAGCCGCTGACCATAGCTGTTATGATATGAGTGAGGTGGTTGCCCGTGCCAAACTGGTATTTGATACCAGGGGCGCTACTAAGGGGCTAAAGCAAGCTAACGTCGTCAGATTAGGAGAATAAGGAGAATGCCGATCATGGTTTGAAGTGGTGTCTTACGCTGGGGGTAGGACAGTTATCTCCCACTGCCATCTATTATCCTATCTCTCTCCATCTTCAGGAAGTCTATGGATATGTCAATTATAAACCGAGCGCACTATATTATCTCGCCTGAAACTAAGCAACAGTTCGTATTGTGTATTAACGCTTCACTGCCGGTCGTAAGACCACCATCTCCTTCTTGTCCAACAGCCTGAATTTGGGCCTGCCTGAAGACCTTGCATAGTAACCTCAGGAATACCAGAATGTTTACTTCAATCGCCGCTTCTTCAAGAGCCACGCCAGCCACTCCATGTCAATTCTGCCTGTAGCGAACAACAGACCAATCACTGCTCCCAATTTAATATGGTACGGGCCGTGAGCAAGTGCCACCTTGAAGCTCTTCTTTGCCTCTTCCCAGTCGCCGTCGATCAGAGCCAATCTGCCACATTGAAATGCTGCCTGTGCCTCCATGATACTACGAGCCTTAGCTTCAAGCGCCTTCAGTCGTTCCGGTAGTGCAGCGTCGGAAAAAGTCTTGTCAAGAATAGCCAGACGGTTCCGCAAGAACGGATTAGCAGCTGACATGGTTTTCGTTCCTGGATACAACCGAGAACTGGCGAGCACCTCTGGTATGTGGACAAGACTGTGCTTGAGTCCTATCCTGACCCATAGGTCCAGATCCATCGCCATATCCATGTCAACATCCAGGAGACCAACCTTGTCGATAATCGCCCTTCGAACAAAAGCGGATGGCTGAGGTATAACGCATGGCCCTCCACAGAGAACTTTCTCTATTCTGAAATCAGCGGTTTTGAAACGCCGCTTCAGACGACCGTGCTCATCGATGATCCTGCATTCCCCATAGACCATGCCGGTATCCGGATTCTGGCTGAGGAAGGCCGCCGCAGTCTGGACCGCACCGGGCATATAGATGTCATCAGAATTGAGAAAGGCCACAATATCGCCTTTAGCTAGCCTCCAACCCTTGTTTATGGCATCACTCTGTCCCCTGTCAGGCTCAGAGACCCAGTAGGTCAGCCATTTCTGGTATTTTTTGATGATTTCGACAGAGTTATCGGTGGAATCGCCGTCGATGATTATGTACTCCAGGTCAGGGTAGCCCTGAAGCAGGACGGACCGGACCGTCTCTTCGATGAATCTCGCTTGGTTGTAGCTCGGTGTAACTATGCTGACCCTGGGCCAGGGAGTCCCATCGGGCATGGAGTCGGGTAGCCGGGGAGTTTCCTCTGTCCAGGGCCAACCCTTTTCCCCTCTAAAAGGAGCCGGAAGGTCTGACAATGTTGGGCAGCGCATAATCATTCGAGTTTGGCTATCCTTTGATGGGCTTTTGCCTTCCTTCATTGCTGTACCACTCTATTGTCCTCTTCAGGCCCTCTCGGAGGTCGGTTCTGGCTACAAAACCGAATTCCTTCTTTGCTCGGCTGGTGTCCAGACAGCGCCTGGGCTGACCGTCCGGCTTGGAGGTGTCCCACTTTATTGTACCGTCGAAGCCAACAAGCGCGCAGATAAGCTCGGCAAGCTCTCTTATCGTGATCTCGAAACCGGCACCCAGGTTCACCGGGTCGGGCTTGTCGTACTTCTCCGTCGCGAGCACTATGCCCTCAGCAGCGTCCTCCACGTAAAGGAACTCTCGCGAAGCCTGGCCAGTGCCCCAGGCAACAATACTTTTCTCGCCGCGCTCCTTCGCATCGAAGACTCTCTTGATCAGCGCGGGGATGACGTGCGAGTACTCGGGGTCGAGGTTGGCACCGGGACCGTACAGGTTCACCGGCAGTAGGTATATCGTGTTGAAGCCGTACTGCTGCCGGTATGCCTGCGACTGCACAAGCATCATCTTCTTAGCGAGACCGTAAGGGGCGTTGATTTCCTCCGGATAGCCGTTCCACAAGTTTTCCTCTTTGAATGGGATGGGCGTGAACTCCGGGTAGGCGCAGATGGTCCCTATAGCCACGAACTTCTCAATTCCGTGAAGTCGCCCCTGCTCCATCAACTGCACCCCCATCATCAGGTTCTCGTAGAAGAAGCTGCCGGGGTTCCGCATGTTCGCACCGATGCCCCCGACCTTCCCCGCGAGATGCACCACGACATCAGGGCGGGCATCCACGTAGAGCCTCTTCACAGCCTCCATCTGCACCAGGTCGTAGTTCTGGATGTGGGGAACGAATATCTCGCGGCAGCCACGCTCTCCCAGCTTGCGGACAACATACCTGCCCAGAAACCCCGTACCACCTGTCACCACCACTCTCTTGCCGGCCAGATTGCTCAAATCCCGACTCCCTTTGTCCTCGGGTCAATCAGCGCCCGGTCAGCACACCACACAGCATTGGTCGCCAGGACCTTCTTGCCCTCGCCGGGCGGCGTGAGCCCCATCGCCTCCATATCAAGGTCGACCATGATCCTGACCAGGTCCCTGAACTTTACCTTTGGCTCCCAGCCTAGCTCCCGCTTGGCCTTGGAAGCATTCGCCACCAGCAGGTCCACCTCCAGCGGCCTGAAATAGCGAGGGTCTGTGCGCACGTGCTCGTGCCAGTCGATGCCCGCATAGGTGAACGCCTCCTGTAAGAACTCCTTCACCGTGTGCGTCTCACCCGTCCCGAGGACGTAATCGCCGGCCATGTCCTGCTGCAGCATGAGCCACATCGCTTCGACGTACTCCGGCGCATAGCCCCAGTCCCTGCTTGAGTCCAGGTTGCCCAGGTAAAGGTATCTCTGTTTGCCGGCCAGGATGTGCGTAATGGCGCGGGTGATCTTGCGTGTGACGAAGGTCTCGCCCCGGCGTGGTGACTCGTGGTTAAAGAGGATGCCGTTGGCCGCGAACACGCCGTAGCCCTCCCGGTAGTTCCTCACCATCCAGTAGGCGTAGACCTTGGACACGGCGTAGGGGCTGCGCGGCTTGAAGGGGGTCTCCTCGCTCTGTGGAGGTGGCGCTGCTCCGAACATCTCGCTACTGGAAGCCTGGTAGAAACGCACCGTCACTCCGCTCTGCCGCACGGCTTCCAGTATGCGCGTGGTTCCCAGTGCGACGATGTTGCTGGTATACTCGGCCGTATCGAAGCTCACTCGGACGTGGCTCTGCGCGCCGAGGTGGTATATCTCGTCCGGCCTGATGCTGTAGATAAGATTGGTGAGCTGCGTGCTATCGGACAAGTCCCCGTAATGAAGGAAAAGCCTGGCCCCTGGCTCATGGGGGTCAACGTAGATATGGTCGATGCGGGAAGTACTGAAAGTGCTCGACCTTCTGATAATGCCGTGCACCTCATAGCCCTTAGCAAGCAGGAACTCAGCGAGATAGGACCCATCCTGCCCGGTAATGCCAGTGACAAGTGACTTTTTCATAATTATTTCCTTTCATTACAATATGCTGGGTTGGATGACTTGTATTGGGTGAGTCGTTTCCGCTCAAATCGCCTATGCTAAAATCCTACAGCCCTCCATAGTTCTTGTCAAGTTACTTGCGATAAATTCCATATTGTCCCGGCATGATTTTAAATTGTCCAGTGAGCTGTTCTCTAGGGTATCGACAACTCTTACCTCTGCGTTATATCATATACGAGAAGTTGCTCACTAGATGTGAACCAGTAAAGCCTGCCCGCCGGTGACCAAGACCTTCTTTCCATCCCAGAAGGACATGTCACCTCTTCCTCCCGATAAACTCTCCAATATAATTAACAATCGCTTCTCTTTCCTCTTTCCCAATCCCCTGGTGGTTGCCAAAGAAAAAGGACCTACGCATGATAAGCCTTGAATTCGGAAGCTCCCCCACCCTTCTATAAGGGAAAAACCTCATTGCTGGCTGCTCATCAATGTTCCCTGACATAATTGGTCTTGTTTCTACTCCTCTTTTCTCCAGGAAATCCACCATTTCTTTGCGAGTAAAGGGTGCATCAGGCTTTATAGTTACAGGATAACCAAACCATACATGCCTGGTTCCCTCTTTTTCCTTGTGTAACCAAAGGCAGTCTGAGTATTGCCTTAAGTTATCAGTCCAGAAATTGGCATTTTCTCGCCGGATTTCTATAAACTTGTCCAGCTTCTTTATCTGATGTATGCCGAAAGCACCCTGTATCTCAGTAGGTCGGAAGTTATAGCCAATATTAGTGAACAGAAATCTAGGGTCTATATCTTCGTGTCTTTTAATAATGTTCTCCTTATCCCTGAGGTCGCGTATCCAGCCGAAGACCCTGAGAGCTTTAGCTAGTTCGCCAAGTTCCTCATTGTTGGTAAGCACCATGCCGCCTTCTATCGTGCTTATGTGATGGCTAAAGAAAAAGCTAAATGTGGCTAGGTGAGCAAAGCTGCCCACCTTCTTTCCATTCAATTCTGCCCCATGAGCTTCACAGGCATCCTCAATAACGAAGAGATTATGCTCCCGAGCTATTTCCATAATCCTCGGCATATCACAAGGGTTCCCCAGCAGGTGGACAGGCATTATTGCCTTCGTCTTGTTGGTAATAGCCTTTTTCACCTCATCCGAATTGATGTCAAAAGTATCCAAGTCTACATCTACGAGCACAGGTATGGCACCGCAGTTAATAATGGGGAATACTGTTGTTGCCCAAGTGACTGCTGGCGTTATAATCTCATCTCCGGGCTGAATATGCTCTTTTAACATGGGATTGGTTAGGATGGAAAGAGCGATAAGATTGGCACTCGACCCAGAATTAACCATTGTGGCATATTTCACTCCAATATAATCGGCAAACATACTCTCAAATTGTGCTACCTTCTTGCCCATGGTTACATAGGTGCTTAACATAGATTCTATCGCTTCACAAACCTCTTCCCAGTCATAGGAAGGGATATTCAGAGGGATTCTGGTTTTACCAAGGGTAAATTGTGGCTTCCCCTTTTGGGAGTAATAATTCTTGATTAGGTCTTCGATTTCGTCTTTAACTTGTATTTTCATCACTCTGCTCTTTCCTCCTGAAAGGTTTTGGCGGTAAGTGTTGATGCCTTTACTCCTTCTAAATCGGCTCTTACTTATTGCACCTATCGCACCCTTCAGCCTGTCACTCAGAACAGGCCTTGATAGTTCACCTTGGGAAAAACCTGGAGTTTCCCACCTATAGTAGCGTCAACGATCTCCCGGCCTGCGCGCTCAAAATGAAATTTTGCAAGGCGATACGCCCGCTCAGACAATTCGAGATTAGGCAACTCCCAGCGAAAGCCCTTCCCGAAGTACTGAGGGTCGAAGTGATTGGGGTCGTCCCCCTGCGAGACGACCATTGCGTGTGGCTTGCCCTGGGTCGTGAATGAATGGTCTACGCCAACCAGGATGACCTTGTCAAATCCCAGGTAATAGGCAACTTGCATCGCGACGTAGGTGACTGTTGCCCCTTCCCACACCCCTCGAGTAATATCGGCATGAAATGCAACCTCAGGCTTGGAGAGCAGGAACATCATATCATCTGTAAATTCTACCAGGTCACGACAGTGCCAGTTAATAAATTTGGGGCATGGCACCTCGATGATATCCTGAGCACATTGCTCGATAACGAGTCTATTGACGGACACGAAGTAGCTCGTGGGGAATCCTATCTGGTCGAACAACAAGTAGATTCGATTTAAGCCGAAGGTGACTTCGTTTCTGAGCAAGGTCAGGTCGGTCTCCTTTAAGCTTGGTCCGTTCCCAATGATGAAGCAGCGCTGTCCTTTATGTTTATCTTTCAAGGCTAGTATCCTCTTTATGCTAGCTTGATATCGGGGGTCCTTGTCTGCTTGCCACTGCACATACAGGTTTCCAAGGGCGTTATACCCCCGCTCTCCTAGGGTGAAACGCGCCAGGCGCTTGATGGATGAAGGAATCATCTTGTGCTTAACCTCGCTGTGCCCTCGCCATCGACTACTGTCCTTCGGCGTATATTCTTTTACCTACAAACGCTAAATATAACTCTTTAGATGGCATAAATCAACTTGACAGGCTTCGTCTCTGGCGCAAGCTAGACTTTCCTGATTAAGGCGGACCCCCGTCGGTCCGGTAATTCAATTATCTTTTCCGGCTTATCTGAAAGGAACTCTGTCGTTGCCCGGTAGGTGCCCCACTGGCTCTCAGTACTATTAAAATCATGGACGAAGATAAAACCGCCTTTGCTCATCCTCGGATAGAAGAACCTCCATCCCTCAAGCATTGCTTCATACTTATCCATATCAAGGGATACAAGGGCAAACCTGTTGTTTTCCAGCCCCTTGGTAGTGCCGGGGAAGACTCCCTTCTTTATGACGATATTACTAGATGTGCCAACTACTTTGCGCACTCTTTCTACTGACGTGTATCTGAACCTGATATCCGCTTTGTTTTTTTGCCCAGAGAAGCCCTCAAACGTGTCAAATAGGTAGAGAACCCTATCGGGCGCGAACATGTGGATGAATCTGGCAGACTGGCCCTTGTAAACACCCGCCTCAGCCATGTCGCCAAGAATATCGTCTCTGAGGACTCGCTGAACGGCTAAGCCGAGCATGGCGTATCGAACATAATCCCCCGACTGTTCGACTTGGGTAAATTGGTCCGGGGGTATAGTCGGGAGTGCCATTGTGGGGATGCGCAGATACGTAGAAGTAGCTACATTCTCTGAGGCGGGTCGAAGTGTGAATTGGGCTCGAAGCCAAGTGGACGACTTAACGAAGAAGGCTTGCCAGCCTTCACGTCGGATTATCCTGATGCCCGCGAGTACCAGGTCACGCATGGGGATATATTACCCCCATTCTGCACATTATTGTCTGCTCATAATAACTGGGATTTCCTATTTCAAACTCTCCTTTCCACATGTTCCTGAGGGCGTTATATTAACCCATTATTGATTCTTAATCCATGCAATGATTCCAGTCATATCCGGAAACACGGGGACGTCCAAGCCCGCGAAGCTCTCGGTATTTTCCCGACCCACAAACGTAACCCCGACACGCTGCGCTATCCTAAAGTCCTCCAGCATATCGCCGACATACAGACATTCTATCGGTTTCGCCTTCTCGATCTCAAGAGCGCGCCGGATATAGCCCACCTTATCCCCCGGCGGGATTCCCCATACCTCTTTGAAGTAGCCATACAGACCCCTTGCTTTTACCAGCCTGACGATATCATCTTGGGGAGTAGTTGAGACGAGGTACAGGGGGTGGGTAGCACTCAAAGTTCGTAAAAACTCTGCGGCGCCGTTTACCATGGGGCAGTCTACAACTTTCTGGAAAACCAATTCCGAGTATCTCCGGCTCAGTTCCAGGCCTATCTCTTCGGTATACTTCCTACCAAGAATATTTTCGCATATGTAGGGGAACTTCTCAAACCGAGAGAGGGCGTTATTGGCAAGGTGATACTGGTAAATCTCCTCTACCTTCGGAGAGTCGCGGAAAAGCTCCCGGAAAGCCTCTGTCTTAATACCTACCGATTCAACGATGATACCATCAAAATCAAGTACAATTACCTTAATCATCCTTAACTCTTTAGACTTTCAATAAGGTTCCTGACTGCCTGTATCTCCATCTCCTGTCTGCACTCCACAGCGTTAGAGCCACAGTGCGGTGTCAGTACCACATTATCAAGCTCAGCCAGTTGCCCAGTATAGGGTTCGTGTTCAAAAACATCCACGGCGGCTGCCATAAGATGTTTGCTCTTTAATGCCTGGTATAGGGCATCCTCATCAACGATACCGCCCCGGGAAAGGTTGACTAGGTAAGCCCCCTTCTTCATTGATTGCAGCTCTTTGCTACCGATGATATGACGATTCTCTTTGGCGTACGATATGTGCAGGCAAATAATATCGTTTTCCCGGAAAAGCTTCTCCTGAGACATTAGGACAATATTATTTTCCTCCACCCACTTCATATCCGGTTTGATGTCTGCTCCGGCTACATCCGCCCCCAGTTTTTGCAGTATCTCCGCCACTGCACGCCCGATGCGGCCCAAGCCCAGTATGCCAACCTTTCTCTTATACAATAGGTTCCCCGTGTACTTGTACCACTTGCCACCACGCATCTCTCGGTCGCAGTGGGATATATTCCGCAAAATGTCGAAAATAAGGCCCACGGTCAGCTCGGCTACTGCCCGCGTTGGCGCATCTGGGGTGTTCCTGATTATTATGCCAAGCGCCTTGGCTTTCTCCAGGTCAATATTATCTATGCCGACCCCAAGTCGGCTAACACAACGCAGGCGTGGCAAGGATTCCAGAACACGGGCATTCAGAGGCTCCACACTAGCCACGATGCCGATGCAGTCCTTGCCAAACTCGATGACCTCTTCTGGTGTCATCTGCCTTCCTAGGTTATTGAGCACAACTTCGTAACCCGCTTCCTCCAGAAGCTGCTGCGGGCGTTTCCCGTATTTGCCAAAGCTTGCCGATGAAACCAGTATCTTATCCTTAATTTTACTTCTTATCCCCCGCATCATACTTTTTGGCGAGCGTTGCTATCCCCGCAGCAGCTTGCTACTCCATCGCCCGACTTCTTAAAAAGTGCCTCTTGCTTTGCTCCCTGTATAGTAGCTCAGATCAGCCTTTGGCGGGCGATGGTTCCTACAAGTTTTCGATAAGTTTTGCCGCATCGCCAAGAAATTGTTTGACTGTTTCCCTAGAATATGGATGGATAATCATCCCTTCAATGAGTTTTGGTGTTGCCGTGACGATATGCGCCCCGGCAAGCAGCCATTCGACAATATTTATTACCTCTCGCGTTGAGCCAGCTATTAGCTTTGCTTTAAGATTGAAAGTGTCCAGTAGCTGCCTGGCTTTGCTGAGTTCGGTCACGCAATTATAACCCATGTTGTTGGTTCGTCCCCCGAATAATGAGACATAAGTAGCCCCGGCTGAAGCCGCCACATAACACTGCTGGGCGCTCATCATGGCGGTAACATTTACCCTGACATCATATTTGTTTTCCAGTAAGTTGATTACCTCCAGGTTATCCAGTTCTCCCTCCGGCCCGTGAATGGTTATCTTCACGCATATATTCGCCGCCCATGAAGCGAACTCTCTAGCCTGTTCGAGCATCTCTTGCCTGTTGTTAGACAGCACTTCCACAGATACCGGGTAAGGATTTATCAACCTGGCTATATTGACAGACTGCTCTTTAATGCCGCTAAGTCCGCCGGTAACCCCATCTTTGACCATAATAGTTGGATTTGTAGTTACGCCGCGGATAATACCCATTTTGTGGTATTTCTCTATCTCTTTTAGGCTCGAAGAATCTACGAATATAGACATCTCACACCTCCGTAATAAAAGGTTACTATTATTTGGCACCCTCCTGGCTTTCATTGGCTGACTCCCATCTCATCTTGGCAGCGCAAAGCTTCGGATGAGAGATAATGAGATGCCAGACCAGTGCTTGAAATGATTCTGTCTGCGCCGTGGTCGTTTCCGGGCTTACTTGCGGGATGATGATACACGCATCGGCCAATTTAGCCGTTTCGCCACCGTCCCGCCCTACTATACCGGTGATGGCAGCGCCCCTTTCCTTGGCCAGTTCCAGTGCCTTGATGATATTAACGCTCAGATTATACTCGGCATTACCGCCACCAACGGAAAATACGCAGACTATATCCCCTTCGCGCAGGTTGGAAGCTTTCAGCCAGTTCGCATAGCAGGTATCCCAGCCCTCGTCATTGATACGGGCGGTAAGCTCAGACACATTGTCTGTGGGCGTATAGGCCTCTATCTGCACGGTTTTTCGGAAATCGCATACCGCGTGTCCGGCATGACCGGCGCCACCGCCAACTCCCAGGATAAACATCCTACCCTGCCGTTCCCTAGCAGTGCAGATAAGATTGATAATCTTTTCTATGCTGGTCTTATCCAGTTTATCAATAATTTCCTGAGCGTCTCTTAAATATTTCTCAATAAACTTCATAGTATGCCTGCATCTCGATAAATCTTTTCTAGCAATGTCATCAGTTCAAGAGCGTCAGCGTTGTTGCCTATCTTTATATCTTTATCATGCAGGATGGCCCCAACGAATTCGTCAAGCTCCATCCTCCATGATGAGTCTATATTGAATGTTATTGATGTGGTTTCTGTATGCTCGGCTACTGGACGTGGGGCGCTGCTGATGCTGTAGGATAAGACCTCCTGTCCGTAGCGCATGGATTTGGACAACAAGCCATTGGTCACTATGTAGCCTTTTTCCAGGAATATCTCCAGGGCAAATAGGTAGCGCCACTGTGTCATCGTTGAATGTAGTGAAGCCAGCTGTCCCCTGCTATTCCTCAAGATGGCGAAGAGGTTATCCTCTACATCCCTCTTCCAGTAGCTGTTGGAAGCGAATGCCTTAACGTCATTGAATCCCTGGCAAATATAAAGCAAGAGGTCCAGCATGTGTATGCCCTGGTCCATTAAAATACCGCCGCCGGCGTATTTTTTTCGGGCGCGCCAGCTTTGCAGAAAGCTTTCATCAACGCTTTTGCCGTATCTGCCCCGTACCCACAGAATCTCCCCGAAGGTACCGCTGTCAATAAGTTCTTTAGTCTTCATTATTGCCGGGTGATACCGGTGATTAAATCCGAATTTCAGCTTCTTGCCACTCTCCTTTTCAGCTTCCATCATTTCCTTCACTTCGCTGACGCTAGTGCCGGGAGGCTTTTCGGCGAAGACATGCTTGCCTGATTTCAGGCTGCGCACCACTGCTTCCCTGGTGAGATAATTCGGCAAGCATACGAAGATAGCATCCAAGGAATCATCATCAATGACCTTCCTCCAGTCATTGACATATTGAAAATTACCTTCAATCTCTTCCGTGTGAAAAATAGATTTCACCGTACATTTCGGGTCCATATCGAGGTATTGCTTCCTGATTTCTCCCATGTACCCGTATCCAAGAATGCCAACGTTAATCATAAACTATCCCTGATAGATTGTAATAGTTCAGTTTTCCCAAAATAGAAGTATATTTTACAATATTTTATTGGTTTGCGCATTGCAATTTTTAGGAAAACTTACCTATTACGATAGATTTTCGTATTTCCGCTAGGTCGCTGCGGCAGGCATTTCCCAGCAAAAGGAAATCTGCGCTGTAAGCCAGAAAGTGGTAGCCCTGTTTTATTTTTTCCACAACCTGCGTTGTGTCGGGGGGGACCACATGATAGCCAGCAACCGCCTTAAGCCGCCTGGCGGTGTCCAATACCTTACTCAAGACCAATGTCATCTCGGGGTGGTCGAATTGCCCCGGTACGCCGAGGGATGTAGAAATATCGTATGGTCCTACGAAAAAGGCATCCACTCCTTCTACGGATAGAATCGCCTCCAGGTTCTCCACTGCCTTAATATGTTCTATCTGGACGATGACGATGCTCTCGGTCTCATTCCACTTCCTGTATCCCTCGAAGTCGGTGCCGTAGGATTGAGCGCGAGCCAGCCCTACCCCCCGGAATCCCCGCGGTGGGTATTTGACAGCACCAACTGCCTGTTCGGCATCCTCCTTGTTGTTGATCATGGGCACAATCACCCCATGTGCACCGGTATCCATGACTCTCTTAATCAGATTGGCATCGTTAACCCCCACTCGTACCAGCGGTACACATCCGCTGAGTTCAATCACCTGGATTAGCTGCTGTGCCTCGTGCAGGGTGATGGCGCTATGTTCCATGTCCACCGTTAACCAGTCGAATCCGGCCTTTGCCATGATTTCAGCGATGGAAGAGTGGGCGAGGGTTATCCACGACCCGATTGTGAGCTGCCTGTTTCGCAGTCTTGATTTTAGGCTGTTAGTCTTATTCATTTCTCTTCAGCAGGTTGGGTGCTCTGCCGTTGCACAAGGCAGGATTGTGTCAACTTACCGTATCTCCAGCCTTCATCATACCACTTTTCTTCGCAATTTGTTTAGCTTTACCTGGCATAACAGTTCCGCCAGCAGGAAGTCATCCTCATCGTCAATATCTACCGCTTCAAGCTTGTTCATTTCAAACAGATAAGGTTTCAAGCCGATGCGCCTGTTGCCACTCTGCTGAAATGATTCTCTTGAGAATATATAAAGGTTCGAGTTTTCCTCGAAGATGGGGGGTAAGTCCTGAGTTCTAATAAGTTCCTGCGGGTCGTGGTTTATGGGTGTGCCATCGTTGCGGTAGAAACGGGTGTTGTGCCTGGTCACCGTAAATAGCGAATCATGCTTTCCCAGATTAACGAAATACAATTCTATGGCCTTGTCAATGGTCGCGGTATTTAGCAAAGGATTGGTGCTGTGCGTCTGCAGGAAGTGTTCCCCGGCCAACTGCGACAGGTCATAAGCGATGATAGTATTCGCCGTTACAAAGTCGCCCCTGATTTCGTTGGGACGGTCGATAATCTTCACCATGTGGAAATTCCGGCGGATGTTCTCCGCTATCTCTTGGCTGTCGGTATTTACCGCAATATCTTTTACATAATGACTCTTTTGCAGGCTCAGTATGATCCAGTGGTAGAGAGGCCTGTTGCACAAAGAGCGCAGGTTCTTGTTGGGCACCCTTTCACTGTGCCCCTTCATAGGAACGAGCGCTGTAACTCGTCTTTCCTTTCTATCTCTTTCCCCTTCCATTTCACCACCTTTACGCATTCTATGGGTTGAAACTACCGCCGATATGTCAACGCTCTCTGACAAAATCCTCCTCCGCTGTGTTGGTAGTATAGCCAATGCCAGGCTGACGGTCAACTTTGTTGGTATAGTTTTTGTATCCTTTGTTGTCTGCTATAGGATACCGCTGAGCAAACGCCTGATGTGATACTTTTCGTTCCGGCAGCGAATCACAATGGAGCAATGAACAGACGACATATTACTTATGGTGTTTCCGACCTCTCTTTGTCAAATCTTGCGGCGCGATAACTCTGAAAACCGCAGTATTTACCTCTGCTCCCACAAACTCCAGTTCCGGCAGCCCGACTACTTCCTTATCAACGAAATCCGTAACTTCAGGCAATTTGGGGTGATTATAGTCGTCGAAGATAATGTAGCCGCCGCGCTTAACCAGATGCCGATAGTTGTTGAAGTCGTGCTTGACGCCGGAATATGAGTGGTCTCCGTCAATGATGAGTACGTTGTAGCGTCTTTTCGATGCCTGCTCAATTGCCTCGTCCTCGGTGCTAAGCTTTTGAATGATGGTGTAATCTGATTGAGGTATATTCATCCGCTGCATATTGTGAACAAATATGTCGCGAGTAACCGGCATCCTGATGATTGGGTCCAACTGATCTCTGTCGTAGTACCCACTCAGTGGATCGATAATAGTGACATGGACACTATTAAAGAATCCCCGGCAATTCTCGTGAATCATGGCAACACCAACACCGAACAGAGTTCCTATCTCAAGCACCTCCAGATTGGGTTGCTTCACACCGCGCGCTACCAGGACGCGCAGCACCATAGTTTCGATAGTGCCAGCCAGGCGACCAACGCATGTGTCCTCAGCAAGACAAATACGATGAGCTATGTACGCCAATGCCCTCGCATCCAGGTTAAGCCCGAGTTTTGGCGCCCATTCCCCGGCAATGCGTTTCAAATCATGGCTGGTTAGCCACCGGTTGCCCTGCTGGATAAGAGCGAAATTGCCGACATTCATTTTCGCCAGTGTTGCCTCTATTGCACCCAGAGCCCTCTTGGTATCCGATACCTGCTTCCTTACATCCGATACCTGCTTCCTTACATCCGATACCTGCTTCCTTACATCCGATACCTGCTTCCTTAGGTCCCCGATAAAACTATTTAACACGAACCTGGCATAAAATAGCGCCAGCAGCCCGCCGAACAATAGTAACAGCGCGCTGGCGATTCCCACCAAGTACCAGCGTGCAGGTTCGATTAAAGACCCGGCAATATAAAGTCCTGCGATAACAAGGACAGCTATTCCGCCGATGCCAAAGAAAGTCCTTTTCAGCGTTGCCAGGCTCCACTTGACGAAGCGGCCGATGGTAATTATCGTCGGATAATTTCTTTTCAAATAGTCTACAAGCCTTCTATGAAGCGATTTGAGTCTTGAGCTCGTCCTCCTCGTGCCTCCTCGCGAAGCTACCTTAGTCAGGACATTTGGAGCCTTTTCCTGGGGCCGTTTGGCAGCGACTATACCACAGAGAATGCTCCCCACGGCATCTGGCTCCTCTGGAATCTTGATATTGCTTCGTTTGAGAATCTCAAGGCCCGACTTCATATGATTAACAAGTGGCATTCTTGAGCTCTATGTACCTGCCTTGGGCTTCTTCTTTGCATATTCTAAGGCTTCCTCAAACGGCAACCGCGGCACGGACTCCAGCTCCCCGCCGATAGTAGAATTGTATAATTCTCCGCCGAGCACGTGGATTGCACGATGGGCATTGCGAAACCCCTTTTTCAGTTCGTCGAGATTGGGGTCGTGCCATTTCGCTCCTTTGCCGAAGTATCGCGGGTCGAAATGGTTAGGATCATCCTCAGTGCTTTCCAAATTAATCTGGACGCCAGTGCCAAACCGGTCCCCTCCAGACTGTAATACGCTGTCAGGTACGACAAAGGACGCGTCTACCCCGATGAGGAACATTCGACGAAAGCCTAGAAAGAACGCGAGTTGCAGAGCTGCCATAAGCGTAGTTCCAGCGCCTCGCAGGCCTTTAGTCACGTCTGGCTCAAACTTGTCCGACAAAAGACGTCCCGGCGAGAAGGACTCGAACCAAAAGACGTCTTCCCCTTCGCGGAGCATGCCGTGGAAACGGCGGGCAAAGAAGAATGTCATTCCCGACAGCTTATTGATTTCCTCATAGCAATCAGGCGTAACTCTCCAGTCAACAGAGGTGTAAAAATCCGGTCTCCAGTCCACTCTATCAAACATTAAGTAGATTTTGTTTGCTGCAAAACAGTAATAATCTTTCAAGGCATCGAAGTCTATTTTATTTAGGCTCGGACCGTTGCCTATGATGAAAATTGACTGGCCATAGTATTTGTTACGAAGACCCTCAAGTCGGCTCCGTTCTTCCGCGGGTGGAAGGACAGGGCCAAACTGTTTGTATATCTCTCTACGATGATTTATCCACTGTTCCACGTCTTTACCGGCCCGTAAGGGCTGGTCCAGTTGGCCGCGCACAGCGGGTGGCAATTTTTCATATAGCGACTTTTTTGTATCTTGATCCCGGGGCCGGTTCACTCCCTGCGGGGCTAACCTGATTTCAGCTAATCTCTTGGAATGAAATTCATATTCAGGCAGCGCCAATACATAATTCGTGATTAGCTCGGACACTTTCGACGGTGAAAATCTGTTTGCAATGTCGCAGCGCGCCTCTAGGGCGATTTTACAAAGGTGTTCATACTCGTCACGTAGCCGTCTGAATCCCTTCGCAACCGCTTGTATATCGCAGGCAGCCCACGTATGGCCTGTGTAGAGGTCAATGCTTTCCATCAATTCTTCACTGGCGAATACAGTCCTTTCCAATGGCGAAATAGCCACCGAGTTATCTGGATTCTGGAACATCGTATTGCCTGACCAGGATATATTTAGCGTAGGCAAACCCATTAACATGGCTTCCATTGCCGGCAGGTCCCAACCCGTTCCCCTCTCCACAGATACGTAGGCGTGACAAGAGGCGTAAAGCTCTACTAGCTTTTCATCAGACAAGTCAACAGGCAATAGCAATATGTGCGGTGTTTTTGTCTTCGCAAAATCGATCCAAGGAAAAACCGGATCCGTAATAAATTTTTTTATATCATCTTCCCGCGTACGACCTGGAAGTTTGATAATCAGGCTAACACTGTCGTCGGGCGAAAAAGCTTCACAATAAGCCCTGATTAACGTTCCGAAATCCCTTCGATTTAGATGATGCGAAGCTACATGCAAAAACCGGAAGTTATTAGATGCTCTGAAAGGAAGTGTCTTGTCTCTCGGTGTGAAGAGCTTCGCATCGGCTACGAGTGGCACTACTTCTATCATGGAAGAAGGGATACCCGCTCGCACTAGAATATCTTTATTCCACTCTGCCGGTATGAATAATCTGTCTACGGCTGTCATTTCTGACGCCCAGTTAAAAGGTATTTGCTCAGTTTCGGTTAGTGTATAGCCGATAAGATGTACGTTGCCGTTCACCGAGAGACGGGACCATTGCGGGGGTGTCTCTTGAAAGATGCACACGACCCTCCGATGCTTATCAAGAGCTCTGAGAATCAGGGTGCCATCACTTTCAATTCGTGTCGTGAAATATGCATATCCGGCATCATCGACAGGTTTGCCTGTCTGGACGTCAATCCCAATTACGTTGAGCCCGGACTCTTTGAGCGCTCGATAAATCCCCCTCGAGGCAACTCCATACCCACCCTTGTGAAGGAACCTCCCAATCCATATAATTGTCGTATCGCCAATAATACCGGAGGCATCCCAATGGATTGCAACGCCTTCGTCCACGGAGGTAAACTCGGACCTGGTAATGGCACTGTAGCGTGAAGCTAGTATGGTTTCAATACCTTGGCTGATTAAGCTCAAGCCCGCACGCATCCTGAAGCTTCTGGCAAAGACCTTTCCTGCGACCCTTGCAGCCACAGGCCTGAGGGAATGCCAGATCCATCGCCAGAAAGCTAACATAACCTGATTCCTAACCCTCTCTGTATTACCAACTATAACATCCCTGCCCTTGTTTAGCAATAATGACCACTGGCACAGCGCTTTCACGGTATCCCAGGGCATGGGAAGCAAAAACATCGTCTATAAGTCGGGGATAATCCTCAACCATATGCTTTGGCTGGCATGCCTCACAGTGATGGGGGGACAAGAGGCAGGACTGAAGTCCCAAGCTTATTTTATTGTATGGTTCTTTTCTGTAGCAGCGCAAGATAATTATTTATCAGCTTTTCTGTATTACAAATTGTAGAGTAATAGTATTAGTTTAATTTTTCCAGGATATCTAGATTATGCTATATCGTCACCCTTATGTTGTCAAGCTAAGATGGCTTGCCGATGAGCAGTGGTATGATACAATATGTCACAATACCTTGGAAGCAGCCAGGACATTCAATGAGAGGCGGAGTCCAAGAAGATGCTGGAGGTTTGCTGAAGGTTAGGACATCACTTCGATGATAGAACAGCTTAGAAAGGTCTGGCGGAGACGGGAGCTGCTGTGGTATATAGTCAAGCTCCAGATGAAGGCTGAGAACAAGAACAAGGTGCTCGGCTTTGTATGGAGCTTCCTGGACCCGCTCCTGTTGTTCCTCACCTATATGATCCTGGTGCACATTATCTTCGGAAGAGGTGGGCCCCAGTTCCCGGTGCTGCTTTTTATCGCCCTGTTGTCCTGGAGGTGGTTCGCTACCTCCCTGCAGCGTTCGGTTACCTCCGTAACTTCCAAAGTGGGGCTGATACAAAGCGTGCGCTTTCCACTGGCTATACTGCCTCTGTCGGGGATTATTATCGGCTTTTTTGACTGGCTTTTCGGCTTCGCTATTCTGGTGCCCATGCTCGTTATATTCGAGGCATCATTTACGGTGAACGTACTCTGGCTGCCGGTACTCTTGCTCATCCAGTTTGTAGGCACCGTGGGAGCCTGCCTGATAGTTGCTGTCGTGGGGACTTACCTCTCGGACCTGGGCAATATCATCCAGTTCGTTATCAGGATATGTTTCTATTTGTCACCTGTTTTATACTCAATCGAAGGAACGGTCCCCGAAAGGCTCCGCACGCTGTATCTGCTGGGCAATCCCTTTGCCGGGCTGCTGGAATCATATAAAAACGTGTTGATTCTCGGCATACCGCCTACCGAATATGCCCTGGTGGGCACGGCGGTAGGCTGTGTCGCTTTCCTGGTAGGACTATGGTACTTTTCCCGCAATGAATACAGGCTGGTGAAGGCGATTTAGAATGGTCGAAGTCAATGACCTGGGAATCAAGTTTAAGATGGAGAAACGCCGGCGCTCCAGGGTGCGCGATTTTATTCTGGAGAGGTCCCGCGACCGGCGAGAGTCGGCTGGTGAGTTCTGGGCGCTCAGGCACGTAAGCTTCACCGTGGAACACGGGGAAACGGTGGGAATCATCGGCAGGAACGGCTCGGGGAAGAGTACTCTGCTGCGGGTGATAGCCGGGGTCTATCCGCCCGATGAGGGCAAGGTCTCCGTTGACGGCGAGGTCTCCACCCTCTTCTCGCTGGGCACCGGGTTTAATCAGGAGCTTTCCGGGCGGGACAACATATATTTAGGCGGTATTATGATAGGTATGACGAAGACTCAAATCGACGGAATAATCGACAACATAATAGGGTTTGCCGAGCTGGGTGATTTCATCGACATGCCGGTGAGGACTTATTCATCAGGCATGCGTGCACGGCTCGGCTTTGCAATTGCCATGAATAGCGATAAGGACATTGTGTTGATTGACGAAATTATGAGCGCCGGCGATGCCGCGTTTCGCCAGAAGGCCGATGCCGAGATGAGCCGGATTATCGGCGAGAGGACGGTGCTAATAGTGAGCCACGACATGAACAATATCGAGAGATTTGCCAGCAAGGTAATCTGGCTCGACAGGGGTGTTGTTGCTGCCATTGGGGGAGCCGGGGAGGTGATAGAGCAATACTTGGCGGCGTCTAAGGTAAAGAAGCGGCCTCCTGATGAATACTAGGTCACGGCCTGGTCACAGGAGCCTTAGTATGGCGCTTATCAACAATTCGCTATTGCTGGTCGATGTGGCGGGAAGACTATCCAGTACATTCTTATACCTTTCTCTTGCCCTTTCATAGGTGAATTCTTTCTGCACAAGGGCACAGGCATTCTCGGCGATTTGCTCCAGGTTGGGGTAGTTCAAAGCCCTGATGACATTTTTGGCAGTACATTCTGGAGAGTTATTTTCCATAATGAAGCCGCTCCTAACGTCCTTTACTACATCAAGAATAGCCTCCACTGGCGTTGCCTTATAGATGGAAGACTCACAGCCTGTAGCCAGTGAGTTTCAGGCTAAGAGCAAAGCCACGGTAATCAGAACAAAGCAATAAACGGTTAATACTTTAATAACTCTTTTAGCCAGCATTTTGAGATTTAATTAATATTTTATTCGGTGATACTGGCCTGAACCACATCCTACTTCTCTATCATATTCACCTTTTCATTAATAAATCGTGGTACACTATCTCCATTTTGGCCATTTCTTTATCATACTCAGCTTTTTTCTGTATTATCTGTCTGTTGGCTTTGCCAAATCTACTTCTAAGTTGTCTGTTACTTATCAGGTATACAATCCTATCAGCAAGCATCTGAATGTCGTTTATAGGTACAATAAAGCCATTTTCACCATCCTCAATCCAGGCACGGTTAGCAGGAATATCGGTAACTACAGGAGCTAACTGGCAAGCCATGGCTTCCTGCAAGCTGATGTGAGAGGTATCCGAGAGAGAAGTTGACACATATATATCTGATGATGCCAGATATTTGGGAAGCTCACTATGCGGAATCCAGCCGATAAATCTAATGCAGTTTGAGATTCCGAGCGAAATTGCTAAATTCTCCAAATATTTTCTCTGTTTACCATCGCCGGCGATAACGAATTTTGCTTCCGGAGTATGCTTCAAAACTAAAGGTATAGCATTAATTAGCATCTCCACATTATATATAGGCTCAAGGTTGCGGATAGACACTATAGTTGGTGCTCCTGAAATTCTTAGTTGGGTTCTAAGCTCCTCATTTCTCTGCTGCCAGCTAAATTGCTTTGTATCCACTCCCTTAAAAATCACTCTTATTCTGCCCAGCTTAACACCTAACCTTTTCAGCCCATCCCTAGCGACTTCTGAGTCACAGGTTATCACATCGGCTCTTTTTAGTGCGTACTCGGTAATTGCCTTAAAGAGAAAATTCCGCCTTGGATGAATCAATATATCACTCCCCCAGGCGCTAACAATCAGCGGATGGAAGCCACTACAAGCTGCCAGGAAGCCATAGACAGTGATGAAATGACCGTCAACTATGTCTGGCTTTATTCGGTTGATCAGGTGACGGACCTGAAGGATCCAGAAGAGAAAACTGAGGTATTGAGATACTGTCCATATTTTGGGAGCAAGTCTGGTCAGTAAGTGAATATTTACGTTGCTCTCATAACCAGGCATCACCTTCCAGCAAATGAGATGTGTTTCATGCCCCTTGATGGCGAAGTAATTCACCCATCTCTGGGTATGAATACAAGTACCATCAGCAACGTAGCATATTTTCATAGCACCCTTCCTGATGGACTAGAACCAGCCACCCTGGTAACCACATCAAGTGAATCATCATAAGGTGTACTCATTAACCTTCACACTCTTCTCAATTAGCTGTCTAGCTGGTCTAGATATTCCTTGAGTGCTCCAGCCAAATTTCTCCCGGCACTAAACTTTAACAGGCTCGTGTTCACATTCCTTATTGCAGATTTCAGGTTGCCTATATCATACACTACAGTTATCCCCCGACTTTCCATTTCCCTGGCGATTTCGAGTTGATGGTCATCAAAGACCTCGCCATACCTCTTCATTCTTGGGACAAGAACAAGCGGTTTGTTGTGTTCTAATGCCGTTAATATTGACCCACCACCGGCATGGCATACTACCACCCTGGCACCAGCATAGAACTCTTCTATATCGTTTCTCGTCATGAATCTAAAGTAATCACAGTTCTTGGGCTCATAATCTGTGGAGCCAAGCTGCATCACTACCCGCTCATCTAGTTCGCCAGCTATACGGTCCATTTCCTTGACCAGCCTCTCAAAGGCTCGCATTCCCCCTACAGTCACAAATATCAAATCACATTCCCCCAATACTGTGCTTTCTTGCCATATTTTTTTAATAGTGTCTCCCATTGAACCAGAAATAAGTCTGCGAGGGGGTAAATAAGCTTTCCAGCAGCAGAGCGAGTTGTGACTCTCGCCAGAGTTTCGATGAATACAACCTTCGCACCCAGAAGTTTACCCACATAGCAGAATGGGACAGCGATTTCGCCACCGCCTGTGGAAATCACCATATCCGGTCTCTCCTTAAGCAGGATACGGAGGGCAATAAATATGGTCTTTAGCCATGTAATCCTTTCCTTGATATACCCTTTCTTGTATTCAATGAAGTAAGCTCTTTCAAGGTGCTGGGAGTACTCAGACTTGTGCGTAACGAAAAAGTAGTCTTTCCCCTCAAAAGCAGGCATCAGCCTTTGCATCTGGGTTAAGTGCCCGCCGGGACTACAGGCTAAACAAATCTTCAACGCATATCTCCTGAAGTGCTTACGCGAAAAAAAGTTTGTGATCTCGGGCAAGAATCATAATCTTATAGCCTCTTGTCTCTAGATTTCGAGTTACATATTTGGGCTTATGAACCTGGGCCGGCGTATTAACAAGCAAGAGTATATTCATTGAACCATCTTATAAACATATAAGTAGCTCGGTGGGACTAAGTTAAAAAATCTGGATTTAGCTAAGAAGTTGTAAATTCCTCTGACTCTTTTAGGCACAAAGTGGGAAGGGTAGACCACTCTCTGCACTCCCGTGGGTTTCATGGTTCCACTTAGCCATTTGGTGAGGTCTTTTCCTCTGGGATGGCTATAAACATCATTAAGCCAGTCACTATATCCTAGTGCCTTGAGGAAGGTCTTTCTGGCAAATTTTGGAACAAAGAACGGATTAGGTAATCCGGTATGCAAATCAATGGGAAAAAGAGGATTTGGAGCTTGAATAACGAGTTCACCGCCCGGTCGAAGTAAGCACATCGCCTCACAAAGTGCCTTCTGTGGAGATGGGAAATGCTCTATTACGGAGAACATCGTTATGAGATCAGCGGTGCTTGCCTTCAATGGCAAGGCTTGTGCGTCACCAACAATAAAGTGGATCTTTGGCTCTTGGGGCTCTTGGCTCCGCCAGTTGGTGAAATTAACATCCAAGGCGTAGCTCTCTCGGAAGTCTTCTCCAAATACCTTGGTATTTATAAGCCTTCCAGCGCCGATATCGAGATACCTTTCTTTTATTGACGGTCCGTTAGTTACTTCACGATATAGCCTCTTTAAAAAGCGAGCTCTCTCCCCAAGCACTGTCCCTAACGTACACTGAATAGACTTAGTAAAAGCCTTAATTAGTTTCATCTTTGTTCCTAAGCCTTCTATGTAAGGCACTTGTCTTTAACTTCATGAACTCTCATCTCCAGCAGTCGCCAGTCAATAGTCTAGAGTCGAGAGTCAGATTAGTCAAGACGCCGAGTTTGTTGAGTTTATTGGGTTTGTTGAGACGGCTAGATTGCTTCGTCCCGACAAATTGGGACTCGTAATGACAAAGGCAACTATCCCTTGACAACACGTAACATTTCTGTTATACTTAATAGTAGTAAGAAAGCGAGGGTAGAGACAATGAAAGTAAAACGATACACAATTAAAGACTTCGAAAAGCAATTTCCCGATGATGATGCTTGCCTTGAGTATCTCAAGAATACTCGCTGGCCAGATGGTATTTACTGCGAGAAGTGCCAGAGAGTTACCAAGCATCATCGTATTACCAGAAGGAAAGTTTACTCCTGCGACTTCTGCAGAACTCATGTCTCGCCCACTGCTGGAACTATCTTTCACAAGTCTGCTACCTCGCTTCACCTTTGGTTCTATGCCATGTATCTTATGACTAGCACTCGCTGCGGTATCTCCGCTAAACAGCTTGAACGGGAACTTGGCGTTACCTATAAGACTGCGTGGCGTGTGGCTAAGGAAATTCGCCAGACTCTTATGACTCAGACCGATGAACCACTTGGCAAAACTTCTGGCGTTGAACTGGATGAAACTTATATCGGTGGGAAGGCTAAAAATATGCATAAAGCCAAACGGGAACGTCTTGGTGGACGTGGAACTGCTGGAAAGACTGCTGTATGGGGGGCTGTGGAACGGGAAGGCAGGGTTGTAGCCGTAACAGTTCCTAACGTTGATGGAGTTACGCTTCTGCCTTATGTCAGGAAACACGTCATTCCCGCTACTACTGTTTACACCGATGAAATGGGAGCTTATAAGTATCTTAGGGAAAATGGATACGACCATAAAAAAATCAACCATATGGAAAAGGTCTATGTGAGCGGGGATGTCCACACGAACACCATCGAGGGCTTTTGGTCTCTCGCTAAAAGAGGCATCGGTGGCGTATATCATGCTGTATCTGCTAAACATCTTCAGGGCTACCTAAATGAGTATTCTTGGCGTTACAACCACCGTGATGGTGGTCAGGTAATGTTTGAGGCGTTACTTCTTCGGGCTGCGAGGGTTTGATTTGTCGGGATTTGTTGCCTTTTTTAGATTTTCCTCGAACTCTTCTTGTGTTGGTATGGGAATTTCGTGTCCTTTTGGAGTCTTTTGCGTTTTCACTTTTTCCCTCCTCATATTCGGAGTTTAGCATATGGATGGCTGGTATCTCAAGATTCAACGGGCAGAGAAGCACATGGTAGACATCAATCAAGAGGCCATGAGGTACGCAGAAAGCCATCCTTACACTTGCCAGCGTATCAGGTTCCTTGATAGCGATGATACAATCTGGGGTCGCTTCCACATTACGAAGCAACCTGACCCGATGATTGCCGTCATGTTGGGAGATTTCATACATAACTTGCGTAGTGCACTTGATTGGGTCATTGTTGCTTGCTCCCCAAGAAAGCATCGGTATAAGGCGAGTTTCCCAATCCTTTCTAAGGACGTTTTCGCTAAGGACGCAGACGGAAACTTCGTGTTCGGCGACACCGAACGGAAGAACTTGGAAACCTGCCTTCAAGGGTTGTGTCCTGAGGCTAGGGCACTCGTGATAGGGTTGCAACCTTACAATATGGGAGCCAATACCCATCGTGCCATATTGGGAATCATTAGTCGCCTCGAAAACGCTGATAAGCATCGTGAAATTATCACCATCGGCTGTGGCGGGCGAGATTTCAGGGCTAGTCTCAGTATTCCCGACTTTCCTAGACCAGTTGAGTTGCCCGACATCTTGGCTACAGGGGAGGACTTTCTTAAGAACAATACAATGCTCCGCTACGTCATCCCCCCTAAGGTGCTTCCGTTTGTCCATCCATCCGAAGTGGATGTGCAACTCACTGGCACCGTAAAGGTATTGGTCAAGGTAAGTAGACCCAGCGGAAATCAACCCCCCGACCTTTACCTGATTGATAGTATCATGGACATGGCACTTCTTGAAGTCAGCCATATCCTCAATGACTTGGAGGTTTTTTCCGCCCCGATTGATTTTGTGTTCACTTATGTTCCCCCTTTTGGCTTACGTGCTGTGATGGGAGAGTTACCAATGACAAAGGGGGCGTGTCTCATAATGAGGGGAAGGGAAGACGACTTGCGATAACAGAGAGGAGCGCGATGCCAGGTTTATTTTCGCCTGCCTAAGGCGTTCAGGATTATGCCGGTGAAGATGGTTAATATACCGGCAATGATGAATAGAGTGGTCAGTATGGTGCTGCCTAGGGCGAGCTCGCCTGTTGTGGCAGCTAGGTTAATCACCCTGATGCCGACGATGATACCAATCACCAGCAATATACCACCTGACAGTCCGAAGAAAAACAGGGGTCTCCTCTGCGAAATCATGACTATTATCCGACTTAGAACGTCTATGCCATGTCTTATCGGGTTGAGAGTCGAGCCATCTTTGGTATATATGTTGGAGATTGGCACCTCGGTTATCTTGAGGTTTTTATCGGCGGCGCGGGTTATCATCTCCGATTCTATGGCGAACCCCTTCGCTTTCAAATCAAGTCCTTTTATTGCCTTCGGTGAAAGGGCTCGAAAGCCGGATTCGGAATCGGCGATATTGGTTTTGGAAGCGAGACGGCTTGAGCGGAAAATGACCTTTTGCCCGATGCGGCGGTATCTGGGAGTCCTATCTTTCTGGGCCTCTCTGGAGCCGATGACGAGGTCAAAACCCTCCGAAATGGGTTTGATAAGAGAGGGAATCTCGTTAGGGTCATGCTGGGCATCGGCGTCGAGGAGAACGAGGATGTCTGGATTTCTCTTCTTTGCCTCTGCCAGTATGCTCTGGATGGCTGCGCCTTTGCCTCTGTTTTCATCGTGGCGGATTACGGTGGCACCAGCGAGCTCGGCAACCCTGGCGGTGTTATCCGTGCTTCCATCGTCAACAACAATGACCTCTTCCACATATTGCCTTGCCTGGAGAACTATGCCTCCGACATATCTTGCTTCATTATAGGCAGCTATGCCAGCCAGCACCCTAATCTTTTGCCTTCTATCTGAAGTCTGAAGCCCAGGGTCTTTCATTCTACCTTTATTTCACAGTTACCGATTTTGCCAGATTGCGGGGTTTGTCAGGGTCGCATCCTCGATTGATAGCGAGATAATAAGCCAGGAGCTGAAGAGGAACTACGGCGACCATAGGATAGAGTAACTCATCAACTTCGGGAATCTTGACCCAGGAATCATAAATGTCACTTTCCTTGTCGGAGACACCGATGATATAGGCGCCGCGTGATTTAGTCTCCATGGCATTGCTCAGGGTTTCGAGAAAGGTATAGTCGGCGGGGCAAATCACCACTACTGGTGTGCCAGGCTCAATGAGGGCTAAGGTGCCGTGCTTGAGTTCCCCGGCGGGCATACCTTCAGCATGAATATAGGAAATCTCCTTAAGCTTCAAGGCGCCTTCAGAGGCGATGGCAAAGTTAATTCCTCTGGCTATGTAGTAGAAAGCGTTCTTATCTTTTAGTTTCTGGCTGAGCTTGATAAGCTCGCTTTTGTTCCAATCCAGAACCCTGGTTATATCGCCGCTCAGGTCGGTAAGCCTGGCTGCCGCTTCATCAAAGGAATTAACCATGGAGAAGGACAGCAGATAGAATATGGCTAGTTGAGACAGAAAGGATTTAGTAGCGGCTACGGCTATCTCAGAACCACAATTCAGGTAAATGACCTGGTGGCTCAGGTCAGCCAGTATGGAGTTAGGCCGGTTGACGATGGAGATAACTTGAGCCCCAGCGTCTCTGGCAGCCTTTACTCCCTCGACTACATCAGCGGTCTCGCCACTCTGGGAAACAGCGATGACAATGGTGCTTTTATCCACGGAGTCGGCAAAATAACCGAACTCAGAGGCCATGACTACGTCGCAAAATTTCTTGCCCACCTTGGAAAAGAGGTATCTGCCGACCAGAGCAGCGTAGCGGGAGGTACCACAGGCAGTTATAATCACCTGCCTTGCCCTCAGGATGTCCAGGGCAATATTGGTGAATCTCTTCTCATCTTGATGGACTATTTGGCCAAGCACCTGAGCTTGCTCCATTATCTCCTTGAGCATGAAATACTGGTAGTCTCCTTTATCGCTCTCAGCCCAACTATGGTCGAGTTTCCTGGCTTGCTTAACCAGCTTGTTCCCTTGGGCATCGAAGAATTCGATTCCTTCTTGTGTCAGCATCACCACCTCGTTATCCTCCAAATTCATCACCTGATTGGTATATTGCGAAAAGGCCAAGGCGTCGCTACTAACATAGTAATCTGGGGCGTTGATGCCCACAATCAAGGGAATGTTCTTCCTTGTGCCGATGATTTTGCCGGGGTCATCAAGGGATATGACCAGAAAGGCATATGAGCCCTCAAGCCTTGGAGCTATATTTAACACAGCCTGTTCCAGGGAACATCCTTTTTTGAGCTCATCTTCGAGAAGGTGAGGGATGACTTCGGTATCGGTTTCTGAAGTGAACTTGTGTCCTATTTTGGCGAGTTCCTGGCGGAGCTGCTGATTATTCTCAATGATGCCATTGTGAACTACAGCCACTCTGCCACCGCAATCGGAATGAGGGTGAGCGTTGAATTGCGTGACAGCACCATGGGTTGCCCAGCGAGTATGCCCGATGGCAACGAGGCCGGGAAGGCTTGCCAGGTTCTGTTTCTGGATGACTTCGTCAATCTTGCCGGCGTCTTTCCTTATGAGTAGCTTGCCATCGTATAAAGAAGCTATGCCCGCTGAATCATAGCCCCGATATTCCAGACGCTTTAAAGCCTCGATGACAATGGGAACTGCTGACTTCTGACCACAATAGCCAATGATACCGCACATCTTAATCCGTTAACCTTCGTAATAATTCTTGCCTTTTGCCTTCGTCGAGTCTTGTTTCGTTGTCCTCTACTTGGTATCGGGACTCAAGCAAAGCTATCTTATTCGCCCCCAAGTCTTGGCGCAAACATAGCTGGGGTCCCACGAAAGAATCAGGGCCTACTCGAACCCCGGGCATGAGGCTGGCATTTACTCCGATGCGGCAACCTCGACCCACAATCGCCCCTAGTTTATCATAGCCGGTATCTACCGGATTATCACCGACTTCTATCTGGATGTTCCCTTCGTCGAGGCGGAAGTTAGCCAGCACAGTGCCGGCGCCCAAAGAGCAATTGTCGTCCACTATGGAGTCACCAATATAATTGGAGTGGAACCAGCAATTATCCCCGATGTAGGAGTGCTTTACCTCAGTGGAATAGCCAATAACGGAGTTAGAACCAATATGGCTGTAGTCTCGCACCAGGGCATTATTGCCAATGATGGAGTTTGCCCCAATATACACAGGACCTCGAATCACAGCATTTTCCAACACCTTGACATTATCGCTCAGGATAACTTTTCCTTCGATGTTCGATTTATCGGAGATGCGGGCTGAAGAGGAAATATAAGGTTGAGCGTTGTCCAGAAAATACTCCAGTACTTTGAAGATATGCCAGGGATATTTTATTGGTGCCCAGAAATCGCTGTAGAGAATCACCTTGATCTTGTGTCCTCTATTTACCATGCTGTCCAGGGCGCATTCATAGACATCGTCCCTGGTAGTCTGGGTGGTGTCAATATAGCGTAAAAGCTCCTCAGAGTTTTTATGGCAGTGAATCAAGATGTTTACTAGGTTGCTGGGTTCCTCACCGGGATTGGGCTTTTCCACGATGTGTAGTAACTCATTTTGAGAATTTACCTGGAGGTAGCCTCCCGGGAAGTAGTTCTGGACTTGATAACCCAGAATATGGGAGGAGGCAGGGGCTTTTTCAGCTTCGGTGATGATTTTGGTGTATGCTGAGCTTGAAAAGACATCATTGGGATTTATTACCAAAAACTGCCCGTTCAGGAAGGGCTCAGCGCTTTTCAGAGCGTCAGCGATGCCCGATGGCTCCTTTTGCAGAGCGAGGTCGACTTTTACCCCAGGAATTTTTTTGGTTATTTGCTCTATCTTCGCTATGTTTTCTGGATTCCCAATGATCACAAAATGACCTAAACCTGCCTCGCAGGCTACTTTTATTTGATGTTCGAGCAATGGATTCCCGAGAAAATCAAGGAGGAACTTGTCTTCAGTAATGGGAAACATCCTCTTGCCACGGCCACCGCAGAGAAATACGGCTTTCACCTGTTAGCCTCCACTATACTTTGAACAAGTTTTTTGCCTTTGCTTATAAGCTCATCGGTCTGTGTCTGCGACGTTGACTCGGAGATTATTCGGATGACAGGCTCGGTGCCACTAGCCCTGATAAGCATCCAAGAGTCAAGGAAATCCAGCCTCAGGCCGTCAAGAGTATTTATCTCATCGGGAGCAAAAAGGTAAGCCTTTTCCTTTACCTGAGCCATGACCGACTCTCTGAGTTCATCAGGACAAGGAACCTTTGCTTTTTCGAAGAATAGCCTAGGAATACCTTGGAAATATCGCCTAATTTCGCCGGCATCGCTTAGCTGACTTAACAGGATGAGGGAAGCGAAAATGCTATCTGGGTAATAGCCTGCCTCGGGGATGATGTAGACGCCTACCTGCTCCACTCCCAAGGCAGCATCAAGCTCCTGGGCTAAATGAGCGACGGCGACATCACCGACTCTGCCTCTGACCACCTCCACCCCAAGATCCTTCACCGCCAGGTCAAGAAGAGTTCCAGTTTCTACTGTGGTAGCAATCTTTTTCTTTCCCGTTCGCTTGGCAGCCAGTCTCGAGATGAAGGCGATGGGCTCGTTGAAACCGAGGAAACCTTCTTTATCGCAGAAAACAACGCGGTCAGCATCGCCATCAAAGCAAATAGCTAAATCAGCATTATTTTGTCTCAGGAAATTAACCGTGCCCTGGAGGGTGTCCGCTTTCGGCTCGGGACTTCTCCCTGGGAAAAGGCCATTTGGCTCATCATTTACAGGTATTACGTCAAGGCCCATCTGGACAAAGATTTCGCTAGCAAACTTGGAGGCAGCGCCATTGCCAGGATCAACGACTACTTTTAGCTTGTGATTAAATCCTTGCAGAGCAAGCTTGCCTTTAATAAAGGAAAGGTATCTTTGTTTCATATCCCGTGCTTGCTCCAAAGTTCCCCTCTTCCCCTGGCGGAATTTCTGCTCAAAATAGACTTTCTCTATCTCTGCTTCTTGAGCCTGGCTATATCCCAGCGAATTCTCGGTGAAGAGCTTGATTCCATTGAACTCGGGCGGATTGTGGGAAGCCGTGACCATAATTCCAGCGGCAAAGCCCAATTCCCGGGTGAGCAATGCCAGCGCTGGGGTAGGCAAAATGCCTAAATCAACTACGTTTATGCCACAGGCAAGCAAGCTTGAGTTGACTGCTTTCTTAATTACATCCCTGCTTATTCTGGTGTCGGTAGCGATACAAACTGTGGAGGCTGGAGGCAGGGTAGTGCCTATAGCTAAGGCAACCCGGCGGCAGAAATCAGGCGATAAATCCTGGTTGACTACGCCCCGGATACCACTGGTTCCAAAGAATCTCCTTGTATGCATTTACTGTCTTAAGCTAAGTTAAGTAGAAGATAGCACGGAATTCAGTGGTTGGCAACAACCACACGGTGTAATAACATATGCTAAACTATGCTTCCCAATCATAAGCTGCGCTGTTTTGGAAACATATAATGACATGGGACATATGGGACATAGCTTGGGTTCTGCTAGCTACCGTTTCACCCATCAGTGAATTAAGGGGTGGTATACCGCTAGGGATATTAAAATTTGGGCTGCCTCCCTTATTCACATTCTGTATAGCGGTCATTGCTAATGCCCTGATATTTTTCCCCATCTTCTTTGCCTTACGCCTCTTTTACGATAAGTTCCTGTACCGAATCCCTTTGTTCGACAAGTATCTGGATAATTTAAGAAAAAGAGGTAAGCCGAAAGTAGAGAAATATGGCTTCTGGGGATTGACCTTGTTTGTGGCTATACCTTTGCCTATCACCGGGGCATATACTGGGACTATTTTGGCTTGGCTACTGGGCATGGATTGGAGAAAAGCTTTCCCTGCCGTTGGGCTGGGTGTGATTGTGGCTGGTGCCGTAGTACTCTTAATAACTTTGGGGGTAATCAGCACCCCATGAAAATGAAGTTTTTCAGGGGTAACTAAATTAAATTCCAATAAGCAATTCAGAAACGATTTTTGCTGTGGGCGGGCATAACCACAACCCTAAATATGGTCGGTAATGAAAGGCTGGGTATCTTTTGTATAGATACCCAGCCTTTCATTGGTTCTGCCACCTATGATACTAGCTTTAAGCCTTCCCTATTCTGAACATCTTGGTCCCGCATACGGGACATACGCCTTGAGTAGCCGGCCTGCGATTCTTCATGATTATGCTTCTGGTATTCTTCATTTCCCTTTTGGCGCGGCACTTCATACAGTATGCTTGCATCTGTTCACCTCCCTTTTTATAAAAGAATAAGCCATCGTTACTCGAATGTCAATAGGTTTTCCTTAAATATTCCATAAATATTGTAAAAAGTCTCGTTGCTTATGCGTATTATTCCCAATTCCAACTCGGGGAGGAAGTTCATCAAATGGTTTGCCACAAGTTAGATGTGGAGTTGCTGTAGCACCTGACGTGCCTTTTGACTTGCCCGGGCGCGGTGGCTGATTTGATTTTTCAGCTCCAATTGAAGTTCGGCCATGGTCTTACCTATCTCAGGAAGAAAAAAAATAGGGTCATAGCCAAAACCATTTTCCCCCTTAGTCTCAAGGGCAATCATGCCATGACACTCGCCATAGCATAACTCTGTACGGCCTCTTGGACTAGCTATAGCAATGACGCACTTAAAACAGGCTGTTCGTTGCTCCCAGGGAACGCCGTTAAGTTTAGCTAAGAGAAAGCTCACCCTTTCCGCATCGGTAGCAGCTTCACCGGCAAAGCGAGCTGACTTAACACCCGGCTCCCCATTAAGGGCGTCCACCTCCAGTCCTGAGTCATCGGCAAGAGCGGTAAGCTGGCTTAATTTGGCATAACTAATGGCTTTTAACCGAGCATTTTGCTCGTAGTTATTCCCCGACTCGGTGACGACTTTTGCTATTCCTTCTTCGGCCAGCGTGGTCAGCTGGTAACCAAGGCCATCCAGGAGAAAGCGGTATTCCCTGATTTTCCCTGGATTGGAGGTAGCTAAGAGAAGCTTAGGCATTTTGGCGTTAGATGTCTTGAAATCTTGGAGCCAGCTTCTTT
>Ga0307431_1000370_pt1 | contig 31612 bp, 14 predicted proteins | sample SalMarWE160170MG_FD_202155 | JGI IMG/M metagenome (GOLD analysis project Ga0307431, IMG submission 202155) | Salt marsh sediment microbial communities from the Plum Island Ecosystem LTER, Massachusetts, United States - WE1603-170 | ecosystem: Environmental > Aquatic > Marine > Intertidal zone >...
CTTTTTACCCATCTCTTGCAGAGACATGTCTGCATCCCACCTAGCAAGATAAAATAGTTGTCCAACTATAAAAAATGTAATGGCCATCCTGTTTTTTTACTAAAAATCCTCATTCGTAGAGACTATTGATGTTTTAATTATACAATCATTTTCGTTGTAACTTATTTCACCATTCACGAATGTTGTAATGCCAGCCCCAAAAAACAAAATACATACAAATATTCCTATTACTTTCTTATTCATTTTCTACCTCCCTTTATTAAAATTATAAGATTATTATAAATTATCTTATCTTAAATTTATGCTTAACAATTGTTAACTATAACAGTTGCAATATAAATAAAAGATATTAGGCTGATTTCATTTCCGTACCAAACCTTTTGGTACTCAATTCGACAAAACACAAGATGGGTTTGTCGTCATTCAACAATACTATAATCCTGTTGGTACCCTGGAAACATATCTGACAGCCTAAAAAATACCTTCCACGACATTATGGGTTTTTAATCCCTCCTTGGATTATTATAATAATTTTGTTAAATATTAAATATATCACAAATGGATTTTGATACATATACATCATTAAAAGCAAATGCTTCAATTGTATGTGAACCTTTTGACATATTGTCAAATTTCCATTCATATGGTTGATCCTCATCAACATATTGTAATTTGCCATCAAAGAAAAATTTTATCACATTGGCATTTGTCGCATTTACTTTTATATTAGTCCAACCAATTATTCTAGGAACTGCTTTTTCAACAAATTTTAAATCTTTGTATATAGTAGGAAATTCCATTCCAAATACGTAAGTATGATGTCTTTTAGGATTTTCAATATTAATTTCTGGAACATCTGGCATCAGATTTCCATAGATACCATCGATATAGAGAATACCTGTTCCACCATAAAAAGGCCAAAAAAATGGACCACCTGATTTAATTACATAATAACTTACTTTTATGTATCCATTTTCACCCCAGTTAGATCCCCCACTATTTTTACAAATCCAACATTGTTCAGTATCATCATAACCAACAATTGTTATCAAATGTCCGCCTTTTATTTCTCCCCGCCATGGGGTATATATTCCACTAGAATAAATGTAGAAACCTGGACGTACAATAATATGTATAATCAAAGGGCCATGTTGAATTAATGCTTGTTTTATCGCTTCAACATTGTTTTCCACCCAGCCCCATTCACGAATTTTTACAGTTCTGTTTTCCCATCCTTGAATACTTTCAAATGGATAATCATATGATCTATGAGGATCGGGAAAACATCCTTCATCTGGAACTCCGTGTTTCACTAAATATTCTGCTGCGTCACCTAAAAGTACACCACCTGCTTTGCAAGTTCCACCTGAATAGAAATACAAATGTGTCTCAGATAAATCACATCCAAATGGATAACCAATTTCATATTGAATTATACTTTCTAGACTTGCACAGAGTGCATAAGCCTCGCATGTCGGAGCTGGAGCTTGATTTTTCACTGGTGTTGTAAAGTCAGTTCCGTTAATATCCTGCCAGCTAAAATATGATGGCAGAAAAATATATTGATTTTTCTGTTTATTTTCCAACGAATAATCATTTGGTTTAATATCAATAATAAAATGATTGATATTTCCATAAGGTGTTCTTGCAGGATGCCAATCACAATCAATATTTGGAATTCTTAAAAATGGTTCTTCAATGATAAGTTTTGGTAGTAACATATATCTATTCCAGTAATTTCGCCTCCAATAATTATCAGATTCTACAAATGAAACCTTTTTTTTATTTAATAAAAAATCGTTCTTTAATATTTTATTGTTATTAGACCAAAAAAAATATATTCCAATAGAGTTGTTTGATATTTCATTGCCAGAAATATTGTTCCAATCAGAATTATAGAAATATAATCCAAAACCATCATTGAAATCAATAATATTTTGATAAATAGTATTATTATTACTTATTCGGGAAATCCAAATTCCATGATATTTATTTAAATAGATATTGTTATTTAAAATTGAATTTAAATCTGAATAAATACAATATATTCCCCATCTATTTTTTGTTAGATAATTAGATGATATATGATTGCAATCTGAAAAATGAAGAAATAATCCATAATCACTGTTAGATATAAAAATATTTCTTAAAATGGAGTTATTATTACTGTAATATAAGTATAAACCATTCGTATTGTCATAAATTATGTTATTTGAAATATTTGCATGGTTTGCTTGAATTTCAATTCCTGCGTCTCTACCACTATTTCCACTGTTTTTAATTGTGAAGTTTTTAATAGTAACATTGTCAGCAGAAATGTAGACTACATCACTTATACCATTTCCATCAATTATTGTAGAATCTCTTTTTTCTCCTTTCAGATTAATGGTTTTATCTACAACAACGTTTTCGTAATAAGACCCATTATAAACATAAACTGTATCCCCGTCAGTCGCATTATCAATTGCATCCTGAATCTTTGTATAATCTGCCCCGCCATCATCATCGACATAGATAATCCCATTAGTGGGGGCATCACTACTCACATCTGGTATTACACTTATATTAAGAAACAAAACAATTACAGCAAAAACCAATGCTTTACTCAACATAATTCTCATAGTTTGCCTCCCCCAATATTAAAATTGTATATTTATAATATATTGTCCTATCTTAAATATATGCTTAATAGGTGTTAACAATAACAGTCATATTCCAAAATCCGTTTTTAGATGAAACATCATGAACCATGTTCCAAAATTTTGCCAATAAAAGAGATTATTACCCCCCTCGGTAGCCAGAAAAAAATTTCTTTTTAAAAATCGGTTTATAAAGAGAATCTTGCCGAAAATGTATCAGATTAACATATTTTCACATATTCGTAAAAATCAATAATATTTGTAGGAAAACAATAGGTCGAGGATGTATTCGTCTATGGTTACAAAACCTCTCTAATATGGTCGTAGATGAATATATTTTCAACAGGCCTATATTACCATAAGGGGCCCCAAAAAAACACCCCCTATTCGCAATAGGAGAACATATTCGTGATTGGCTATAAAGTCGCCTCAATATAGCATTTGAAGTTACTGGATGTTTGGGTTGGCTTTGATAAGGGCTTATAGAATTTTGCATATGATGTATAAACAATGAAACTCAGCCATAGGACATTTTTTACCTACTTGGTAATATTTACCGAGAAAGAAAAAAGAGAAAAAGAAGAGAAGTGTTTAGGTTCCTGTTCTCTTCAACGTGCACGGTTGATACGCATACACCCAATACGAATAACCAGGTTCAAAGATATCACTGAAGGTATAACTCTGCCCTATTCGGTTCCATCCGAAAATATAGTCATTGACAATGTTATTATTCACTGCGTCTGGCCAGGTGTAATCATTGCCATCATATGTTACCATGAGGTCATCGGTTTTGCTCATAATCTGATCTCCTAACACCCCGATAATATTCCAACCTGTTGCAATGTCTGTGATGTAATTATCATCAGGCATGGTGAACTCTTGTACCCATATCTTACAATCACCTCCTGCATAAAGCCAGTATCCATGTCCAGGTTCAAACAAATCATTAAAGGCGTATGACTGCACGGTTCTATCCCATCCGAATATAAACTGATTGATCAAAGGTGTGCCTAATGGGTTAATGTCTGTTATGGCTTGGTCCCAGTTATAGTAGAAACCGTTGTATTCTATGAAAAGAGTTGTTTTATCAATTGTCTGGTCATATGGTAGTGATATGAAACTCCATCCTTGGTTGAGTGATGTGATTTCTCTATATTCTTCTGGACGATCAGTATTGAGGATTACCTCTGATGTTGCATAATCTGTGTTTCCATTGTTATCAGTAACTATAAGAGTAGCAGTGTAAACACCAGGGATCTCATAGATATGTATGGTGGTTTGTCCATTTTGTGATGCTGTTCCATCCCCGAAGTCCCATTCATAGTTGTATGGTTCTGTTCCACCGGTTGCATATCCGGAGAAGTATATATCAACGTTTGTCATACCTGAATATGGTCCTCCCTCGTAAGCAATGAGTGTTCCTGATGAAACTGTAGCTTGTACAGTATCAGTCGTGGTCTCTCCATTGCTATCGGTTACGGTTAAGGTCACAGTATAGATGTCATCATCATCATATATATGTGTCGGATTTTGTCCATATGCCGGAGCTGTGCCATCGTCGAAGTCCCATGTATAGGTATATGGTGGTGCTCCACCAATTGCATAGCTATAGAATCGTATCACCTCATTGGGTGCACCTTCATGGCCTCCAAGATCTTCTCCGTCTGCATTAGCTACAAGATCCATTCCATCCGCTGAAATGGTGATGGTGGTTCTACTCCAGTCAAGCATAAAATTAGGCCAAAGATCCATGTCTATTGCTTTAACTCTTAAATTTGCATGGTAGACTCCAGGATTATTATAAATATGGGCTGTTGAATCATCAAAACTATAATATCCATCATCAAACTTCCATTTAACCTCATAGAAATCATAGTATGTTCCGTCCATATGACAAGCATAACTATCTGCACTGTTGAAAAAGATCGGTTCTCCTACCATAGCACTGGTCTGACTAATTGTCATTATAGCATCTATTCCAGCCCATGGATCAAAGTGTACAAGGCCAACAACTTTTTCACCAAACCCATCAGCTATTCGCCCTGTAATGGGATCATAGTTATCTCCGCTTGATGGACTTCTTGGTCCATCTGGGATGCTCCACCAATTTAAGGTGGCATCCACCATATCGGTAACTTGGTTCCAGACGCCTATATTATTGCCGCAAGGAACACCAATATAGTTATAATGAATATGGACATCTGCTGGCTCGCAGCCTCCGGATTCTGTAACAACAACACCAATCTTGTCGATAGTATGGTCTGGCCATTCTATATGGTTATGAATGATGGTGGTATCCTGAGTACATCCATCGATCTTTATGCCAATATCAAGATTCTTGATGGTGTTATTAGAGATAACACTTGGAGCACATACAGATTCTACGTTATGATACAAAATACCAACTGAATTGTTTTTGAAGTTACCATCGATTTCAAACCCATTGATCATGACACCAATATTATCACTACCGCTTACATCATTACCGGTTAACGTTCCACCATACGCAAATATGATTGGAGCCCAAGACCCTGATCCTTCAATTGAATAAGTATTCAGAACAGCTGGAGCTATAATCTTTGCATTTGGTTCCCCAAGTAAAAATACATCCTTGTTGATTAGGATTTGCTCATGGTAGATGCCATCTAGAACATGTACAACTCCACAATCACAGACTTTATTGACAGCATCTTGAATATTATTTAAGGCGTCGTATTGCCAAGTGAGACTTGTGTTATATGTATCTACATCACTCTGGCTGAGCCAATTGTCATCTACCCATACTTCCATTGAGCAAGGACATATTTTCGTTTCCTCACTTGTTGTTGTGGTTGGGGTCTCATCACTATCTATGGTACAATGGTTTACAATAGTGATATTGGAAGGGGTCGTGGGATCAACCTTTACAACCAATTGTAAACAGTATAGTGGTGCACCAGCCGGAAGAGTTCCAATATTCCAGGTTACTATATGATTTACAGAGTCATATACACCACCGTCTGTAGCAGAGGCAAAATCTACCTCAACAGGGAGAGTATCATTAATAGTTACATTATGGACGTCGTATTGGTTGAGCTCATTATCAAAACAAATTTCATATGTGACATAACCTCCAGGACTTACGCAATCCTCTCCAGACAGTCCATCATCCTTAGAAAGATTTAATGGATTGTAGGAAACTTCTTTTCCTGGTACACATAATCCAGTAGGATCTCCTATGTAACCACTAGTATCAGTTTGAACGAATGGTGTGCTGCTTGTATCCCATACACTTAAATCGTCGCCTGAATAACCACCGTTCACATAAACAAGGCTCGTAGCTGGATCCACTGCTACGCCCATACCTCCATGCCCCATATCCTGGAATGTCTCTGTAGCAAGACCAAGATCATATTTGCTTAAGTAGTCTGATGACCAAAATCCAGCAACAGTATATACAAATTGCGAAGATACGTCAATTGCAATACCAATTGGATTATGAACGACTGTAAAACTTCCCTGTTCTGTCCAAGACGTTGTATCGAAATACTGGACCTTATTTCCATCCCCATCTGCTGCGTAAAGAAGATCATTTACTTCATCAAGGGCTATACCATAGAGCCCAACAGCATTTGGTAAATCTATTGGAAATCCGGGTTGCAAAGTCAATGTATAGGTACTTGCATTCCATGAATATACATATAAATTATCAGTATATCTATCAACCGTATACAATAATCCATTGTCATGATCCACTACGATTCCTGCAAGATTAACTGCGCCTGGCGCAGTAGTAGTACCTAAATCAACAAATGTTTTTGCGTCGAGCAATTGAATTGTATCGCTCATTTCATATGTAACAAATAGGATTTCATTGTCTGAGTCAATCGCCAAACCAACTGCACCCCAACCATAATATGGAACATTATATGTATTTTGATACACTATAAGATTTCCTTGGATGTCGTAAGCTACTATCGGGGTTGGATTTGCATTTATATTTGCAATGGCATAAACCGATTTGGCTCCAACAGTTCCTGAAATCAATGCGGTTGCGGTCAATACAGAAAACACCAGCGTCAAAAATATTATAGATTTTTTAGATTTTTTTTCCATTTCCTTGCCTCCTCCCAAATTAGGATTACATGACGGTATAAAGTATTTTAATTTAAATGTTACGGTTATAATAAAAAAATAACATTTAATCGCAAAATAAGGTAACATTGAATAAATAAAAGGGAAGACTAAAAGAGAATCAACCTCGCCCAATGAAATCCTGAATGTATTCAGGGGCAAATTGAAAAACCCGAAACGGAACCATAGGATATTTTTTACCTGCTGGTAATATTTACCGAGAAAGAAAGGAAGAGAAGTGTTTAGGTTCCTGTTCTCTTCAACATACACGGTTGATATGCATACATCCAATACGCATACCCTGGCATAAGGCTGTCAGCAAATCCGTATGATTGGCTCACCCTGTTCCATCCAAAGAGATAATTACTTACCAAACCCATGGTTACGGCCTCACTCCAAGTGTAGTCAGTGCCCAGGTATTCAACAATGATGTTTGCCTTGTTTACTGATTGATCGTATGGAACACTGATGATGTTCCAATTCTGCTCAACATCAGTGATGTATGTATCATAGACGAGTGTGGTGTTTTCTATCCAGAATTCACACGGTTCATAGGCGTAGACCCAGTAACCATAACCCGGTTCAAGTGTATCAGCGAAGGTGTATGATTGACTAGATCTGCTCCAACCGAAGAGGTAATCACTAACGACACTATTGGTTGCAGCTTGAGACCACGTGTAATAACAGTCGCCATGTTTGATTACCAAACTGGTTTTATCCATACTTAGATTGAAGGGCAGGCTGACGAAATTCCAATTCGATGAAATAGTTGTTATATGAATACCGCCGACAAGGAGCCCTTTGGATACATCTGCGGTATTTGCATCATTATCCGTCACAACAAGTGTAACCGTGTAAATGCCATTGCTGGTATATTGATGCGTAGTATTCTGCAGATAGCTTGTCCCACCATCACCAAAGTTCCAAGACCAATTTTGTATATAACCATCCAAGTCATAAGACATGTCAATAAATTGAATAATATCTGCGGTATCTGGGTTTAATGGAGTGTAATTAAAATCTGCAAAGAGGCTGATTATTTCAAAAGTGTAAATAGTTGATGAATTACTATTTCCAGTGGTATCATTCGCCCAAATGAAATAATTATAAGTTCCAGGAATAGAGTAACTTAAATTTTTAAAATAATAATTATTACTATAAGTCATTGTCTGATTGATATAAGAGCCATTAGGTTGAGTTATATTAATGATTACTGTATCAACCTGTACATCATCAATAACATTACATGATATGTTTACCCAACCTCCAGGTTCTTGAGCAGTTGGTTCTGTATTAATATTTGATATTACAGGCGGTGTTATATCTATGAATTCCTCAACAATGAACGTAATAATTTCTCTGTCGTTAATTGTATATTCATCACCTATAAGTTCGGTTAAGGTTTCTAGTCTGTATGTACCTAGATCATCCTCTTCAAAAATTACATCATCAAACATGATTGTCTCTTCAGAATCTGGTAATAAATTTGATATATAATAGTCATCTTCATAGAAAAGTACATCCAGGGACTTTGTGATAAAGAATATTTTTGTATTAACATTGAAACTCTCATTAAAACCACCATAGTTTTTCACAACTGCTTCAACTGGGTAAGTTCCTTGTTGTAATACATTTACTAAGGCATCTTCTTCAATCATTGCCCATATATTCCAATTACGATCTATACCATAATCCTGTAATTCACCCCAAGTTAAACCGTTATCCATAGATAACCAATCCCCCTTATAATCAACAGCAGGTCCGATATCAACACCGAGTGGATATTCATCTGATGCATGTGTAACTTCGACAGATATCCAAATATCTTCGCTTGCATTAATAATGACTGGGTTTGATAGTGTTATTTCATGCCAATCTGCACCAGTGACAATGTAAGGTTCTGAAGTTATTAGTGTACCAGGTGAAGTTAATGATCCATTCGCATATATCTTTACTTTACCTGAATGCATACCAATCTCTTGATGGAAGAACTTAATCTTTGTTATATTCCATTCATCAAATCCAGCAAGTTCTGATGGCGTTAATCTTATTGCTCCTTCAAAAACACCTCCATCTGTTAGTCCAATTCCAATGGAATTTATTCCATCATCAAAATGAATACTTTCAGGTTCTTCACCGTTATCGGATATAGGTTCTGTAATTTCTTTGATACCTACATCGTGCCATGGTGTAATATTTGATATATAAATCCATTTAGATATAGAATCAGCGACGCCATCATCATCAATTACTGTTAAGGACACATTGAAATTACCAGTATCATTATAGAAATATGTTTGATTCTCACCATAACTTATATTTCCATCGCCAAAGTTCCAAGTCCAATTAACAATTAAACCATCTGAATCATATGAAAAATCATAAAAATGAATAACATCAGCTATTGTAGGATCTGAAGGACCGAATAGGAAATCTGCAATAGGGGCTGAATTATTTATCACAATAGATTTCTGAGTGCTATTAGTAATGCCACTCTCATCTGCAACCGTTAGATTCACTATATAAATACCATCATCAGAATATTGATGTGTTGGATTTGAATAATCTGATTTATTTCCATCATCAAAATCCCAGGTCCAATTGATGATACTGCCATCTAAGTCATATGATGTATCATTAAATTGGATAACATCTGAAGTATCGGAGAATTCTGGAGAACAGGTAAAATTAGCAACAGGCAGTCTATTGGTAAAATATCCTAATGGATAATTATCTGAGTTGTTTCCTCCGGATATATTATAATAGATATCACCAATGCTATCATCATTGGCATCTAAACCCGTATAATCATCCCAATAATTCCCACCTGATGGATACCCATTATCCCATGTGTTTGAGCAATTATCAATAGCATTTCTTGAGTTATTTATTAACCGATTATGATGAATCATGTTATCATTAGAATCATGTTGGATTAACAGTCCAATAGTACAATTCGTTATGTTATTGCCAGTAATTATATTATTATTTGAATATGAAATTTGAATTCCATATTCCACATTTGAAATGTTAATATTTCTAACTATGAAATAAGAACAATTTGTGATAATCAATTGCCCAGCATCTGTTGGTACCGTAATACTTGACTGGTTTTTATAATAATAAATCGGTTTATTGTTTACATAATTATTTTCAATTTCTTGGTTTGTCAAATTTTTAATTGTATCTCCAGACATCAATATTCCATCAGAATGAAAAGTATTATTAAATATCCTTACTCCTAAAGAATTACGCAAGAAAACACCAGCAATTGTATTATTACCGAATGAACAATTTAATATGGTGATATTTTTTGAATATTTCAGTTGTATACCACAAGTACTGTTTGAGATATTGCAATTTGAAATCGCTACATCAGATGTTGATAATAGCTGGATACCATAATCAACATTTGATATAATCTGATCATTTATCGTAACATTTGAACAATGATCAAGAATGATTTGACCAGAGTCTGCTGGTACAATGAATCCATGTTGATTGTAATAATAATTAATAGTTTTACCCATGATTTCAGATATATTCTGCGTAATTGTGTTGCCTGTAATAATTTGAGAATATCCCCTCGTTTGGTTACTAGAATTATATGTTTCGATTACTATCCCTCCATGGTAACTAAAAGAATTATTTGTAATGAAATTTCCATCTGACTTAGCAAAAATTAAACCATTATTAATACTTGCTGAAATATAATTCTCTTCGATGTGATTATTTGTCGAATTGAAAATAGTAATACCATCAATGTTGAAGAATAGTAAATTACCTTTAAATTCGTTATTTGAACAAGAATAAATTCCAATTCCAACATCGTTATATAAAACAATATTACTTTGGAAATAATTATTTATTGCATTGTGTTCAAATCTGACACCTTTGTTACAAAATGATATAGAATTATTATATATACTGTTATTTTCCGATGAATCAGAGATTATCATACCTAAGCTACTATTTGTTATTAAATTATTATAAATATGGTTATTCTTTGATAAGCCAATTATCTTTATACCATAGTTACAAGATGAAATATTAATATTTGAAATTGTGTTATTTGAAGCCGAATTTATTTTTATCGCTTCATAACCTGGTCTCTTCATCGTACTAATATTAATGCCATTTAAAGTACAATTATTAGAGCTAAGATTGATTAATGCAGATTTATTAACTTCTGTATAATATAATGGAGGTAAAAGTATTATTGGATTTCCCATGTCCGTACCATTACCAAACTCTAGATGAATACCCAATAAATCAATTTCTTTATCTATCGTGATATTTTCATAATATTTACCGCTATAAACTTCAATCGTATCTCCATCTGAAGAATTATCAATTGCATCTTGAATATTTGTATAATCACCATCTCCTTCGTTATCAACAACAATTGCATCTCTTGAACTCTTCATCACTCTCTTCACCGTATCCTGCATCGTAATACTATTTGGAGGATCTTCATCTGTTATAAATTCAACATAAGTATCCTTAAAATCTGTTATTGCAGGTAGAAATGCAACATCAAGGGGACTCGGATTCCCATTTGAATCCCAAGTAATTTCACGACCTACGCGACACCTAGCAGTACCAATAACACCATGACAACTTGCTTGGCAATAAATATCAACATTTAATACTGGTACATATGTATGCCCGGGTTCTAACCATACAACCGGCCAATCTGTATCAGATCTTGGATGATCTTCATAATGTCTTTTCCCATCCATGGCAGTAATAACATCCCAGATAGTAACGGCAAGACCAATAACTGCTAGTGCAGCGCTTGCAATTTTCAATCCTTTTAGGACCGTAGGGCTCCATTTACCCGTAGTTAACACAGCTGTTAAAATATCAAGGCCACCTGTTTTGGGAAATCCTAACACATACATTGTTGTCCTACAAACCTTATCAATTAAACTGGCACTATCGATGTCTAATCCTGCCATATCAATTGCGTGTGGATTTGATTTTCCTTCTTTCATTTCAGCCAAAGAATATGGTGGTCCTTCTGTTGTTGTATCCATAATCTCTGTTAATGCAAAATAAGCTGCTTCAGTGCCCTGCAATGAGAAAAGCCCCATTTTTCCTCTAGCCATGGCAACTCTTGTTCTGAAATGAGAATAATCCCATTTATACCAGCCTTTTTTATCTACAGTAAAACCAACGCCAGCTTTTATCTCATCGGTATCTTGGGGAACTGAATGGACAGTTGATAATCCTTCATATGTTTCAGTGTCCCAAGCAATGATACCAGATGTCTCCGTACTTGCACTTGATTTAATGCGTTCATATCCAGTAAACGGAAAGTTATCTTGATGTGTGTGATATATCCATCCCCAATCATCATCTTCCATACTTTCCCTAGTTATTGTCTTACTTGAATATAAATAATCCTCTGAATTAAATTTAAATGAATTGATCCATAGTGTTTTACTTGGTACATTTTCGACGAGATTTCCATTACTACATATGCAGTATGGTTTAATACTATACTTACCGTCATTTAACTTTGTTATATCTAAATTATAATGCCAATACACTTGATTTCCGATACGTTGATCAATTGTAGCAAAACCACTGTAACTATGAAGAGTGCCCTCCCCTCTCTTTATAAAAATATAAATTTTATCAACTGATGGTCCTTGATAGGATTCAGTTGCCTCGCCATTTATTTTAAGAATATTTCCCTTTGATGTATCTTTGATAAAAATATGTTTTTCAGTTTCTGTAATTCCACTAATATCTGTGATAGAAATTGTTGGTGGTTGATTTTCTTGTACGGCTGTCGCTCCAATTGATGGATCACCAAATAAACAAAAGCCGTACATATTCTCATAAATTTCCCAATCCCACCAGTCAAAATTATTAACATAATATACCTTGGAATTATAGAGCGCGTTTCCGCATTTTTGGCCTGAATCTATCAGATATTTAAAAAAATAGTAATCAATTGATGCAATTCCACCATCACCTTCATCCAACCAACCAACTGTATACCATCCAGATCTAGTGGTGGCAACACATTCCACAGCACCATTCTCTAAAAAAGATTTAGCGAGATTAGTTGAAGCCTCTTGAAAAGCATTGTCACAACTACAACTAAATACAATAGAAGGTTCATCATCATTCAATGAGGAGCAATCAGCAGTATTAATTAACACAGGCCAAGTTATTTCATCTTCTTCTGGAACACCATCACCATCATCTGTGGACCATACTTTTCGAAACCAATTTTCTTTATATCCATGCCCTTTGAAATTAACAATTCCGTATCCAGTTGGCCAGTATGTTAAAACATTTGCCTTATTTAAGGGATAATTACAAGAGTAACTGGAGACATCAAGTCCTTCTTTTTCATACATAGCTGTTCTAGAATATCCATTTGAAGCGTAGATATCATTCCAACATTCTTCCATAAGTTCTGCATTATCTGTTTTATCATAACTACTTCCATCCTCATTTTCAAAATTGGATATTGCGCCTAATAATAATGCATTTTTTTTCCATGTTCCATCATCTTGTTCATAATCAACAGTTTTCTCACATATGCCATAGACTTTACTAGGATTATCAACTGGAATTCTACCAACCCAAACCTCTGGGTAAAAGTCAACGCTATCGTCATCTCTTTCTCCATAATATCCATCTCCATCGCTATCCCAATTGCCAGTGAGATCAGCATAATAATAGTCTGTTGGAACATTATAGCTATGATCATTTTTATTTGGATAACAATATCTCATTGGGATGCTAGAATGACTTCCAACAATTAAAACATAAATTATGCCCCATGAAATATATTTATTTATTAGAAAATTTCTAATTTTTTCAGGTAAATCATCTCCAGAAAAATGATCGAATATCCATGAGGTTGTTATTACATTTACAGAATAACCAATTGATTCTTTCCAATTCTTCAATGGCATAACTGAACTTGCCAAAGCATCAGTAGTAATGATAACATAATCATAAATCTCTTCATTTCTAGATTTCAAAGGATTTGAAGATATATTAGGTGTATAATAGTTTTGTATTAATGGATAATTTTCAATAATTCCACTTGCGATATCATCCATCACATTATCTGATAATAATTCATTGGTGAACTTTTCTTCAACCTTATATTCTAGTTTAAGAGTTATTTCGTTATATACAATAAGTTTTCCAGTTGCAGGATGATATAATACTGGATAAAAATTTATCCTTGCAAAATTATATTTTCTCATCTGACCCATGCCTAAATATTCATACATTTTCGATGGATATGGATCATTTGAAGAATATATTTCATCATTTATCTCATATTTCATAATTTTTTCAATATCACTTGATTTTGGAGAGATAGGGGAGTTATGATTAATCCTTGAAATATTGTTAGAGGCAAATGGAGGTGCAGGTGTAATATCATACTTGCCAGATAAACAATCATGATTCTCATTGAGTAATTCTACTGATAAAACCTTTCCACCAGGTGGAATGCCTATTAGAAATGTTTTCGATGGTAGTTTTGGATTCCCTGGAATTAAAATGGAGCCGAATCCCTCCATTTCAATATCTTTTTCGCCTATGTTTACATCAATGATTTTATATGGTGCTGATTCCAGAGTTACAATTAAAGTTCCAGTTTGATTATTTGGGATTGAATATTTATTTTGCGTTAGATCATTAGATAAAGGTTCTAAACTTGACACATTATTAAGGTTTACATAATTAGATCTGTTCAAATCAATATTTCCATTGATAATAGGTATGAAACTAGATCCGATAAATAAAACAATTATAACTATAGCAATACCTATCCTAAAATTTCTATCTTTCATATTTCTCCCCCATATTATAAATTTGTTGAAATTGAAATGCGATATTCCTTCTTAAAGTTTCCTATAATTTACTAATTTAAACTTATATTTAAAATTGTAATTTTTAGTATTCTTTTTATTATTTTCATTCCTTTGTTAAATTATTGCCTCCAAAAATATTATAACAAATTAAATACTACCTTATGTTAGAAGGATGGAATGAAAATAAATAAAAAGATAATGAAAAGATTGTTACTTGGTTTTTTTCCTGTAATATTAACTATTTTATTTGCAGGATTCTTTTACTTGACACTTCCAGTTTTTTATTATTTAACTATGTTTGAACAAATTGGATTATTGATTAGTTTTTATATATTACTTATTGGGATTTGTGGTTTTGTTTATTTATGGTTATATGGTCAGAGTTTAAAAGATGTATTAACTGAAGGGGAACATTTAAGAAATGGTTCAAGAGCATTTGTAGTTTCTGTAATTTTAATTGGCATTTTTGTAATAGGTCTTTTTTATGATTCTAATGTAAATAATAGAGGTTTTGATCTTTTAGAAAATATTTTTGGATTATTTAGGATTTGGATATTTTTTTATTTAATATCTTTTGTTGCAATAGAATTTTGGACGAGTTATCAGAAAAGGAAGAAAATGAAAGATAAATAAGTCCATATTATAAATCAGGTTACAGCTAACTTTTATTTGATTTACTATGTAATTCTTTTTGATAATGATTTTTAATTTTTCCCACCTAAAAAAAATCAATGATTTTTTGAAAAACAAAAAACAGACAGAGGACAACAAGAAAAAACAGAGCAGACACTTGCATTAATAGACGTAGAAAACCATGTGAATTGGATAAGAACAAATCTGAACTACTGTAATAAAAAAACTAGGTTTAGCGGAATTAAAAAATATATGAAATATCTAAAGTACAAATACAAAAGTACCCTATACGATGACTACTTGGAAGAAATCGAAACAACAGATGAAGATATGTTCTACATCAAAGAGAAATATCAGCAAGAACAAAAAAATACGTTGACACCTGAAGAAGTTCAAAAGATTTTCAAGGTCGCAGAAAATCATAAAAGAAATCTGGCGATACTAAAATTGCTATATCATTCTTGGCAAAGAATAGGAAGCATCCAAAACCTAAACACTGAAGACATTGACTTTAATGGGGAAATCAATTCTGAAAACGGGAATAGATATCATAGAATACATATCAGAGGAGCAAAGAATGATCAATCATACAATATCTATGTTGAAGAAGAAGCAATTGTAGCAGTTAATAATTATCTGCAAGAACGAGAACAACCAATGTCTAAAGAAGAAAAAACAAGTTACACAGGAAAAAAGACAAAGGGATATATACTCGACAATTATCGGAGAAAACTATACCATAAAGATGCATTATTCCTCAACGGTCAAGGTCAAAGACTAAGAAGTCGAAGTATGAGCATTATGATGAAACAATATGCAGCTGAAGCTGGAATAGAAAAAAGGATGTTCTCTCATTTATGGAGAGCGACAGGTATAACTATTTCAGAAAATAATGGCGTGCCAATTTCCCAAATAATGAAGAGATCTGGACATACAAACATAGTGTCATTAAAACCATATCTAAATCCAAAGAAGGATGAAACCAATAACAGAATCAGCAATGCACTCAGTCAAAAGAAGAATGTAATGGAACCAAAATCTGAACATCCACAAAACCAATTTGACAATTCAAAAAAACAGACACCTAATCAAGTGACAGAGTTAACAATAAAAAAATTGGAACTTGAGTTGTTAAACAAGAAGGCAGATATTGAACTTTTAAAACTAAGATTCCCAGATAGACCCTCAGATACTAATCGATCAATGTATGGTTAGATCAAATACCAATAATTGTATTTATTGGTATATACTCTTCTCTCCTTTTGAGTTATACTAATAAATTATTTATTGGTAATAAATAGTACCAATATCTTAATTTACAGGCATCACATAAAGCTTTTCAATTATCATGTTAGAAAAAATGCCACTTGTATTGTCTGCAGAGGATCTATTAGAACGGTCATTTAGGAGGGCCAAGAAGAAACAAATAACTGATAGAAACGCCCTATATAAGAAAAAGAAAACAATTATTGCAAGAACAGAATCCTTTGCAACAACTGTTATTGTAGCCTTAGAAAAATATGTAAAGGAGTTTCCATCAATCGATAGTCTTCCATTATTCTACCAGGAATTGATAGATATTAAAATTGATGTCAATAAGTTACGGAAATCTCTTGGCGCAGTTGATTGGGCAAGAAAAACTTGTAATATGATTTATTCAAAGCAAGCAAGATCGTTGAAAAAATCTGGAAAACTTGATTTTTTAAAACAGAAACAAAAGGAGATATATGGTCGAATTTCAAGTGTGGTAAAACAGATAGATAATGAATTGAAACTACTTGCGGATGCTCAAAACATCATCAAAAAATTTCCTGAGATTTGCGATATTCCTACTATTGTAATTGCAGGCTATCCTAATGTGGGAAAGTCCTCTCTTTTGAAATGCTTATCAAAAGCAAGACCAGAAATTGCTCAATATCCATTTACAACAAAAGAAATCCATGTTGGGCATATTGAAAAAGAGGAAAAATACATTTTAAAACGTTTTCAGGTAATTGATACGCCGGGGTTATTGGATAGGCCTCTTTCTGAAAAAAATGAAATTGAAAAACAAGCCATTGCAGCTCTCACTCATCTTGCAGACATGATAATTTTTATTATGGATAGTTCTGAAACATGTGGTTATCCTTTAGATGATCAAAAACAATTGTTATCTCAGATGGAAAAAATGTTTAGTAATTCTACTATTGTGTTGGTAGAAAACAAGGTAGATTTTAAAAGAACAGATTCGCCCAATCTTAAAATCTCTTGTGAAACAGGCGAAGGTATAGATGTTCTCCTGGAGAAAATCTTTTCACATTTTAAATCAGAAGATAATGATCAATAAAAGGAGAAAAGAAAGGTCGTCATGTCTTTTCCGTCTTTTTCTTCTTCATCTTTGTTAAGACAACTGTAGAGACTGTTATGAGAATAATTGCGAAGACGATCATGGTGATTACTGGAAGCGTTGGAAATAGAGTTACATTTGCAGATTTCACAGCTGATTCGTGATATTGATTTGCCGTATCCCATGCCTTTGTTTTGAATTCATAATGTCCATTTCCCTCTTCTGCAGTGAAATTCCATTCGAATGGAGAAGCATTGAGGGAATCTCCATACTGTGTCCAGTTACTCCACGTTTCGTTGTCAGATGAATACCTATACCATAATTGTATCTCTGTAATGTTGCTTTCGTTAACATTTACTGCTATATTGTAAACGTTGCCCCAGTGCCACTCGTAAAAGTCGGATAGATCTGGGTCATATGGGGTCTTGTTGACATTTATTTCAAGGTCCTTTATGATCTTCATTGCCTCACTATCCGATAAGGATTTGTATTGATTTCCAAGAGAATCGGTTAATTTGAAATATATATAGTACTCTACATCTTCCAGCATGTAGTCCCAGTCATCCTGTGTAAGATTCCATTCTCCGGTGTAGCTTTTACTATTTATGTCTTCATCGTTAATTTTTGCCCACTCATTATATCCATCAAAACTCAGTCTGTATTCGACACTTTTGAGTTTATAATCATCTTTAAATTCAATGGAGAACTCAGGTACGGTGTCATTTGTAAATCGGTATTCATTCTCAAAAACTGGTTTATATGGGTCATTTGGATCAAAAATGAATGACACATCTCCTTGCGATGGATAATCTTCTACATTGCTTGCATTATCTGTAGCAATTGTACATAATTCATACTCTCCACCATCATCACGGCCAATCGAAAATCCCCAACTGTATGGAGTGGTATCGTCTGTGGGATTGAAAATAGACCATTCACCGTTGTCTGAGGTTTGATAATAAAGCTCTACATATCTAATGCCACTTATGTCGTCTTCTGCTGTGGCGTTGATTGTAACAGGGGTTGTGTTGCATGGATTCGGAATGGTTGCAGTGTTTGTTATTTGTGAAGATGGTTTTTCTGTATCTGTTTTAAATTCAATCCATTTGGAATAATTTTTATTTACAGCCATATCTTCGATATAAAATCTGATTTGTTGAAGTTCAGTAATATTTTCACTGAAATCTAATTGTGATATGTCGGAAGTCAGAGTTACTTTTGCAGTTGTGCCGTTGGTGCCACTACTACATTGAGCAGATTCTGTGTGGGTTTTTGTGCCAGATTGATCTTTATATTCTAGTATGTACTTTGCAGATTTGACATTCAAGCCAGTTATATTTCCTTCAGTTCCCTTATCTTGTACATCAATTGTACATATTGGTGTGTTTGTGGAAGTCCAGCCATCTTTTGGTGTAAAACTGCCTTCATAGAAAATTGGTTTTCCAGCATCAGGATGTTCAATGTGTGAAAAATCGTACCATTCTGATTGGCTTTCATTTTCGCCTGTGCCTGTATCTTTTATGCTAAATTGTATTTTCCAATATTGAGTTATATTTTCAGTTAAGTCTGAATAAGATAGGTTTGCAGTTATTGTTTCTCTTTCTTTTGAACCATTAGTGCCACTACAGTTTGCGGTCAGCCAATCTGTTTTATATTTTCCTGATTGATTTTCATATTCGAATTTATATTTTGCAGAAGTGTTCCATAAACCAACATATTCATTTTGCACATCAATCGTGCATATTGGTGGTATATCCTCGGAGGTAAAACTGTTTTCATAAAATACGGTTTCATGTGATGGTTCGCCGACTTTTTTGAATGTTACTGACCACTCATGCAATGTTGCTTCACCATTTGTATTTGCAGCAAAGTCTGCACGCAATCGTATGGTATCGTGATTGTTTAATTTAGTGGTGGAAATGTTGGAACCATCATCGATATTGTCTAGCAATTCATTCTTCCCCTCATCAAGTATGCTAAAGTCAATGTTTCCATTTGATGTTTCATGAAATTTGTCCCAAACGTAGTCATCCGTAGAATCTGGCAATCTAATTGGGATTGAAACAATATTTCCAGTAATTTGTTCTCCTTCAATTCCCTGTAATTCTCCTCTACTGAATAACATTCCATTTTCCGAGGTATAGTATATCAAACCATCAACAACTATTGGTGATGATAGCATGGCTGAGTTCTGATAGGTATCTTTAGTCCATACTGTAGAACCATCTGATGCATCAATTGCATATAGTATGCCATCTGGCGTCCCAATGTATATTAAACCATCTGCGTAAGCAGGCGATGAGGTCAATAGTGGGGTCAAGGGTTTTGTATATATCTTTTTACTCCATTTTTCTTCCCCATTTTCAGTATCTAATGCATAGAGTGTACCATCGGAGGATGCTACAAACAGAACATCATTGTAAATTGTAGGAGTGCTGCAAGCAGATAGCTTATATCCATCTGGTATGCTGTCTCCTATGGAGGTGTTCCATACTTTTGTTCCATCGTCCAAATTCAATGCAACAACTTTTGTATAAGCAGTAAATGAAGCGGTGGCCGGTTCTTTGGTAGCGACAAAAACCCTTCCTTCATAAATTACTGGCGATGCTCTACCTATTGGACCAACATTTTTGCTCCATATCTGTTCTCCACTATCTGCATCTATAGCAAACAAACTATTGCCATTTATCCTTTCACAGCCTACTACTACTGTATTTTCATATACTGCTGGGCTAGAGAAGCTTCCAGCGGGTAAGTCGAATTTCCATTCAAAATTGCCATTAGAATCAAGAACAATTAATTTATTGTTGCCTATGCTAAAATTGAAATATTTCCAGATTGAATTCCATATCAAAGAATCGCCACTCCAGGAGCTTAAAAAAATCTTATCGTTTGATACAGTAGGTGATGCAGAATAACATATATATGGATTGTCGGGGTTGATATCATTATATTCAAATATCCAGGTTGGGTTTTCTGATAGAGTATTTGTATCAAATGCATACACTTTATTTTCTACTTTTCCACCATCTGCTGTAGTTCCTGTTGCTACAATGACGTTATTATTTGAAACTGCTGGAGAATTTTCTATGGCAATATCATCACCAGGGACATCAATTTGGGCAACTGTTGCAGCAGGTGAGCCTTCATTTCCTGGAGAAACGGTTGCATCATATGCATATAGTTTACTACCGTTTGAAGAGGCAATGTATAGGATCCCTTCTTTAATCACCGGATTTTTGTAGCCGCTTCCAGATTTGGTAGTTGAGTACCAATATATATTGTGCTTATCAGCGTCAGGCCCGTATCCGTCGGAGGATCGCGTGTTGGCAGAATTCTGTCCAAACATGGGCCAGTCATTAATTGAGAGTATTACACTTGCATCTCCATTTGCAATGAGCACGTTGTGTCTTTCGCTCACTCTAAGTGAAGAATTGAGCAAATCTTTCCATATTTTATCTTGTGTTTGCCAAGTTATGCCCCAACTATTGATTTCTGGCGAAGAAGATGGGTCATTGGTGGTCAAATCTGCTTTGATTTTAATTTCATATTCTGCGGGTATGGAATCCAAATACACTGGTGGAGAAGAGAATCCTTCTTCATTTCCATTTAAATATGTTTCCTCGACCAGATTGTCGTACCCTGTATCATTTTCATACAAAATGTGATATTTTATCGATGTGCCACTTTCCTCATAATCTTCCCATGTTAGAAGCTCCCATCTTGAGATGCTTTGAGGAGCGATTGGTGCTGAAATTGCAGTTCCAGCTGGAGCATTGCCTTGACCATAGGCAGTGACTTTTACATAATCTGTATATAATGAACATTCCTTTCCAAAATCAGGAGTTACAATAGTGCAGAGATCTATATAGTTATCCTTACTGATAAACAAATCTCCAGTGAAGCTTTGTTGTAATTCGATAGTTGTTGCGTTAGAAGTGGATGTTTTTGCTTCTTCCCACATCCCAATAGTGCCAAGGGGTCGCCAATAATACATTGTGACTTTTTGGTCATTTTCAGCCTTTCCACACCAATATAGATTTAGTTGTGTTGTAGAATTTACATCTTGATTTATTTTGAGCCTAAAATGATGAACTATTTTAAAAGGTGAAGATGCTGCGAATCCTTCTAAAGGGTACATACTCCCATCTTTACTTTTTATAGCGTTATAATCGAGTTCCTCATCCAACTCACTTTCAAATAGCAGAATGGTTAAGCTGGGGGGGAAGAAAGGGAAAAAATAAGGAGTTTTGTAATTGTAAGCTTTGTTTTCGGATTGTTCTGACCAAGTAGAAAAATCATATATTTGGTTGCTAGATTCATATGGGTTCAAGATTATTTTTCCATTTCCAGAGGATGTTATACAATTCGTAAGATTTACATTTGTACCATCTTCAAATGTATCAAGTACGTATACTCCATCGTCCTCGTCGATTTGAGTGTTCAGTGAAAAACCGATATTCAAAAAACTTGATACTAGAAGTAATGAAAGAGCAATTCCTAAAATGAACAGTCTGTTATATGAATGGCTTCTATTCATATATTCATCTCCTTTTATACTTCTCCTCTCGATTTATATTGCAATTACTTAAATATTTTTGGGTTTTGCCAGATTCTATATGCTCTGACGGCATCCCCATTTCCGTATGTGATAACTTAAGCAACCTCTCTACTATCAAGATATGTTATATATATTCTGCTTAATAAGTTTAGTTACTTCCTTGCATACAACCAAAAATCATTAGAAAATTATGTAACGATTATCTGAATATCCATAACGTTTGTACCTGTTGGGCCAGTTATAAATAAGTCGCCCAACGTGTTAAAAAACTCATATGAGTTGTTATTCATCAAATATCTATCTGGATTAAGATTCCTTTTACGAGCTCTTTTCAATGAAAAACCATCAGCAATAGCTCCAGCGGCGTCACTTTTTCCATCAATACCATCAGTTGCAAAAGATGCAAATACAGTGTCTTTACCGTCTAGGTTTTTAATGCTCCCTAAAATCATCTCCTGATTCCTACCGCCCTTCCCATTTCCCCTTATTGTAACGGTGGTTTCCCCTCCAGAAATAAAAATTTTTTTCCCGTTACTTTCACAGGTCTTTTCAACCAGATATATGCCAACATCTTTTGCTTCGCCTGTCAAGGATGTAGTAAGCAGTACAGGTTCATATCCAAGTTCTTTTGCCTTAATCTCTGCTGCGTTGCATGCAGTCTCGTTGTTTGCAATAATAAAATTATGCACATTGTCAAAAACGGGGTCGCCATTCTTCAGCGTTTCGGGAATATTTCCATGGATTCCACTTTTTATAATTCTTCTGACGTCTGAAGGCAGCTTCTCCCATAGTGTGTATTTGGATAGTATATTTTGAGCATTGTTATATGTGGTGGAGTCAGGATATGTTGGCCCAGAGGCAATAAATTCCATAGGATCATTGACTATATCAGAAATAATAAGAGAAACTACCCTACATTTTGCATGTCTGATAAGTTGTCCTCCCTTCACAAATGAAAGATGTTTTCTTATGGTATTAATCTCATTTATGTCGGCACCGGATTTCAACAACAAATCGGTGGTTTGTTGCATGCCCTTTAGACTTATTCTTGGTTTGCATAATAGTGCAGATCCTCCACCCGATATCAATACGATTAAAAGGTCTTTTTTTCCGCATTCTCCAACAATCTCTAAAACCTCATCTGCACCACTTATGCTGTCCTGATTGGGCAGTGGATGGCCACCAATAACAGTGGTTATATGATTATTCTGAACACTATTGTTTGGATCATTTGTTACAACAACTCCTCTTTTGATGTTTATCGAATCACAGGCGGCCTGAGCCATTCCTACACTAGCTTTTCCAAATCCTACCAAGTATACATCTTCAAAATTGGAACTATCTATTTCTCCATCCTCTAAAACAATTTTTTCCCCATCAAATCTTGATTTAACTGCTTTATATGGATTAGATGCGTCTAAAGCAAAAGACAGAATGTCAAGAACGTCTCCTCTAATCTTTCTTAACTTAGGAGTTTGACCATTCTTGATGATTTGCTTCCGGTTTTTAAACAGCATATTCACTTTTTAGAAAAACATAAATTATTTTCCAAACTGCAATTGTTTCATAAGATTCTTTCTCATTTTGCGATTCCCTGAAAGGCCTTTCATCATACGTTTTGTCATATTATAATATTTCAGCAACTCTTTTACATCCTTATTTTCAACACCTGCTCCACGTGCAATGCGCTTAATGCGCGAAGCACGGACAATGCTTGGATTATCCATTTCATTGTCTGTCATAGAATCCATAACTATGCGGAATCTTTGCAGTTTGTTCTGAGTACCATCCATGTCAACATCTTTCAATTTACCTGAAAAATTGCCGGGTAGCATCTCTGTTATTTTATTCAATGGTCCCATGCCTGACAACATGTCCATTTGATCATACATGTCATGCAGGGTAAATTTACCAGACATCATTCGCCTAGCGGTTTTCTCTGCGTCCTTTCCTTTCATGCTTTCTTCAGCTTTTTCAAGTAAGGATTTGATGTCTCCCATTCCAAGTAAACGGGATATAAACCTTGCAGGATCAAAAGTTTCTAAATCACTAGCATGTTCGCCAGTACCAATAAAGATAATAGGTGCGCCTACTTCAGCTGCAGCACTTAGGGCACCCCCACCTTTGGCAGTACCGTCTAGCTTGGTAAGGACAATACCTGTGATATCTACTGTGTCATTGAATGCTTTTGCCTGAGAACCGGCTTGTTGGCCAACGGCAGCATCCATAACAAGAAGTTTTTCATCAGGCTTAGTTGCCTTGAAAATATCCTTCATTTCTTGGATAAGATCGTCTTCTAGTTTATGCCTTCCAGATGTATCTACAATGATAACATCGCTACTTCTTTTGAATTTTTTAACCCCTTCTTTTACAACTTTAACTGCATTTTTTTCCTTTTTGTCTCCATAAAACGGAACTTCTACCTGTTCTGCTATCTGTTTTAACTGTTCATAGGCTGCAGGTCTATGTACGTCCCCTGCGACAACAGCTGGCCTTAACCCCTTCTTTTTAAAATATGTTGCTAGCTTTCCGCATGAAGTTGTTTTCCCCATGCCATAGAGGCCGGTCATCATAATTATTTGCTTTTTAATAGGTAATTCTCTAGAATCACCAAGTATGTTAACTAGCTCATCGTAGACAATATGGATTACATGCTCTTTGCTGCTCATTCCTGCAGGAGGTTTTTCCTGTAATGCACGTTTTTCAATCTTTTTTGAAAGTTCTAAGACAAGTTTGACATTAACATCTGCTTGTAAAAGCGCTCGTTGTATGTCTCTGACTACCTCTTTTATAAGTTTCGAATCTATGTGGACTGCGTTAGCTATTTTTTTTAATGTTCCTTTTAGGGAGTCGCCTAAATCATCTAGTACCATTTTATCCTTAAGGTATGAAATATAAAAGGAGGCATTAAAAGGTATCGCTAAATGATGTTTACATTTTCTTCTGTTTTTACTGCATACAATATTGTAGTCACTAGCATCATGCAGTTGAGAATATTTTTTTTGGCGACAGAATGATAAATTTACAAAAAGTATTTAGACATGAATGGTATTCAGTGAAAAAAATGGGGAGTATGTTTTTTCCATACTAGGGGAAGTGTAATGGAACGTTATGATGAAAGAGCCATCAATAAACTAGAAGTAACGGCCGTTAAGATTAGAAAACATATTATTGAAATGTTGTATAAGGCAGGATCTGGGCATCCTGGTGGTTCATTATCTGCGGTAGATGCAATCGTTGCGTTGTATTTTGCCCATATGACCCATAATCCTAAAAAGCCGAGTGATCCAAATAGGGATCGTTTTATTCTAAGTAAAGGACATGCTGCACCTGCTCTTTACAGTGTTCTGGCAGAATCGGGATACTTTTCTGTCAACGAGTTAAAAAATCTGAGGGAGATCAACTGTATGTTGCAGGGCCATCCTGCTCGTTTATATACTCCAGGAATCGAGGCGTCCACAGGCTCTCTTGGGCATGGCCTTTCTTTTGCAAATGGTGTTGCTCTGGCAGGCAAGTTGGATGAAAAAAAGTACAATGTTTATGTTATGTTGGGTGACGGCGAAACAGATGAAGGGCAAATTTGGGAGGCAGCATCATCTGCATCTAATTACAAACTGGATAATTTGACTGCATTTATTGACAGAAATTTTTTGCAGATAGATGGCAACACAGAAGAGGTGATGCGTTTAGAATCTGTTAGGGATCGATGGGAGTCCTTTGGGTGGCATGTTATAGAAATAGATGGCCATGATATGGAGCAGATACTTGAGGCATTACATGAGGCGGATAACCACAAAAAGACTCCTTCTCTTATCATACTTAACACTGTAAAAGGTAAAGGGGTTTCCTTTATGGAAAATAATGTTGATTTTCATGGTGTGCCACCAAATGAGATGGAATATAATTTGGCAATGGGGGAGCTTGACGCATTACAGAAAAAACTGGAGGCATCGAATTGAGTAAAAAAGTAATGATGAATCCTAGAAATGCCTATGGGGAAAAACTTATAGAACTTGGCAAAAAGCATTCTAATCTCGTGGTATTGGATGCAGATCTTTCAAAATCTACAAAAACTATAATGTTTGCAAAAAAGTATCCTAAGAGATTTTTTGAGATGGGTATTGCAGAAGCAAATATGATATCTGCTGCTGCAGGATTTGCATCTTGTGGCAAAATAGCCTTTGCAAGTACATTTGCTGTGTTTGCGACTGGCAGGGTATATGATCAAATACGTATGGATGTTGCCTATTCTAGGGCAAATGTGAAAATATTTGCTACGCATGGTGGCATAAGTGTGGGAAAGGATGGGGCCAGCCACCAGATGATAGAGGATATTGCTCTTATGAGGGTGTTACCAAATATGACTGTTCTTGCACCAAGTGATGCCACCCAAACAGGGAAAATTGTGGAGCTTATGGCTGAAACTGAGGGGCCCATGTATGCAAGAGTCGGACGGGCAAATGCACCGATCATATATGAAAAAGAATATGTAAACAGTATTGAGTTGGGCAGGGGGATGATTGTTGAAGATGGTTCAGACATTACACTTATTGCTTGTGGGACCATGGTTGATCCTGTAATGGATGCGCAAAAAAGACTTGCAAAACAAGGGATACATGCTCGCGTGATTGATATGCATACCATAAAGCCATTAGACAAAAAACTAGTAATTAAATGTGCAAAAGAAACAGGTGCAATAATTACGGCAGAGGAGCACTCAATTATTGGTGGACTCGGAAGTGCCGTGGCAGAAACAATTGCAGAAAACAATCTATCAGTTAAATTTAAAAGGATGGGAATAAAAGATGTATTCTGCGAGAGCGGGGATCCTAAAGATCTTCTTGAAAAATATGGCTTAAATGAAAATCATATTGTAAAAAACGTTAAGAACTTACTCAAAGACTAACGTAAAATAGTTATCGTAAGCACATCTTCATCCTCTAAGTTATGATCTAGCCCTACCTTCTGACCAGGATATTTTGCTGATTTTCCCCAAACTTGTGCATATCTAAATTTCCTCTTGAAATCTCTGTGAAGTTTCCTACAAGCATCCTCTACCGTTTGCCCTCTCTTCAAGATTAAAGGTTCGCCGTAATCTGGTTTTTTTCCAACAGGTTTCATATAAATACGTATGAGATATAGCTCAACGAAAACGGTTCTTCTTAGTTCATCAATTCCTATGTTTTTACTTGCTGATATGGATGTTACATTCCATCCTTTCTTTTTTATGTCTTTTATTCTCTTCTGTAACTCCTTATTGGGGAGTAAGTCCTTCTTGTTGATTATGACTACTGCTGAAACGTATATCCTGTTCTCAATGAAAACATCTATCAGTTCATCCTCTGTGACGTTTTCTCTTATTATTATATCTGCGTTTGTTACATATTCTGATGAAATCGATTTTATGGTTTTCTCACTCAAATGTGTAAGTTTTGTCGTAGAGTTGATAGTAATGCCACCGTGCCCTGTTTTCCTTATAACTACGTCAGGCTTTTTTTGATTTAATCTAAGCCCGGCTTTATGTAACTCATCTGTCATAAGTTTAAGATGATCCTTATGTTGCGCATCTACCATGAATAGTATGAGATCTACGTTTCTTACTGCTGAAAGTATCTCTCTGCCACGTCCTTTTCCGATATATGCGCCAGTTATGAGACCGGGTAAATCCAATACTTGTATATTTGCTCCTTTGTATTTCATCATACCAGGTATGGCATCTAGAGTTGTGAAATCATATGCTCCAACTCTGCTATCTGCATCTGTCAATTGATTTAAAAGAGTACTTTTGCCAATGCTAGGAAATCCAATAAGCCCTACAGTTGCATCGCCTGATTTTCTTATAGCAAAACCTTTCCCCTTTGCACCCGCACTTTTTCTTTTATCCGATTCTTCTCTTAGTCTTGCAATTTTTGCCTTTAGTTTTCCAATGTGGTGCTCAGTAGCTTTGTTTTTCTGAGTATTGAATATCTCTTCTTCGATATCCTTAATCTGTTTATCTATTGATGATGTATCCATAATCTGAAAAATCGATATGCAAGAGGGTTTAATAAAAACACTGTTTCAAAATGCTGAATTCGCAAAAATGAAGAGTTCGATATTATAAATAATGCCTTGAAGATAACTCTCACTACCGAAAGGGAAGATAGAATGAATATCATTCTGTCTTCTTCTTATTTTTTTTTAGAATAGTTTTCTTGTAAACAATAAATTAAAGATTTAACTTAAAAAGAAGTTATGGTGTATTAACCGAACATCACCATCACATCCCGCCCCTTTTGAATATCCTTTATATTCATGTTTATTTCCTTAGCAATATCCATAAACTTAGAACGAGACACGTACAACTCAACTACTGCTTTGCAGATATACTTGCCACCTACAAACTTCCATCAAGTCCTCCCATCAGATAATGTTTATGTTCGCTTCAACGTACATGGTTGATATGCATACATCCAATACGCACACCCTGGCATGAAAGTGTCACAGAAATCGTAGTGCTGGTCCTGTCGGTTCCAACCGAATACGAAATCACTAATCCATCCATTACCTACTGCGGTATCCCAATCTGTGTCATCTACGAGAATATCCGTCTTGCTAACGTTTTCATTATGTGGCACACCTACAATGTTCCACCCTGCTTCAAGGTCTGTGATATTGTCATCAACTGGTGCTGTGTCTTCTTGAATCCACATCTCCACTGGTTGATATGCAAACATCCAGCATCCATATCCAGGGTTAAGGTTTCTTTCAAAAACATAGGTTTGCTGGGTTCTATTCCAACCGAACATGATTGAATTAATCAATGGCGTGCCTGTTGGATTAACATCTGTTGTTGCAAGACCCCAATCATAAAAATAATCATCATATTTGCAGATGAACTCATATGAATCTAATTGCTGATTATAGGGTGTAGAAATGAAGTTCCAACCAACACTGGCATTTGTTATATGCATCATGTCAAAACTGACAGGTATCGATTTTGCAACAGTATCTGTACCATCATTGTCATCTTTAACCTCTAATAATATTGGATATAATCCACTATCGTTGAATTGATATGTAGGATTCTTTTCATATATGATATGATATCCAAAGTACCAAGTATAGTTAACAATAGTTCCATCATAATCTATTGCTGTTGCATTAAACTGGACGGTTTCCCCTTGATTTGGTAATATTGGAGCGTATGTGTAATCGGCAATAGGTGGTTGGTTGAATATGCCAAGGGGATATAAATCTTGATTACTCCCGCCAGAGATATTGTATGGTGTATCTCCAATGCCATCTCCATCAGCATCATTTCCATAATAGTCTGAGTAGTAATTGCCTTCATGTAAAGTTGAATTGTACCATATGTTTATACTATTATCATTCACTTTTTCAGAATTGTCAACGAAATTATTATGATAAATAAGATTATTATTTGAATCAACAAGATATAGTCCTTTTAATGTACTATATAAAATATCATTTGAGATAACAATATTATCAGTACATGAAGATAAAAAATATATTCCGTTTTCACTGTTGGAAATTATCTCATTATTAACAACTACATTGGAGCTTGATTGTTCAAAGTGTATTCCGTTATATCCATTGTTTTTGATTATATTATCATCAATAATACATCCTGTTGAATAATAAATATTTAAACCGTAAAAAGAATTATTTTGAATTCTATTATTAGACAATTCAATTCTTTTAGAATTCCACATTGTAACAGCAGAACCTAGATATTCAAAAACATTATTAATTATTAAATTATCTGATGATTCAAAGACAACAATTCCACTGTAAAAACAATCAGTTATAATATTATTTGCTATAGTATTATTATTTGAATGAATTTCAAGACCATTATCAAATTCATCACTACCGCAATTACATAAATTAAAACTACTAATATTTACCCAATCAGCAGAAACATTAACCACATCACCACTTCCACTACTATCAATAACCGTAGTATTCCTGTTTTCACCAATCAAATCAATCGTCTTATCCACAACCACATTCTCATAATAAGTACCATTATAAACATAAACAGTTCCATTCTCATTAACAGCATCTATGCCATCTTGTATCACATCAAAGTGGTCATATTGCCAGCCAGGAGTTGAATAGTTGAAATCATCATCTACCCATATGAAAACAGGTGGATATGTTATCGGATACATTAATGGGTATAAATCTTGATTGTCTCCACCAGATATGTTGTATGGAATGTCACCTATGCCATCTCCATTTGCATCAGTTCCAGTGTAATCGTCCCAATAATTCCCACCTGGCGGATATTCATTGTCCCAATTGTTTTCACCTTGGTCATGAGCATTTATGATATTATCAATAAAATCATTGTGAAATATAGTATTATTATTACTATCTTCATAGATTTCCAAACCATTGTTGTTTGAATATATCTGATTATTTATAATCGTGTTATTGAAAGAATACCAGCCTAAACAAATACCAGAATTATTATGGTTGATGATTTGGTTATTATCAAATGAATTATTATATGAATCAGAGATGTAAACACCATCTTCGCTTGTATTGATCACATTATGGGAGAATGTGTTATCAAAGCAATCACTAATGGAAAAACCATTACTTGTTGTATTCATAATAATGTTTGAAGTAACTACATTGTTGTATGAATCATCCATAACAATGCCCTTATAACTTTTACTTAGGTTATTGTCTTTTATCGTATTCTCCCATGAATTATAGATTTCGATTCCACATTCACCATTATTAATCATCATATTATCTGAGATGTTGTTCATTGAAGAAGCACCAATATGTATTCCATAACCTGGGTAATTATTTGAGATATTGTTACCAATGATTGAGCTATTTTTCATAAGTCCTAAACAAAGACCGCAAGTATTACTACATACTCTGTTATCTGTAATATTAATTTTTTCAGATATGCAACTAACATAAATGCCGCATTCATTATTAGTAATGAGGTTATCAGAAATAGTATTGTTTACCATTGAATTATAATTATAATCAAGCATTTCGATACCATATTCGTTATTGGTGATGTTATTTTGTAAAATCGTGTTATTGTTGGATGAATACCTAAGTTGGATGCCGACATATTTATTATCCATTATCTCATTAAAAACAATAGTATTATTTTTTGAGTTTTGAAGAATAATACCAACCATAACACTGTTATTTATCGTGTTGTTTGAAATAAGAGAATTCTTTGTTGAATACAGTTGCAGGGGAAAATTTATACTGGAAAGGTTTGTATCATTTACGATGATATGTGAACAATTTGCAAGTATTACTTGTGAGGCCTGAGGTGAAATAGTGATGTTTTCTGAGTTGCTATAATATTCTATTGGTTTTTCATTCAAGGTATTATTCTCTATAGGGGTTTAAAGATATCCCGTTTTGAAATCTTTATTTCTCCATTTTCATCACTTCCTTTTGACGTGCCTCCAAGATGTTCATCGGATTAGAAACCATT
>Ga0307431_1000372_pt1 | contig 31426 bp, 32 predicted proteins | sample SalMarWE160170MG_FD_202155 | JGI IMG/M metagenome (GOLD analysis project Ga0307431, IMG submission 202155) | Salt marsh sediment microbial communities from the Plum Island Ecosystem LTER, Massachusetts, United States - WE1603-170 | ecosystem: Environmental > Aquatic > Marine > Intertidal zone >...
TGCATCCCACATCAAATATCTGCTAATACGTATCAGATACAGTAATTTTTCGGTTAATAAAAAAATACATTAAGTTACCACACGATATTGGGCAAGTTCATCATAACTATTTTTTCAGGGGGAAATTTAGGTTAATAATGCCTTAAAATCGTTGATATGCACGTTTGCTGCTTTGATGGATGTTTTTTAGGAAGAAATGAGTTATAATGCAATAATTGGTTTGGAATTGTAGATTTAAAGCGTTACCATCCTTATGTATATATCACTAAAATTACTTGCCAATATTACTATTTTCCAGGTTTTCTTAGTGAAAAAAATAATTGAGAGAGACGATACTATCGCCCCTTAAATTTAGATTTGTCCCCTAACCAATACTTATTTTTATATTATTGATCAAATAGACAAGTTCCCCTTAAACAAAGGAGGCTTATGGCCTACACCCAGCACTTTAAATTTTATCATAAATATTTTTTCTATGGCCAATAAGTAAAACTAATATTTTTATCTCATTTTTATTGATATCTGCTATTACTCCATAGTCTCCAACTCTTAATTTATAATAATTCTTTGCAGTTAGTTTTTCGAAATAATGAAATGGATCTTCTTTTGCAGTCATTATTTTATTGAAAATTCTTTCTCTGCTTTTCGTATCAAGTTTTTCTAAAAATTCAATAGCTTTATCATCAAAAATAACCTTAAACATTTATCTATAGTCCCAGCCGCTTTCTTGCTTCTTCTTCTGTTACAAAGTGTCCCTTTTTAATACGTTCTCTTGCGGCTTCAATGGCTTTTATTGTCTCTTTACTTAATTCTGGTTCTTTTTTTAATTTTTTAACGATGTAGATTAATTTTTTTAGCACTTCGTCGTAACTTTCGTTTTTATATTCTCTGAATTGATCTATTTCTGCTTTTGTATCTTTATAGATTTTAATTGTTGTTGCACTCATAATACCACAGTATACCTACATATACCAAAGTATAAATAACTTTCTATCATCTGCACTCCTGTCTTCAAATTTTATAAAAAATAGGGAGAAAATGTAGTTTTAAGGAGGCTTACAACCCACATCCTGCACCTTATAAGCATCAATGCAACACATCCCGAGAAATTTTTTCTCTCAAAAGCAATTGATCCGGAAATTAATTCTCATAGCCAAATTCTTCAAAGACAGATTTCCATTCGCTGTATACCTTCTTCTTGATGCGATCATTAATCGTATAGCTATCTGGTGTGTAATTCTCATGTTCCGCAACATATCGTTCAAACGCAGGTTTTGCCTTTTCAAAACCTTCCAGCCCTAATTTTGCATATACTGTCTCAAGTGTTTTTACAGGATCTTTAACAAAATCCTCGTAACTAATTTCTATCAAGTTTCGCTCATGTATCAATTTTCTATCTTCAAGATATCTTTCAAAAAGAGCACGATAGCTGAATAATATCTCTTTATCTAGTTGTTCACTATCAATATGCTGAAATGAAAAAATCGGAAGAAGTTTCTTATATAGCTTCCAAGTGGATAGATAAACTTTGTATGGATCTCTATGAATATGAATAAACTTCGCATCTGGATACATCTCAAGAAGTACCGGTATCTTTGCTGTATTGACAAGACTTTTTAACATTATCCGCTTTCCTTTGTTTTTATAGGCAATTTTCTTCAAAAAATAATTGTAAACCTCCATCCACCTGGCTTTCATCCCATCGTTTAAGTTTTCAAATAAAACATACTGCCTGAAATACTGCCCCATTCTTTTTGGAAAATACCATCCATGATAAAAAGAATAGGGGCTAAGATTAGCCACTGCATATTCCTCTTCATATGGTAAATCCGCATTAAATTCCAAATCATCCATCGGTCGTTTGCTTGGCAAATGATTTTTTACAATGTCTTTAAACATTTTCTCATTTTCAATAATCATCCATGGCGCCATAGTCTCAAAGGTAGATACATATGCCAAATTTTTATCCTGTCCAAGCAGATAATGCAGAAATGTAGTACCGCTTCTCCAATGTCCAACGATAAAAAGAGGCGATATGACTTTTACATCTTTCAGTTTTTTATCGCATTTCTTTTTCTCATGTATCCTAAAAGGAGTCATCACAAGTATCATTAATGTAACATACAATGCCTTTGGTATAAACCGCCAATCAATTCTAAATCTATTTTCTATTAACAGTCTCATCCAGTTAACAAAAGAGGTCCCAGATAGCGGCTGCTCTCCAATATTGAGATAATCCCCTTTATCATAGCGTAGTTTGGTCATTTTCAATCAGTTTCATATCGTTTTGTCCCCGAAATGCTCTTCTTTTTTATACTTTTTTCTCAGGCGAATATGCCATATGTATATTGTAATATATAAACTTTAATAATAAATGTAATTATCATCGACAATTGTCTACAATCTATCTTTTAACGATGCTCCCTCATAAATGCCTTCTTAAACACGAGTGATTAACATTTTGTCCATAAAAATTAATTCTCCATCCCATCGTTACTATGAATAAGTATGCATTTCGCATGATTTTTTTCCACAAGTTCAAAAGTTAATGTTGTTTTTCCCCCGCTGCCAAATATAAAACCCTGTTCATCATTGTTTATAATCCACTTATTATTGACATATTTTCCCTCTCTGAATTTAAAATCTTCTTCAGGGAACCATATAACCTGTTTATTGCTACCTGCAATTCTATAAAATATTACTGATCCATTGCTGGTTAAACCTGTATCAAAGTTACCGTCGTTGTCAGGATCAGGATCCACCCCAAAAGCCAAAAACATCAGATTATCTGGAAGATCAAATGTATGGGTTCTTTTTGTCCCATCACTCGCATTGATTTCATCTACATCCCTATATACACCACTACCTACCATCGTATATAATTTTGACTCCAATATATTACATTCATTTTCCACTTGATTTTCAGCAAGTGTTATGCTGAAACTATTGTATCCAAAAGCCACCATAAAGGAGATGACTGCTATGACTGCCATGCTAATGACAAGCCGCATCGGAATCATTTCAGATGCTGTATTGTCTACCCGTTTCATGCAAAGTCCAACCAAAGAATTGTTTTATTGAGGTTCCACAACAAGTGGTTCTGCCCCGCCATGCCAACTGTGACGATGGCGTATCTTTATGATATGTGCTGATTCTAAAGTATCATCAATCACAAGTGCTACTCCTTTTTCATCCCCCATTTTCTTAATGGATTCATTGATGCCCTTTTGCATATGTGCAGGGCGAATTTTACCTAATGCGGAGATATCTTCCTGAGATGTAAGCCTATGGCACAGTACAATATCACAATGAGACATAATCTCCTGGTCCAGACTGCTAGGACGTTGAGTAGCCAGTAGAAGAGAAAGACCTGGTTGCCTACCCTGTCGCATCCATTTATTGATAAAAACATCTTTACTCAGGCTATTTTTGCCATCTGGTAAGAAAAGTTGCGCTTCATCAATTGCCAACCACACCATAGGAATTCCATTTTCTTCTATGTCATGCCCCATTTTTTTTAACTCGTAAATCTTACGTTCTTGTACACGTGCTTCATAGATTTTTTCACCGACAAGACTTGTTACTATGACCTTTAGAACTTGATCAGACAAGTGACTAATATCAAGAATCGCTATGCCTCCTCGTGTTACAATTTCATTAACACCAATTCCTACTCTATCAAAAATACCCCATGATTCTGCCATGGTAAGGAAATTTTCAGCAACACCACGAACAGTATCATTACTTCTTTCATCTCCTTTGATACATTCCAACAATTCTTGAATAGAAAATCTATTTGATTCTGATTGCATTTTAAGGACCGCACGTGTCAGAACAATTCCAAATGGGTCAGTATATTTAACGTTGAAAAGTTGGCACCAATGAAAAGGCGATAGTTCTGACGTTCTGATGGAAAAACTATGAGCATCAATCCCTTTTGATCTATACTCATTGACAAATTTTTTAGGTACAAGAAGATTTATATCCACGCCTTTAGGGGTATCATTCCATCTGCTCAGTTCTTCTACATCATCGATATTTGGAAACTGCATTGGCCAAAAAATACCGAGCGTATCAATAACAACAACTCCAAGATTGTTCTTTTCATCTTCGTCAAGTCGCGCAATTTCTTCTACAAAAACACCCATCGTGTAGGATTTTCCGTAACCACGTTTACCACATATTAAAGCTATGTGTGGGCGTAAGATATCTACATAAACCTCTGCACCCAGAGATGAATCCAAAGCATAATACCGACCTATGTTTAACGCTCCTCGTGAAACCTTCTCCGTTCTCCCCAGCACATATTGTTTTCCTAAAGAGTTTTCTGCAACTTCAGAAACATGTTTTTTCAACTTTAAATTCCCCATCTTTAATTTAGAAAAATATATATTGTAACTTTATATATTTTGTGTGCGAGGAGTGAAATTCATGGGGGAAGATCTCTGTTCATATGATGTCATAACGAAAGCAGATAATAAGACGCTGACCATTGATTGCCGGCGATGCAGCGTTGGAAACTCTACGATATTTGACAAAAACTGCAGGTCAAATATTCTTAGAATACTTCAAACAGAACATGGCATAGATGCAATCATACTTAATAATGCTCTTGTCCAAGTTTTCAAAGGAGAGGAATTGGACACCATCAAAGAATTAGCACGCTTTATTGACGGGATAAGTGTATACGGTGATTTGAAACCATCAAGTGAAAAAATTGATATATGTGCGAAATGCAGTAGAGATAGGCACGAGGAAATAAGAAAAATAATTGAATTATCTAGGACCGATCCTATCAAAGCTTTGCTGAATCTTGAAGAAATTGTGAAAAGGAAAAAATATACAGACAAAAGATGTATCGATTGTCACAGAAAATACAACGATATCGTTTCTGAGATGATATTAAAAGCTGAATTCAGACGACGTGCCACAGAAAAAACAATTGACAGCGAATTCTTTTATGCCAAATACATAAGACCACATGTCAGACCAGGTTTCATAGATTCCTACGTTCAACTTAATCCGCCACCAGATGCTGTTTTTTCAGAGTCCTACGAAGTGCAACGTAAGGGAGGAAGGCCAATAAACATCTCGCTATATATGCTTAGGACACGACCTGAGAAACTCTATTTTATGATCCCTCCTGAGTATGATCTGCCACGTAGCGAGATATATCTATTGGAAAAGGTTAAACGACATCTTTCCCACCATAGACCCAAGGACACTTCTTTTATGGATGCGAATACTGCAAGAGAATATTTTCAACATTTTGGGAGACAAGTCATAACTAAACTTGTTAAGGAAGGGGAATTTGACATCAATGCAAGTAGGATTGAACTTCTGTCTGACATTTTCGCTCGCTATACTGCAGGTTTTGGGATACTTGAGGACATTTTACTGGATTCTAGAATACAGGACATCTATGTAAATGCACCTGTAACCAACAACCCATTACATCTTGTAGTAGATGGAGAAGAATATACTTCAAATGTATATTTGTCCGTTAGCGACATAGACACTCTTGCATCTCGTTTTAGAGCTCTGAGTGGAAGAGCATTTTCTGAAGCCTCACCCGTAATGGACATGGACCTTAAGAATTATCATACCCGTGTGACTGCTATCAGCAATCCTCTTACTCCACATGGCATCGCTTTTGCGTTAAGAAAACATCGACAGAAACCATGGACTCTTGCACATTTTATAGCAAACAAGATGATTTCTCCAACTGCTGCTGGATTTTTAAGTTTCTTAATCGATGGCCAAGCATCCCTTCTCATAGCAGGAAGTCGTGGATCTGGCAAAACATCTCTTCTTAGCGCGCTGATCCTAGAAATCCCTCAGCGTTTTAGAATCCTTACTATTGAAGACACATCCGAGATACCCGTAGAGATCCTTCAAAAACATGGATACAAGATACAGTCATTAATTACTAAATCAATATCTTCAGGTTCAAATTCCGCAGAAATCAATCCAACTGATGCTCTTAGAACTGCTCTGCGTCTTGGCGAATCGGTCTTAATACTAGGGGAGGTTCGCGGCGTTGAAGCCAAGGTCCTATTTGAGGCCATGAGAGTTGGTGCTGCAGGCAATTTAATCATGGGAACGATACATGGATCCACAACCAGAGATGTCTATGAACGAGTTGTCTATGATATCGGCATACCGCCAACATCATTTAAAGCGGTAGATTCCGTAGTAGTTGCCGCTCCCATCAGATCAGAAGGAGGAATAGAACGTAAACGAAGAGTTGTGCAGATGTCAGAAATCACAAAAACAGGATGGACCGTTGATCCAGAACCTGACAGTGTTTTTCAAGATGTAATGATATACAACACAAAGAAAGACGAGCTAACTCCCACAAATCTACTTGATATGGGACAGTCAGAGATAATAGGGAACATTGCTAAGAAATGGGGGATTACTGTAGAAAAAGCTCTTCAAAATATAAAACTCAGAACTTTCATCAAAAAAACCCTAGTTGATTACAGCAAAGACAATGAAGAGTTGTTAGAAGCACATGTATCTAGAGATACCAACAACGCTTTTTGGATGTTTATCGAGGAAAGTAAATTGCAAGATGGTGAAGTAAACTATGACAAGATAAGAAGAAAATGGCTGGAATGGTTCAAAGAATACATCGGAAGAATAGTACTATGAAAGAGGACACGCACTGGTTTGAAAAAGGAACAGCATTTGCAAAGAAATATTTTTCATGGATGACAGTGGACAACAGTAGAACTCAACAAAAAATCAAAAAATACTTCACTCAAGAATATATAGATAATCTCAATTTTACAGGATTAAACGTTGAGCCGCGCGACATACTAATTTTTGCCCATGCAGGGGCATTAATATCTTTTATTTCTGTTTTCATAATAGATATAATTATTATATTTTCATATGGTACAAACATCGGAGCGATTGATGTTTTAACATTGCTTCTCATGATTGCTACTTCGATTTTTTTCCCACTTACCATAATGAATTTGTTAGCCAATTATCCTAAAACGTATGCCCGCTACATCAAAATCCATTCTCTTGGAGACGTCCCTGAAGTTTTAAGTTATCTTGTAATGTATCTAAAGTTAGTACCTAATCTTGAAAATAGCATAAAATTTGCAACATCCGAATCATCCACCTCTTTAGTGAAAGAGCTTCGTAAAATGCTTTGGGATATGGAGATAAGAGTATATTATGGAATTGATGATGCATTCATAAGTTTTGCAAATTTCTGGGGAAAATGGAGTGAGCATTTTAAAAGGGCGTTGCATTTAATACGAAGTTCAATCCACGAGTCAGAAGAAGCACAACGAATAATTACACTTAACAGAGCTCTTGACGTAGGGTTGGATGGCACCAGAGATCTGATGAATAAATTTGCCAGCAAGCTACATCAACCTACAATGTTCATCTATTCAATAGGGATTATGATCCCTCTTTCCGTCATCGCTATGCTACCTGCCGCTGGGTTAATAGGTATGAAAATTACAATCTTCCAGGTTTTCCTACTGTACGATATCATTCTTCCTCTGTTTATATTTTTATATACTCGTAAAATCCTCCTTTCCAGACCAGCAACGTTTAACCCTCCCAACATACCTAGCGATCATCCTGATTTAGTGAACATTAATAAACACAAAGGATTGATTATATCTGTAGCCGTTGGGTTATTGATTGCTTTACCTGGCATTTTTTCCATGATAGTTCCAATATGTATAGGAAACAACTCATCAAATGACATTCTAAACTTTGTGTCCAATCCTGCGGGTCTGAACAGTTATTTCCCTGTAACTCTATTCATCATATGGGGCATTGCTACAACAATTACGCTTTACAGCCTAAGTGTGTATCGCCCCTACAAAAAAATAAGAGACAATATCAAACAGATTGAAAGGGAATTTGGTGATGCACTTTACATACTTGGTAAAAGAATCAGCGAGGAAAAATCACCTGAGAAAAGTTTTATATATGCAGCAAAAACCATGAAAGGCGCAGAAATTGCAGAAGTATTCAGTCAAACTGGATACAATCTAGCAGCAATGCACACTAACATTAGCGATGCATTATTCAGCCCAGAATACGGATCCTTGAGATATGTCTATTCAGATCGTATCAGAGCGATAATGCATTTGTTTGTGGAAGGCATTCAGAAAAGTCAGAGGTCGGCAAGTATTTCCATCATTCGTATAGCCGACCATCTTAAAGAACTGCAACAGGTTGAAAGCAAAATAAAAGACACGCTTTACTCTCTTACCTCCACATTGAGATCAACTGCTGCGATCTTTGCCCCATTAATAGCTGGTGTTACTCTTGCTATCACTAAGCTGATCTCGAAAATTCTTCAATCCATGGCCAGTAAATTTCCAACTGAAGGCACCATGGGCTCTTCAACTGTGCTTGCAAGTGTCAGTGAAGCATTTACATTAGAAAATGTTCGACCCGAATACTTTGTTCTAGTGGTAGGCATCTATATCATCGAACTTGTCATTCTTTTAACTAGATTTACCAACGGCATTGATGAGGGCGACGATAAGGCAGAATATATGTGTTCTCTGGGAAAAATGATGCCAACAGCAGTAATCGTTCTCACGATTACAATTATTATTGGACAGATGATGTTTTCATCATTAGTTCGAACATTTTAATCTTTTGAACAGAGAAGCATCACCCAAAAAACAGTTGCTGATAAAATAGTTGGATCTTTAGTAAGTGTCATCCTGAAATTAGATTGTGTTGGAACATGACATATACTGCCATACCCAAGTGTTTTCATCTCAAAAGCAAATTTCTTAGGTAAATGGATGCATGTCGTTGTACCCGCCGAAGCCTATCCAGATTGATTGATCAATCCCGGGTATCGTTAAGTTTCCTCGAACCAGCAATAGTATTTCCCCGGGAAAAAGCGTCCCTTGACTTAGGGTAAACAAATTAGAATAAGGTATAATTTTTTCTCCTATGAGATATGTAATGTTTTCTGGTTCGACTATGCTATCTTCTATCTCACATTTACTTATTAGTTGCCTTTCATTGTTTGAGGTGGCATATGTGTAAACTGTGACATCTTTTGCTGCTAAAGTCAGCTTTGTTGGATTGTGTATCTCTAGTGTTAAATAACCAATTAATCCTGTTGGAGATGCTTTATACTCAGGTTTTATTATCAAATCTATTGGAGAATCGGGAGGTATCAATTCACTTAGATCTGGAACTTTTACTATGGTTTCTACTGATAGGTTCATGGACTCGTTTACACCTGCTATTTCAGCTCCAGCAGTGGCACTCATATTGATAAAAAGTGTTTTTGCGTTTAATGCTTCGATGAGCATTTTACCATTACCAATAAATTCTGCAGAATTCTTATAAGGTATAACGCCTCCAATGATACTTAGGTTTCCCACCTTTTTTCCCGTTTCAGTTTCTACGGTCATTGAAATATTTCTAACATGAATATTGAATGTGTTAGGATTATACGCATCTATTGATACATTAAATCTGATTCTTTCTTGAGTTATGTCGGAGAAATCTGCTGTTATTTGTATTGACGGCGGAGATACTTGTTCAATCACTTTTTCTATGGATGTTATTATGTCAACTGAGAGAGGGATTGTTTTATGAATGAAACCAATGCACAATCCTAAAACACCTGTTATTTTGCTTGTTAACATTTTTGGGCTGCTGCCATTAAATGCAATATGAGCAACTGTAACAAAGGTTTTGTTTTCATTTGCAGGTATGTTCCCTCCTTCTATTATAGCATGTCCTACCTTCTTTCCTTCAGGCGTAATCATAGTTATTTCAAAGTTTTTAGCTATCAATTCAAAATTGTTCTGATTTGAAACATCTATTGTAGTTTCTATTATGGCCTCTTTGGAATTTATTTCTATGACATCGATATTGATGGTTGTCACTGGAGTCTGCAATACTTGAATATCAAAAAAGATAAATGAGGCTGCAGTCACATTTATGATGGTTATCATCGATATTAATATGATGACAATTTTCCCTTTCATATTTTCTCCACTTGTTCTTACTGCCCATCGCATCAACAAACGAAAATCAAATATTAAGAATCAGATATAATAATATAAATGTTTCTAAATATTAAATATAAAACAAATATTCATCTATATCCCCTCTTTTCCTCCTAAAAACATCCACCAAGAATATGAGTGACGTACATATCAGAGGATCTAGGACATCGTTACCCGTTATTATCTCATGGGAAAAACAGATTTTATATTTACCTATGCTGTAATTCTAATAATTTTAAGTCAACATATAAAATTGAGAATGATATTAAACCCGTTTGTAGGAACTTGAGTCTGCGTAAGATATGTCGGGGGCGGGATCTGAACCCGCGACCTCCTGATTTCTTAGCGAAATAGCTAAAATACGAACCCTTTCAGCTGTGCTTATGAGTCAGGCGCTCTAACCAGGCTGAGCCACCCCGACATGTCAAATATTCAGATTTGTGACCTGAAATGCAAATCTTATTTATAAACTTTCTAAGCAATTCACAATCATTCTAACACTAATCGTTTTTTACCTCGCAAATATATAACATTAATAGATAGTTCTCTAAGTCTTTTTCTTAACTCACGATCATTGGTCACAACTACCCCGGAGAGTTCCTGGGCAAAATATATTACAGCATTATCCCCCTTCTCAATTGTATCTAGCTCAGACACAGCATATCTTTTTGCCAAATCCAATGCAGGTTTTGCAATACGCTTTTTCCTACCTTTTCCTTGCTTTGCTAAAAATTCTAATTCATTAATAATAGGTTTTGGAACCGTTATATGACATTTTCCCAACAAACGAGTTAGTTCATCCTCTAAATCAATGGAAAACTCAAAACACATCATTATGGCACTGCTATCCAGAATAACTATTTTTTCTTCTCTATTTCTCCATAACCTATTAGATGCCATCTACTGTCAATCCTTCTACTTATTGCAATTCTTTGTCCTTCCTTAGCACAAACTGGTAATTTTAATTTGACACCTATCTTTTCATTATGCGCCTCTAATACGATTCCAACTGTAGTAGCTGTACCTATAGTAAGCATAAGCGGGTCACTTGTTTTTATGGGTTCAACATTCTTTTCCTCTATAGTTCCTACCACTCTTTTAAGCAGCGTTATTGAAAGATTAAAACCATCCAACGTTTCAGGTAATTTGCCAGGTTTACCTACCACCTTGCCAGAATAAGAATCAGATTTTGTTCTCGCCGGATCAAGAGTTGTTCCGATAGCAACTAAACCACCTGGCGCAGTTTCTTTTACTGATTTTCCACCAGTAAACAGGGAATTAACAGTAGTAATGATAGACTCCGAAGTTTTTTTACCTTCTACTTCAACTCCTCTACCCGGAGCTATCTCGATTTTATCACCTTTCTTTAGAATGCCCTGAATCAATGATCCACCGATTACCCCTCCCATGATATCTTTTGGTCTAGAGCCAGGTTTATTAATATCAAAACTTCTTGCTATATACATCAGTGGTGATTTGTCAAGGTCTCTCTTCGGCGTAGGTATATGATCTTCCATGGCTTTGATGAGAACATCAATATTAATATCATGATGAGCACTCACAGGAATAATAGGAGCACCTTCTGCACATGTACCTTTTACAAATTTCAAAATCTGCTCATGATTTTTAATAGCATTTTTTTCAGATACTAAATCTATTTTATTTTGTATTACAACAATGTTTTTTATGTCAGCGATGTCAAGAGCCGCGAGATGCTCTCTAGTTTGAGGTTGAGGGCAAGGTTCATTGGCAGCAATAACAAGCACAGCACCATCCATAATGGCAGCACCTGAAAGCATAATGGCCATAAGCGTTTCATGGCCTGGTGCATCGACAAAAGAAACAACACGTAATAACTCTGTTTTGCTACCACAATATGGGCATTTCTTAGAGACAGTATAGCATTTAGGATCTTCACAAGATGGGCATTTGTAAATAGCAGCATCGGCATAACCAAGTTTTATAGATATTCCCCTCTTCATCTCTTCGGAATGTTCATCAGTCCATTTGCCAGTGAGTCTCTGAGTTAATGTTGTTTTCCCATGGTCGACATGACCAATCATACCGATATTTATCTCAGGTTGACCTGGTAAGCTCATTATTGTTCCTCTTCTTTCTTCTCCTCTTTTTTCTCTTCCTCATCCTTTTTTTCTACACTGACAAGCTTCTCTATTGGTTTAGAACTGTATTTGGTTACTTTCATATTAATTTGAACAATATCCTGATTTATCGTGTTTCCCTTAACAGATTTTTTCTTTCTAAGTCCACTTTCTTTCGGTCTAAATCCTTGGCTTTTGCTCAATAGTATCCTTCTTCTACCGACCCCTGGAAAATCTCTTCTCATTGCAAAACCATTTTTGTCAGTTCCACCTGTTACCTTTAGTTTATACCCAGGAAGCGAGATAAAAATACCGTCTACCTCATCACCAATTTTTTTACCTATCAATGAGTTAGCATGATGTCCACTAACTGGCACTTGGTGCGATTTACCGTTTTTTATGTCATTTACCACTACCTTAAACTCTACCATATTTGCGTCTCCTTAGTTAATTTTCAACTTAGATTTCGTTTTGGGTTGTTTTCTAGGATACAAGATTATATATTAATATGTTGTTGTCAAAAATGTCGTTTAACCACGTTTTAGCCATAATCCAGATAATCGTAATTTAAAAATTTAAAAAAGTATTTAAGGAAGTTGAGTATGAACTTACTCTGTATCTACATATCCATGGGGGAGAAAAATGGTAGAATTTATCTGGCATTGGACAAGGGGAGATAGTAAGATATTCACAAGAAAAACAGATGTTGCCGAAAGAGCAATGAAAGAAGGAAAAACCGTAATAGGTATGAAAGTAAAATCTCATATCATCAAATATTAGGGATATCCACACATTGTTTTTTCAACGGAAGTTTTTTACACATCCATTATATTAATGGATGGCAATATGTCTGATTTAGATTATAGAAAACTATTGAAAAAAGTCCAAGATAACACTTCAACTAAAAAATCTGCTGAGGATCGTTTTAAGTTACCAGAGGCAGAAATATTTTATGAGGGCAATACAACAGTTATAAGAAATTTTGATAGAATATCTGATGCTGTTAATCGCGATTCCGATCACATATTGAAGTTCCTTTTGGGAGGCGTAGGTACTGCCGGTGAACTGGGCAGTGGCAGAGTGGTGTTTCAAGGTAAGATACCTGCTAGGAACATACAAGATAAATTGAAAGAATATATCGATACATATGTCATGTGCTCTGAATGCGGTAGACCTGATACCCATCTTGTTAAGCACGGTAGGACCCTGCTAGTTAGGTGTGACGCATGCGGTGCATTTCGGTCAATAAAATCACGTAAGAGAAAAGTAGTGAAAAAACCATCTGAAACATTGAAGGAAGGGACGGTCTACGATTTAACAATAAAAGATATCGGTAGGAAAGGAGACGGCGTTGCATATCTTGGTAAATATATCATATATGTTTCCGGTGCAGTCAAAGGATCTCTCGTCAAAGTCAAGATTGAAAAAATTTCTGGAACCGTTGCTTTTGGTAGCATTGTTGCAGCTTAAAAAATAACGAAAAATATTTAAACGGAATGGACCATTAAGGTGTGGGTTGTCAGACAAACGATGCCTTTTATCATCCAATGGATGTATGCAGGGCGTCAATCTGACATGAAAATGATGTCTATTTGACATAACCCCCAATATCCCTTGGTGTGTGAGGAAAAATATGGAAAATCAACGTATAACGGTCAGGCTACCTCGGCGAGATCTGTACTCAATGGATCTTTTCATTAAAGCTGGAGAGTTTGCCTCTCGATCAGAAGTTATACGTCATGCAGTACATGATTTTATTAAGGATTATGCTGCCGAAGTAATTGAGAAGGCCGACAAGATTAAACAGGTCCAAGAATTAGAAATGGCAGTTGAATCCATAGAACCTTACATGAAAAAATGATGATTCAAACTATGGAGGGATGGGATGCACCCTATAGAAGGACGCCTAGGGATGGGCGTCCTTCAAACTACCAGATTAGGAGGAATAGATGGTGAAAAATAAAGGTATGGAATCTTTTGTTGAAAGTGCAATAGAAAATAGGAAGGAAGAGGAAAGTAAATTGATGCTTGACGATGACATGTTTGGCACTCCACGGATAGTAATTGTTGGCTGTGGCGGTGCTGGCGGCAATACAATAACAAGACTGAATAAATTAGGTGTGAAAGGTGCAGAAACAATTGCAATTAACACTGATAAACAAGCATTGGATCTTGTTGAAGCAGATAAGAAATTACTGATTGGTGGAAACATTACAAGAGGATTAGGCGCAGGAGGTTTTCCTGATGTTGCAGAGCGTAGTGCACGTGAATCAAGCAGGGAAATCGAGGAAATGATAAAAGACGCAGATCTTGTTTTTGTTACTGCAGGCATGGGTGGCGGAACCGGTACTGGTGCTGCTCCTATAGTAGCCGAGATTGCGAAAAAGCACAATGCTGTTGTTACATGTATGGTTTCAACCCCATTCAATGTAGAACGAGCGCGGCTCATTAAAGCGGATGAGGGGCTCGACAATCTGAGAATTAAAGCAGACAGTACAATAGTTCTAGATAATAATCGTCTTTTGGAATTTGTTCCAAATCTACCCATTAACCAAGCATTTTCTGTCATGGATCAAATGATAGCTGAAACAGTAAAGGGCCTATCTGAAACTATCACAGTTCCATCGCTCATCAACTTAGATTACGCAGATATGAAATCCATTATGGATTCAGGTGGTCTCTCCATTATGTTATGGGGAGAAGCAGACGAAGATGCTGGAGTGGAAACAGTAGTAAATGAAGCTTTAAACCATCCATTACTTAATGTAGATTACAAAGGAGCTACTGGGGCACTTGTACATATAACAGGTGGACCAAACATGAGCCTAAAGTATGTTCAAGATGTAGCTAAGAAACTTACAGAAGATTTAGACTGTTATTCAAACGTGATACTAGGTGCAAGAGTTCTACCAGAATTTGAAGGTAAATGCAGAGTTATGGCAATAATGACTGGGGTACAATCACCAGATCTACTTGGCCCAAAAAGCAATGCAAGCATGCAGCAGACCCCAACTAGAAAAGTAGTTACAAGTCCAAAATACAACATAGACTTTGTACGGTAAAATCAAAACCGTACTCTTCTTTTTCCTTTTTTATATTATTATTCTTGTACCATTGAACTTTTGGTTAGTCATGGCTTTTTCTAGTTGATCCAATTGCTTACCGTTTACAACAAAAGTAGGTATTTTTATTTTGTCTATGACGTCTAAAGCAGGGCCGTCAATAACAACATTACTTCCAGCTGCATTCCATCCAGTTCCGTATTTTTCTATTAGTTTTTCTATTGATATTTCTCGTAGTTGCTTTGCATCGTCATATTTGTTTGGATCTTTGTCGTAGATTCCATCTACATTCGTTGCTATTATGAACCGATCTGCCCCCGATTTTTCCGCAAGTTCTGCACCAACGAGATCCGTACTGTGCCCCGGTATTGTCCCACCCATAATAACTATTGTTTTGTTTATTTTATTGGCTTCACTAGTTGTTGAAGGAATCTTTTTGTTTGATGTTTCAACGATGCTTGCCAGAAGTTTTGCATTAATCCTGGTTATCTTTATCCCCAAATCATCCAATGTTTCTTCGCTAAGTCCCAGTTCTCTACCCAGTTCTATGTATTTTCTTGCAGTTTTCCCCCCACCTACCACTATAAAAATCTTATATTTTGAACTAAGTTTATTCAGCAAGTTTACAAGTTTTTTAAAAAAGGAGACATCCGCATCTTCAGAAATTATAACTGATCCGCCGATTGAGACAACTATCGTTTCCATCAATCAACCAATATAGCCACCTGATTTATTAGTATTGTTAATTTTGCACAAAAACAACTTTTTTTATGCGACTTCTGGCCCTGCTAGCCCTGCTTGTCCTGTTTTGGGGCTTGCACCAAGTTTAACCTGAGGCAAAGGAATTGGTGGCGGTAAGCCAAGGTCCTTTGCTATACCCACGGCCTCTGGGACGCATGCATGCATTACAGCAGTGTGCAGACGGCTTGCAAGTTGGTTAGGCATCTTGCGTGTATCTTTCCACTCGTTGGTGATTTTACCTGCATCTTCACCCTCGTATATCAAGGAACCTTCCATTTTAATCATACCAACTGCTCCATAACTTGCAGTATATTGAAAATCAATGGTGGCCACACCTTTTTTCTCACTATGGACATGAGAAATATTACTATTATGGTCAATACGTACCTTTTTTGGGTGTTCATTGTTGCCGGTGTATCGTCTTGCTTCGATCGATCTAAGTTGGATGTTTCTAATTTTCATATCTTAGCTAGTAACAAACAACATGTTATTACCTCTTTCGCTTATAAAAAATCAAAACGCCGAGGAGGAGATTCGAACTCCTGTTCCCCTTACGGAGAACCGGCTTTCAAGGCCGGCGCGTTAGGCCAGACTTTGCTACCTCGGCATATTTACAACTAAGACAGGTGTAATTAAAACATAATAAAAAGAGTTTTTGTCCTATGATCTTAAAACAATTTCAATATTTACTCCATCAGGAACTTGTATTCTCATAAGCTGACGTAAAGCCCTATCACTAGCATCAAGATCTATAAGTCGCTTATGAATCCTCATCTCCCATCGATCCCAGGTCTCTGTCCCTTCCCCGTCAGGCGATTTTCTACATGGAATTTTGAGATGTTTCGTTGGCAATGGTATAGGGCCACCAAGTGCAACACCAGTTTTCTCCGCAATCATCTTTATCTGATTACAAACACCATCAAGTTTTTTTGCATCAGTGCTTACCAGCGATATCCTTGCTTTCTGTGCCATTCCGTTGTACTCCAATCTTTTGTTTTAAGAAATCATAAAGAAAAAAAATAGAGAAGCCTATTTAGCTTCTTCTACTTCCAGACAAACACCAGCAGCTACAGTTTGCCCCATATCTCTAATGGCAAACCTTCCAAGTTGTGGTATCTTTTTAGAAGGTTCTATAACCATTGGCCGTGTTGGGACAATCTTTACTATTGCTGCATCTCCGGTTTTTATGAAATCTGGATTTTCTTCTTTTACCTGCCCAGTTCTTGGATCAAGTTTCTTTTCAATTTCATCAAATCTACATGCAACCTGTGCTGTATAGCAGTGAAATACCGGCGTATATCCTTTTGTTATAACAGATGGATGGTTAAGCACCATTATCTGTGCTTTAAAGGATTTTGCAACTGTGGGCGGATCATCCAATGGTCCTGCAACATCTCCCCTTCTAATCTCCTTTTTAGAAATGCCCCTCATGTTAACACCAACATTGTCACCAGGTATTGCCTGACTTAATTGCTCATGGTGCATCTCAATTGTTTTACATTCTCCAATTGCACCACCGGGCTTCATGCTAGGTTTGAATATTATTTTCTGTCCAGGTTTCATAATTCCGGTTTCTATTTTTCCAACCGGAACAGTACCCACTCCCTTTATCGTATAAACATCCTGGATTGGCCATCTTAGTGGCAAATTGGTCGGTTTATCCTGAACAACGAATTTATCAACAGCCTGAAGGATTGTATCTCCAGTCCACCAATCTATCTTACCCTTGCCTTTCGCAGTGTTATCCCCTACAAAAGCAGATACTGGGACGTATTGCATTTGATCATCTTTGTAGCCTACACTCTTGGCAAGTTTTTGGACCTCGGCTTGCACGGCTTCATAACGGCTTTTATCGTAAGCTGGTTTTGTATCATCCATTTTGTTGATTGCAACGATCATCTGTTTGACACCCAAAGTCCTTGCAAGAAACATATGTTCCTTCGTCTGTGCCATAACTCCATCTGGAGCAGCCACAACAAGGATTGCAGCATCAGCCTGCGATGTCCCGGTAATCATATTTTTGACAAAATCTCTGTGGCCTGGAGCGTCAATGATTGTGAAATAATATTTATCCGTATCGAATTTCTTGTGAGCCACATCAATTGTAACTCCTCTCTCCCGCTCTTCCTTTAGATTATCAAATATCCATGCAAGAGCGAAACTTTCTTTTCCTTTTGATTTTGCTTCTTCTTTATACTTGTCGAGCATATGTTGAGGGAACTGCCCAGTCTCGAGCAATATTCTTCCAACTAGCGTAGATTTTCCATGATCTACGTGACCAATAATTGCTAGATTCATATGTGGTTTATCTGCCATAATATCTTACCTCTCTTTCAAACTCAATTCCTTTTTGCTATATAGGTCTTTTCATATATACAGCTTTTTTAAGTTTGATAGCGTATATGCTTCCCATTTATAAGATTTATCCTGACCCCAGTACAGTGAAAGATGGGCTCGTTGAGATTTGAACTCAAGACCTCCGCCATGTCAAGGCGACGTCATAACCAACTAGACCACGAGCCCCTGTATGGAGGGAAATATTCTCTTTGCTTTAGTATTTTTCTATGCGTTCTGACATCGTCTAAAATGTCAAGAATCTGTGTGTTTTAGCGATGGTAATATAGCACGGATTAAATTCCGTTTTTTCTTAGCAGAAACCAATATGTTGTCCAAGTAACAACGCCATATTTTTCCACCTTCACTCTAATTCATTCTTTGCCCATCCCAAATTGCAGATTCGTATCCTTTCCTTTTTTATAAATCTGGCAGTCTGATGAATTTTTGGGATGATGTTAAGTTATAATTTTTTGGTCACTTTAACTCTGAATCAACCTTTACATCTTCTAAAAAACGGAGTATCTCATCAATATCAGGAAGCTTAGAAATTTCATATATTTTAATAAATGCAATCTTTTGATCCTCATTGATTATAATATTAGCTCTTTCTGAAAAGCCGTTCTGTTCTCTAAATATACAATATTGTTCTGCGACTTTTCCATGTGGCCAAAAATCAGATAACAATCTAATATTTTTTATGCTCAGTTCTCTTGACCATGCTTCTTTAGACGGGACAGAGTCGATACTTATTCCCACTGCTACTGTATTAGACGCATCAAATTTTTGTTTATTATTTTCAAGTGCCTTCATTTGTTTAGCACAGACTGATGTCCACGCTAATGGATGAAATGACAGCAAAACATTCTTACCTTTAAAATCTGATAGTCTGAATAGCTTTTCATTGTGATCCTTTAATTCAAAATCTGGTGCTTTATCATTAACTGTTAAAGTTTTTATCTCGTTCATATCTAAAATTCCCCTATGTAAATCGATAGATATATTACATCATTAGATAAAGTTTCCTTTTTTATGAGACGATTGGATCGTGAATTAAAAAATAATTAATTCTGTTCTTATTTTCTGTGTTTTTTCACACCTAGTGTTTCCAACATTTTTTTAATATTCGTAGTGGGAGCTTTGCAAGTATAATTGCTGCAAATATATGCAGTAGCGGTGTTGTTGATTGATACGTAATTTTTTACATACGTAGAAACTTTTTCAATTAAAGAGTTTTTTTCATTAACCGATTTCAAAAGTATTACTTTGTTTGGCATAAAATATTCATTTAAAGCATATATCATTGCCTTTGTATCTTTATCCTGTTTATTACCAACAATTACCACTTCATTTGAAGGACCAATGGCAAAATCCAATGCTGCCATCATCTGGGTATATGCACTAGGATTACGGTGGACTACTTTAGAAAATGCTTTTCTGATTTGTACTGCTTTTTCTTCAAAAGAAACTGTTCCCGTTAATCGTGCTAATCTTAGTAAATTAAGCATTGCAACTGAATTTGCTGAAGGAACGGCACCATCATAGATTTCTTTTTTTCGAACTAAAAGAAGTTCATTTTCATCTGATGTAAAAAAGAACCCTCCATTTGTTTTATCCCAGAAATGCTCTATCATATAATTATTTAGTTCAAGTGCATGCTTAAGGTATTTAATGTCAAAGGATGCTTCATATAGTTCAATTAAACCCCAAATGAAAAATGCATAATCATCGGCATAACCAGAGATCCCAGATTCTCCATCTCGAAATATATGTAACAATTCTCCAGTGGAGTTCATCATTGTGGATATAATCCAATTTGCAGCTTTTTGGCTTGTTTTAAGATATTTTTCATTCTTAAAAACCCTGGCAGCTTTTGCAAAAGCTGCAATCATAAGCCCATTCCAATCGGTCAAAATCTTATCATCTTTTTGAGGGGGTATATGTTTTTTACGGAATCTGTAGAGTTTTTTTCTTATTGTGAAAAGTTTATTTTTAAGATCTTTAGATGGTGTTTTGATTACTGATGCAAGCTCAGTAAATGTTTGTGTTTGATATAGAACGTTTTCTCCTGATTCTGTTTGTGATATTTCTTGAGTGAAATTACCTTCCTTTTTAATGTTAAACACTTTGGTAGCTATTTCGAGTTCTTCATCAGTAAGTACTTGTTCAATTTCTTTATATCGCCAAGTATAAAACTTACCTTCTATGCCTTCACTATCAGCATCCTCTGCTGAGTAAAAACCTCCTTCAAGCGAGGTCATGTCTCTAAGTATGTATTCCAATATTTCCTGTGATGTTTTTTTATATAGAATTTTGTTTGTTGCTTGAAATGTTTCGATGTATGCAATTGCTAATAATGCTTGGTCATATAGCATTTTTTCAAAATGAGGGAGTAACCATTTTTCATCAGTTGAATATCGATGGAATCCATATCCAACATGGTCGAATATTCCACCTAAACGCATTTGTTCAAGGGTTGTTTCAACCATTTTTAAAGCATATTTATCATTTGTTCGTTTCCAGTATCTTAGTAAAAAAAACAGGTTGTGAGGGGTTGGAAATTTTGGGGCTGTACTAAAACCACCATATTGTTCATCATAGTTTGTTAGGAGCTGATTATATGTCAAATCTAACGTTGATTTGTTTAATTCGTCTTGGAATTTATGCGAAGTTGTTTGTTGCATTGAATCAGTAATTGTTTTTGCAGATGTTACTAATTTATTTCGTTGTGATTTCCAGAGTTTTTCTATTTGTGGAATAAGATCAAGCATACCGATTTGGCCAAATTTATTTTCTTTTGGAATGTATGTTGCTGCAAAAAATGGTTGTTTTTCTGATGTCATGATGATTGTAAGTGGCCATCCGCCTCTGCCAGTCAGTAGCTGACAGGCTGTCATGTATATATGATCTATGTCTGGTCGTTCTTCACGATCAACTTTGATACAGATAAAAGTGTCGTTTAAAAGTCGTGCGACATCAGAATCTTCAAAGGATTCAAGAGCCATGACATGACACCAATGACAAGTGGAATATCCAATTGATAAAAAAATGGGTTTTTGTTCTTGTTTGGCTTTTATAAATGCTTCAGAACCCCATGGATACCAGTTCACTGGATTATTTGCATGTTGAAGGAGGTAAGGGCTCTTTTCTAAAATCAGTCTGTTATGATGTTCTTTCTTTTTTGGCTTAGAATAATTCATTAATTTCTTCAAAGCAATTACAATATTTCATTGTTTGTATTATATTTAAAATCTAATCCCAAATAATCGTACCCTTATTTGATAACTGATAAAATTCATCTTCAAGAATTTTCTGATGATTCCCTTCCTCTCGTGCTAAATCATAAAAAATATTTTTCCCTTCTTTTTCATCAAATAATTCTGCTATTTGATTATATCTGTTTTGTGCATTTTTCTCAGCTTCAATTGCCAGAGTAATCACTTCAACGATTTCATCTTTATTTGCTTCAACTTCCCCCTCAATCTCAGATCTCATAACAGGATTTTCCGGTGCAATCTCGGATTTTTCAATTTTTATACCTTTATTTCGATATGCAATTATCTTTTCCACTCGTTTATAATGATTCTGCTCAAATTCTGCAAGTTCTTTAAAGAGTTTTTTACCAGCTTGACTTTGCGCCTTTGCTGATGCATTTTCATAGAATTCCTTGGCTTTAACCTCACTATTCATTGCTTCAACTAAAAGATTATCTAAGACAGACATTGATATTACCTCTAATAAATTGGGATTAAATAATATCCATCACTTTATTTAACAATACCTATTCTTATTTTTTAATATTCCAAATATATTGATTACATCTTAAGGCACATAACAATTATCCACTAGATAAAAATCTATAAAAAGATCTTTCTGCTATTGAATAATAAAATATGAACGGAGGCTAAATGGACCTTTTTATCACAACATTTGAATCGGTAGCAGTGCTTCTTGGAATAGGACTAATAGGTTTTTTGATAATTAGAAAAAGAATTGTTCCAGGAAACATCCTGGGTCTTCTTTCGCCTCTTGCACTTGAAATTGCCTTACCCAGCCTAATTTTTGTAAACATCATCCAAAATTTCTCACCAAGCAATTCTCCGGATTGGTGGCAACTTCCTCTTTGGTGGGGTTTTTTCACCCTAATATCGGCAGGATTAACATTTATTTTAATGTTTGTATCTCAGAAAAAAACTCGCCGAGAATTTGCCATCAGTTTGTTTTACCAAAATGGAATATTCTTCCCACTTGCAATACTTGCTGGAATGTTTGGAGATGGTTCACCATATATAATTTTTCTATTTTTGTTTGCACTTTTTTATGCTGCATTTTTCTTTAGCACATATCATTTTTTCTTTGAACATAAAGAGAAGAATAAACTAGATTGGAAGAAAATAATTCACCCTGTGCTTATTGCAACAATGTTGGCTGTAGTCATTAGGCTAGGAGGCGTTCAAGATGCAATTCCTGATTTTGTAATCTCAATTTTTGATTTACTAGGTGGTATGACAATACCATTAATAATGATAATTCTTGGCGGTAACATTTATATTGATTTCAAGAAAAAAGGGCAATCTCAAGTTGTCGAAATAACAAAATTTGTAATAATAAAAAATATTCTTTTCCCTCTGATATTCCTTGGTATTTTATCTTTAATTAGACCTTCATATCACATTGCTCTGATTATTCTGTTACAAAGCGCCGTCCCACCAGTTACCACAGTACCGCTCGTTACGGAACGTTTGGGTGGAAATCGGTCTATTGTGAATCAGTTTATAGTGGGCAGTTTTGGTTCATCTCTTGTATCTATCCCGATAATGATTTATTTGTTTGAAATATTTTTTACTGCTCCATAATTTGTAATTTTGATTTCAAAGCTTTCAAAATATCTTTGGTATTTTAAAAAAAAGAAAAAAAAGATTTTAGTTAGTCCGTGGAAAATATCGCTGAGATAATCATCGATTTTCTCGTCGAAAATATGCGCGAAAATGCTGTAGTCATAACCAACTAGACCACAAGCCCGCATAAGGAGGGAAATATTCTCTTTGCTTTAGTATTTTTCTATGCTTTCTGACATCGTCTAAAACGTTAAAATCTGCAAGATTTAGGTATTATTGTTTAGTTTGTAATTTGTATTGTTTTAAGCAAATATATGATAGATAGTAAATTTTTATGTCAAACAAAATTTTTTGTTCCAAAAAGTTAAAAAAGACTATCTCATTAGATATTTAATAAAATGGGTGAGGTTTCACTATGAGTAATAAAAATCAAAAAAAGAAATTGACAACAGCTTTTGGAATCCCTGTGGGTGATGATCAGAATAGTCTCACAGCAGGAGAACGTGGACCTGTTTTAATGCAGGACGTTCATCTGCTTGAGAAGTTAGGTCACTTTGATCGTGAACGAATCCCTGAGCGCGTAGTCCATGCAAAGGGAGCTGGTGCAGGTGGTTACTTTGAGGTTACTGCAGATGTTACAAAGTATACCAAAGCTAAGTTCCTCTCTGAAGTTGGCAAACGAACTGAAGTATTTGCCCGTTTTTCAACAGTAGGAGGAGAAAAAGGTTCGGCTGACGCTGAACGTGATCCAAGAGGATTTGCAGTTAAGTTTTATACTGAGGAAGGAAATTATGATTTTGTCGGAAATAATACGCCGGTTTTTTTCATACGCGATCCGTTAAAATTTTCAGATTTCATACATACTCAAAAGCGTAACCCGGCAACTAACTGTAAGGATCCAGATATGTTTTGGGATTTCCTATCCATGACACCTGAATCAATTCATCAAGTAACAATTCTTTTTTCTGATCGTGGTATTCCTGCTACTTATCGACACATGAATGGTTATAGCAGTCACACTTTTATGTGGTATAACAAGAATGATGAATATTTCTGGGTGCAATATCATTTTAAGACTGATCCGGGAATTAAAAATCTTACTCGACAAGAAGCAGAAAGTATGCGTGCAAAAGACCCAGATCATGCTACAAGGGATCTTTATGAGGCTATTGAACGGGGAGATTACCCATCATGGACACTACAGATGCAGATTATGACCCCTGAGGAAGCAAAAGATTACAGGTTTGATATATTTGATATAACCAAAGTCTGGCCCCATGGTGATTTTCCACCAATTGAGGTTGGGAAACTGGTTTTAAATCGTAACCCTGAGAATTATTTTGCTGAAGTTGAGCAGGCTGCTTTCTGCCCGGGGAACTTGGTACCAGGTATTGCTCCATCGCTGGATAAGATGCTTCAAGCTCGTCTTTTCTCGTATCACGATACCCATATCCATAGACTTGGACCAAATTATCATCTGATTCCAGTAAATGCTCCTAAGAATGCTCCTGAGAACAGCTATCAGCGTGATGGTTTTATGCGTACTGATTCAAATTTTGGAGGTAAACCAAATTACTGGCCAAATAGTTTCAAGGGACCGGAACCGGATATATCCTCAAAAGCACCTCCTTTTGAAACCTTTGGGAAAGCTGATCGCTATCCCTTTACATATCCTAATGATGATTTTGTTCAACCTGGCAACCTGTATCGTGATGTGATGACTGATCAGGATCGTGAGAATCTGGTAGGTAATATTGTGGATCATCTTGGTAACGCTCAAAAACGTATACAACTTCGCCAGACAGCATTATTCTTTAAGGCAGACAAGGAGTATGGTCGTCGAGTGGCTGAAGGACTTAATCTAGATATTAAAGAAGTTGAAACTCTAGCGGATATGCCACAGGAAGAACGAGTGAAATCAACATCATAAAAAATCTGTAATAAAATTTTATGGAAGATACTATAATTAAAAAGATATTAGTTGTTTCAGGGACCTTTTTCTTGGTACTTGGTATTATTGGAATATTTATTCCTCTCCTCCCTACCACCCCACTTTTGTTATTAGCTGCTGCATGTTTCTCTAGAGGATCAAAGAAATTTTACTATTGGCTAATAAACAATAGATGGTTAGGACAATATATTAAGAATTATCAAGAAGGAAGAGGTATTCCGCTAACTGTAAAGATAATATCAATAATATTTTTATGGGTTACAATAATATTTTCAGCCATTATTATAGCTTCAAATTATTATATACAGATTATTCTAATCATTATTGCAATTGGTGTAACAATACACATTCTCACAATAAAAACTATGAAAAAAAAGATTTGAAAACCTAAAATTTAAATGTATACATACCGGTAGAAAAATCCTGTAGTCTATTGGTAAAATAAGGTTCCGAATCCCGACGCGGGCATAAAAATATATTTTTATTGATGTTAATTGTAGACACTACATATTTATAAAAAAGAAAAAAGAAGGTTTTAGTTAGTCCGTGGAAAATACTATTGGAAGTTATACCGAAAAATAATTGTTATAATGCTATGCTATAACGTACTTTTCGCTGAGATATTCATCGGTTTTTCCGTTGAAAATATGCGTGAAAATGCTGTAGTCATAACCAACTAGACCACGAGCCCTTTTCGCCGAGTGGAGAATAGCGTTATCATTTTTTTAATTTACTGAACATTTTGCTAGCAAAAGTTCAGCTACATATGCGTTTACATATATACCTGCTAAAAACATACATAAAGCATGTTTCCATTGTATATTTTCCTAAAATAGGAGGGTGACATCAGTTGAGAAAAAATGAAGGGATGCAACAATATAATCGCACTAAAATTATTAGAAGCAGTAAAAAAATGGAATATCTTGACGATTCTACATTTACTATTTGGAAGTCTGAATTACAAAAGGAATTGCCATCTTTTTGGGAATCGATGCGAAGGTTTTAAAAAATCTTCTAAATTGGGGAAGCTATCAAAATTTGGTGAACATGAATTGTTACAATGCTTGCTTCGTTAAACATTATATATAAGGGATAGTATTCTCTCCAGCCTATGAATCACAAATCTCCAAAAGTAACCGTCGATGGAATCATATTGGAAGATGGGACGATTCTTTTAATTAAAAGGAGAAATACACCTTTTAAGGGAAAATGGGCATTACCTGGAGGATTTGTAGAATACGGTGAAAAAACTGAAGATGCAGTAGTGAGAGAAGTATTTGAAGAGACGGGGTTAAAGACAAAAATAAGTCGGCTTGTTGGAGTTTATTCTGATCCAAAGAGAGATCCAAGAGGTCATACTATTACAATTGTCTATACCTTAGAGATACGCGGTGGGAATATGAAAAGTGGCGATGACGCAAGTGATGTAAAAAAATTTAATATAGATAATTTACCTAAATTGTCGTTTGATCATGATTATGTGATACAAGACGTTTTAAGGAGGATTTAATGATATGTTTTGTCCCAAATGTAAGGCACTAATGTACCCAAAAGGCGATGTTTTTGTTTGTAGAAAATGCGGATTTGAGAAAAAAAGGACCGGAAGCGACGTAGTTTTAAGCGAGCAGAAAAAAAGGGAAATAACAATTATTGAGAATAAAAATGACACGAACGTCCTTCCTAAAACACGTATTAGGTGCCCCAAATGCGGGCATAACGAAGCATTTTGGATACTACGACAAATGAGAGGCAGCGACGAACCTGAAAGCAGATTTTATACTTGTACCAAATGTGGACACAAGTGGAGAGAAGATTAGAAGGCTACTTAATCTGAAATACCGTCACCGTTATAAACATAAAGTGCATTCCTCTATGTGAAATAATATCCTATAATGTGTTAATTGGGGAGGATTGGAAATATGTTTAATGCCAAGGTGAAATCAGAGGTGCTTAAGGGAATAATTGACGTAACGTCTCCACTAGTTAGTGAGGTAAAGTTTAACATTAATTCCAAAGGAATCTCTTTGAAGGCCGTTGACCCTGCACATGTAGCTATGATCAACTTAGAAATAGATAGCAAGGCCTTTGAAGAATACAAAGCAGACGATATGGAACTCGGGATAGACATGGATAAGTTAGCTGGAATAATGCGGCTTTCAACATCTGGAGACATTGTATCCCTTGAGCATGATGAAAAAGCGAATAGGCTAATAATTAGGATGGGAAACCTTGTTCGAAAAATGTCCTTAATAGATACAGCAGGTATGCCTGATCCAAAAATGCCTAATCTAGATTTACCCGCAAAAGCAGTAATTAAAGCATCTGAAATCAGTCGAGGCGTACGCGCCTCAGAAGCAGTTTCAGATCATCTAGCAGTAACAGTCACTAATGATAATTTTGAATTGTTTGCTGAGGGCGATACTGATACAGTGAATCTCAAACTTCCAAAAGATTTACTTGTTGAACTAACTGCAAAAGGCAAGTACAAAAGTCTTTTCTCAATTGACTATTTTAGCAATATGATAAAACCTGTAAAAGGGGAAGATACGATAACTATTTATCTAGGCAATGACAATCCTGTCAAAGTTGAGTTTGATATTGCGGATAAAAAGGGACATGTAAGATACTTGCTTGCGCCTCGCATAGAATCAGAATAATAAATCAATCTTTTTTGAGGTGTGGCCCATAATTAAAGAGGGAAGACGACGAAGGTACATTGGGTTTGCTATTCAGCCATCTGATAAGAATATGCAAATAAAGCGGGCTGATGTAATTAGTGAAATTAGAAAACATTGCAGACATCTTTTTAACAAAAATTGCAAGGAAATGGGCATATATCTAACTAGATTTGACGGGAAAAAAGGAATAGTCAGATGCAATCACGTTGAAAAGGGAAATACAATAGAGCTTTTGATATCGATTGATAGCATTTCTTCCAGCAAGGTAAAAATCAAAACTCTGGGAGCATCCGGCACCATAAAAGCACTGGTTCGAAAACACATGGATAAAGCAACTCTTTTTTAATAGTAGAGCAATACTTACGAGTGGCATATGAAAATAAGAACCATCACTACTGGTTTTAACCTTAAAACTCCATTTAAAGAGGAAGAATTCAGAAAAATTGCTGATTTCACTAACGAAACTAAAGAGATATTTGAAAAAGAAGGTTATTTTGTTCAAACAATCCGGGCGACTACTCAGCCATGGGAAGAATATTTCGAATCTAAAGAACAGATTATAAAATTAGTAACGGATTTGGAGAGATCCACACAAAAGTATAATCTTGGTTATTTCAACATTGGTACAACATACAACACGGAAAACATCCCATTAATATATGATATTATTCAAAGTACATCCCGTGGGTTTTGTACGACTCTTATATCTGATGACAAGCAAATTAACTATGAAGCAGCAAGACAAACAGCTAAACTGATAATAAAACTATCTAAAATAAGAGAGGATGGTTTTGCAAATTTGCGATTTGCTGCCCTGTTCAATACAAAACCAGGATGCCCGTTTTATCCATCATCGTATCATAAAGGGAAGACATCTTTTGCTATTGGAACCGAAAATAGCGATCTGGTTTACAAGGCATTTTCCAAATCTAAAAACATCGAAACGGCAGCACTTTATCTCAATGATGCTTTAACAGAGAAATATAAAAAAATTGAGAAAATAGCAGAACATATTAGCAAAAAAGAGAGCGTTAAATATGGTGGCATTGATGTTTCTATCAGTACCTCGGTTGAACCTGACGAAAGCATAGCTTACGCTTTTGAAAAGTTAGGTCTAGGAAAGTTTGGAGAAACAGGAACACTAGCAATTGCCAAGATGATTACCGAGACTTTAAGACAATTGGATGTTAAAAAATGTGGATATTCTGGTTTGATGCTACCAGTTCTTGAGGATTATGGCCTTGCAAAAAGAAATATTGAAAGAACATATAACATTACTGATCTTCTTCTTTACTCCGCCGTATGTGGTACTGGACTTGACACCATACCGTTACCGGGTGATGTATCAGAAAAAAAACTGTATGCCCTTTTATTGGACATAGCATCACTTTCCATTAAATTAAACAAGCCACTTTCAGCAAGATTGATGCCTATCCCAGATAAAAAGACTGGAGAAATGACAGAATATAAATTTGAATATTTTGTCAACAGCAAGATTATGGACATCTAAAGTAGTTGGGAAAGGAATCTAATGTACCCTTAGATTTTGCACCACTATGCATAAAAATTTAAGTTTATCGCAGATTCAATCAAACAATGAATGTTAAGCATATTGGCGTTTTGGCTGTATTGTTTGCCAGCCTTATGTGGGCTATAGAACCCGTACTTGCAAAATTAGCATATCAACAAAACCCAGATTTTATCCAAACTTCAGCAGTAAGAGCAATCTTTGTGACATTGACAGCGCTAATATATATAGGGTTAACCAGAAATGCCAAGCTTAGAATAGACAAACAACAATTTTCCACATTGGCATATATTGCAATAGCGGGGACACTTTTTGCAGACCTTTTGTATTTTTTTGCCTTAACACAAATCCCTGTAATCAACGCAGTATTAATTGGACATATGCAACCGATTTTCATAATTATGATAGGATTTTTAATTCTCAAAAGTGACAAACTAACAAAATTTGACTTTGTTGGAATTTCAATTATGATGATATCCGGATTTTTGGTGACAACAAAAACAATTGAGAATTTTGCAATGTTCAAGTTTGGAACATTTGGAGATCTGCTGGTGCTTATGGCTACAATTGCTTGGGCTACGACAGCCATTGCAGTAAGAAAATATCTCAAAAACCTGAATGCAGGTGTCATTACATTTTATAGATTCTTATTTGCATCGGTATTCCTTGTGATTTACCTTGGCTTGACATCTACAATCGGCATTACCAATATCTATCAAATCCTAGTGGGAGTCGTTGTCGGCATAGGAACAATTCTATATTACGAAGGGTTAAAACGCATCAAGGTAGCACAAGTATCTGGCCTTGAGCTTTCTGCACCATTCTTTGCAGCCATTTTAGGTTTTTTAATTCTAGAAGAGCAATTAACTTTGATACAAATCATGGGAATCTCACTACTCTTTGTTGGGATATACTATCTATCTAAAAAGGAAGACATCGAATGAGAAAAATCATATCGGAAATCAAAGACACATTCAAAGAAGCATCACTTACAACATTTACTCTCCTTAAGATAATGATTCCAATTAGTATTATTGTAAGACTACTCAAAGAGTTTGGAATGATAGAAATCGTAGGGGACGTTCTTTCACCAGCCATGAGCATAGTTGGACTTCCGGGGGAGCTCGGGATTGTTTGGGCTACAGCGATGATCACCAATATTTATGGGGCATTGATAGTCTTCTTTTCACTGGCAATGCAAAATTCCTATACTGTTGCCCAGGTGACTGTTTTAAGCACTATGATACTCGTTGCCCATACACTCCCAATAGAATTACGTATTGCTCAAAGGGCAGGAGTGAGATTGTGGTTTATGTTTTCCCTACGTTTTTTGGGAGCATTTGCTTTAGGATGGATTTTGTATGTCGTTTATACTTTGTTTAATGCACATCAAAACCTCGCCACTATTTTATGGAGCCCAGGAAAAACCGATTCATCAATTGTTTATTGGATACTAAGGGAATGCAAGAATTATCTGATGATCTTTCTCATTATCTTAGGACTTTTACTTTTAATGAAACTATTGAAAAAATCAGGGATAATGACTCAATTGAACAACATCTTAGAACCTGCACTTGAATTTTTGGGAATGAGTAAAGAAGCTGCCCCAATTACCATTATAGGAACAACATTGGGACTTTCATACGGAGGTGGACTCATTATAAACGAAGCAAAGTCTGGCCTTTTGAGTAAAAAAGATTCGTTTTTATCATTATCAATGATGGGGCTTTCACATAGTCTGATTGAAGATACATTATTGATGGTTGCAATGGGTGCTGTGTTATCTGGAATTCTATTTGGAAGATTTGCATTTACTATAGTGGTTATGTTTGTTCTCATAAAATGCATCAATCATCTTTCTAAAAGAGCGTTTAACAAATATTTTGTCTGCTGATAAATAAAAGCAATGCAACAAAAATAGTAAGAGCAGCTGGTGGGAACAATACATTTGCTTCCAATCCCCAACAAAAAAATTCTAATTAATTTATAATTGTCTACCCGCATCAATAACAGGAATTAATAACCAAGGATTAAATTTGACATAACCTTTTATAATCCTAAACTCCCAACTTTTTAGGCACCATGATATCTAAATTCTCAATGATATCCTTTTGCTGTTTTGTTAACTCCTGCACAAGCACCTCATCATCATACACCTTACACTTCA
>Ga0307431_1000374_pt1 | contig 31330 bp, 42 predicted proteins | sample SalMarWE160170MG_FD_202155 | JGI IMG/M metagenome (GOLD analysis project Ga0307431, IMG submission 202155) | Salt marsh sediment microbial communities from the Plum Island Ecosystem LTER, Massachusetts, United States - WE1603-170 | ecosystem: Environmental > Aquatic > Marine > Intertidal zone >...
AGGCGGGTTGCCTGCGGATTTGACTCATGAAGCTCCTTAAGCGTTTCATTGAGAATCTTCGTCTCCACTATCGCTCTTGGCGTTATGAAAAGAATCTTGCTGAGCTTGTTAGCCACGTGATTCGTCAACAGCTTTTTGACTCCACGAGCCACAGAGGGTGCAACCACAATCAGGAAGTTTCGGTTCTTGAACTGGGTTACCCAAAAAGTGGCTTCTTCAGTAGCAGGGTTCTCAATTAACTTACGCCTGTAGTAACTTCCTCGCATAAAATCTGCGCTGAAAACTCCAGATATCAGATTCTCTTTTAGGTTAAGGTCCAAAATTTCCGTTACCAGATTCACTGTTTCTCCGTCACTTTTTTCGCAGTTTTCTTCTTCACGGAAGTCTTTCAGCTTCTGAATTATCAAACCAAAATTGATTTCTTCTTTGATCTCGAAGATTTTAGCGGGCAGAACCATATTTTAATTAACTTCCATCTTAGTTTTTATTGTTAAATTTACTTCCACTCTTTTCTTGTAGAATTGAAAGAAGTCCTCACTTCTTGGCTTCGATCCACAGCTCTAGGGCTTCCGTCACGGCTTCGCCTAAAACCCCTTTCTTGGCGCCATGCAACTCTAAGACTTTCATTCTGAAACGTTTCTCAAGCTCATCGGGGACCTCTACGAATATTCTTCCCACTCTGCCTCACCTATATCTAAGTGTTCTCATATCTGAAAACATTTAAATATCTTATCACACCCAAATGTTTAAGTGTCTATATATGGGAGAGTTAGGATATTTGAGTGGTGAAGTTATTTCTAGGAAGCGGGTTGGTGTGGTCCTGACGAAGCCGTACCTAGACGCGCTGGAGAAGCTGGTTGGAGCCGGCGTCTACGCGAGTCGACGCGAGATCTTCACGGATGCGCTGCGGCAGCTGTTCAGACATTATGGGATAGAGCCGTTCTGTGCAGAGGAACCCGAGGAAGCGAAGAATGCTGAGAGACCCAAGTAAGCTGAGGGCCTATGTGGATGGCAAAAATGTGGATAACCAATTCATAAATTTCAATAGACGGTTGGACAAGAGAAAATTAGGCGTAGAGAACTCAGAAAATACGTTGAGGAAGCCAAGAGACGAACCAAAGGCTTTTCTTGAACAACTCAAACATCAAAATAGAACTGCTGGCACTGTTTCCGCTGCAACAGCGGCGGGGGCGCATTGATGTGGATCGCAGTACAAGAGGGCATGCTTATTACATCATAGCTAATATCAAGTATCGGTTGATGTTTCTTGGGCGTTCCTAAACCTACTGAGATGACTATTAGGAATTTTCTAATGAAAGAATTAGAGAAAAGAGGTATCAAGGTCAACACTGAGATTTCTTACAGAACTCCTATTGGACGTTTAATGCCTGACCTGCTTCTCTGTAACGGAGCAGAATATGTTGTGGAAACAAAGCTAGGAGCAGAGGCAAAACTTCTAGATGCTATGGTTCAACTCTATGATTATTCTAAATATACCCAAACTAATGGAGGGTTTGCAGTCCTTTTCCCAAAGGAATTGAGACGGCCTTTGGAAATTGAACTATTGGAAAGAATTGTTAAAGATCCAAAACTGAAGTATATTAGCGCTGCTACGTTTAAAGATACTAGACCTAGTCAAAGGTTTGTTGGTAACCTTTCTGAAATGGCTGATTGGATAGCCAATCATGTTTTAAGACATCCCTCAGTTGAAGTTGATACTGGTTTTGCCATTAAAGTTCTAACTGAAGCTGTAGAATATTTAACTGCCAGCGTGAAAGTGCTTAAAGACACAGAACTTGAGGACATATTTGGTGGAAAAACAGTTTTTGAGAATATATTGCAGTATGAAGAAGGACGCTATCCTCTTGAAGAAATGAGACAGGCAACAACATACTTGCTTACAAACCAAATCATGTTTTATCATATCCTTTCAAAAATGGATATGGCTTTTAACGATATAGATGAAGACAAGATAAGAAAACCCAATGACCTACTCAACTATTTCAATCCAGTATTAGAAAAAGATTATAGCTCCATTTTCGGTTTCGATGTTGCTTCAAGACTACCTGAGTCTTCTACAAAAATAATCAAGAAAGTAATAATGGCTGTAAAAGCTTTAGCACCTGAAAAGATAGGACATGACGTTTTAGGTAAAGTCTTCCATGAACTGATACCTTTTAACATTAGGAAAGCTGTAGCAGCATTCTATACAAATAATGAAGCTGCAGAACTCCTGACGCAATTATCCATTGATGATCCTAATGCAAAAGTAATGGATCTAGCTGTGGTAGTGGCACTCTTCTAGTAGCTGCTTATAGAAGAAAAAAGGAACTAAAAAAGAAATTGGGAACTTATGATTTCTCAAAAGACCACAAGAGATTCTTGGAAAAGGACTTAACTGGAATTGACATTATGCCTTTTGCAGCTCACCTTGCAGTTATGCATCTATCACTCCAAGCATTATTATCTGAAACTGAGAAAGTACGAATAGCAGTATGGGATTCAACAGAACTTGAACCAGGCATGAATATACCAGCAATACAGAGCGAATTGAAAGCTGCTTACAAAAGACCCACATTGGATATGTTCAAAGATGGAGAACTCTTTCTGAAAGATGCCTTCCTTAAAAAAGGTGCAATCACACTAGAAGGAGTTGGTGGAGAAGAAATACCCTTGGAAAAAGCAGATTTAGTGATAATGAATCCTCCATTCACAAGACAAGAAAGATTACCAAAAGAATACAAACGCTCATTAGCTAAACGACTTGGTGAATATGAAAAATATATACATGGACAATTGGGATTGTATGGATATTTCATGTTTCTAGCAGACCGCTTCGTCAAAGAAGGTGGAAGGTTAGCTCTAGTTCTTCCGTCAAGTTTATTGAGAATCCAGTCTGCATTGGGTGTTCGTAAGGTCTTAAGTAAGAATTATGAAATTGAATACTTTATCACAACATGGAAAAAGGCTGCATTTTCTGAAAGTGCAAAATTCAGAGAAATCCTCCTTATAGCGAAGAAAGTAGGGTCAGTTAATGAAAATGCATATTGTGCGATTGTAAATCTGAAGCGAATGCCGAAAAATTTGGAAGAAGCTAGAAGCATTGCTTTTAAGGTAAAGTCAATTTTTAAGAAAGGACAAGAAATAGACGATGAAGATATGGCAATATTCTTTGTCAGTCAGAAACAATTGAAAAAGAATCTCGGAAATTGGTTTAGCTACATAGCTGCTTATGACCCAAAGATTTTCAGAATCTTCGAAGACATCAAACAAGTTGCTAACGATAAATTGATTCATCTTAATTACGACGCTCAAGAATTTGACTTGAGACATGTTAAACAAGACAACGTTCATGGAATTGTTGTTAGATATCCAGAAAGAGCCAGAAGAATAAACGACAAGTATTATGTTACTAAAATACAAGAAAAAACTCTTTTCGCCAAGGAGAGGTTTTTCAATGAAGATGCAGTTATTCCTCTAGCTAGTGTTGCTTATGGGTTGCGTAGCTCCTCTGGTGTTAAAACAATAGATGTGAGCACTCGAACTGATTTCATAATAATTAAAAAATTTAGAGATTTGAACAAGGTCTGTCCTAGAATTAAGAGAACAACATTGAAAAAGTGGAAAGAAAAAGTAGAAGCAAGGGCTTCTAACTTCTTGATAGCAAGACGTTTTGTCCTTCCTGCACCAGGTCTCTCAGTGCTTGCCTTTTATTCAGATAAACCAATGGTTGGTGTAGACATGTGGAGTATCAAAGGTTTGTCAAATGAAGAAGCTAAGCTTCAAGCACTTTGGTTTAACAGCACAATAAATCTTCTTCAAGTATATCTATTGAGAACTCTTGATACTTGGATGAAAATTCACGATTATACTCTAAATGAATTTGTCTCCATAAATACTGGGAAACTAACACAAAAAGAGCGAAAAGAATCACTCAGACTTTTTGACCAATTTGGAAACACTGAGCTCCCAAGCATTCTAACACAGCTAAAACAAAGACATGACCTACGTATGAGACTAGATATGGCTTTCCTTAAAATATTTGGATATAACGAAACCGATGCAAGGAGGTTATTAGACCAAATATATGCGATCTTATCAGAAGAAATTATTAGATTAAAGATTTTCATGAAGGAGAAATGAAAAATGGAGGTTTTATTGCCGAAAACTGTTAGGGACGTGAAAACGTGGCGAAGAGTTTAAGAGACAGAATCTTGGAAGCCCTGAAAAAAGAGGCTTTAACCGAGCCTGAGCTATCTGAAAAGCTAAGGATCTCAATTGATTATCCTAAGGATGATCTATTGTTGAAGCTTGAGGACGAGGGATTGATCAAATACGACTTGACAACAGAGAAATGGCATCTAAAAGATGAAAACGTGGAAGAACTTGAAAAAGACCCGAAGTTTAGGAAATGGATAGTAGAGAATCTTGGAATGAAGTGGAGAAACTACGTTCTGTCTAAAGAAGACGTTAGAGACGCCCTGCGAAATATATATCTAGAAATGAAACACCTCTAAAAGGAGATAAAAAGGAAGGCTGAAAGGACTCAGGGAAGCGTCCACATTCGGTGACGACTGGTTGGGAGTTTTCGATTTGTTTTGTCTTCTTTCATTGCACTTCCTTGAGCCCCAGCAAACCACCCTGTTATTAGGCTCCTAATAGGAGCAAACAAAACGTTATGGAATCTAGAGCGAGAATTCATAAACAACAAAAGGAATCAAGCCAAGAATCAACTGAGCAAACTTTGTCAAAAGCTGGACGCAAGGGCAACGGCTTCGAAGCTGACATGGATGTTTATCGTAAATACTTTAGTAGAGGTAAGAAACGAAGCCAATACCGCAATGGTGTAAAACTTAAGAAATATTGTGAATGGGCAAACATTACACCTGAAGAGCTAATCAAAGAATATGCTGAAGCAAGAGAAAGCGTTAATGCACTTCAAGACTGGAAGAGAGACACTCGAAGCAAAATCATTGAATATTACAACTGGCTTAAAGCGAAAGACTACAAAATCAACTATTGCAGAACATTACCTCTGGGAGCTTTAGCCTTTTACTCTGAAAATTGCGAAACCATCAAAGACGTAACAAAAGAATTCGATAGCGTCCAGATACCTACAGACGAATACATTTTCACTCAAGAAGCCTTACGAAAAGTCTTCTATTATGCAGACTTGGAAGGTCAAACAATGCTAAGTCTAGCTGTAGCGTTAGGCTATAGCTCCATCGACTTCTTAAATCTCGAAACTGAGAAACTCCAAAACCTAGTAAAAGAAGCGACAGACAAAGGCTTAGAGTTTATCCAGTTCATTGGAAAAAGCAGAGCTAAGACAAGCGTTCAACCACGTTCACACCTCACACCTGAAGCAATCCATTCTTTGAAAGATTATCTACCATTTTTAGAAAAGAAACATGACGGTAAGCTGCCTAAGTTCTTATGGTGCAATGGAAAGGAAGATACGCACATAACCAACACGGGATTAAACAAAAAACTGAAAAGATTACTCAGAAAAGCCAACATTGAAACGTATGGAAGACAAGTAAAATTCCATTGCTTAGGACGCAAATTTCTTTATTCGAGACTACAAGCCAAAAACAGAGACATTGCAAAGGTCATAACTGCCAAGAAGGTTTCTGCAAGCGACTTGACTTACATTCCCAACTTAGATGCTGAATGCCTTCGAGTTTTCAAAGAAACCTACAAAGAAATTGCCCTTAATGGCGACATAACAGGAAAAACCAAGCAGAAACAAGAAAAAAGAATCCAAGAACTAGAACAAGCAATAAATCAAGTTGAAATCGAAAATTTAACAAGTAAAACACGCATAGATTTGCTGCAAAAGAATCTGGAACAAGAAAAAGAAGAACGCAAAAAAGAGATGCGGGAAGCAACAGAAGAAATATTCAATTTGCGAACTCAAGTTCAACCAGCATTAGACCTGTTAGTTGATTACAAAAGCATAATTGAGAAAGTCAAAAAGAAACAAAAAACAGAATCCTAATCTTCTCCCTCTTTTTCCTCTTCCATTTTTTTGGATAATTCTTCCATTTTTATTGAATGTTCAATATTTTCTTCCATCGATTTTTCTGGGTCAAAGAAGACGTATTTCATTATTCATCTCCCTCTATTCTACATACGCATGGATTACTTTTACATCTGGGACAGAAAACATCTCTAAAGCCTTCTTGGACTGACCTATTGTAATTTCTTTCAAGTTGGTCTATTGGGTCAATCTCTGGGCTATTTTCTCCCCAAACATCAAATCCCCGAATTCTGATTGATTTTCTGTCAAAGAAATCCGTTTCATCTTGATTCTCTTCTTTGATTCCAGATTCTTTAGGCTTAAATTGAGGTTGCAACCGAAATAGCTCTTGGCGAATCTCAGCAACCATTTCGTTTTTTAGAAGCTCTCCTTCTAAGCCTTTGCGAACTAGCCTATTGCGAATTTTGTCATAGATGTTTTTTTGTTGTTTTTTGTCAGGTATGATTTTGAACGATTCCCTGTCAGAAAGACAAACTTCGAGAACTAGACTAATTTTTTTCTTTTTAGGCATTGCTCATTTTCCCCTTTTATGATATTTTTGAGTATGACTAATTTGTTCGGGAGTTCGCCAATAGCGATTTCCCCGACCACACTCGAAACGGAATTTCTGGACGCACTCTTCATCATAACAGACTTGACGCAAACTTCCGATTTCTTTTTTGAAAAAAATTTGACCACAAATCACACATTTTTTTTGAAGGATTTTATGACATATAGGACATCTTCTATCAAGAATTTTTTTATCATTAACAAAATCTTTGCAGTAGGGGCAATAAATTTCATTTTCATGCGATTCTTCTAACATGTTAGCTCCCTCAAAAACGATTCTAAATCAGGACAGTTCACGATACAATCTCGATTCGTTTCTTGACATAAGAAACAGGGACAATCAGCTACGGAATTCAAAGACAAATTAACTTTCTTATCCATTTAAAACCCAACTTAAAATTTTGATTTGAGATTTGAGCTTTTCTCTTTCGATAACAAGTTTGATTCGAGATTGCTCTTCAGCATCAGAAAGGAAATCTAATTTCTCAAATTCTTTAAGGTCAGAATCGACTTGCTTAACCTGATTGATTAAAAGAATTCCCTTCGATTCAAGCAATTCTCTGCACTTCATAGACTTAACTTTTGGTTTCTGAGGTCTCGGTTTAGATTCCTGTTTCTTTTGTTTACGAAGAAATTTGCTGATTTTGTAAAAATTATCATGAATCATTTTCTTCTATCTCTTCAATTTGTTTCGAGATTATTGTGTTGCGATTATCCTTATTTTCCCAATCCGATTCTTTCATTTCTCCTGAAACCGTATTACAACCCGCTAAATGTTTGAGATAATTCATTGGAAAATTGAGACCAATACATAACAAAAAATTGATTGCTTCATTAAAATTTTTAAATTCTTTTGGCGAACCAAAAACAGGGGATTCCCTACGATTCATGAATGTATGTAGCTTTTTTAGCGTCTCTTCAGATACATAGACACTTGGCATTTTTCATTTCTCCTATGAATGGTTTAATGGATGGTTCGGAATGGCTATGGTTTACGTTTCGACAATCTTTGTGCGGATTGCAGTTTGAATCCTAAGAGGGCTATTTTTCTGCTTAAGTTCTGCGTTGATTTTTTGGTTCATCGTAAAAATATTCGGAATCTCAGCTAAGAGCAAGTAACGATTCGTGTGACCCATTTCTTTGTATAATTCTGGGCTTGTCGGACATAAATCTGATTCGAGACATACCTTCGCATGTGCTATGCCCTTAGAAATTGCATCGTCAAGCATCGCCTTAACTTCAGCTTCAGAAATCGGAACACCTCTAGCATCGGCAAGAACTTCTGCAATGGCTTTAGCTCCGTAACTCCGACCAACAACATCTCTTCTTTCTCGCTCTACGATTTCACCAGTAACGGTTCTGACTTTGTATTTTTTGAGTTCACCGAAAACTTTTCTTCCATTATTGTATTGATTATTCAAAAAGCATTGCGAACACCATCTCCAGATTTGATGGATTTCTGTTTCTTGCGTGTTCAAATTAATGAATTCTACGTCTTGCCAACGGAACACGCTCAAATACAAACTAATTGGGAGCTTGTGTTCGGCTTTTTTCTTTTCTGTTTTTTTAATCGGCAACACCATTGAAATCACCTAATATGATTGCAGTCCCTTCGGATATTTTACAAATCCGTGTTCTCCTAACGGCTTGTATCCGCAATATGGACATTTATCGGAATTTGCTTGCCGAATCTCGTCTCCAAAAAGCATGGCACCGCAATTTAGGCACTGACTCATGCTTACTTTGAATGGCTTATCGGGATTGTCTTTTTGACTCTGATGGTAAGTAGAAAAAAGTTGCTCGATTTCGCTTTCTGCAGTTTGCCTTTCTTGAGGATTTGCAGATAATTTTGCCCTTTTATACAAATCATCAACATACAATTGATATTCATTTTTCTGTCCTGATTGAACAATGGTTTCGGTTTCAGAATCTCGAATCGGCAAAGAAGCTTTTCCACTTGGAGCTTTACGACCTCTTTCAGGTTGTTGATTATCCTGAAGAATCAATGTAGCTTTGAGATTTTCTAACACATCTGGATTTTCACCGATTAAATTTTCAATCTCTTCCCGTTTCTCTTCTGGGACTTGCTCTAAAACAGACGCTTTTTCGTCACGGAACGATTTTTCGGCTTGAAGAGCCAAAATTTGATTTTTTTCTTCGAGTTCTTCCCTGAGCTTCTCGAAGGCTTTTTTATCGACTAGACCGCTATGTTTAATCTCGATAACTCTGTCCGATTTGCTTTTAACAGCATGTTCGATTTCTTCTTCTAATTCTTCATTTTCACTCATTTTCTTTTTCCTCTTCTAATTTTTTTACTCTTTTTTCAGTTGCCAAAACAATCGACAAAATATTAGCCAATAGAACGACTCTGGAATTTTCATTTTTTTCTATCTTCTCTATTTTTTCAGCTAGTTCGACTTGACTGACTAACAGATTGGAATTGAAAGATTTAGCCCAACCGATTGACAGCTTAACAGCTTGTTCTAAGCTCTTGGCATTGATGTCTTCTTTAAAATCTTTTACCAGTTCTAACGTTTCGTTTGAAAGTCCAATAGATGTTTTCTTTGGCATCTGATTCACTATTATAACTATATCATGACTTACATATAAGTTTTATGGATATTTTGAATATGTGATACAGTAATTAGAATGAAATTGTTGAATTTGATGTAAGATTTTAGGTCAGAATTTCTTATCAGCACGTGATTAAATAAATTCATAAAACAAAAAATAGGGCATTTTGGGGAGCGGAAGGATGTCAACAAACAAAGACGAAAGGACAGAACCGAGACGACCTATTCTCCGACAAGCCTTTTGGCAAGTCTGTTTATTCCGACTAAATTCTGTCCTTTATAGTCAAAACCTTCCGCTCTTTCCCATCCTATTTTTTGACTTTAACCTCTTTCATTCTTTTGTTACAGGGCAACCAATACCCGATTTAACGAAATATTCAGAGATGGGTCTAAGCTCCCCATCCTTCCAATACTTGAAAACTTTAAACTTCTTACCGTAACCATTCAAAACTTTTCCTTCGTCAGGATAAAGCTTCATGAAAAGATTGAGACCTGAAAGATTGTCCTGAAAATGATGGATTAATGCCCTATCGAGACATCTTAAATGACAGATGTCAAAACCCGAACCGTCATTACTCCATTGATGCCATGAACCTTTACCGCTAAAACGCAGTTGACGGTCATAATCAATATTTAGGAGTTCGCCAAGAATGTGCTGAGTTTTTTCGTCTAGGACATGAAGCTCAAAAACCCATAAACCGTGCTGATGAGGTTTACCTAAAACATCAGCTTTGACCTTTAATGAACCGCACTCAGGACACGGGTCAACTTCCCATGCTTTGCCGAACATAGAGTAACCACAAGAACCGCACACAACATCTTTAAGCACACCATATTCTACGGGACTAGAAATCCGTCCAATAGGAAAAGGCAAATCTAAATCGATTTCATACCTACTTTCTGGAGGATAAAGAAAATTTCCCCGATTGATTCCCTTCTGAATGAAACATTCACGATAAATTTGCTCTTTAGACATGGGAAGGCTAACCCATAAACCCAGATATTGACCCTGATAGAGATTGACCCTACACATAATTATTAGCTCCTTTACTCATTTTTGGGTAGCTCCTTTAATGTTGGGTAATTTGCCCTCTTTCTTTAATAAATCGCTTATTGCCACACGAATAACAGCACTACGGTTAGGATAACCCAAATCCTTACTAAGCTCATTAAATTCTGTCCCTGATTCTTCAACAAGTTCGTCAATTAGACCCAGATACAGTTCAGGGATTCGAATATTAATCAGGGGCATACCCTTACGCTTATTCAAATTATTATCGTCAGTCAATTAACTAACCTCAATTAGATAATTAATTAGTAAGTCAGTAAATCTATCAAAATAGACAAAAATATGTATACGTGTATTACCAATGAGGACAATGTTTTTGAGTTTTCTAGTTACGGAAGTTTCAAAAAAAGAATGAGTGTGTGATATTTTCATGATGTGACCTCAGAGCATTTTTGTTTGTTGACAATGTAAAAAGTCTTTGAACTTGGCTTACTTGAAGGCGTTAAAGTTGTTAGGTCAGTTTCAATAAAGCCTTTAGCTTGTAATCTAAAAATCCAAGAATTAACTGAATGAACGTCATGAATGTCCAAATTCTGCACAATCAGAGAACGCAAAGCGGTTCTATGAATGCGGTAAAATTTGCTTAACTGTTTAACCAATACACAAACTTTTTCTTGTCGTTTCATATTCTATCAACTAATGTGTGATATTTCTCGTATATTAGGGTTCTCCCAATTTTTTGTATCAAGCTCTTATATATCAAATTAGTTTGATATTTATAGGCATAAGAGGATACAAACATGCTGAAGGACAGGGCAATTGAGGGGAGCGAAAAGATGTCAGGGGAGAGCATTTTTCTCATCTCCTAATTGGGTTTCACTAATAACATGGTAGCTCTCCCCGTGACTGTGATTCAATCCTCGTTTTTCAGCTAATGTTCAGAATGAACTTTTTCTATTTCACCCGCAAAATCCCATAATTTTTTAATTATTACTTCTTTCGATGTTCAATTATAATCGCACCTGCAATCATTAATACAATTCCAGAAAACATCATAACAAGTCCAATAATGTTAACTGTATTCGCACTCCCTCTAAACAATACTGGAATGTTTGTTTTTGCATTTAGATAGATTCCGACTGCACCAAGAAGTGTGATAATTGCACCAAAAACGACTAACACATAATCCATGATTTTCATTTTGATGCTCCTCTATTGATTCGCTTCAAAAGGCGAACATACAAGTATGCACCAATAACCGCAACAATCACAATTCCGACTATTATAGGAACCAAGTTGTTAAACATTTTTTCACCTCATATCGTATCTCATAAGATACGATTTAGCGAGGTTCGTTATAAATGTATGTTTTTAGCTTTTCTTATCAGCACGTGATTAAATAAATTCATAAAACAAAAAATTTCAGCACGTGACAACAACAAAAAACGGAATACTTTCACTTCCAGAAAGGACACAAACAATAGACAGATTGAAGGAACTGTATGGGCTGAAGCGTGGCGAAATGCCAACTGACCCCACGACTGGTAAATATGTTAAAATAACCAACGTTCCGAGGAACGACTGGACATCTCAGATTTGTCAGAGCGTTCATTCCGAGGAATTATCGCTGGAACATTGAAAATTTGTCAGAGCAAGAAATAAATAAACAAAAGAAAAAGGGGAAAGTGAATTCCCCCATTTCTTAGAGGATTCGTTTCATTCTGGTGCAGACATGAAACATTAATTATTATTCTCAAACTAACTTATTAGCTTTTTGATTAAACTATGCGAAAATACCACAATGTTAATAAGTAGAAAAAAGGTATAATATATGTAGAAACACATGGAGTATGAATCAGATTGACAAGCGAATTAATGAAATCTGTTAAGGTCAGCACAGAAACGCTTGAGGTTTTGACTGAATTGAAAAGATTGAATAAATTGCATAGCCAAAATGCTATGATTGATGTGACATTGAAGCTGTATCTCAGCTTTTTAATCAAAAATTATTGCGACACGGATTCAGAGGGCTTGCTTAATCGGTTAGTCAAATTACAGGAAAAACTTAGTCCAAAACTTTCAATGGGAGATTAAGATGCCAACTAAAAAAAGCAAGATAGAATGGATTGCAGAAACATTCAATGAAAAACTAGACCGAGCAATAGAATTGAGCGACCAAATTCAACAAAAATATGACATAGAACAAGATTTGCCACATGAACCGCTAACTCAGGAATACTGGGACATGACTGATAAAATCTTGGATTTGATAAGGGATGAATTCTATTGCACAGAAGCAATAGCAAAAAACTTATTCTTTGCAACATTGAGATTAAGAAGACGGGGAAAAGCATGAACAAGCGAACCGACAAGAATAGGCGAACTGACCCATTCAAAGCTTACAATCCATACAAGAAAGTCAATCGTTACGGTCAAATCAATCAATGTAAGCTTAGAGCATACAATCAATAATCTAATCAATCTAATCAACTAATCTAATCAATCATATCTAATTAACTAAAACTACAATAAACTACGTGTAGTATATCAAAAGCTACAGGCAAAAAAAACCTTCAAAACAGATACTTGGGGCTATGCTTTTGAATCATTAATTCAGTTATAGCTGATTAGGTGGGGGCGTTGTGGGGTATTTTCTCATAAAATTGTTGCATTTTTGCTACAAAATATGTGAAAAACGACTCATTTTTAATGTTAAATTAATGCATAGCCTAACAGTTTAAGGCAACTGTTAATTGGTCAAAAATGTTAATTAAATCTAACTAACTATTAGAAATATATAACATTTTTTTATGATAGAACAGATAAAAAGAGCACAGTATATGCATGTAGTTTATTCTTGTAATGTTTTAGCTTATCTGATTCTGGAATTAATTAATTATTTTTGGTGTTTGTGGTTTATTTTATGCAATTTTGCTTAATTTGACTTGCTGACGGAAAATATGATTAACTTGGACAACACATATACAGTATTATGATGGGCAGGACAAAACAAAAACACCTTTTTTGAGAATGAGAAGCAAATGAAAATCCCCTCATAAGGCACACATAAGGACATAAAATAAGGTTAAGATTGAGAAACGGTTTTTGTTAAGAATTTCTAGCCTTCATTGAATCAGCAAGATGGTTTAGTTAAAATTCTTCACACTTCATTTAGGGTTTAGTCTATCAAATTCCCCTGTAAAAATGCCGTTAATATTGAATTTATAGTTCGCCTATGCTTTTCAGGTAATTTGTTAATTTTCTAAAGTCCGTTTACAAAAAATCAAAAAATGAAAAGGGGGTAGGGATGTTTACATTAGCATAGATTCGTCCAGTTCCTCTTCATCAGATGCCAATAGTATGTTGTCGGTTTCGTCTTCTATGAAGATGTATCTTTTCTGTTTTGGTTGTTTCGTTTGTTGCTTACGAGCTAACCGTTGGGCACTAAGTTCTATGAGTTTTTGGTCTCTGATAGCGGATAGGATTGAGCGAATAATGATGAGGATAAACAAGAGGATGACGAGGGATTCAAAAATCATGTTAATCGTCTCGGATTGTTTACGGCTTCAAATTTTGGAACATAAATCAATTCTGTTTTTCCGTCATAATAGAATATAGCTTCTCCCGTCTTCATTCTTTCAATCCGTTTTATTGTAAATTTGCTTAGTCCAATTGCTTTGAGTTTGGTTTTGTTGTTTGCTCCTGAAAGTTTAAAGATTAAATATCCCGTGTTGATTCGTTCCAAAAGTTGCGTTGGGATTGACTGGAATCTCTGACTGACCGTAATATAGCTCATGCAGTAATTTCTTCCTGTCCCTACCCATCGAAGCAAAGTTTTGTTTATTGTTCTGATTAGGCTATAACGGTCTAGAATAGAATGGCTGTCATCTGTTATGTATAGTATCCAATCCTGATAATGTCCGTTTGAAGCTAGAACTTTTTCGACCTGTTTTCCCCAATCTCTAACCACGAAACTTCTTAGAATGGTTGTTGCGTCTTCTGGATTGATTAGCTTCCCCGTGAAATAGGTGCATTTTTGTTTGATGAATATCTGTCGTGTTTGTTCTGTTAGGATTTGATAAAAGGGAAGGTCGGAATTTCTGCTTAATTCGTATGCGTCCTCAAAAGCTCTAATTTTGACGCTTGCTTTTTCTTTCATAAATCTTCTTATCAAGTGTTTTGTTGCTGTTGTTTTTGCTGTGCCTCTTCCGCCAACTATAGCCAACCCAGATTTTAGAACTTCGTCAAGGTCTATCATGTCAATTGTTGCGAATTCCGAGCTTAAGCCCATGATTCCAGAACCTTCAAGATTTGCTCGGCATCGTTAGGTTTGAACACTTTGTTAATGTGGATTGCCACAACTGGAAAAGGCGAACCGTTGCCAACTAAAAGAAGGCGTTTCATTGAACGATTTACTTTATACCTGAAAATTTGGGCTTTCAAGTTTACTCCTCTTCGTATTCTTCCGCTTCTTTTCTTGCGTTCTCGAAGTGGTCAAAAATTTCGTAAAAGTCGCACTCACTCAAAGCAGAATTAACTAAGTCTTGTGCCATTGAAGGAATTAAAAGACATTCTTCGTTATTGCCATCAACAAAGTTTTCGACTAGCTCCTTTAAGCTTTGAACGTCTCCGCACTCATACGCCATATTATACATGCTTTGGTCATTGGTCAACCATAGATTAACGCTCCAAGTCTCGTAATTTACCCAACCGTTGTATTTTCTGTCTTCTCTTGTGATGCCTTCGATTTCCCAGACTGCTTTCTGTATCTTGTCTTCATTATTTGAGAGAGTCTTCAAGATTTCTTTAAGTTTGTAGATGCTCGAAGACTTCACTTAATAGACCCTCCAAGATTTTTGATACGAAACTTTGAAGCTCGGCTCTACGGATAGAGCATAAAAAACTGGCTTCAAGGCTCCGCTAGATTTGCAATTATTTTTTGTTTTCATATGCTGCACCACAGAACACTTGGATTTTAGAGCTTATAAAAATATCCACAATTTGGGATTAAAAACTCCACAAGTCGTGTTTTATATCTCTATTGTGTAAATACACTGAAATTTTAAATCAGATTTAGAAATAAAACGATTTTCAAGGTTTTAACATAAGCATACATAAGGAGCTTTTCCTAGCCAAGAAATAGACAGCATTTAGGATAAAATTTCATTAAGAATGGGGAACTGGTCGAGTTGGTGCAACATATGAAGCCTTCCGAAGAAGCATATGTTCTCAACCAATTCCCCAACTAAAAAACGCTCTAAACCGTCTTAATAAGCATTCTGAAATAGCTTTTCAATACTAAGACAAATTTCGAAAGCACTATCAAAAAATTGGCTTAGTGAAAAATGGTAGGGACATGTTTTTGTTAAAATCTTAAGACAATATCCCAAAATGTTATAATTAAAAAACAGAAAGTAGTTAGACACAATGGATAAAGCTAAAGCTCGAAGCGAAATCGAAAAACTTGTCATAAAATACAACAAAGTTGTAGAGGACAATAGAGTAAAGCAATACAACGAAGAGATGACGAAAATAGGCTTTATTCAACCTTTATTTCGTGCTTTGGGTTGGAATATTGAAGACTCTAGAGAAGTTACTGCCGAAGAAAAAATATCGAAAGGACGTGTTGATTACGGTTTTAGAATAGATGGAATTTCAAAATTCTTCTTAGAAGCTAAACCGTTGAGGGCAGATTTAGACAAAGAAGAATACTTTGAACAAGCAATCAGCTACGCTTGGCATAAAGGTTGCACATGGGCAGTCCTTACAGATTTTGAGGAGATAAAAGTCCTAAATGCTGAAGTGAAAGCTGCCAATTATATGCAAAGTCGTTTTATGTCGATTAAATGCAATGATTTTCTAAATAGATTTGAAGAATTATGGCTTTTGTCAAAAGAAAGTTTTGAGAAAGGCTTGTTAGATAAGAAGGCGGAAAAGTGGGGAAAAAAATCAAAGAAAGCCAGTATAGATAAACAACTTCTTGAGGATTTTACCCGATATAGAACAATGCTTACAAAGAGCATAACAAAGCTTAACCAAAAAGAGAAAATGACAGAAGACGAGTTGGACGAGTCTGTTCAAAGATTGTTAGACCGTTTGATTTTTATTCGAAGTTGTGAAGACCGAGAACTTGAAGAAAAAATTTTGATTTCCAAATTAAGGGAATGGGAAAGTAAAGGTAAAGGAAAATTTGAAAAAAGCTTAAGAGACATTTTTCATTATTTTGATAAACAATATAACAGTAAGATATTTTCTGTGCACTTGTGTGACAGATTAGAAATTGAGAATAAAGTCCTAAGCGAAATAATAAAGGGATTATATCATATAAAGGAGAAATATTTTGCAATTTCTTATGATTTTTCAGTAATTGATGCTGATGTTTTAGGCAACATTTACGAACAGTATTTGAGTAATATTCTTAAAAAAACTGCTAAAAGAGCAAAAGTCGCCAAAAATGGGCGACATAGAAAAGAGCAAGGAATCTATTATACACCAACTTATATCGTTGATTATATAGTAAGGAACACTCTTGGTAAATTACTTGAGAATAAAAAAATTAACCCAGAAAAAATTAAAATTTTAGACCCCGCTTGTGGTTCTGGTAGCTTTCTAATAAAGGCGTTTGATGTTTTCGATGAATATTACAAGAAGAATATGAAAGATTATGGTCAAACTCAATTTGACAAACAAAGAATTGATATTCCGTTCACAAAAAAGGCTAAAATTCTTAAGGACAATGTTTTTGGGGTTGATTTAGATAAACAAGCAGTGCAAATAGCTCAATTAAATCTTTTACTTAAAATTGCTGAAAAGGGACACAGACTTCCATTACTAGAAAAAAACATCAAATGTGGTAACTCATTAATTAATGATGAAAAAGTTGCAGGCGATAGAGCATTTAAATGGAAAGAAGAATTTAATGACATAATCAATCAAGGTGGTTTTGATGTTATAATTGGAAATCCACCTTATGTGAGACCCCACAAGTTAAAAAGAATAGATAAGGAGTTTTTTTGGGAAAATTATAATACTTTCAAAGCAAAATCGGATTTATACAATGTTTTCATGGAAAAAGGGATTAATCTGTTAAAAGAACAAGGTTTGTTTTCTTTTATTGTTCCTCACACTTGGATTTCGTTGGAGAGCTTTTTTGAAATTAGGAAATACATTTTGAATAAGTGTAAAATCCTAAAGTTAGTTCAATTGCCAAAGAAGGTATTTCAGGATGCAACTGTAGAAACTACGATTTTTGTTCTTCAACGAGAGGATACCCAAAGAAAAAGGGATAACAATAAAATTATTGTGGAATCACTTGACGAAGAAAGAAATGTTGAATTTATCAAAGAATTTAAGCAATCAAAAATTAAGAAAAATCATTTGTATAATTTTGAACTCTATACTATGAACAAAGCTAGTTCCATACTTGAAGAAATAAGAGAAAAATCGATTGACCTTGGTGATTTAGTTGTTTTCCTATATGGTCTAAAAACTGCTGACGATAAGAAATTCATTTTCAATGAACAAAAAAATGATGAATGCAAAAGATTACTAAGAAGCAAAGATGTTGGTCGTTATTCAAAAATCCATAGCGGGGAATATGTCTGGTATGTTCCAAATCTTATGCGGAAAAATAAGAAGACTGCCAGACCAGCAGATAAAGAAAGGTTTGAATCAGATAAAATAATTGTTGCGAGAATGGGAAAGAATGTAGTAGCCACTTATGATGATGAAAAATACTATGTTAAAGATGCGATGTTGCTTCTCAGAAAAACTGAGGATACAAACCTCAAATATCTTACAGGAGTTCTGAATTCAAAGCTGATAAATTACTACTATAAAAATTTCTTCATAACAATTGATGTTCTAAAAAACGCATTATTGTCATTACCCATTAAATTCGGGACTGAAATGCTTCAAGAAAAAATCACCGATAAAGTTGACAAGATGCTTTCTCTCAATAAGAGGCTAAATGAATTCGGTGACAAAATTACAGATGAACGGGCTAGAATTGAGAAGGAAATAGAGAAAATTGACCGTCAAATTGACGAATTGGTTTACAAAGTTTATGGGATAACCGAGAATGAACAAAAGATTATCGAAGGCAGTCTATGATTTTCAGGAAACAATTAAAGCGTATTAGTTTCACCTATCTCTCCCTACTATATAGTTATACGCTGTGTCAAACACCTTAAATGAGCAAAAACTAAATTTATAAAATAATGTGAGGTGATAAAATGGTAGAATACGTTAAAGGAAACGCAACTGACACATGGCATTGGTGCAAAAACTGTTCACAATATCCAAAAACCATCTACACAAGACAAACAACCCGACCAAGCTATGACCTTTGTAATCAATGCAAGTCGAAAGAAAAGGAAAAGAATTGCAGAACGTAATTAGCTATGAGAAGAATAGTAGAAACGTTCTTCTCAAACTCATTATCATGGAGTAGTGTGAGCCTTAATTTTCTAAATAACAAAAAATGCGGAAAATCATAAGAACCAAAAGAATTATACTACAAATAATTTGGTTGTCTAATATGCCAAAGCGAATACGGAAAGTAATGTGCCCTCGATGCCATAGAAGTATCCCCGCAGGCGAGCTAGCAGAACATATTCGTCAACATAAAGGCAAAGTCCCACACCATCTACGAACTAGAAAGAAAATAAAACGTAAAACGCACCTTGAACCAAGTTCTCAACAACTACCAAGTTTTAATGAACTTTTTAAACAACGAATGTTAAAAAAGCCAATTAAATCCAATCTTTCTGAAAAAGAGATTCGTTCAAAATTCGAGAAGTCTCTCGCAGATGTTGCTACTACATATAATTCGCTCAAACTTGAACCTACTCAAAACCCACAAACTATTGAGGTTACAATTGGCAATCAAAGGAATCTTAGTCTACAATACAATTCTCATTTTTTGAAAACTCTAACAGAAGATGACATTAATGCAATTCTACTGCATGAAGCTTGTCATGTAGCTACTTTGCCAAATAGTCAGTTAAGTGTGCCCGATACTGGAAACATTGACCAAACAAGATTCATGGTAGATTACTTAGAAAGTTATGACGAATATCTTGCTCATGTTTTTTTAATGAGCAAGTTCAAACAAGATAAACGATTTGAAGGAGTGAAAAGCCTTCAAATCGACCTTTTTAAAGACATTGAAACAATGATAAATTCCAACAGAACTCTCTATTATGCTGGCGATAGGAAAGGTTTACAAATCAATCCTTTTATGATTCTTCGGTCACTTCACAGCATTGCATATGACGCTCTATTTTTTTACATTACAAAAGATGATTCTTTTTTAAAGTGGTGTAATGAAAACAATCTCGAAGCACTCTACATCTTTATTAATTGGATTTTTGAAGATTTTGAGCATTTAAGAAATCTAGGTCTGACTTTAAAAAAAACACATGATAAATTAATTACATCTGGCGTTTTAAGCTGGTCTGTAAATCCAATCAAATTAATAGTAATGAATCAAATTGAATTTGCTGAAACTAGTAAAAGTCTTCATGAAGAAATGATGCAAAAAGGACAGGACATAGACTTAGTAGCAATTTGGGAAAATAGACGCAAAATGTATCAAAAATAATCACATACACCTTAAACTGGTTTTGTATTTTTTTATCAAAAAAATATTATATGCGTAACGTTGATTCTATTCTCGGGGCAAAGCATGGCTAACTTGATTTTGGTTAAAAGTAAGACCGATACTGTCGTTATGAATGAAGTTCCTGTTCACCCTGAAGAAGCCATTGAAAAAATGATTTTTGAAACGGAAAACATTTTACCAGAAGTTTTTCTCCTAAAGCGACAGCAAAATACCTACAACAATAAGGAACGTATTGATGTTATTGGTCTAGACAACGAAAACAACATTGTAATAATAGAGATAAAGGATGAAATGGCGCACGAGTCTGTTTTATCTCAAGTCCTGAACTATGCTGTTTGGGTTGAGGCTCATCCAGATGCGATAAAGAATCTGCAAAACGATACTTTGAAGAAGCATTGAAGATATGCGAGATGGATAAAACATGGGAGAGGGAGTCGATAAGTAAGATTGTGTCGTTAATTAAGGCAGAAATCGCTTCTGTTTCGTAATTAAATATACCCTGATAGTAAGAGAATTGAGAGATAAAGCTTAAAGCTGATTACTTTCATTGACCTTTCCCCTCTTTACCGTCATACGTAGTGTCAATATAGTTTAGAACAACTATAGAAACTTCAATTCATAACATAAGCAGAGGTGCGAACATGACGAAAGAGAACGTAAAACAACACTACGTCCCACAATTCTACTTGAGATTATTCTCGTCCAATGCTAAAGGTAATTCAGTATTTTGTTATGATAAAAAAACAACAAAAACATTCAAAATAAAAATAAAAAAAATATGTTACGAAAATGGGTTCTATGAGAACGAAAATAAGAAGAAAAAGCCAATAGAAGACGCTTTTTCTTTTGCTGACAAAGAAGCTAGTCGTCTATTCAACAAGGTAATAGACGCTGAAGATTTGTCGGTTCTAAATATGAATGAACTTTCTAGCTTAATTTGTTGCTTACTGTTACTCAAACAAAGAACAAGGAAACGAAGGAATATAGTGCGTGTTGCTAGAGAAGAATGGCTTGAGAACATTAATCGTAAATTTTCAGATTGGAAGATTGTGCCAACATCTGAAAATTGGGAACAATCCGAGCATCTATTATCCATCATTGAAACACAAAAAGAAGAATTAAAAAGGTTGTGTAAAAACAACTGGATGTTAATCCTAAACAAAACAAAAATACCTTTTTGGACATCCGATGACCCGCTCATTCAACAACTCGTAAATAATGACAAGCGGTTTAACGAACCATATGTATTAAATTATTTTCCGTTAACGCCAAACATCCTTATGCTTTCACAACCCTTATTTTCTCGCAATATTAGATTTTTCAAAACAGAAGTAACAGATGAAAACATAATCAACCATTGTAATCGCTTAACAGTGAAAAATGCCAATAGGTTTGTCATATCAAAAATTAACGATTTTTCAGATAATCCTTTACTCAATCTTTTGTTTACTTCTTAATGTATACGTCAAATCTTTGAGAAAACCGAGAAAAAAGATTAGTTCTAGAACTTTTTTCTATGCTGTTTTAAATATCCATTAGACTATTTGTTATTGACCCAAAATGGACATCAACAAACAAAAAGCCAACGAAACGTTTGATGCTCCTAATATGGAGACTCTTCGTAGCTTCCCCCCGCAGGCTTTCCACGCAAAAACGGACCCTCTTACTAACGAGGGTAGATCGTGGACGACGAGATTATCATAACAGTGGCAAAACGTATAGTTTTGAGGGGCCACAAAATATGGCGAGAACACGGTTTAGATGAAGGGGATCCAGAGTACGTGGCGCAGCTCGACAGTATATGCCAGGAAGAATACAGGCGATTCATTAACTTGAACGTGATCGACAGTGAAGGCTACATAACCAAACTTTATCCAGTGCCCAGAGTCGTTATAAGACCTCGCACATCATGCTGAACTCCCCCCCGAGACAGCGAAAAAATTAAATAAGCAAACTGACAAGGTCTTTAATTTGAGGTGATACTCTATGGTTAAAGAACGTAAGGGTCGTTTGTTCAGGAGGAAGGACGGCAAGTACTTGATTTACGTTCCCGTGTCTTTGGCTGAGGACAGCATGTTTCCTTTTCCGCTTGACGAGGCTGACTCTGCAGCGGTTAAGGTCAGCTTCGAGATTGGCGGAGACAAGCTTACTGTGGAGCTGTGGAAAGATGAACCTTGAAGAGTTTAAGGCATTACTGGATTGTTCCAACAGACGATTTAACTAGGATCCGGATCTGTGATAGCATAGAAAAATTCAGAAAAAAGCATCCTCGGGCTTATGCTAGAATTATGGAAAGTCTACAAACTTGGAGGGTTTGAGGGTGAAAGCTGATGTTTGTCCTAGATGTGGTTTCAGTTGGTAGTATGTGAATTATGTAAAGCTGAAAAACTTACCGAGTGGAAACATGAAGATGAAGTTTGTTACGTTTGTCGCTGTAAATCGCATCCCCAACAATGGATAATTGTTCTTAAGCGTCATGCCCGGTTGCCTAGTCCTGAAGAGGCGGAGCATGTACAGCAGTTAGCGAGTAAATTGTTTCCTCAAAAAGCGTGGCGTTACCCAATGTCTATTTTAGATCATTGGCATCTTCATAGTACAGGCTAGCCGAGGAATAGAGAATGTTTAAGGATAGGGCGTTTGTTTCTGCGAAGGGCTGCTTTGATCGGTTGCCTGATCCAACGGAGGTGTGCGTGAATCTCGGCGAAGCCACAAATGTGCTTACAAGGAAACGCAGGTTCTATTGTAACCATAACTTTCCCGGAGACTGTTCAGTGTTTGGCTGTCCCAAAAGGATGCCCCTAGACGAAAAATGGCGAAAAAACCTAGAGAAAACCGAAAAATATGAATAAGCAAAACTCCTCTCTCTTTTTATTGGGTGAGATTCTGCCTGAAAAGAAATTTGATCCAACTAATGCCTTTGAAGATAGATCGGATGAGGAACTTCAGAAACTAATGAATAGTGATAGTTTCATAGTTGGTCACTGTAAGCTTCGACGAACCCATTAATCAGGGAACCTTCGAGTATAAAGGGTGCTGGACATGTTGGAAATATTTTCGTTGGGAAAACTGGTTCTATATCAGCGTAGAAGAAGCGGCTGAGAATTATGGAGTATCAAAGAATACGATTTACAGATGGATAAAAAGAGGCAATCTGAAGGCGAGACTATTTACTAAGGCAACTGTTACTTTCGCAAATTCTTGTTCAAACCGTTTCTTCTCTTTTCCCTCAAATCTAAATGAGAAACTATATTCTTTGTTTTGTGAAGCCTTCTGAAGCAAACTGAAAACGTGACCTATGGCATCCTTGAATTTTTTGAAACACCAACGTTCTATTCCCCGACCAAACCACACTGTATATTTGTCTCCAGCTTTTTTCGGGAAATGCCCAATAGGGCTAGATATAATTATTAGTGCAGCATTTTTTGCCTTAACGTTGTCGTCTGTTCTGTCAAAGAATATGTTCATGTCTGCTTCTGATTCCATCAAATCAAAAAGCATTTCTTGTTGAATAGGCATCATGCTTTTATCCCCTTTCTTCCCCAACCCTTATGTTTGACAGTAATTTTTTCGTCTACCTTTGAGATTTTAAGATTAACGTAATAGCGTGTTTCACCATCTTTAATATCGTCAAGTATCTTTTGGATACCACACGCAAATAGAAGTGATTGTCCTTTCATTTTCTCTGATACTAACATCTTCATAGGAGTTACTCGATTGAAAAGACTCTTGTTATTTTTGAGTAATCGTATATGCTCTTTTACTGCCCAATTTTCCCAATACTTTCTTGCGGGTTCAAAATCTATTTCCACCGACAAACACTTTGTTTTCTAGATTTTAAAGGTTCTGCGAAACACTATGACAGACGTTTGTAGAAAAACGAAACGTAGCAATCAGTATAAATTGTAAATGGTTTTCTAGGAAAGTGTTGGAAAGCAGTTATCTGCGTCTTCTTCTGCGTCTTTGACCCGGTTTATATTGACCGCTTTCTCGGCTTAAGATGAAGCGTTTATAGTAAGAACTCCGGTTGTTGACTCTTGGAGCCGTAGAGTGTCGTTCTCTTGCGTCTACTTTAGGAGTTATGGATCGGACTTTGCCCGCTTTAGATAACGAACCGTGTGATGGCATAATTTCACATCCTTTTTGATGTTTGGTGAAAAATACTAGAGGTAGAGATTCTTATAAACATTCACAATGTGGGGCTTTACTAAACATATATCTTTGAGAAAAAGGATTTCAATAACAAGAAAGTTAGGGGTGAACTTGTTTGAAAGAGGCGATAATCTTGGCTGGAGGAGAAGGGTGGAGACTGAAACCCGCAACTTGGGTTCCAAAACCGCTCCTGAAAATAAGCAAGAACACGTTGATTGACCATCAGATAGAGTGGCTTCGTTCTCACGATTTCGATAACATAATCGTGGCATCCAACAGAGCAGACCTCACGAAACAGCCAGTCGCTTATTCATTGGAAGAAGATACTTTGGGCACTGGAGGCGCCACCAAAAAAGCGTTTGAGCAGATTAAAGGAAAAGTAGCTTATGTCATGAACGTGGATGACCTTGTCTTTTATGACCCCAACGAGCTTTTTGATTATGCGGGTAAAGGAGCGGGAATACTGTTGGCGAAGCCCCAAATCCCATTCGGCAAAGTAACTCTTCAGAATGGCATAAATGTTATCAGGTTTCAGCATAGAGAAACTCTTGACTTTTATGTCAGCACTGGCCATTACGTCTTCAAAAAGAGTGCAGTGGAGAAGCTGTTTCCGGACAAGGGTGACTTTGAGTTCACTGCCATGCAGCGGTTGGCGGACAAGAAGATGCTTCAGGGATACACGTACCATGGAATGTGGTTCACTCTTAACACAATGAAAGAGCTTATTGATGTAAAGAGATTCTTCAAAGAGTAAAGGCAACTGGCATGAAAATTTTAGCCTTGATTGGCAGCCCCAGAAGAGAGGGTAATACTGACCTGTTAGTTGAGCAGATTCTGAAAGGCAGTAGAACAAGCGGGCATATAACAGAGAAACTTTTTCTCTACGATTATACTATTTCTCTTTGCGTTGATTGCCGTAATTGCAAAAAAGGGGATTACGTTTGCTGCATAAACGATGAGATGCAAAAGATTTATCCCCGAATGGAAAAGGCAGATTTGATAATTTTCGGCACACCATTATATTGGTATGGTCCCTCCGCGAAGATGAAGCTGCTTGTTGACAGAATGCGTCCATTTGTTGCAAACGGGAGATTAAGGGGCAAAAAAGCCGTTGTTGTAGCGCCTTCGGCAGAGGGGGCAAAGGCTTGTGGTCCGCTGCTTGAGATGTTTCGGTTGTGTTTTGAGTATCTGGGAATGGAGTTTGCGGGTGAGGTTCTTGTTAAGGCTTACGAGAAAGGAGAAGTTGCAGAGAATCAAAGAGAAATGGAAAGGGCGTATGAGTTTGGTGCTTTGTTATAGGCTATCTGTTCCAGAGCCAACAATAGGCACTCATGTTTTTTAGGCAAAAAGGGTAGGCTTAATAACCTAAAATATGTGTTCATTCTGTGCTATTTTATGCGTCTCCAGCCTTGTTTGGTTATTGTGGAGGTTTGGTTTTCGAAAACTGTTTTTGCGCCGCATTTACATTTGACATGGATTTTGTGGGTTCCTTTTTCTGTTTTGTGTACGGAACCGTTTAGGATAACCAGTTTTGCGGGGCAAGAAACGCTTTTTTTATTATAGAATATTCCCAGAGGACGCCTACAAGCGCCACATCTAAGAGTCAACTTCTGCCCACGCTGAGTATCCATCTTACCCACAAGAAACGCTCTCCACTATTGTCTATGTTAAGGGTTGCAGAATAAAACTGTTGACAGACTCCTAGAATATTTTGGTTTACTATGTGCCGCCGTGAGCGAACTGTAGAGTCTGCCGGTGTTTAGGTGTATTCTCTGAATGTGTGGTTGCATTTTGTGCATCTGAAGAATTGGGTTGAGCCTTCGTCGCCGCCTCTGGTTTGTACTTGCCAGACGTAGGCAGTGTTGTTTCCGCATTTTGGGCATGCTATTCTGGTGGTGGGCAAGGTGCGTATTTGGTGCTCTTTTCCGATCACTGTTACAGCTTCTTTGGGTGAACGTCTTATGGGCTTGGCAGCATCATCTGCGCTAGGTTTCCCCGGTTTCTTGTACCCACATTTTGGGCATACAATCTGAACAGTGACTTTCTCTCCGTCCTTTTTGCGCCTAGAAATCAGACGCATTCCACACTTTGGACAAAACTCCATAACAAACACCATATCGTCTGCGACATTGCTTCACTCCCAACTTTTAAATATTTTCTTTCCTGACACACCACCTAACCAGCAAGCTAAACGGGGTTCAACTGTATCCCGTAAACACGCAAAAAGCTTTAGAAAACAAATCATTAACTTGCTAGCAAAAACAGAAAAAAGCTAGATTTCAACAATGAAGTATTATTAGTCTCCTAATATGATTACTGATTTTTGGTTAATAGTTCATTATTTCACACGTGGATAACGGTCTGTGTTGTTGGTGTCTATGACGTAAGGCGTGTTCCATATTCCTGTATTGTCCACTTCAGTTGCGTTGGGATATTTGGTTGTGTAGTCGCTCCAGTAGTTGCCTACTGTGCCGTTGTCCCAAGATTCGGTGTAGTTAGTTGAGGTGATTTGTACGCTTTGGTCGTTGTCGACGAAGCTGTTACTGTAGAATACGTTGTCTGTTGTTGAGCCTTCGAAAGTGACGCCTACCTTGTTGTCTGCTACGTAGTTGCCTGAAATGGTGTTGTTTGAACCCTCAATATTAATGCCTTCTCCCGTATTTGAGGTCACGTTGTTTCCGGTAATCGTGCTGTCTGAGCAATGAATCGCGATGCCGCCGCCGTTGTTTATTACGTTGTTTCCAGAGATAACGCATGAATGCTCACCATGTATACCAATGCCGTAGGTTGTGTTTGTTATGGTGTTGTCGGTTATGGTGATGTGATGTGGAGCAGCGTAAATGAACAGGATTCCCATCCCAGCGGTGGTGTCTCTTATGATGTTCTTGGAAATTGTGACCGAATGAACAGAAGCGGATGAAGTAATGCCCTCTCTACAGTTTTCGATTATGTTACCCGTTATGTTACAGTTGTTCCCCCTTATGCCAATCCCATAGAAGTAGTACAGGTGATGAAAGGGGTGGTAGCTTGTAATCGTGAAGCCCGAAACCGTAACGTTGTCTGCTTTTACGTTAATTGTATGTCCGCTTCCACGCGTTCCTTCAGAAAGTATTATCGTGCTGCTCATGTCTTCGCCAATAAGCGACAACGGCTTATCAATACTCACACTCTCGTTGTAGGTTCCACTTCTCACATACACTGTGTCGCCGGCAGTGGCATTACCCACAGCCCACCCGATAGTAGCGTAATCGTCAGGAACAACCAACATCTCAGGACCTACCCCGTCAAGGTGGACAACATATAGAACAGCACCTACAGCAACTATAAAGACAACAATCGCAGCAAGAACAAAAACAAACTTTCTTCTCATATTCCATTATATCTTTATTCAGACTATTATCTTTTTTGCACCTTTTTGGTTTTTTTCTAGTATTTTTTTGGCGATTTTAGTCGTTCGAAAAACAAGTGTCTTTTTCTGGAATCTCAATGATCAGTCTGCATGTACTGGAACTTTCTAAAAACCAGCACATTTCTTATCCTCAAGAGAACAACCTGTACATAGTTGCTTCTTCGATATTCACTATTTCAGAAATGCTTCGCCTTGCTTATAATAGCTTTCAACTATAAAGGGAAGACGTTGAGCGCTGATAACGGCGCAATGAAAATAAAAAAAGGAAAGAGGAACATAAACAATGGGAAGAATCCAGTATCTAGACAACATTATCGACGAAGAGGGGAAATCATATCTTTGCCCGTCAATTCGTGATGATCACGGTGCTCGCGGTGTTACTTTTTGGGGCGATAACACAGAAAGGGTTATTCCGTATAACACAGGCGGCGGCAACGGCAAGCTCACATACGTGTTTAGTCCAGGTCTCGATATCCCAGCTGATTATGACGATATAGACAATGTTGCATTTTTGCTAGACACAGTTCACACAGATTCCGACTCGTCAAATGACGATGTTAAACTTCGTGTATACCTTAACGACAATTGGATGCATGATGAATGCCACAGCAAAAAAGCTGGTCACGACTTCTGGCTAGGCATCGACTTAGGCGCTGACCCTTGGTGGAATGATCAGGGAAGTGACGAGGGACGCAATTGGGTGACAATAGAGAACTGGGGTGACGTAGATGTAAGTGTCAAATCATGTTCTATCTACCGAGTATACATGATGAACGACTGCCCATTCTCAGGCGGAAATGCACATGAATCCGCAGCAAAAACAGAACATCTGCCGAACATAGTTACACACACCACTGCTTCAGAGAATCATACCAGAGTTTTCATGGACAACAGCATAGAGAAATATCGGTGTGACCCGGGAGAAAATGCGTGTGGCTACACATTCTGGAAAGACGAAAATACAATTACTATTAATCCGAACGATTACTTGGAATACAGATTCAATCCACACTTGGAAAACATCAAAATCGGAGACAACTATCTAGAACCATATTCATGCTCTATATTGTTAGACAAAATGCGTTTAAGCAACGACTCCAATAATGATGATGTCCCGATTCGTATTAAACTCAACGGCGACGAAATACACACCGAATACCACAGCAAAAAGAGTGATAATGATCGTGACATATGGATTGGGCTTATGCCAGTTGGTAGCGGATACTATGATGACGATGCAGAGAACAGACTCAGAATCGAGAACCTTGGCGATGTTAACATCCAAGTGACCACATGTTTCATATACAGAACATACAAGGTAAAGACCAAAACTTGAGACGATCAAAAGCTTACAATGTCTCTCTTCAACTCCCCCTTTTTTTGGAAGTCAACACTATCAACTTAATGAATATCCAAGAGACATGCCTTTTCGTATAAATTAGCTATAATTTGCTGAACAATGCATAAGAAAAAACACAAAACTAATACAAACCCTCGAAAACTAATTTAACACCATCATTTGATCCATGAAACGTTTTTCTGTTTTAACTATGTTTACGGAATTCGAGATAGAACTGACTTGATCCTTTTCTAAATGCCCTAAAAATCACCACATCGAAAAATTGTCGACAGATTTAGACTTGCCAGTCAACATCATGAGCTACCACTCTTGCCCATCAAGTATTGAACTATACAGTGTTAGGTATTCTTCAGCCATCTTTTCTCGACTAAATTGTTCAGCACGTTCTCTACATGTCTTTGGGTCAATTGAATCAACATCTTTTAACCGCATTGCCATTGTATTAGCCGAGTTACACACAAAACCTGTTCGTCCATCAATTATAATCTCTCTTAACGCCCCATCATCCAAAGCAATGGGGACAGTGCCACAAGCCATAGCTTCCACACTAATCAACCCAAACGGTTCACCAAACCGGCTTGGTATCAAAAGACCTTTAGCATTTTGCAAATACTCGATTTTTGCCTCAGGGGTTACTTCACCTATAAACTTGATCTTCTCACCATCACAAAGTCCTTTGACCCTGCTAACATAATCTACATCATCAACAAATTTTGTCGCGCCTATAACATCCAAGCCAACTCCAGCTTTTTTGGCTGCTTCTATGGCCACATGTGGTCCTTTGGCGGAACAAATTCTGCCCAAAAACATGAACCTTTCGCCTTTTTTCTGTTGAAAAGCATATTTTTCAATAGCTATCCCATTATAGCAGCGACGAGCCGTAAATCCTTGGCGAGCAAAAGCTTCTAATGCCCAATCTGAAATGCCTACAAGGTTTAGCTTGAATAATCGATTAAATGGCTTCAGCAAATTAAGTCTTAAGCCATGATGAGTATGCATAACACGCAAGTTACGAGTTTCCTTTTTCGCTAAATATTCGAAACCGAACCAGTTATGTCCATGAAGAATATCCAAATCCAATAATTTATCCTTGAATACCTCATAGGCTTCCCTTTCCACCTTTAACCAGTCAACATTTGCACCATGAATCGCTTTTCCAGTTTCAACAAGCTTTCCATGCGGAGGCGGCATGCTGCCTTCTGGTGCAAACAATGTTACTTCATGACCCAACTTATCGAGTGAATATGCCAAATCCCAAACAATTTGTTCCAACCCGGAATATCCAATAGGCGGCACACCAAAAAATCGTGTTGACAACAAACCTATCTTCATTTTTCTTCTACGAATAGGAGTTTTAATTTGTTCCCTCTGTTCGCTTCCATCTTCATACGCAAAGGGTACTAACTCCCGAGTTATAGTATTGAAACACCAAGGTTTAGGAGGAATTTTTTCGGGAATGAAATGAATCAATTCGGCCGTGCTGTCAAGATAAATTTTGTAACCCTGCTCCCTAGCTTGAAGGCAGTAACCAAAATCTTCTGACGCATGTTCTCGATACATCGGATAGAAGTTGATACGATTATCTTGTATGATTTTACGACTCAAACACATGCACCCCGCAGAAGTAACATGAGGTTCATCAAGCGGAAGCCGAGGCTTTCGGTAGTATATGCGGGCATTTGGATGTTCTGGGACTTCCCATTTACTTGCTAGAAACAATCCCTCAGGAAACGGACGAAGATATGACCCCCCTACAATATCCTTTTTCCAGGTAGTTAGATTATTAATAAGCTCTTTCGTACGTGGACATACATCACTGTCTAAGAAAATCGCATAATCTGGATCATAACAACGAGCAAAGGTTAACAATAATTGCCGCACATGCGCTATGGGTACGTAACGGTTTTCACTTATTGTAACCGCATCTTTTCTAAACCAAACCCTGATGACTTTATGTGGCTTCTTAAATTTCCTGATAAGCTCCAAGGTGTTATCGTGACTATTATTTTCAGCGAAAACATACAATTCCGGCTGAGGATCAAGTTTATACAAAAACCTAAAAAGCACTGGTAAAATTTTGCTTGAATTGTAAACTGGAATCAGCATCAGAGTTTTCATTAGCGTAACAATTCAACACTCGTCTACGTAGTTTTAAAGAAGACGAAACATTTCGTAAATCACTAAACACTGCAAAAAGAGCAACTTAACCCACGTTAATAATTTACTTATCCCCTATTTCTGAAACACTTCGTCTCATTTAATACCATAAACGTAAATCAAGTTAGGTCAAAGCTACCGTCATGAACAACTTAATTCAGAAGACTTGGAAGCCGAAAAAATTGAAAAGAAAAAACGCTGATTCGGACATACACTTGAGTGAGAAACCTTACACATCAGTCTTTATAACCACTAATCTTAACCTCGAAAGTGGTGGTGGAATTGTCTCACTCCATGAAGAGAAAGCATTGGAAACTGTGACGTATGTGGAGAGAGTAATAACCGACAGCGATATTAACTGTAAACTTCCAAAATTGCCTAACACCGCACGGGCTTTTCTATGGGATTATCTAACCGCCAACGAGTTGAAAAACTACAAAGTAAACATAGCATTTT
>Ga0307431_1000375_pt1 | contig 31155 bp, 27 predicted proteins | sample SalMarWE160170MG_FD_202155 | JGI IMG/M metagenome (GOLD analysis project Ga0307431, IMG submission 202155) | Salt marsh sediment microbial communities from the Plum Island Ecosystem LTER, Massachusetts, United States - WE1603-170 | ecosystem: Environmental > Aquatic > Marine > Intertidal zone >...
GCGGACTCCGTCGAACCGCTGCAGGCTTTCAGCCTTTGCTAAAGCTATGCAGTCGGGGCTACGCCCGACACCCTCAGCGGCTATGACGGCATTTCCCCCCTGACCCTCCATTGCCGTCAGCCGCTCCATTGCCTTACGGCAAGGTTAGAATAAAACCCTCGCCTGATCTTCGATAGGCTAAAGCTAGAGCTCGGGTTTTATGAATAGACAGCCATGGCAAAAATTACTTGAGATTTCCTTTGCCGAATATTGTTTTCTTTTATAAAATTAATTCTTAATACATGGCTTGTCTATTATTTTAATGTGAGCATAAAGGCAGGTGGTTTTGCTCCGGTTAGGCATAGACAAAGAAACTAAATCTCCGGTTGAGCTTTCTCCGGATAACAGGCGCCAGGGAACCTACATCTCCGGGGTTAATGGAACCGGCAAAACAATCCTGCTGATGAATACCGCTTTGTCCGACGCTGAAGCCGGCGACGGCCTTTGCTTTTTAGATCCTCATGGGGACGCGGTTGAAGCTCTGCTGGCTTTAATGCCGGAACACCGCAAGAAAGACGTCATTTATTTCAACCCGGCTGATATCGACTATCCTTTTGGCCTTAATCTTTTTGAGTGTCCCGATGTGAACGATCCGAGAATGGTTGACCTGGTATGCTCGGAAATCGTCGGCACTTTCAAAAAGTTATATGAGTCCAGCTGGGGCCCGAGGCTAGAGGATATTTTAAGGCACGCAATTTTAGTTGTTTTATACAATCCAGGCTCGACCCTGGTTGACCTTCATTTGGTTTTAAGCAGCCAGCTTTACCGGCTGAAAATGCTGGAAAAAGTTAAGGACCCGATTATTACCCATTACTGGGAAAAGATTTTTCCCAAAAAAGAAAAAGACGTCCAGGAATGGCTGGCCAGCTCTTTTAACAAAATCGGACGATTTTTAGTCAATTCCTTAATCAGAAATATTGTCGGCCAGCCTAAAAGCAGTTTCAGCATAAGAGACATTATGAACGAGGGAAAAATCCTTTTGGTTAATCTGGCCAAGGGTAAAATCGGCGAGGATAATTCCAGCCTTTTGGGAAGTGTTTTAGTCGGCAAGATTTTAATTGCGGCCTTATCAAGAGCGGAAATAGATCAGGAAAACCGCAAGCAGTTTCACCTGATAGTCGATGAATACCACTCCTTTGCAACCGAATCTTTTCCGACACTTCAAAGCGAAGCCAGGAAGTTTGCCATTGATACCCTGGTGGCTCATCAGTACCGGGACCAGCTCGACTATTTAAACCGAGGCTCAACCTTGAATGTAGGTAATTTTATCTTTTTCCGGATTACCGGCAAAGACAGCCTGGAGCTGGCAATTCAGTTTGACAACACGCCGCCGGTACCTGATTTAGAGCCTCAGCCTATGCTTTACCCGACCAGCAATGACGGAGTTTACAGGGTAGGCGATAGGCGAGAGTATGTTATGGCCAGAGGGAAACCCAGAATGTATTCAGATGTAGCCAATGAAATGGCCAACAGGCTTACAAATCTTCCTAATTATGAGTGCTGGTGCAAGCTGATTAAAGGCGGCAGCCTGGTTGAACACTATGTAGCCACAGAGCCAATCACCAAGGCTAAAGACCCTCAAATAGCAAAAGAAATAATAGATCTTTCAAGAAAGCTGGCCAATAGTCGAGAGGAGGTTGAAAACAGTATCAGGTTAAAGATGGACACCAGCAGAATTATTTTTAGGCCGAAAGCTTTTGAAAGCGTCAAAAAAGTTAAAAAAGAAAAGAAAGGAGATTAAATGCTTTGGTCCCTAACAAAATGGAATCACAGGCTATCAACCACAAGGCTGGTCCGCTGGTGGCTGAGAATGACGGTCCTGGACAGGTTTGTCCTAGTAGTCGTAACTAATTTTCTGTTCATGGTCTATTCCTTTTTTGCCTTCATTCTCTGGATAATGAACTATGGCGGCCGGGCCCTAATGGGAGCTGCTTCCGATGAAGGCTTATTCGGTTCGATTATGAGCGATAGTATTCCGGCCGGATTAAAATTTGTCTTAGGTCTTTTAAATTTTGTATCCGGAGTAGCTGTCTTTTTTGAGGTTGTTTTCCTAATTGGTGTTATAGCTCTATCAATCTTTTTTCTAATCGATATTGTCTGGGATTTTTTAGGTACACGAAAAGACCTTATGAATATTGCCTCTAAAGACAATGTTATCCTGGCAACCAGGGGAGAGTATATAGGCGGACACCCAAATTTGCCTCATGCCAGGTTTGTTTACTTGATTATCAGCGGTACTCAGAAAGCTCCTTATGTCGGTATTATATTGCCAAATTTTGAGCCTATCGTGTACAAGATACCTCTGATCGATATTACCGATACAAAAAGCGGTATTGATGAAAAGTATGGCAAGCCAAGTGTTTTTAATTTTTCCTTAACCAGCATTACGCCTTCGATGTGGAAAGGCATGAGGTCCGCTATCAATATCGAGTATTCATTAACCGGCCGGAAATATACTGTTGAGGTAGGCTCATTCATCAGAGGCAACGACGAGGTCCAGATGTGGAAGAATTATCTAACCTGTACCAGAGCTGAAGCTGATACCGGCGATAAACCTTTCGGCCAATGGAAAAGCCTTCCGGAAAATAAAAAGAAAGAAAGTAGAAATGAAAGTAAGCATAGTTATTGAGGACAAAGAAAAAATAGAAATCAACGCCAAGGAAAAAGACAAGGACTTGCTGATTAAGGTCCTTAGTATTTTTGATAATACTAAGAGTGGTAAAATCAGCTTATGACCAAGACAAGGCTTCCTAGATACAAGAAGGCAAAGACACCGCCGCCTATGAGGCTTACGGACCGCGACAAGCGTATTGTTGAAGCAGTTTACCAGCTGAGGTTTTTAACCAGGGACCAGATTAAAAAGCTGGAATTCGAAGAAGGTTCGATGACTGCTTGCCAAAGGCGGCTTTCTCTTTTATTCCATAATGGCTATTTATCAGCAGTCCATAAACCCATACCTACAGGGTATGGTTCATCAAAAAGGATTTATTGCCTTTCAAAAAAAGGAGCTGATTTAATATCGTACCTTTATGGAGAAAGGGAAGCCAGGGAAATCAAATGGAATAAAAAGCAGAACCAGGTCGAGAACTTTTTTATTGAGCATACTTTGGCGATTAATGATGTTAGGATCGCTTTTTTAAAAGCGGTATTAAAAACTAAGGATTATGATTTATTCTGGTTTAACGAAAAGGACGTCAAGGCCTGGAAAGAAAAAATCGAGGATCCGGAAAACCCAAACAAAACCATAGCCATTACTCCGGACGCTTTTTTTTATTTATTAGGCCAGGAAAAGAAAGCCTATTATTTTCTTGAAGTAGACCGAGCAACTGAATCAAACCAGCGGTGGCGAAATAAGGTTAGAGGATATGTAGAATATGTTAATTCCGGGAAGTACCAGAAAAGGTTTCAAACCAGCGCGCTAAGGGTTTTGACTATCACCACCAGTGAAGAAAGAATGACAAATTTAATCCAGACAACCGAGTCTGTCGAAAATGCTTACTTTTTCTTATTTGCTACTTTTGAACAGATTAAGGAAAAAAATATAATTTTTGACTCTTTATGGCAACCGACAGACAAAAAGGATTTAACGAGCCTTCTTTGATTTGGCCAGTACAAATGTATGCTTTAGCTGTTTTCGACGCTTCTAGGGGCATTCTGGGGCCTCATATTTTATAATAAAGCCTATTACGATATAAAAAGTGCTGCTTTCCGAAGTATACGCTCTTTTGATAAACTAATTTTAGTCCCGGAAAAAGAAACTCAGGCAACCTACCAAAACCTGCTGAAATTTGCTAACGAAAGTAAATAAAAAGTAAGCCGCTTCTTTTGGAGAGTCCCTGTAAAAAGTCCAGGACACCACCCCGAAATGTTTACTAGCCTAAGGCTTGCTATGGCAAACGATATTTCGGGGTTTTGGTTTTTCCAAAGTGTTATAATTAATTATGATTAAAAAAGTTCTTTTTATATTAGCTCTTTTTTTTATTTGGTTTATTTTTTCCTACTATACCCTTGATTATTCATCTGGCGTTCCAGTAGAAAATAAATTTGTTATACCTTCTTTTGTTGTTATTGTAATTTTTACGATTATTTTTCTAATAAAGACTAAAAATAAATCTTCTGATAATTAATCCAATAAAAAACCACCCTTTTAAAGAGTTATAATAACTTATGTCCATAAAAGACCTCCTACCCTTACTTTTACCTTCTAGCGGTAAAGACTACATTGTCTTAGGCAATGTCAGTCCTTTTTGGCTCAATTTACCTTTTAAGGTCCGGGTTACAGACCGCTATGATCATATGCATATTATCGGGACCACCGGTAAAGGTAAAAGTAAGCTTTTAGAACATATGATTTACCAGGACGCGATTTTTGGCCGCGGTGTTGCCTTGATAGATCCTCATGGAAATTTAGCTGATGATGTACTATCTTATTTGGGCAATTCAGGTTTTTTTAAAGTACCTGGAAACCTGGAAAGACTAGTTTATATCAATCCCTCAAGATTAGATTTTAGTCCGGGGATAAATCTTTTGGAGCTGCAGAAAGGCGAGGATCCGGCGGAACACGCCAACGATATTATTGAAGTTTTTAAACGAAGCTGGGAGCTGGAAAACGCACCGGTTTTTGAGGACATCATGTTTAATTCTATGATGGTCCTAATGGAAAATAATTTAAGCATTATTGAGCTCCCCAGGTTGATTACCGATAAACTTTACCGGGATATCCTTTTGGCAAAAACGGAAGACCCTGCAGTTTATCAATTCTTTAAAAATCGCTTTGAAAAATGGCCTAAGAATGAACAGGCCATAAGAGTAGAGTCAACCCTTAATAAAATCTCAAGAATTACCGGTAGTGTCCGGATAAGAAATATTTTCGGTCAGCTAAAATCAACTATTAATTTCAGGGATATCATGGACGAAGGGAAAATTTTAATTGTTGATTTATCTTATTTAAGCGAGCTTTCAGCAAAACTTTTTGGCGGCTTTATTACAACCTTAATCCAACAGGCCGCCATGGCCCGGAGAACACAAAAAGATTTCTTTGAATATCTTGATGAATTTCAGCTTTTTGTCTCAACTGAAGGCGGCTCTAAAACTTTCAGCCGGACCTTGGCTGAGGCCAGGAAACGACACTTATATTTGGTTTTGGCTCATCAGCAGTTAAGCCAGCTTGACGAACGTATGAGAGGCTCCCTGGGTAATGTTGGCACTCTGGTTTGTTTTGGACTTGACCGCTCAGACGCCGAGCTGCAGGCGAAAAGAATCTTTTTACCGCATGGAGAGAAAATCAAACAGGAAGCCAAAACTGATAACCAGAATCCGGTCTATTATCCTTTGTATGAAGACATTGAAAAATACGTCCAGGAGCTTGATAAAAGGAAGCTCGTCTCAAGGCTTGCTTATGTCGTTTCCAAGCAACGAAAAGCCACTCTTATTAAAACCATTGAGGTTTTGGATCAGGGCTTTGATAAAAGGACATTAAACAGTATTAAAAGAAAAAGCGCTCAAAATTATGGCCGGGACTACAAGGAAATTATGAAAGAAACCAGAGAAAGATATTTAACCAGTAATGAGGAAAATACTGTTAAGGAATTTGAAAAAATATGATTTGCCCTGCCTTTTTATTCACTTATTTTTTAATCTTCTCTTTGGCAAGTTTACACCTTAATTCAAGCTTATTTCCTCTTTTATCTGAAGCTTTAATTTCAGTAATATCAATAAAATACTTGTCAGCTTTACCGTAGAAATGAAAAAAGCCGTTTTTAAAGCTCGTCTTTTTAAAATGGTATTTACCGAAATCCACCCAATCAATCTTTGAAGGAGGGCCGACTCTTTTATGCAAAAAAGCTTTCCTAGAATTTTTTTTTGGCAGTCCATGCGGAAAGATAAGATTGCCGCTACGAACCTTTCCGTCTCTTAAAGTTTTGGAATGAAAAACATAATTGTTTTTATTCTTGAAAAGAAAAAAATCACCTCTCTGGTCATTGAATTTATAGTCTTTTTCTGCTGCCTTAACACTTTCTAAAAAAGATTCAGCCAACATAATGTAGGCTCTGGCTTCGTTTCGTGTTTTGCCGTATTTTAAGGGCACCGAGTTCAGAATTTCTTTTAATTCAGTAATTAACTTTCGGGAATCTTTTTTAATCTTTTCCCTGAATTTTTTGTTGTAAAAGATTTTTTGGTTCAGAAGAAGAGCTTCTTTGCGGGTAGCTTTGGAAAAACGAAAAGGTTTTTTACTCACGTTAAGGTTATTCTAACAAAAAAGGCTTGTGGAAGTATTGTTATATAAATATCTATCTTGATATTGACGATGTTATTCTAGCGGAAGGCAGGAAGCCAGCTCTGCGCGTAAAAGAACTTGAAACCATTAAGTAAAAATTATGTTTACAGATTTGTTAACAAAGATTTCTTCAGACCCCACCCCAAACCCCATTTCAAATTCACTAACGCTATAAGGACTTTCATTCTTCAAGACCTTATCCTCATGCCTACAGCATAAGGAGGCTTCATTTTTTCAAAATGATAGCTCATTTCAAAAGCCTTTTATCCGGATTTATTTGCTTCCTGGAAAGGATCATACGCAGAACCTTTCTTCCGTAAAGGTAGTATTTTCCTTTGCGAGCATAAACCGCTTTGCTATTTATCCCTCTCAGTTCCTCTGTGAGTAACCGTAAAATCTCCACCTTGACTACATTAAGAACCTTCTTTATTTATTCCGCTTGTGCGGAAGCAAATTATTATTAGAGAGAAAGGAAAGAAGATGAAATTAGTAACAGATGAAATTAGAAAGGTAATTCCGAAGCTTTATTCACAAGAAGAAAGGGGAGACAGGGCAATTGCTTATGTGAAGTTTTTTACTCCATGGTCTAACTGGACTTGGTACGCTACTGAATTTGACGGAGAGGATATCTTTTTTGGTCTGGTGATAGGGCTTGATACAGAGCTTGGGTATTTTAGTTTAAAGGAGCTTTCAGAGGTAACAGGGCCCGGCGGATTAAAGATTGAAAGGGACTTATATTTTACACCTAAGCCTTTGAGTGAATTAAGAAAAATCCATAGTTGATTTAGTTTAGGCCTGACTTGTTCAGGCCCTAACTAAGTCAATTAAGATGAAAGGAGCAAAATGCTAAAAGTAAAAACAAGCCAGATGATGAAGTGCGAGAAGTGCGGAAGTACGAAGTTTTATATCAAGGGAGTTGACATCACCCATGATTACGATTTCGGAAATTGCACCCCGGAAGAGGTCGAGGAAAATCTAATGAAGGGCAACTATGATAACTATGACTACTTCAAGGGTTATAGTCAGGTAAAGTGCTCAAGCTGCGAAGATGTAATAACTGACCTAGGTTGATGAAAAAAGAGTCGGTTGGTAAAGATTACTAAATCAACCGACTCACTTCCTTATTAAACTAATACCAAACCCAACTTTCTAAATCTTTAGAATACCCAACGATAACCTCGATCTCTTCCTGTAAAAAATCTTTTGCTAACTCATAGGCCGTGGCTCTTGTATGCCCTTCAACTAAAATTAAATCATTATTCTTGTTCTTGCTTACCAAGATTAATTTCGAAAATACAGCGCCACCTTCTACTCGCTTTTCAACTGCTTTCACTTTGCTATTAAGATTTTCACCAACTTGAATAATATCTATGTTTTTAGCACCGTTTGCGACTAATCTAGTTCCTGCTGAAAGTTTTACCCATGCGGGATAGTTAGCATATTTAAGATTACCTATTTCTTTTTTATTTAAATATGCTCTTTCCCATGAAACATTAAAAGGGAAGCCTTGAAACAAGAATAGCTTATCTTTGAATCCCCTGTAATTTAGACAATTTAATCTGGCCTCGTTTTCAATGGAGTCGTCCAAATTTGCTTTATCTATTATGCTTCTTGTAAGGCCCCGTATTTTAAGAATCTCTTCTATATTATTTTTAAAATTGGGTGAATCGAGTTCAGCCTTTAAAAAAGCTAAAACCATTTCATTCTCGCTACATTTCTCAATAAATCTCATTCTTATTAATCCTACTCAATTTCTTTTTTATCTGGATTAAATGGCCAATATACTAGCTTATAATCACAGTCTATCTAACATATTATCATACTTAAATGTGTTTCCATTATCATCAGTTTTTTACCTAATAATTTGCTGCTGGTTTTTGCTATATAGTTCGCTTTATACTTGACACCCCAAAAACCCTGTGATATGCTACGCTTAATATGTATAATATGTATTATATTGGCAAAATATGACCAGAAAAAAGCTCCCAGCCGTTTTAGAGCCGGAAGAAGCTCAAAATTTACTAAAACAACCCAACAAAAGATATCCTACCGGGTTAAGAAACAAGGCTATGATGGCGCTCATGCTTCATTGTGGTTTGCGAATTTCCGAGGTTATTAATTTAAGACCTGGCAACATTAACCTCACTAAAGGAAAGTTAAGAGTAGAAAGCGGCAAGGGTAATAAAGACCGGGATCTTGCCCTTCCGGAGTATTTAACAGACTTGCTTGACAGCTGGCGAAAGAAAAGACCTCTGGGTGATTATTTCTTTTCAACCTTAAAAGGTAAAAAGCTTTCAAATCGATATCTGCAGCAAATGGTTAAAAGATATGCTCAAAAAGCCGGTCTAAATAAAAGAATTTCACCTCATACATTAAGACATACATATGCCACGCAATATTACAAACAAACAAAAGATATTGAAACATTAAGAAGAATATTGGGCCACTCTGATATCAGCACAACCACAATTTATATCACTCTGGCAAATATTGATGTTGAAAATGGCATGAAGTCATTCAAAGGGTTTCTTTAATTTTATTACATTGTTTTTACTAGGCTTCTCGTTTATTTCCGGTTCCGTTTCCATAAAATAATTATTATCAGCAATATATTTTCTGTCTTTATATACTCGTCTTTTTACATTGGTTAATAACTCCTCAATGGACATATTCTCATTATGTTCATTGTCATAATTTAAGGATATCTCTGCGGCTATGCCTCTGATCAGTCCTTTAATTGCCTGGCTAAAACAAACTTCTGAAGCATTAATATCCATGTTTACAATTTCTAACATATCAATGAAATTTGCGATGTTTTCTCTCATGCTTTCTTGAATTTTTTTGTCTTCATCATTTTCCAGGCTAAATTCTTCAGCTGCCATTTTGAAATATTGGCTCGGATTGTAATAAATCTCGGCTGAGGCAGCCTTGTCTTTTTCAGATGTTTCAATTTTCATTTTCTATTCCTTTCGTTTTTATAATTCTAAGACTTTTCAGGTCTTTTTACATTTTCTTTTTTAACGAGAAGATACCAAAGAACCCGCTTTCCAAAAGTCAAGGTAGTCTTTAGCTTGCGAGCATAAAACGCAGGCTATTTATCCCTCTCATTCGCTTTTGCGAACCTCTAAAGCTCCACCTTAGACTAAAAGCAGAACCTTTGAATTTAACGCTGTTAGCAAAGATAAATGTTTTTAACGAAGGGAGAAGAAATGAAAAGCTATCAGCAATTAGGGTTTGAGGCTAACGATGGGAGCTCATCAAGCAAATATGTTCCTAAAATTCAGGTTAGTATGGTCAAAGAAATCTATGTTTCAGACATTACTTATAGTTGTTCTGAGGCAGTGGCTCAAGGTGAAATAGCAGACAAGGAATTAAGAAGCTCCGACAGGGAAAAATTTATCTGTATTCACTTTAATGTCAAAAATCAAATTATCAGTTATGAAGTTGTCAGCATGGGAAGTTTAACCAGCTCAATTGTTCACCCCAGAGAAGTTTACAAAGCCGCTATATTAGCCAATGCCGCCAGTGTTTTATTTATGCACAATCACCCATCAGGAAATACCGAGCCAAGTATTGATGATATTGAAGCAACAAAAAGACTTTGCAAGGCTGGAAGTATTTTAGGAATAAATGTTTTAGACCACTTAATAATTACCACCACCGATTATTTATCTTTTAGGCAAAAAGGGCTAATTTAAGTTAGCCCTTTGTTTCCTTTTTATGTTAAAATTATACTAATATTAAATATTTTAAGAAGGTTTAAAAATGGCAAACAAAATTTTTATAAGTTTTGCTGTAGAAGATGCATATGCAAGAGATTTTCTTGTCGGCCAAGCCAAAAAGAATGATTGCCCAATTGAATTTATTGACATGTCTGTTAAAGAGCCTTGGTCGGAACAATGGAAAACTAATTGTAGAATTAAAATTAGAGGTTGCGACGGTGTTATTGCTCTTATAAGTAAAAAAACATGGAACGCTGATGGCGCAAAGTGGGAAATGCGTTGTGCTGTTGAAGAAGGTATCCCAATTATAGGTGTTCATATCCATAAAGATGATAAGGGAACTATACCGTCTGAACTATCAGGCCAGCGTGTTATTGAGTGGTCCTGGGATGGAATAGCTAATTTTATAAATTCTTGTTAATTTAAAATGAGTATTAAAGATAAATTAATTAATTATTCTGCCTCGGAATATGGGGAAGATTACCATAAAGTTGTTTTAGAGCAATATAAGCTTTTTGTCGAAATGACGGACAGAATAAGTTCTAGAAGACAAACTTCGAATTCATTTTTTCTAAGTATTAACACTGCTCTTATTGCTTTAATAGGTTATTCAGAAATTAAATCGTTGTTTTCGTTGCCTAATTATCTTAACTTTATTATCGCTACCGCCGGAATGATTTTGTGTTATTCCTGGTTTAGAATTATTAGATCCTACAAAGACTTAAATACTGCAAAATTTAAAGTAATCCACGAAATTGAAAAATTATTGCCTATAAGTCCCTATGATGCAGAATGGGAAGAAGTTGGCAGAGGAAAAAACTTAAAACTTTATTTATTTTTTACACACGTTGAAGCAAAAATACCTTGGGTGTTCTTTTCTTTATATGCTTTGATATTTTTGGTTAAAATCATCTTTTCCCTAATTCCTTGTAATTAGATTCTTTTTAACATCTTCTAAAAAATCAACCCCTAACAAAGAGGGGCTGATTATCCGGCTTAACCAGGGAATTTTTCCCAAATTGATTATAAAGTCTTCTCGGTCTTTTAAAGTGGTATAATATTAACATGGCTACATTCAAATTATCTCCATCTGATTTTGCTTATCTTTATGAAGAATGTAAACTTTGTTATTGCCTTAAGGTTAAGCATGGTATTTATCAGCCAAGCATGCCAATGCCCGGAGTTTTTTCAGCTATTAATACCAGGCTTCAGGGAAATTTAGTTGGCAAAAATTTAAAAAATTTATCCAAAGATTTACCAGACGGCAAAGTTATCATTCAAGAGGGCTGGGTTGAGTCGGTAATTGTGCCCGATACTTCTGTTTATATTAAGGGCAAATATGACTTACTGGTTGAAAACCCAGACGGGACCCATACTTTAGTTGATTTAAAAATTAGCCAGCCTCAAGAAGACAAGATTGATAAATACAAAACACAGCTGGCTGCCTACAAATTTGCTCTCGAGAATCCCAAAATAGGTGAAGCTAAAAAAATAAACAGGTTGGCTCTTTTAATTTTTTACCCTGATAAAGTTTCCTTTGACAATGGAATTGCTAAATTAGATTTTCCCCCAAAGTGGTTTGAAGTTCCAATTGATGAAAAAGGCTTCTTTGATTTTATAAAAGACATTGATATGTTATTGGCCGGACCGCTACCTGAAGAATGCTCTACTTGTAGATGGTGCCAATATCGTCATGCTGGGGAAAAATTAGCACATAAAGAAATGCCTGGTAAAGAAGATATACCTTTTTAATTTAAATAAAAAAATAGTGTAATTTAATAATATTTTTATAATATTTGCTTCAAATTTCCTCTTGACAAACTTTTTCTAATATTAAATACTTAGTAGCAGATAGTTAATGAAATGACTTTAATATAACTATCCTATACCAAAAGATGGCAAACGAACCGTTATTTCTGAATACAGACGAAGCCGCAACAATGCTTAATGTCCACCCTAACACGATATTAAGGTGGATTAAAAGCGGTAAACTCCCCTCCTCTAAAATAGGCAGCCAGTACAGGATCCCCAGAGAGGCAATTGAAAACCGTGTTTCCAGAGCCGGATTAGGAACAAGGATAATCGCTGTTGCCAACCAAAAAGGTGGCGTAGCCAAAACAACAACAGTTGTTAACCTGGCCGCAGGATTGGGTAAAAAAGGTAAAAAAGTACTTGTGGTTGACCTGGACCCGCAAGGCGGCTGTGCGGTTAGCCTTGGAATAGCTACAGATTCGCTTAATAAAACAGTTTACACAGTTCTAATGAATGATGATGTTACCTTTGAGGATATTATCATTAAAACCCCACAACATTTTGACCTTGCACCTTCAAATATAGATTTGGCCGGCGCCGAGGTTGAACTTAAGCAACTTTTAGCAGCTGAGCAAATCCTGAAGCGAAAATTGAGAGATGTCGTTGAAAACTATGACTTTATCCTTCTTGACTGTCCTCCTAGCCTTGGAATGCTAACCATAAACGCCTTTACGGCTGCAGGCGAGCTTCTGATCCCCATGTCAATGGAGCTTTTAGCTTTACGCGGTTTGGATATGCTCGCAAAAACAGTTTCAAAGATTCGTGCAATAACCAATTCAGACCTTACCTACCTTGGTGTTTTAGCCACAAAATATGATAAGCGAACCCTAAACAGCCAGGAGATTTTCGAGTCCCTCAAAAATGCAAGCCGGAACGCAGGAATAAAAATGTTTAGCACATATATTACTAGCTCTGTTCGTTTTACAGAGTCCCCTAATTCAAACGCGCCTCTTATTCTTATAGATCCTGACCACGAAGGTTCAAAGGCTTACGCTCAAATTGTGGAGGAAATTATCAATGGTTAAAAGAAAACCTATATCATTTAACAACGAAGAACTTACTAAAAATTTAAAAGAGTCTGCCGGAAAAGGCCTGGATGCTTTTTTCTCTCCAACTCCCCTACCTCAAACTGTTGAAAAAAAACCCGTGCCTGTAAAAGAATCAAAACTTCTCATTGAAACTAAACAAGAAAGTAAAGAAGCTAAAATGATTAAAACAAAGAAAGATATTAAACAAGAAAGCAATATTGCAAGTAATATTACAATATTACAATTTACTGATGATGAAATAGAAGAACTTCGTGAACCGGCTTATAAAGCCCAAACTTTTAGACTTACAGAAAGAGAAACCGAGTGGGTAAAAGATACTTCTTATCGCCTAAGTAAAGAAATTAAACGCGGGAAAGTATCTCAGGCTGATATATTAAGAATTTCTTTTAAGTTGTTTGCAAGCTATTTGGAAATTAATAAAGCAGACTTAATAAAAATATTGGAACGAATTAAGTAAGTAATATTACAATATTACATTATGACAATTTAACATACTTATGGAACAGTTAAAAAAGGACCAGAATAACAAATACAACAAGAAGTCGAAAACCGGCGGTTCTTTTAATTTAAAAAATTATGAAGATTTTGATAAGTTAGCACCCTCAAGATTTTATACAGAGAAAGAAGAAATCACTCTAAGGTTTTACCAAACCCCAAAAGCCCTTTTTAATAATCCCAAATATAGGGGACTTGCTCTCGGTCCAAAGCTAATGTATTCGATCCTAAGAGACCGATTAGATATATCTATTAAAAACAAATGGAAAGACAATAAGGGTTATATATATTTAATTTTTAGCGTAGAAGAATTATCTGATCTACTGGAAATAGACAGAACGGCTGTTATGAGGTATAAGAAAAAGTTAGTTGAATACAAGTTGATTATTGATAAGAGATTGGGCCAGGGCAACCCTAATAGGGTTTATGTTTTAAAACCAGAGCTTGTTGATAACTATTCTCTGAAGTCGCAAAATACGACTTCTAGAAGTCGCGATAAGGAACCTCTAGAAGTTTCAAATAGCGACCCTATTGATACTAACATTAATAAGACTAATTTAAATAACGTTAAAGAGAACGCTGTTTCAAATAAAAATAAGAATAAAAGAGCTCCAGAAAAAGAATATTTGGCAAAAGAAATAGCAGAACAATTAGGGGACGATCACTCACTGGGGTTTTTTAGAAAAGTTGTAGACTTAGTGCCTGAAAATTTAATTTTCCAAGCGCTAAGCGAAGTTAAAGACACCCACTTAACCGGTAAAATTAAAAAAAGCAAAGCGGCTTTATTTACCAGTGTGATTAAAAGCAAAGCACTGGAACATAATATAAACTTAAATATCACCAAGACAGGTTTATAATAGATAATAATTAATTATTTAATGAACTAAAAACCATGGATAATACATTTAAAAACAAACTATATAAAATACTAAAAAAAGATTCTCGCCTTTGGGACGAAGAAAAAAAAGAACTTAATGAAACACTTTTAAAAGATTTAATTGATAAGCTCGACGAGAAAATCATTGAACTACTTCTTATAAACACAGAAACAAAAGAAAAGTTTTTTATTAAAATCAAAAATGTTTTTGTTTTAAAGCTAAACGAGCTGAAATTCTTTATTGATGAGAACAAGCTGGATAATTCATATACACAATACCAAAACAAAATCGGCTTGCGTGTCGGCAATAAACTTCTCTCTGAACGAGATGAGGTTGTTTTAGATTGGCCGTTTAAGGACTGTGTGCTTGAAGGCGGAATGACAAAAGAAGATCAAAAAAGAAATGAGATATTTTTTAATGAAGTTTTAGCAAAAGACGAAAGAGACCGGCTTTTAGACCCCAAAGCACTAGTCGGCTGGGAAAGATATACTACTAAAGGCGAAGAAAAAGTAAAAGAAATCAAGAGAGACAAAGATGGAATAATCCGTGAAAATTTAATTATCAAAGGTAATAATTTACTTGCATTACATAGCTTAAAGAAGCAGTTTACAGGAAAAATAAAATTAATTTATATCGACCCTCCATATAACACCGGGTCGGACAGTTTTAACTACAACGACAATTTTAATCATTCTTCGTGGCTTACCTTCATGAAAAATAGATTAGAAATTGCAGAAACGTTGTTGGATAAAAATGGTGTTATTTTCATTTCAATAAACCATATTGAGTTAGCATATGTTTCGATTCTTTTGGATGATATTTTCGGTAAAGAGAATAAGTTACCCATTATCACTCTTAAAGCTGGCACAACTGCCAGTTATCGCTCAATAAACGATTGTCCAGTTAATGTCACCGAATATGTACTTGCATATTCCAAATCCTCGAACTTTAAACCAAATCCTATTTATCGGGAAACGGGATATTCCGAAGATTATTCACATTTCATAAATAACAACGAGGAAAAACCAGAGAATTGGCAATTAACTAAATTGACTGATTTTGTTCACAAAAAACACGGTTGTAATAATTGGATTGAATATAAGAAAAAAATCAGCGGCAACTGGAAAAGGAAAAGATTTGAAGAAATGGAAGAATTTGCATTTCAAAATAAAAATAGAGTAGTGAGTTTAAATACTTTACAAAAACCATCAAAGAAAATTCAAGATGCCATAAACCAATCCATAAAAAACAGAGATAAGGTATTTCCAGTAGAAAGGGAAAGAGCGGAGCCGATATATTGTTTTAATGGTAGAACCTTAGCTTTTTTTGGTTCAAAATTTAGAAAAATTGATGGAGAATATGTCCCCACAGAAATTTTGACAAACTTATGGACAGATATTTCTTTTCTTGGTATTGGCCCTGAGGGAGGTGTAACTCTTGAAAATGGCAAAAAGCCTGAATATTTATTAAAAACTATAATAGACTTGATTACTGAAAAAAATGATATTGTTCTCGACTACCATGCAGGCAGTGGCACCACTCTTGCTGTTGCTCACAAAACAGGAAGACAATATATTGGCATCGAACAATTAGACTATGAAGGCAACAATCCTGAAACAAGACTAAAGAATGTTGTTAAAGGCGAACAATCCGGTATTTCAAAGTCTGTTGGTTGGAAAGGCGGCGGAGATTTTGTTTATGTTGAACTCGCCAAATGGAACGCAGAAGCAAAAGAAAAAATATTGAAAGCGAATAATTTGGATGAATTGGAAAAACTTTTTGGCGATCTCTATGAGTGTTATTTTCTAAATTACAATGTAAAAACCAAAGAGTTTAAAGAGAAGACTATTAAAGAAGAAGAATTTAAAAAGCTTGGTTTAGATAAACAAAAGAAACTTTTTGTTGAAATGTTAGACATGAATCAAATGTATGTGAACTTTAGCGAACAAGCTGATAAAAAATACAATCTCTCAAAAGATGACATCGCTTTAAGCGATGAATTTTATAACTCCAAAAAATAAATTATGGATAAGCAGAACTTGCAGCAACTCATCGAATCGGAAATAGGTCGGAAAACTATTTTTAAGATTGAAATACCAGAATATATAACAAGCAATGTTAAACACGATTTTTGGCATTGGCAAAAAGAGGCGCTACAATATTTTTTTGCTTTCGACGATCCGGAATATGAATTTGAAAAACCATTAAATGAGCCAACACATCTGATGTTTAATATGGCCACCGGTACCGGCAAAACCATGTTGATGGCGTCATTGATTTTGTATTACTACAGAAAGGGTTATAAGCATTTCATTTTCTTTGTTAATCAAAACAATATTGTTGATAAAACCGAAAATAATTTTATCAATAAAAATCATACAAAATATCTATTCCGACAAAATATTGTAATTGATGATAAAACAATCAATATCCGAAAAGTGGAAACTTTTAATGATACAGATGATATTCAGATCAAGTTTACCTCCATTCATAAACTCCACAACGCAGTTTATTTGGCAAAAGAAAATTCAGTGACGCTTGAAGATCTGCAAAAAAGGGATTTAGTGATGATTGGTGATGAAGCACACCATTTAAACGCCTCAACAATGAGAAACGGACAAATGGAAATGGACATGCCGGCTGAATTAAAAGAAAATGCCAGCGAAAAAGATGTTGAAAAAAGTTGGGAAAACACAGTACTGAATAAGATTTTAAGAAAAAGCAAAAATAAACAAGACGACCAAAATATGAATGTTTTATTGGAATTTACCGCCACCATACCTAAAAATGCGGATGTTTTAGAAAAATATCGTACCAAAACAATATATAGATTTGAGCTCGTTGATTTTCTAAAAGCTGGGTATACCAAAGAAATAAATCTTGTTTCCACTTCACTAAAAAAGAAAGAAAAGATTTTACTTGCTTTACTTTTTAACTGGTACCGTCATCAAATTGCGTTAAAAAATAATATCGCCAATTTTAAACCAGTTTTACTTTTTAGAAGCAAGTTCATTGAAGAGTCTAAAAAAGATTATGAAGAATTTTTATTGATTATTAGCGATTTAAAACCCGTAGACTTTAATTTTTTAAAAAATATTGAGAATAGTATAAAACAGGACCACTCCAACTTAGTTAAGGTATACGAACAAGGTAAAAGCCGTGTGCGACAAATGCTCCAATTTATCAAGGAAGAAAAAATCAATATTCATGAAATTGTAGGATATATCAAAGATGAGTTTGCCGAAAGGAACTGTATTATCACAAACTCAAAAGATAATAAGGCAACCACCAAAGAGAAAACAACAGAAGAACAAGAACAATTGCTTAATAGTTTGGAGGATAAAAACAATCATATTCGAGCTATTTTTACAGTTAAACGGCTCACGGAAGGCTGGGACGTACTGAATCTTTTTGACATCGTTCGTCTTTATGAGGGAGGGAGAGATGAAGGGCACCAAAATGGGCAAAGGGTTGCTGGACAAACAACCGTGCAGGAAATCCAGCTTATTGGAAGAGGCGTACGTTACTTTCCTTTCGTTTATAATGAACACGAAAAAAATAAGAGAAAATTTGACAATGACCTAGAAAATCCGCTTAGGGTATTGGAAGAATTTTATTACCACAGCGATGACGACTATCGTTATCTTGATGAATTAAAGCGGGAGCTTAAAAATAAAGGATTTATTCAAGACAATCGCGAGATAAAGAAATTTGCTTTGAAATACGAATTTAAGCAAAGCGATTTCTTCAAAGAGGTAAGGGTCTGGAAAAATGAAAGGATAGATAATCCAGAAAAAAGAAAAAGAACTTTAGCAGAATTGGAGTTTACCTTTAAATACAAAACTAAAGAATTTGCAATGAAAGAGCAGCAGGTGGTTTTAGATAAAGAGAAAGACGAGATTCTTGCGGAAAGTTTGAAAAAGGTTAGCACAACAATAAATATTAAACTCAAAGATTTCGAAAAACACATCATTTCAAAAGCAATAAATAAAAAGGCAACGAAGGATTTATCAATTCTGCGGTTCGATAATTTGAAAAGCGAATTAGAGGTAAATAGTATTGATGAAATCCTTGCAGATAATTTTATTGGCGAGTTCAAAATCAATATAATCACCTCAAAAGACAAAAAAGACTTGGACGATATTAGTAATGAAGAAAAGCTGGATATATTGTTGGAATTTTTTGATGAATTTACAAATAAACTTAAAGAAATAGCCAATCCTTATAAAGGAACAGAAAATTTTGAGCCATTTTCCTTTGAGGATTTATTTAGTGAGGACAAGGAAAAAAGTGTACTTATTGATCCGGAAAGTAGAAACTTAGAAGCTGAATTAAAACAACACAAATGGTATGTGCTTAACGGTTTCAATGGAACAAGCGAAGAAAGAGAATTGCTAGAGTTTATGAAAAACAAAATCGGGAACTTGGAAGAAAAGTACGACGAAGTTTATTTACTTCGAAACGAAGAAGTTTATAAGATTTATGACTTTGAAAAGGGACGTGGATTTGAGCCCGATTTTTTACTTTTTTTGAAAGGGGAAAAAGGGAGATTATACTATCAAATTTTTATTGAGCCCAAAGGCAGTCAATTTATGGATAAACAGGGCGGATTTAAAGAAAGTAAAGAAGGCTGGAAAGAAGAATTTTTACAACTAATTACTGATAAATACGGTAATGGAGATTTGTTAAAAGCGGAGAGCAAGGATTATAGATTGATTGGACTGCCACTATTCAACAAAAAAGAGGAACTCATTTTTGAGGAAGTCTTTGATAGTCAATTATTAAATTAATTATATGAACTCATTTAAAGACATCGCATATCAAATTCTAAAAGAAACAGGCAAGCCACTTCATAGTAAAGAGATAACTAAAATAGCCCTAAAGAAAGGATGGCTTATAACTGCTGGGAAGACACCGGAAGCCACAATGAGCGCCCAGCTTGTAGTTGATATTAATTCAAAAAAAGATAAATCCCGGTTTATTAAAGCCGGTCCGTCTATATTTGGTTTAAATGAGGATATTATCGTTCCTGAAAAAATCGAAGTCATAAAAGAAGAAAAAGTTTATAAAATTTCAAAAGATGTTTCCTCAAGACAAAAAGGCGATATTGCTGAAGCAAGGATCGCCGAGCTTATAACACTTTACGGGGACACAACTTTGTCTTGCTATAAACCAATTTCTGATGATGAGGGAATTGATTTAATTGTAAAAGAAAAAGGTAGTTTAAAGACGATGTATGTTCAAATTAAAAGCCGTTTTGGAGATAACCCGAACGAAATTTTTACCGCAACTACTAAAACAAACGGAATGGTTGATAACTATTCTATGGCAGTAGTTTTTTGCTATTTTGATACAGAAGAAGGCGACCTTTGGGATTATGTATGGTTTGTTGCAGCTCCAGATTTTATAAAAAATGCGAATAAACTCTCCGGTGGGAATATGCTCGGTTTTGTTGCTGGGAGGCAGAAAAAAGAATCAAATAAATGGGATAATTATTTGATTGATAAACGAGATCTAGCAAACCAAATAATCGCTCAAATGAAAAGGCTCTGAAACATAAGTCTGTCTTCTACCCTTGTTTTTCGGTAAACACAGTTTTTGATCCTTTCAGGATTTAAGAGCAGGGGGGAAAGAGAGCCAGCTTTTTCGGAATGATTGCCGCAAAATTATCTTCTATTGATTAGCCTTATTCCCCTTAATCAATAATTTTGCTCGTATTCTCTGCTTGCTGCTTAATTTTTTACCTGGTTAAAAAGTTTGTTCGCTTTTTATTAATCAGCGCAATCATACACTGGAAGCTGGCTCATCGGGTGTCTGGGCTTGTAAAAAAGTATTTTTCCAACCCCCGACTGCATACCTTTTCGCCCTCGCCAAAAACTTTCGTTTTTGAGTGAGGGTTCACTTGTCCGCTTTTGCGGACTTCGTCGACCGCTGCAGGCTTTAAGCCTTTGCTAAAGGCATGCAGTCGGCGCTTCGCCCGACACCCTCAGCGGCTAAGACGGCATTTCCCCCCTGCACCCTCCATTGCCGTCAGCCGCTCCTTGCCTTGTCGGCAAGGTTAGAATAAAACCCTCGCTTGCTATAAGCCAGCTTTAAATTACGGCTCGGGTTTTATGAATAGACAGCCATGGCAAAAATTAATTGAGATTTCCTTTGCCGAATAGTGTTTTCTTTTATAAAATTAATTTCTAATACATGGCTTGTCTATTATTTTAATGTGAGCATAAAGGCAGGTGGTTTTGCTTCGGTTAGGCATTGATAAAGAAACTAAATCTCCGGTTGAGCTTTCTCCGGATAACAGGCGACAGGGAACCTATGTTACCGGAGTTAATGGGACCGGCAAAACGATCCTGCTGATGAATACCGCTTTGTCCGACGCTGAAGCCGGCGACGGCCTTTGCTTTTTAGATCCTCACGGCGACGCTGTTGAGGGCCTTTTGGCCTTAATGCCAGAACACCGCAAGAAAGACGTCATCTACTTTAATCCGGCCGACATTAATTATCCTTTTGGTTTAAATCTTTTTGAGTGTTCGGATATTAATGATCCGAGAGTAGTGGACCTGGTTTGTTCAGAAATTATCGGCACATTCAAAAAGCTCTATGAGGCCAGCTGGGGGCCAAGGCTTGAGGATATTTTAAGGCACGCGATTTTGGTTGTTTTATTTAATCCAGGCTCGACTTTAGTGGACCTGCATTTGGTTTTAAGCAGCCAGATTTACCGGCTGAAAATGCTGGAAAAAGTTAAGGACCCGATTATCACCCAATATTGGGAAAAGATTTTTCCTCAAAAAGGCAAGGAACAGCAGGAGTGGTTGGCCAGCTCTTTTAATAAAATCGGACGATTTTTAGTCAATTCCCTGATCAGAAACATTGTTGGCCAGGCTAAAAGCAGTTTTAGCATTAAAGATATTATGAACGAAGGAAAAATCCTTCTGGTAAATCTGGCCAAAGGTAGAATCGGCGAGGACAACTCAAGCCTTTTGGGAAGTGTTTTAGTGGGAAAGATTTTAATAGCTGCTTTATCAAGAGCGGAAATAGATCAGGAAAACCGCAAGCAATTTCACCTGATTGTAGACGAGTACCATTCCTTTGCAACCGAGTCTTTTCCGACACTTCAAAGCGAAGCCAGGAAGTTTGCTATCGATACGCTGGTGGCTCATCAGTACCGGGACCAGCTGGATTATTTAAACCGCGGCTCAACCTTAAACGTGGGTAATTTTATATTTTTCCGGACTACCGGAAAAGATAGCCTAGAGCTGGCGGTTCAGTTTGATAATACGCCGCCTGTGCCTGATTTAGAGCCTCAACCAATGCTTTACCCAACCAGCAATGACGGAGTTTACAGGGTGGGCGACAGGCGAGAATTCGTCATGGCTAAGGGCAAACCCAGGATGTATTCAGATGTAGCCAATGAAATGGCCAATAGGCTGACAAATCTGCCTAATTATGAGTGCTGGTGCAAGCTGGTAAAAGAGGGGAGTTTAGTCGAGCATTATATGGCAACTGAACCTATCACCAGACCTAAAGATCCGGAGATAGCCCAAGAAATAATTGAAAATTCAAGGACGCTGGCCAGGGATAGGAAAGAAGTTGAAAACGACATCAGAGCAAAGATGGACACTAGTAGAATTTTTATTAAGCCTAAGGCTTTTGAAAGTGTTAAAAAATTAAAAGATGCTAAAAAGAAAGGGGTTTAAATGCTGTGGTCATTAACTAAGTGGAATCATAAGCTATCAACGACGAGGCTGGTTCGCTGGTGGCTGAGAATGACGGTACTAGACAGGTTTGTCCTGGTAGCCGTCTGCAATTTTCTGTTTCTGGTTTATTCCTTTTTTGCTTTTATTCTCTGGCTGATGAACTATGGCGGCCGGGCCTTATCAGGCGCTATGTCCGACGACCTTTTCAGCTCGTTTGTAGGTTCAGCTATTCCGGTTGGAATAAGATTTGTTTTAGGTATTTTAAGTTTTGTTTCCGGAGTGGCTGTCTTTTTTGAGTTTATTTTTCTTATTGTTGTTTTTGGTTTATCTGTTTTCTTTATTATTGATCTCGTCTGGGATTTTTTAAACACTCGCAAGGACCTGGCCAATATCGCTTCTAAAGAAGACGTCATTCTGGCTACCAGAGGCGAGTATGTTGGCGGACACCCAACCTTGCCTCACGCGCGCTTTGTTTACCTGGTTATCAGCGGCACGCAACAAAGTCCTTATGTGGGTATTATTTTGCCAAGTTTTGAACCCGTAATATACAAAATTCCTTTAATTGATATTACCAATACCAAAAGCGGAATTGATGAAAAATTTGGCAAGCCCAGCATTTTTAATTTCTCGCTTACCAGCATTACGCCCTCAATGTGGAAGGGCTCGCGCTCATCTATTAATATCGAATACTCATTAACCGGAAGAAAATATATTGTTGAAATAGGCTCATTCATCAGAGGTAATGATGAAGTACAGATGTGGAAGAACTATTTGACCTGCGCCAGAGCTGAAGCCGACACCGGTAAAAAACCATACGGGCAATGGAAAAGCCTTCCGGAAGAAAAAAAGAAAGCAAGTAAAAAATGAAAATAGTAAGAGTGCTAAAATTAGTCTATGACCAAAATTACTAAGACCAGGCTTCCTAGATACAGAAAGGCTAAAACACCGCCACCTATGAGGCTTACAGACCGCGACAAGCGGATTGTTGAAGCAGTTTATCAGTTGAGGTTTTTAACCCGGGACCAGATTAAAAAACTGGAATTTAAAGAAGGCTCAATGACCGCTTGCCAAAGGCGTCTTTCGCTTTTATACCATAATGGCTATTTATCAGCTGTCCATAAGCTTGTCCCTACCGGCTATGGCTCATCAAAAAGAGCTTACTGCCTTTCTAAAAAAGGAGCTGTTTTAATATCACACCTTTACAGCGAAAAAGAAGCCAGGCAAATAAAATGGAATGAAAAGCACAACAAGGTAGAATCTTTTTTTATTGAGCATACTTTAGCAATCAATGATGTCCGGATCGCTTTTTTAAAAGCGGTATCAGAAACAAAGGAATATGATTTATTCTGGTTTAACGAACAGGAAGTCAAGGCCTGGAAAGAAAAAATTGGTGATCCTGAAAACTCAGGCAAAACCTTGCCAATAACACCTGATTCTTTTTTATATTTACTCGGCAAAGATAAAAAGGCTTACTTTTTTCTTGAGGTTGACAGAGCAACCGAATCTAGTCGAAGGTGGCGGGATAAAATCAGGGGATATGTAGAATATGTTAAATCCGGAAAGTATCAGGCGAGGTTTCAAACCAGCGCTTTAAGAGTTTTAACTGTTACTACCAGCAAGGAAAGAATGGCTAATTTAATAAAAACCACTCAGTCGGTTGAAAACGCCTACTTTTTCTTATTTGCTACTTTTGATCAAATTAAAGAAAGAAACATAGTTTTTGACCCTATTTGGCAATCAATAGATAAAAAGGATTTAACGAGCCTGCTCTAATTTGGGGTATACAAATGTATGCTTAGACCTTTTACGACGCTTCTAAGGGCATTCTAGAGCTCCATATTTTATATTAAAGCCTATTACGATACATTAAATTTTGCTTTTTAGGATATTTGGCGTTTTAGTGGACTATCCATTAAACTTCATAAAATTTTAGTTTTTTATAAGAGTTATAATAAACTATGTCCTTCAGAGATTTGCTACCATTGCTTTTACCTTTCAGCGGTAAAGATTATATTGTTTTAGGCAATGTCAGCCCTTTTTGGCTTAATTTACCTTATAAGGTCCGGATCAGCGACCGCTACGACCACATGCACATTGTCGGTACTACCGGCAAAGGCAAGAGCAAGCTTTTAGAACACATGATTTATCAGGACGCAATTTTTGGCCGTGGTATTGGCTTAATCGATCCCCATGGAAATTTAGCTGATGATGTATTGTCTTATTTGGGAAATTCAGGGTTTTTTAAAGTACCTGGAAACTTAGAAAGGTTGGTTTACATCAATCCTTCAAGACTTGATTTTAGTCCTGGTATTAACCTTTTAGAGCTTCAAAAAGGCGAGGACCCTGCAGAACACGCCAACGATATTATCGAAGTTTTTAAAAGAAGCTGGGACCTGGAAAACGCACCGGTTTTTGAAGACATCATGTTTAATTCCATGATGGTTTTAATGGAAAATAATTTAAGTATTATTGAACTTCCCAGACTTATTACCGATAAACTTTACAGGGATATCCTTTTAGCAAAAACAGAGGATCCTGCAGTTTACCAATTCTTTAAAAACCGCTTTGACAAATGGCCTAAAAATGAACAGGCCATAAGGGTTGAATCCACCCTTAATAAAATATCAAGAATCACCGGTAGTGTCCGAATAAGAAACATTTTCGGCCAGTTAAAATCAACTATCAATTTCCGGGATATCATGGACGAAGGTAAAATTTTAATTGTTGACTTGTCTTATTTAAGCGAGCTTTCAGCAAAACTTTTTGGAGGTTTTATAACAACGCTTATTCATCAGGCCGCCATGGCCAGAAGAACGCAAAAAGACTTCTTTGAATACTTGGATGAGTTTCAGCTTTTTGTCAGTTCTGAAGGCGGCTCAAAGACTTTCAGCCGAACCTTAGCAGAAGCCCGGAAAAGACATTTATATCTTGTCTTGGCTCATCAGCAGTTAAGCCAGCTTGACGAACGTATGAGAGGCGCCCTTGGCAATGTTGGCACGCTTGTTTGTTTTGGTCTTGATCGCTCAGACGCAGAGCTTCAGGCAAAAAGAATCTTCTTACCCCATGGCGAAAAAATCAAACAGGAAGCAAAGACAGACAATCAATATCCGGTTTATTATCCCTTATATGAAGATATTGAAAAGTATGTTCAGGAGCTTGATAAAAGAAAACTGGCCTCAAGGCTTGCCTATATAGTGTCTAAACAAAGAAAAGCCATATTGATAAAAACCATTGAGGTTTTGGACCAGGGCTTTAATAAAAATTCCTTAAATAGAATAAAAAGAGAAAGCTCCCAAAACTACGGCAGAGATTATAAGGAAGTAATGAAAGAAACTAGAGAAAGATATTTTAGCAATAATCATACTCAAAATATCGTCAAAGAATTTGAAACCATTAAGTAAAATATTTCTGTTAACAAATTTGTAAACAAAGATTTTTCAACCCCGCCTCAACCCCCTTTTCAAATTCACTAACGCTGGTAAGGACTTTCATTCTTCAAGACCTTCCTCCCATGCCTACAGCATGAGAGAGCTTCATTTTTTCAAAACGATAGCTCATTTCAAAAGCCTTTTATCCGGATTTATTTGCTTCCTGGAAAAGATCATACGCAGAACCTTTCTTCCGTAAAGGTAGTATTTTCCTTTGCGAGCATAAACCGCTTTGCTATTTATCCCTCTCAATTCCTCTGTGAGTAACCGTAAAATCTCCACCTTGACTACATTAAGAACCTTCTTTATTTATTCCGCTTGTGCGGAAGCAAATTATTTTTATAGAGAAAGGAAAGAGAATGAAATTATTAACAGAAACAATTAAGAAGGAAGTTCCAAAGCTATATTCACAGGAAGAAAAGGGAGATGAAGCCGTCGCTTATGTAAAGTTCTTTACCCCTTGGTCTAACTGGACTTGGTACGCCACAGAATTTGACGGAGAGGATATCTTTTTTGGTCTGGTGATAGGGCTTGATACAGAGCTTGGTTATTTCAGTTTAAAGGAGCTTTCAGAGGTAACAGGGCCCGGCGGATTAAAGATTGAAAGGGACTTATATTTTACCCCTAAGCCTTTAAGTGAATTAAGGAAACTTCATAGTTAATTTAGTTTAGGCCTGACTTGTTCAGGCCCTAACTAAGTCAATTAAGATGAAAGGAGCAAAATGCTAAAAGTAAAAACAAACCAGATGATGAAATGTGCGAGGTGCGGAAGTACGAAGTTTTATATTAAGGGAGTAGATATCACCCATGATTATGATTTCGGAAACTGCTCCCCGGAAGAGGTCGAGGAAAATCTAATGAAGGGCAACTATGATAACTATGACTACTTCAAAGGCTATAGTCAGGTAAAGTGCTCAAACTGCGAAGATGTTATAATTGACCTGGGTTAAGTAATTAAGGGCCGGTTGGTAAAGGCTATAACTCGGCCGGCTCACTATATTTTGATGAAAGAAACCAGGGAAAGATATTTTGCTGGCAATAATAAAATTTTTTAGTTAAAGATTTTGAACTCATCTGGCTTTATTAATTATCATTTTTTATAATTTAGAATTATAATATTTGTAGGTTGTATATTTATTAGGGACTATTTCATAAAATTTATTTTTATAAAATGAAAGACTTATTAGACAAAATTTCTTCTTATAATCTTTTTAATTACTTCTTCCCTGGGATACTTTTTGCGGTTATTTCTTCGAAAATTACATCATATCCACTTTTGTTTGATAATCTCATAATAGGTGCTTTTATATATTATTTTATTGGTCTGACAATAAGTAGGTTCGGTTCACTAGTAATTGAACCCCTTTTAAGGAAAACTCATTTTTTGAAGTTTACAGACTACAATAAATTTATATTAGCATCGAAAAAAGATGATAAAATAGAGTTGCTCTCTGAAAGCAATAATACATACCGGACTTTGTGCTCGATGTTTGTTCTACTGCTCTTATTGAAACTCTATGAATTTATTGAACTAGTGTTTCCAATACTAAAGCTTTGGGATACATATATTCTTATCGTGTTGCTTTTAATCCTGTTTCTATTTTCATACAGAAAGCAAACTAATTACATAACTAAAAGGATAAATTCATCTGGAGGATAGCATGAGTATTGTAAAATCATTTTCAGTCGGGAACGGAGATATGTTTTACATAAAACATGGCTCTGACAACTTCACTATATGCGACGTTTGTCTGTCAGAAGATAAAAAGGATGAGATTGTCGGTGAAATAAAATCACAAAAGCAGGGTAAAAATATTACTAGGTTTATTTCGACTCATCCAGATGAAGACCACTTTCATGGCCTAGAATATCTAGACGATAAAATCGATATATTAAATTTCTATTGTGTGAAGAACGAAGTAATCAAAGAAGATAAGACAAGAGACTTTTTAAGATACTGCAAGTTACGAGATGATTTAAAAAAGGTTTTTTATTTAGAAAAAGGGTGTTCAAGAAAATGGATGAATCAGAATGGCAAGGATAATAATGACATGGATAGAGGCAATTCAGGTATAAACATTCTCTGGCCAATAACAACTAATGAATATTATAAGGATGCCTTAAAAAATGCAGAAAAAGGAGAAAGCACCAACAATATTTCTATCATTATGAAGTACTCTTTAAACAGCGGGCCGGCTATGATTTGGTTGGGAGACCTCGAATCAGACTTTATGGAAAAGATAAAAGATGAAATTATAATGGAGAAAGTTGATATATTGTTTGCTCCTCATCATGGCAGAAACACTGGTAAAGTTCCAGAAAGTTGGTTAAAGAAAATCAATCCCAAGATTATTATAATAGGCGAAGCACCGTCTGAAGATTTGAATTACTATGAGGGTTACGATAAGATCTCACAAAATTCCGCTGGCGATATTACACTTGAATGTGATACAGGTAAGGTACATATTTATGTTTCTAATAAATATTATTCTGTTGATTTTTTAAGTAATGAGTATATGAATACCTTTAGTAATTATATTGGTACTCTTAATTTATAAACTTGAAAAATGATACCTCTTAATCTTTCCTTATTTTGCTATATAGTTCGCTTTATACTTGACACCCCAAAAACCCTGTGATATACTACGCTTAATATGTATAATATGTAGTATATTAGCAATATATGACCAGAAAGAAACTACCAGCCGTTTTAGAGCCGGAAGAAGCTCAAAACTTACTGAAACAACCCAATAAAAGATATCCCACCGGGTTAAGAAACAAGGCCATGTTGTCTTTAATGCTTTACTGCGGACTTAGAGTTTCTGAAGTTGTTAATCTAAGGCCCGGCAATATTAATTTAACCAAAGGAAAGTTAAGAGTCGAAAATGGCAAAGGAAACAAAGACCGAGATCTTGCTATTCCGGAGTATTTAATAGACCTTTTTGATAGCTGGAGAAAGAAAAGACCTGAAAGCAATTTTTTCTTTTCGACCCTAAAAGGTAAAAAACTTTCAGTCCGATACCTTCAGCAAATGGTTAAAAGATATGCTTTGAAAGTCGGGATAAACAAAAATATTTCACCTCACACACTAAGACATACTTATGCCACGCAATATTACAAACAAACAAAAGATATTGAAACATTGAGGCGTATTCTGGGCCACTCAGATATTAGCACTACGACTATTTATATAACCTTGGCCAATATCGATGTTGAAAATGGAATGAAATCTTTTAAAGGATTTTTATAGAAGGAATTAACTAAATGAAAATTAAAATTACTCCTTTTAATAATAAAAACCCCCAATTGAGAATTAACATCAAAATTAAAAATAATTTTTATTGTGGAAGTCCTGCTTGTTGTGGATTAATAACAGAAGTAAAGAAAAGTGATAAATGGCTGGAACAAGAAAACTTTTGGGTTACCAGATCGGAGATACCTTTAGTGACGGCACTGCGACTTTCTCAGATAGGCGATGAGTGTGAAGGTTTTTTGGTTCCTGGGCTGATACCAATCATAAGAGATTACGGTCCGGCATATACAACAAAAGAAGTTGAAAAGTTTCCTGGCCGAAAAGACTGTATTGGTTTATTAGGCGAATTTTGTAGATTCGCGAACAGCGATTCTTATTCTTTTCAAAGAGAAGGAAACGAACAAAAAATTATTAAACTATTTAAATCTTTTGACTATAAAAATAATCTTCTTATTAGGGCAGGGGCGTGTTTATATAAAGCTCATATTCTTCTTGAAACAAGTTTTGTTTTTTCGGAAGAAATATATGTAAATACCTATATTGCTCTTGAAGGCCTCATTGAATATTTAAAATTAAATCTTAATGTCGGCCGTAAAGGGGTGCTCAAAAAAATTGTGTCAACAGGGGTGGATAATTTTGAAGAATATGAAGAGGAAATGAGAGACTTTATAAGGAATGATATTATTCATCCTTATAGAAACCGTTACAAACAAAAAATTGCCTTACCTTTTATGTCGGCCGATGATGTTTTTGAAGACCTTAGTTTTATTGATTGGTTGTTTAAGCAAGTATTGTTGAATAGAATAAAATAACTAATTAAGTTTTTGTCTTTAAGTCGGCATTACCGCAATTTATATAACCCTGGCCAATATCGATGTTGAAAATGGAATGAAGTCATTCAAAGGTTTTCTTTAATTTTATTATATTGTCTGTTCCGGACTTCTTTTTATTTTTTTCCGGTTCTCCTTCCATAAAATAATTATTATCAGCAATATATTTTCTATCTTTATATACTCGTCTTTTTACCTTGGCCAGCAATTCTTCAAGGGCCATTTGTTCGTCATGCTCGTTATTATAATTCAAAGATATCTCTGCAGCCATGCCCTTAATCAAACCTTCAAGAGCCTTATTAAAACAAACCTCAGAAGCATTAAAATCCATGTTTACTATTTCTAGCATATCTATAAATATTGATATATTCCTGGCCATTTCTTCATAAACGCTTTTACTATCTTCGGTTTCTTCACCTAGTCCGAATTCTTCTGCTGTCAGTTTAAAATATTGGCTAGGGTGATAATATACCTCTGCCGAAGCAAGCTTGTCTTTGTTTGATGTCTCTATCTTCATTTTTAAAATCTCCTTCTTCTTCATTATTTTATTATAATATTGGTTTAATTATACCTTAAATTTCCTCTTGACAAAGAAATTCCATTGTTAAATACTTAGTAACAGATAGTTATATAAAAGCTAATACATTCACTATCTTATACTAAAAATGGCAAACGAACCGCTATTTCTGAATACAGACGAGGCTGCGAAAATGCTTAATGTCCACCCTAACACGATATTGAGGTGGATCAAAAGCGGTAAACTCCCCTCCTCTAAAATAGGTAGCCAATACAGGATCCCCAGAGAGGCAATTGAAAACCGTGTTTCTAGGGCTGGATTAGGCACAAGGATAATCGCTGTCGCCAACCAAAAAGGTGGTGTAGCCAAAACAACAACAGTTGTTAACCTGGCCTCAGGATTGGGTAAAAAAGGTAAAAAGGTCCTTGTGGTTGACCTGGACCCACAAGGTGGTTGTGCGGTTAGCCTTGGAATAGCTACAGATTCGCTTGATAAAACAGTTTACACAGTTCTAATGAATGATGATGTTTCCTTTGAGGATATTATCATTCACACCCCGCAACATTTTGATCTTGCACCTTCAAACATAGATTTGGCCGGCGCTGAGGTTGAGCTTAAGCAACTTTTAGCAGCTGAGCAAATCCTGAAGCGAAAATTGAGAGATGTAATTGAAAACTATGATTTTATCCTCCTTGACTGTCCCCCTAGCCTTGGAATGCTAACCATAAACGCCTTTACGGCTGCAGGCGAGCTTCTAATCCCTATGTCAATGGAGCTTTTAGCTTTACGCGGTTTGGATATGCTCGCAAAAACAGTTTCAAAGATCCGTGCAATAACCAATTCAGACCTTACATACCTTGGGGTTTTAGCCACAAAATATGATAAGCGGACCCTAAACAGCCAGGAGATTTTCGAGTCCCTCAAAAATGCAAGCCGGAACGCAGGAATAAAAATGTTTAGCACATATATTACTAGCTCTGTCCGTTTTGCAGAGTCCCCTAATTCAAACGCCCCTCTTATTCTTATAGATCCTGAGCACGAAGGTTCAAAGGCTTACGCTCAAATTGTGGAGGAAATTATCAATGGTTAAAAGAAAACCTATATCATTTAACAACGAAGAACTTACTAAAAATTTAAAAGATTCTACCGGAAAAGGCT